>ERZ773115.147-NODE-147-length-84672-cov-34.171928_pt1 | contig 84672 bp, 75 predicted proteins | sample MGYA00511116_ERZ773115 | MGnify/ENA primary metagenome ERZ773115 (study PRJEB29015, sample SAMEA2737869) | human gut metagenome | biome: human gut; feature: human-associated habitat; material: faeces | place: China | collected 2012 ... | reverse complement strand
ACAGAAACCATAAATACCGGCTTTGACATGCCGGGGAAGTCCTTATAGTACAATATTTTCCGTTTCCCAAACGGAGCCTATAATCAGGAATAACCGGCTTCAGGTTGGTTGCTTATTCTGGCAACCGGCAGATTTCTCGGCGAATTCGCACGGGGTCATCCAGCCCAGTGCAGAATGGGGACGACTCTGGTTATAGTGTATGCGCCAGACCTCGATTTTGCACCGGGCATCCTCCTTGGACATAAACCAGTTCTCGTTCAGGCACTCCTGCCGCAGCCTGCCGTTGAATGACTCCACCGTAGCATTATCCGTGGGCGTGCCTGGCCGTGAGAAATCGATCCGGATATCACGTTCGTACACCCATTTATCCAGCATTTTCCCTGCAAATTCAGAGCCATTATCTGTCTTCAGTAGCTGCGGTAATGGGCGTCTCAACGCGATAGTGTCCAGCATCTCCGCCACTTCTGAAGAGCGCAGGTTCTGGCCCACGCAGATCCCCAGACATTCGCGCGTGTAGAGATCGATTACCGTCAGCAGGCGAAGCCGGCGACCGTCAAACAGCGCATCGGAGACAAAATCCATCCCCCATACATGATTGGGATACAGCCCCTGCGGCTGTGGCTGACGTTTCAGCGCAGATTTATTGCGGCGGGGGCGTTTCAGCCGCAGCGATAATCCCTGCTCGCGGTAAAGCCGGTAAACACGCTTGTGATTATCGCGCCAGCCTTCCCGTTTCAGCATGACGTGGACTCTGCGGTAGCCATAGTGGACACGGGTTTCGGTTATCTCCCTGATGCGCAGTCGCAGTGCGCTGTCGTCTGCCGCAACGGAGCGGTACCGGAACGAACTGCGGCTGATCTTCAGCGCAAAGCAGACCTGTCTTTCACTGGCACCGTAGCGGGTCTGTAAGTCCCTGACCCACTCGCGCAGGCGTGCCAGCGTCAGCTCTTTTTTGCCAGCACGTCCTGCAGCATGGCCTTGTCGAGACTCAGGTCGGCAACCAGCTTCTTCAGGCGAAGGTTTTCCTCTTCGAGCTGCCGCATATGTTTCAGCTCTGAAGGAGAAATCCCGCCGTACTTTTTGCGCCAGGTGTAGAACGTGGCATCGGAGATGCCCAGCTTGCGGCAGACTTCCGGTACGGGCGTACCCAGCTCAGCCTGCTTCAGGGCAAAGACAATCTGCTCTTCGGTAAATCGTGACTTTTTCATCGGCACAACCTCCGCTCAGGGGAGTGAATATCATGCCGGAATTCTGTTTCTGAATGGAGCAGGATTTCGGGTCAGGGTCAGACCCCACCCCGGTAGACGATCCTGCCCTATAGTTTGGAGTGACCCCGAGCCCGTAGACAAATCTGCCCTATAGTTTGAGCATAGGACGAGTCTATGGGCACACCACGTTTTACCCCTGAATTTAAGGAAGAGGCTGTCCGCCAGATAACCGAGCGCGGTTATTCTGTTGCCTAAGTATCAGACCGTCTGGGCGTTTCTGCGCACAGCCTCTACAAGTGGCTACGGGCTATCAAGCCTGATAACAGCGAACATCTTACCTCGCCTCAATACCAATACATTTTTAATGGGTATAATATGTGACTGCTTTTGCCGCATTATTGACAGGAATAAGGACAGGTGATGAATATTGATTTCAGTTTAATTCGCAGCGCCCCCAAAAGCCGTAACGATAGCTTTGAAGCACTCGCCGTACAGTTATTTAGGAAAACCTGTCGAGTACCGACAAAATCAACATTTATTAGTCTGCGTGGAGATGGTGGAGACGGTGGCGTTGAGGCATATTTCCGCTCACCGGACGGTGCCGTATTCGGTGTTCAGGCAAAATACTTTTTCCAGCTTGCTTCCGCAGAGCTTACACAGATTGATAGTTCCCTTAAAGCCGCGCTAAGCAACCATCCCACACTAACCGAATACTGGATTTATATACCGTTTGACCTGACCGGGCGTGTTGCTGCGGGAAAGCGAGGAAAAAGCCAGGCGGAACGCTTTGAAGAATGGAAAAGTAAAGTCGAATCGGAAGCGTCAGCGAAAGGGAAGTCACTTTCTATTGTCCTTTGTACCGCGGCTGTTATCTGCAATCAATTACTTGAGATAGACCCTTACGGAGGGATGCGCAGGTATTGGTTTGATGACACGTTGCTGACAGCAGCTCAAATTCAACAATGTCTGGATGACGCCATTGCTTTTGCAGGGCCAAGATATACTTCAATGCTGGATGTTGTGACGAATGCTCATGTTGGTCTGGATTTTTTTGGTGGGACCGGTGACTTTCGCGAGTGGTATGAAACATCATTAACACCAATCGTTCGAGAGTTCCATTCACTGAATGGATACGGACGCAAATCGCTGGATATACTCGGCGAAACCTGTGCTACATCTGCGACGGCATTGATTGAAGAAATAATCGCCTACTGTGAGAGCATGAGAGATAACGATGTCACGGCCACATCGGTTACAGATCTTTGCGTTGCTCTGTCATCCCTATTGACACTTATCGCTGATGCCCGCCATGCTCAAGAAGATAAATTTTATAAAAAGCATGGCAAGCATAGTGATACAGAATCGTTCCGACAGTTCCACGCAGAGTATATGTGTGCATTTCCTGCCGGAGATATGGATGCGGCGAGAAAGTGGGAAGAGCAGGCGCAGCAACTGCAAAATTTGTTGACTTCTCAGGTCATTGGTGCTGCAACAGCACATTCCTTACTGCTGGTTGGCCCAGCGGGTATCGGCAAAACCCACGCAATTGTCAGCGCTGCATTGCGTCGACTGGAACATGGTGGTTTTTCCTTGGTCGTCTTTGGAGACGACTTTGGCAAAGCAGAGCCTTGGGAAGTGCTGCGCAGTAAAATAGGGCTGGGTGCCGCCATCGATCGTTCGACATTATTTGAATGCATACAGGCCTGCGCCGAACATACTGGCTTACCTTTTGTCATTTATATCGATGCCTTGAACGAAAGCCCGCGAGAAGTGCGCTGGAAGGACAAGCTTCCCGAATTGCTCGCTCAATGCAAGTCTTATCCAGACATCAAAATCTGCGTTTCAACCCGAGATACCTATCGCAATCTTGTGGTCGATTCACGCTTTCCAGGGGTTGCTTTCGAACATATCGGTTTTTCAGGACATCAATTCGAAGCGGTACAAGCTTTCGCAGCCTACTATGGGCTGGATGCAGAGATTACACCACTTTTTTCACCCGAACTCAGTAATCCTTTATTTTTACACTTGGCCTGTAAAACGCTAAAGGGCGAAGGCCGTGACAATCTGGATATTTCTTTGCCGGGTTTTACCTCTCTGTTTCAAGGACATCTCAAACATTGCGATGTTTTAATTCGAGAACACCTCCACTACGCAAACCCTCGCAATCTGGTAAGGGCTGCAATGATGGCACTCGCGAATACCCTGACACATGAGTTGCCGCAGAACCGAACCTGGGAAACCTGTTGCGAAGCACTGAGCAAAATAGTGGGAACTGAGACCACACCTGAATCCTTTTTAAATGCATTGGCACATGAAGGCCTCATTATTCTTTCTGTTGTAGATGAGGATACCTTCCTGATCCGTCTGGGTTATCAACGCTACGGTGACATACTCCGTGCTATCAGCCTTGTGGAAGCTCTTGATTCGGATACAGCAAAACTCGCGGAGAAAATTGCAGCGTTAACAGAAGAAGATGCTGGATTGCTGGAAGCTCTTGCCGCCGTGCTGCCAGAGAAAACTGCTCTTGAAATTACTGCTGAAGAAGTAGGATTACCATCCGAAAAAGCCCATAAGCTGTTCATCCAGTCATTGGTTTGGCGCTCCCGACAAAGTGTAGTGGAAGAAATTGATGAACACATCCATGCAGCACTGCATACACCTGGATTATGGGAGTCGGTTTATGAAGCGCTGTTTTCACTTAGTCTGGTTCCTGACCATCGTCTAAACGCAACTAACTGGCTGGGGCCATTTTTACGGCAGTCATCCTTAGCTGAACGTGACACCTACTTGTCATTAGCTGCGCTGGGATCATTTGATAACAAGACTGCTGTCTATTCACTCATCCATGCAGCACTATTTGCTGACATAACCCATTGGCCTGCTGAAAGCCGGAGGCTGGCCAGTCTAACACTTGCCTGGCTCACTTCGTGTGCTGACCGCCGAATCAGGGATTTATCCTCAAAAGGGCTAAGCAGAATCCTGGCAAACTACCCGGAGAACTGCCAAACAGTAATCAGTGAATTTGCATATTGTGATGATGATTACGTATTAGAGCGTATTAGCCTTGCTATCTACAGTGCATGCTTATTGTCACACCAACGCAGAAATGCGTTTATGCCAGCGCTCCCTGGTCTATTAAGCATTGCGTCAGATAGCAAGAATATTCTGCTCCGGGATACGGTTCAGCTATTAGTAAACTTGTTGAAAACAGGAGAATTTCCCACAGCCGTAACAAGCCAATTACAGCATTACCAGACAAACGTATCATTACCATCACGATGGCCTGTAATGGCGGATGTCAAACCCCTCCTAGATCTGGAACATTTACCATCAAACATGGTGCTCTGGGGAGAGTCCATGGCCCCGGATTTCTGGCGTTATCAGGTGGAATCGAAGATTTCCGGCTTTGACTTGGAGAGCGCCAATATCAGCCATGAAAACATTGCCTGTTGGTTAATGCGAGAAGCACTTAATTTAGGATATCCCGGTTATAACCACTGCGCGCTCAATTATGATCGCCATATCGGGAGTCAGTATGGCTCGGGACGGGGTAGAAAAGGGTATGCTGACCGACTCGGTAAAAAATATTACTGGATCGCCTTACATCGACTACTGGGCATTCTGGCCAGTAATGTTCCCGCACTGGAAGACCCATATTCCGACTACGAACCTACAAGTGATCATCTATGGTCAGTCGACGTCCGTAAAGTCGACCTGACCGATGTACGCGACATCACCGCAGAAAGTGTCTATCCAGTACTGATGGAAGAAACAAATTATGCATTCCCTGACCGCAATTCAGATATCAAAGGTTGGGTTCGGACCGATGATTTGTCACCTTATGAAGCTTGTCTGATTCGAACTGACAAGGAAGGGGAACAGTGGGTAGCGCTTTCACACAGCTATTGGGACGAGGATAAAGCGCCGAATGAAAATAGCTGGAATTCACCTTACCTGGCAGTTTGTGCTTATTATTCAAGCGCACTCATAAATGAAAGCATCCAGAACTTTAAACAGAAAAGTGCGCGCGATATTTTCCAATATAATCAGGGAAATAGCTGTTATCGCGGTTATCTTGCTGAATATCCTGACAGCCCAGTGTACAAACAACTTCTTAATAATGAGGAAGATAGTGAAGCATTTAATTTTACAGAAGTCAGTTTACTACGCGGAAGCGAATGGGAATATGACTACTCATATACCACGCCCGAGCGCCAGGATAGCCTCATTGCGCCATGCCAGGGAATCATTCAAAAACTCGAACTTTTATGGGATTGTCAAAGCGGTTGGGTTGATCGTTCTGGCAAACTTATCGCCTTCCATCATAAAGGTGTAAGACAAAGCGGACTTTTCATTCATCGTTCGGCGTTGAACGCCTACCTGGCCATAACAGGTGAAGAACTTATATATCGCCGTTTTGCTAACAGGGGATATTTTGATTTAGCTGGCCGTAACGGCTCGCAAATAGACCTGAAAACTTGGATCCAGTACCGGGCAGACAAGGCGCCAGTAGTTTTACGAGAAGAGGAACTGCCGTTTAACTGCTGACAACGATACTTATTAAGTAATCAACTGGCTCTTCTGGCATCGAATGCCAGAAGAGCCATTTCACACTACCAATTTAAGTAGACTGAAGGAATACTTGGTACAAGCAAACGCACGCCATATCGGATAGAGGGGACTATGAACGAAACCATCGAAAAACTGATTGCCAGTGGAAAGGAAGGGCCATGGTGGGACTTTAAACAAACCTACCACCAAAACAATGCAGCCCTTGTTCACGATATCCTCTGCATGGCAAACGTCCTGCATGACGGTGACCGGTATCTGATTTTTGGCGTGAATGATGAAGGGGTGATTACCGGCGTGCCGGAAGATGGTAAGCAACTTAACCAGGCAAATTTAATCGATCTGTTAAGAAAAGTCAGTTTTGCAGAGCACCATTGTCCGGATATTCAGCTGCACCACATCACACTCCAGCATAAGGTGCTGGCTATTCTACAAATTCGTAACGTCAGAATGAAACCCTACTATCTGACCCAGGACTATATAAAAGAGGGAAAAACTGTCAGAGCCGGTGTCGTTTACACCCGGCAACAAGATGCCAATACGCCCGTAACTAGCTGTGCCAGCCCTGGAGATGTCATGGCAATGTGGAGAGAGCGCTTTAACCTGGACCTGGCACCCGCTGACCGCATAGTCAGACTGCTTCTGGATTACGACAATTGGGAATATGACGGTATCAGCGAGGCCTATTATCGGTTGGACCCGGATTATGCCATTCATATTGGCTACACAGAAAAAGATATAGGAGGACAACACTGGTGGTCAACGATTAGCATTGAGCAACCTTGTCACTATGAATACATCCTCAAATACCGTGGGCTTGTACTTGAACGAGTGCCAATCGTACATTACAGAAATGAGGGTTTACAGTTTCCCTTTCCAGAGATGGATACGCTGGCTTATCCAGGAAAAAGGGATGGATTCGTAACTGATTATTATGCAGACGTTTTTTACTTCGTAAAAAACACCTTACCCTACAATCTGTTGAGTCATATCAGAGAATTACACTCACTGCCTGGCCGTAATTCAGGCATAACCATGCCGTTAACCACCCAGACCAAACCGCCGATTATCGAGCTGCCATTCATGGTGTTTGAGAACGCAGGGGAAAAAGAAGAAAAGCTAAAGTTTATTCAAAGTCAGCTTGCTGATTTTTGTCCGGATGGTATGCCTGATACAGCATCGATGAAAACTGACCCAGAACTAAGAATGGAAGTAGAGAGGCAATTTTCCTGGTGGGTTTTTAACCATATGCGTTGAGCCGAAGCCAGTAACCCTGCCTGGGAGTTGTTCATTTTTGACGTTGCAACTAAAGGTCAGCGCTACGATAGCGTGTTTTAGTGCGCACTCGCGTATTTTCTCCCTCTTGGGTGAATTTGGCCTACTTTCGCGGGCCATATACTGCCCCACGCACGACGATGTGCTTTAAGAGAGTCAACGGCAATACCAATAAAAAGCGCTCGGTTGCACGATGTGGACAGCATCCTGATATGGCTCCCGTGGACTTAGCCCCCGGCCGCGTCCAACATAGCGAAGCCAGCACTCAGGCTCCATGACATTTTTTATACTTTACTCCCGACCCGCAGGGACAAGGTTCATTTCTGCCTACCGCCCCGAACAATCGCGTTACTTCGGATTTAGCCGCCTTGTAAGCAAGCTGCGCGATGTAGTTCGACTGATTTTCAACCTCTAGTCGCTGCTCACCTGTTAACCCTTCAAAAAAGGGGGCTAGCCGACACATCTCCGCTTCTGCCTGCTCATGTTCGCCTGCAAGTGCCAGTATAACGGCGTACTGGCTTCGGACCTGAACCAGTCGCTGTACTAGACCGGCTTCATTGACGACTGGCAGGACGTATTGCTCCATCACCTCTCTGGCACCGACATAGTCCTTTATTGCGACAAACTCATCAGCTAGATCCTGTCCTACCCGGACCAGAGATTCGGGGGCTGCGGTCATGTTATAAAATTTCATCGCGTGAATGCGCAGAAACGGTGACACCTTTCCCTGCGCATCATTAATTCTGGCGAGCAACTCTAGGGCATCGGCCAGATGTTTGATGTGCTCGTGAACATTTTCAGGCTGGTTGATGATTGCCCACAGCACATCCGAGTTTTTACCCATGACATCCTGTGGGGTAATACCAAATAACGCGTAGTAGCGATTCACTACGCTCAGACACAGTGTTTCTGCTTGTTTGTATCTTTTCAGTCTCCAGAGCGCGATAGCATGGTTATAGTCAAAAATACGCGCATGCTCCTCATCCGGAAGGCTGGGGCGGGCATCTTCAGCCAGCGTTTGCACTTCACTAAGGTCTCCCTTTTCGGATAAGAAAAGCATCCGTTTCATGGTGTAGGCCGTGCGTTCCCGGTAACCAAACTCATGTTCTGTAAGCAAAGCTCCCATCGCTTCCAGCCATTGTGCAATTTGCTCAGAAACACCGTCTTTAAGCTCGGAAAAAACGAGCCCATCAAGTGCCCAGAACTTTTGTAAAGGCGCCAGAGAGTCCGAAGCTGTCGCCTGTTTCAGGCTTTCCATAATGTCGACAGCAATGCCCATCTCATAAAACAGCTCTTCACCAGATAGAGCGATGAGCGTCATGACATCGTTAAGCTTGATGTAAATCTGCGTTAGAAGAGAAAATCGCGAAGTGTCGCGTTCTTGCTGAAGGCTCTCAATCAAAAGATCTTTTAACGCCAGTAACGCGTTATTTACGATATCCACGTCCATCATGGTCAGGTGTTGCAGCCCCAGCGCCCTGACAGCATCGTGTACCTTTAACGTCTGGTTTCCATAGTTTTCAATGGTTCCGGTGGCCCGCATTTTTTTAATTAATGTGGCTGCCCCGTTTGAAGGGATATTCAATGAGCGGGCAAGGTACTCTGAAACTTCATCACGGCTTAGCCCCACATCGGACAGACTGAACAACGCCACAGCGTTCTGGACCAGTGGCTCAAACCCCTGATAGACACGGCTGAGAATGACTTCCTGCGCGGTTTCCGTACTGTTTTCCTGCTGCCGCAGTTCAGCACACAGCGTGTCTATATCCCCTTTGTATTCCTCTGCGGCAACTCTCGCCGCGCTTTCGACATACAGCGGCAACCCTCCGGTGTAGCTTCGTAGCTGCTCATATCCCAGCGCACTGGCGTGCCCACCGAGGTCGGCCACTGCGGCAGCCACTGTGTCGATATCCCATCCCTGTAACGATTCACGCTGAAGTCCAGTCATCGCCTCCAGTTGACGGACATTGTCATGGGGCTGGCACAGCAGCACAAAATGGATACGGGTTGTGGCGTGCAGAACATCCCGCAAGTTCTCCACAGGGATACGATGCGCATTATCCAGAACCAGCAGCAGGTTGTCGTTCCGTTGCTGCAAGAAGGTGTCGAACGTTCTCAGCGCTTCAACGCCACTGGCACCAGGGAGCAGTATTCTTCGCAGGCCACCTTGCTCCTGAGTCGCAAACCGGGCTGCCAGCTCACGAACCAGCGTACTGGCAAGTGCAGGGCCTGGAAGGTCGCCAGCGTCGTAATATGCACACGCCTGAGTACTGTGCTGGGCAGCCTGTGCTGCCCATGCTGTTTTACCTGCACCGGACAAGCCGCAAATGATGCGTATCCGCTCATCCGACACAAAAGAGGGTTCCTCTCTTTGTGGCCGGTAGAGTGTCGGCGGTGCAGGGAAGTCCTGTAACTGAACGATGAGTTGTTCGAACAGGGCAGGAAGATCCCGGGTATAAAACGCATGCTGTCCGTCAGCATCACCTCCGGTGGCGGCGAGCTGGACCAGACCGGCCATCTTCCAGATCAGGGATTCTGGCGACAATAACGAAAAATTCAGTTGCTCTGCTTGCGCGATGCACCACGCGGCCGCATCAGCCACGGTGTCCCAGGCAGGGGGAAGTGCGGGATGGCGCTCAGCGGTTGACTGGGGCCAGATAAAACGGACATCCGCAGGAAGCATATTATCCTCAATCATCTTCTGCAGATGTGAACCTGGTGCCTGGTTGGCGACGATAACGAAAGAAGCGCTTCCCTGGCGGCGCCCATCAGTGTGCTCGTTACGCAGCTCCGCAAACCGCGCGAGCGCGCCAGACACATCGCTGAGAATGATGGGTTTCAGGCGGGTTTTAACCTGAACGTAAATGCGCTCCTGCCCGGAGTTCAGCTCAATATCCTCATCCAGCTCAACGGTCACTGCCTCCACGCTGGCTTTCTGTGCCAGCAGCAAGCAGCCAACGGCATACAAGTGCTGATAAAGGAATCCCCGGTGTACGGCTTCAATACGTACCAACTGGGCAGAGTCCAAAACATCCGGCGTAGATTTTTCTTCGCTTCCCCGCATTTTTGTTCCTCAAGTTACTTGTCAGAAGTACCCAAGATTTACCTATCAGCGTGCGCAATGGAACTTAAGTATGGCTACCAAAAGTTTGACCAGAACACACGGATTAATCGGTGCGCAACAATTTCACCTCATATTCTGGTGGAGGCTGATGTAGTTCGTATGGTGTTACATCAATAAATTGAAGGAAATCCACCCGCTGTCAGATATGTCAGTAAAACAGGCTATATATCATTGATTAAGAAATTCGGGGGCGTTACTTTTATCCGTGTCAGTGCACTGGCTGCGCATTTGTAGTTATCTTTACGACAGGCGAGTGGACAAAAAGAATAAAAGAGGGAGAGTCCCATGGTCAGAGTTTGTAAAGTTGAAATCCAGAACTTCCGATCTATTCGTTTGCTGACCTGGTTGCCTTCGCCAGGGCTCAACTGCCTCATGGGCCCTGGGGACAGTGGCAAGACCACCATTCTTGACGCTATAGATTTGTGCCTGGGGGCGCGGCGTAATGTCAGTTTCAGCGACACCGATTTTTTTGGTCTCGATGTGACTCAGCCCATCAGTATTACCCTGACCCTGGGGTCATTGCCGGATGCGCTGAGGACAATGGAAACCTACGGCAATTATTTGCAGGCATTCAACAGCGCGACGGGGCAGATACAGGAAGAGCCCCAGCTCGGGCTGGAAACGGTTTTGTGTCTGCGGCTTAGCGTCGACAGTGAACTGGAGCCTAACTGGACGCTGGTGTCTCAGCGTGCCGAAGTGCTAGGTCAGGAACGCAATCTGGCCTGGAAAGATCGGCTGCTCATCGCACCGGCGAGATTTGGCACCTATGCAAGCTCAAATTTGTCCTGGGCACGCGGATCGGTGCTTAATCGGCTCACGGAGGAGCGCCCTAATCTGGGGGCTGAACTGTCAAATGCTGCGCGTCAGGCCCGAACCAGTTTCGGTGGTCAGGCAGCGGTACAACTCGCGGCAACGCTGGACGTAGTTACTCAGAAGGCCAATGAGTTGGGTGTGCCGGTCGGTGGTCGGACTCAGGCCTTACTGGACGCTCACGCGGTTTCTATCGGCGATGGTGCAATTGCGCTGCACAACGCCGCTGGTGTGCCGCTGCGTTCTCTTGGTACGGGGTCGTCCCGTCTTCTGGTGGCAGGAATGCAGCGTGCTGCCGCGCAACGGGCCTCCGTGGCGCTGGTCGATGAAGTGGAATACGGACTCGAACCGCATCGGCTTACCCGGTTACTGAACTCACTGGGGGCCAGGGAAACACCGCCGCCACTTCAGGTTTTTCTGACCACACACTCTCCCGTGGCCGTGCGTGAGCTTAATGGCAACCAGCTCTTTGTCGTGCGGGGCCATCCGACAGCACCCCACCTGGTGCTGCCGGTGGGCATTTCCGATGATATTCAAAGTACGGTCCGGGCCGACCCCGAAGCCTTTCTGGCGCGTAGCGTGATCGTCTGTGAAGGGGCGAGCGAGGTAGGGTTAATCCGCGGGCTGGATCACTACTGGACCTCCCTCAACGGTAATTCCATGCTGAGTGCAGGAACCGCATTCGTGAATGTTGGTGGAGGAGAGCCTGACCGATGTTTTGTGCGTGGGCTAGCACTGAGTCGACTTGGCTACCGTGTGCTGGTTCTGGTGGATGCGGATAAGCCGCCCACCCCGGCGACGGTCGAGGCCTTCGAGGCTGCGGGTGGAGAACATATCACATGGCGAGCCGGTCGCGCGCTGGAGGATGAATTGTTTATGAGCCTGCCGGATGCAGGCGTCGACGCGCTGCTTCAACGAGGTATTGAGCTTATGGAGGAGGAACTGGTGGCGGCACATATCCAGACGCAATCCAACGGTCAGGTAACGCTTGCCCATATTCGGCAACAGCGGCACCTGATTGGGGGGCCTTATTCTCCTGAAATACGACAACTATTGGGACTCACTGCGCGTAACCGACGAAACGGGTGGTTTAAATCGGTGACCCGGTATGAGGATGTGGCGCACGATATCCTCGGTCCTCATCTCCCCGCGTCCGATGCCGGGTTCCAGGCGCTGATTAGCCGGCTTTACTGGTGGGCACATGCCGCCTGACTACAACCTGCTGGAATATCATCGGGGGGCGATTACGGCCCCGGCCGGGTGCGGTAAAACACAAATCATTGCGGATACCCTGGCCCTGCATACGGGGACCAGGCCGGTACTTATCCTCACGCACACCAACGCGGGTGTGACAACACTGCGTCTGCGTATGCAACGTGCCGGGGTTTCTGCCGTGGCCTACCGTATCGCCACCATTGATGGATTTGCCATGCGTCTTGTGGCGATGTTTCCGGCGCGGAGTGGGCTCAATGTTGAGGTCCTTCAACTACGCAATCGCAGAACTGACTATCCCGCTATACGGCAGGCTGCCTGCCAGTTGCTGCAGGCAGGGCATCTCAATGATATTCTGGCGGCCAGTTACGCTCACCTCATCGTGGACGAATACCAGGACTGCAACCTGGTGCAACATGCACTGGTAACCGCGCTATCAACGGTGCTACCTGCCTGTGTACTGGGTGACCCCATGCAGGCCATTTTTGGCTTTCGGGGGAACCAGCTCGTGGACTGGGATGCACATGTACTCTCTCACTTTCCACTGATTGGTGAGCTCAATCATCCATGGCGCTGGGCTAACGCAGGGGCGCCGGAGCTCGGTCGCTGGCTTCTGGACTGCCGACGGATGTTGCTGAATGGTAACGCCATTGACCTTCGCCAGGTGCCTGCTGAGGTGACCTGGGTGCCGTTACGGGCAGAAACAGTTGTTCAGCAGCGCCTTACTGCAGCCCTGACACGCGCTGTCACCGCAAACGGGCAGGTACTGGTGATTGGAAACAGCTATGACACCCGCGGGCGTCAGCAGATGGCCAGCCAGACCCCGGGAGCAACGACCGTCGAAGCCGTCGATTTAGTCGACCTTACCGACTTTGGTGCAGCGTTTAACCTAGACGCTGCGGATGCGTTGACGCGCCTGGTGCAGTTTGCCGCAGGCGTCATGACCCAAGTTGGCCCCGCAGCATTGCTGCCCCGTCTGGAAACGCTACGAAGAGGGCGAGCCCGCAACCCGCCGACGGTTGCCGAAGCAGCGTTAGTGGCATTTGCAGAGAGACCCGGTTTTACGCTGGCCGCTGAGGCACTGCGCCTTCTGACCCGCCAGGATAATGCGCGGGTCTATCGGCCAGAGGTTTTGCGCTGTTGTTTGCGCGCCTTGCAGTCGGCTGCTGCCGGAGGCTGCACATTTGCAGACGCCACGGTAAACGAGCGCGAACGCAATCGCCACGAGAGTCGACCATTGGCCCGGCGTGTAATCGGCAGCACATTGTTGCTAAAGGGACTGGAAGGGGAGGTGGCAGTCATCACATCCCCGGAAGAGATGGATGCACGACACCTCTATGTCGCTATGACGCGGGGATCTTCGCGGCTGGTTGTGTGCTCGCTAACTCCCATATTGACGGCCCGCTAACTCCGATGCAAAGCGCCCTTGCTCGCAAATCGCACCTTCCTTAAGGGCAGTGCCTGACGTACAGCCCTATCAAATAGCCTGGCTTCTATCACCATTCCTCACGCCTTGCCGGTGAATCAAACTCCTTTTCTACAAAATTTGCAGGGTTTGTATAAGTTGAAAGCGGTGCAGAACTGAGCGAAATCTCCACCCCTAAAATATTTAACACTTTGTATAGACGCTCAAAACTTGCTTTTGAAGGATTTGACTCAAGGCGAGCATAAGTCTGCTGGGTTACACCCAACATGGCAGATAATTCTCTTTGAGTTAATCCTTTTGATTTACGAAAACCAATTAGAAGTGGACGTAACTGGCTAAGAAGTCTAACGGGAAAAATAGTATCCATAAGTAGGTGGCCATGTCGATTACTTCATAATAAATTCACTCCTCGTAAGAAACAGCCTGTAAGGTGTCTTATTACTTTACAGCTTACAAGGTGTAAGGGTGAACTCGTTGTATTAACTAATACTGCTCAAATTTTAAAGGTTGCATCTCGCGCTGGCTGGGATTATATTTATTAAGGACTAGCATATAGTGGTGTACGCTGTTATCCTCTTTGTAATGAGGCTTATCAGTGTGTGAAGGGAGAGGGCGGACTCTGCTTTGCCCTCTCTCTTTCATGGACTTATTTAACTTTAAATGTTTTTTAAAAGTCATTGCCTTATTGCAATGGTTTTATTAAAAATCCCAATCAATGTGTTTATTTTTTCATTTATCTTAATTTGCTTTTTCTCTTGCTCGAGAGAAAGTTTTCTGAATTCATTTTCCCTGCTCGGCACGGCAATTATCAACTCTTCATAAATCTCCTTTGCTCCTGATACTTTTTCCAACTCGCTGCTGTATTTTTCAATAAGAGTTCTTATTTGAATATTTACATTTCTGTATTCATGACTGGTAGCACTTAAAACAAGTTGACTGGAATTTTTTTTGGGTGCCTCAATTAACTCTACGCTTTTCTTTACGACATTGAATTCAGATGTGACTGAGTATACATATTGATACGCGCCTGATTTTCTGACTTTACTCAATAATCCTTTTCTAACTAAACACTGAATTTGGTTATAAGCAAAAGCTTTTGCCTTAAAATAACTTTTCGGAAGTGAAAATCGCTCGATAAGAATTTGAGCCACATCGTTACTGGTGAAGTTATCTTTAGCAATATAGATTATTGCGGAAAATATGTACGACTCAGCGTTGGATACTCGACTATTCATATGACTAAAACAAGGCAGTTAACTTAGGATTGCTAAGTATACAACAATGGCAGATACTTAGACAATCTAAGCATTCGAGGCCAATGAAGATGAATCAGTGTCTGAAAAAAATCCGATACCAGAAAGACTTAAGGAAGCGAGAAGCAGGGCGGGTTTATCACAGCGCTCATTGGGCCTCCTTGTTGGGTTTGATCCCGCTTCGGCTAGCAGTCGTATGAATCATTATGAGAAAGGGCGCCATGTCCCCGATATTGATACGCTTCGACGGATGGCGGCAGAGTTAAACGTGCCGTTGAACTACTTTTTTTGTGATGATCAGACCACAGCTGAACTTGCATTACTCATATCCCGGATGACAGAGGAAGAGCGAAGTAATCTTATCGAAGCACTCAAAAGGCATCCAGGCGAAAAGCATGCTGACAAAAAATGATATTACATATAAAGCGACTGAACTTTTTGAAGGTAACGAAAGTGTAGCATTACACTGATGCAATGAACCAAGCAGGACATTACAGTGGGAGACGCCCTCTCAGATAACAAACTCAAAAGAGGGAGCCATAAATATATGTTTATCAATACAACCAGCATTCTGCCGACAACCGGGAAGCTGTCGGCTAAATCTTCCATGTCAGAATTATGACGACTTATGTAGTTCCCGAATCATATGGTTGGCCAACAGGCTTTCCACCGGTATAACCGAATTGATTTTTACCGCTTTGACAATTTCTATCAACGAAAGGGTATTTTGCGCTAATTGGTCTCGCAATTCACTTACTTCAGCCTGCAACTGCTGGTTTCTGGCCAGCAAAGCCTGACGGGTTTTGCGGTTGACGTATTGCTGTTTTTCTTTTGGGCGTAGATTCAATGGGCCAAGTTGCTGGTCAACATAGGCAGCAATTAGGCGTTTACGCTCTAGGCTGCTCAGCGTACTTAAACCACCGTTAACGATACCTTTTGCCTTGAGCCTAATATGCAGGGCCTTGGCGGAAATAGGGGACTTGTCAAAGCCTTCAACCAGCATCAGTTGTAATTCGTGCTCAATCAGTGTGTTCAGTTCCTTGCCGCGCATCAATCATTCTCCTGCATCAATTGTTGGTATTCAAGTGCAAAAAGCTGGGCCAGTGTACGGACTTTGCCCTCGGTGATTACTCCACCAGACAACACACTCTCAGCAGCAACCAGTTGTTGAGTCTTGGCACGACGATGCCATTGTGCTTGTATTGCCTCGAGTTGCTGTAACCGTCGTTCGATGTCGGCCAGTCTGGTCTGGTAATCAGGCTGATGTTGAGTAAGTTGGGTCAACTTCGAATGTGCTTGCTGTAAAGCCTGTTTTTTGGCAATCAGATTTGGTAGCTCATCTATCCGGCCTGTCAGCGTGAAATGTTCACAAAAGGCAGCACTCTGGCATTTCAGTCGATAAGGACATCCCCAGAGGTTAACTTCCCGCATACAGGAGCCAAATTTCAGCGGATACAGCACGGCATGTCTTGCCACCATGTCAGAGGCTTGCTCCGGTCCTTCTGCGTCGCGGATTTCTTCAAAGGCGGCAGCAACATCTTCAAAGAGGCCGTTAGCAAATGACGCCTCGACAAACCTGGCTACATCATCCCGATCGTCAAAAGTATGCAGGTTGGCTTTGATGGTATTGTCCAAAGTCATGTGTTCCGTGACCGCCAGTTGGCCGGTCCGTTTGACGATATCCAGTGGCGTAGCAATGGAGGACGAAGAGGGCGAGACAGTTAGTGCTGTCGAAATCGGCTGCAAGGGCACCAACGAGGCGGCTTTTCGCCGTTCTGCAAGCGCCAGATGTTGATAATGCTGATTCTGCGTGATGTCCACTCGACCCATCAACATTGCCTGTAAGTGGTCAGAGATATCCGCAATAGCAAGAAAGGTATTGATGTTGTGCCGGGGAATGTGGGTACGCATCCGCGTCGAGGTGCCATCCTCCTCCAGTAATTGATATTTGCTGAATACTGATCCATCAGGCTCAACGTTGCCTAAGAATTTATTCATAAGTGTGTTAGTGAAGGGTATCGGTGTAGCCAGCAAAGCCAGTGTGCGCTTTAATGCCAGCGAACCCTTCTCGTGTAGAAATAGCAGATCCTCGTAGTTAACTTGGTAGCGTTTGCCATTTTCCATCCAGGCGTGTGTACAGGGTTCGTTGGCATTCGCCAGGCCAAATTCGGTCTTAATGTAATGATTGAGAGCAGTCTTGGAATAATAGATAGATTTGCTGTTTTTCGGGCCTGGTATTTCTTGAACGGGCAGCACACCTCTTTTGCTAAGGGCTTTGGATGTTTTGTCCCGTTGTCCTGCCCGGCCCCGAAAACTTGAGGTAGTTTGGGTGATGTACTTCACCACATCGTCCAGTTCGACTCGTTCACCGGGCATGTTGCTGATGGCCTGTGGCAGGTAATCAGCAAAAGATTTTGCCCGTAGATAGGTAAGATGGCTGCGTATTGGTGCGGTCAACATTTTAACGGTACTGAATATACTCTCGACCAGCGGTACTGCCAGCGGTTCTACCCAATGCGTTCGCTCCCCAGCACCTTTGACACCAACATAACGGATACCAAGAAAATAATCGGGTAATCCCTTGTCCTGAAATCGTTTGCAGATTGCCGGATCATCAATCTGGCGTTTAAACAGGGCATCCTGTCTGAGATTAAACGCTTCAATGGAGCGAAAGCCGGTAATAACCAATAACAACAGGCAATTTAACGCGATTTTCTCAGCATCACTTTCCACCCGCTGGATTAATGCAACTATGTTCAGAAATCCGCGAATGGTAATCAACGCATCTTCACCATCGGTAGTGGTATCAGACAGCTTGGCCTGCTGTTTCAGCGCCATGGTTTCCCGGGCTTTGCGGGTCAAGTTGGTTTTGTTGGTATACTTCACATCAGAGTTGTATTGCAGTTTAACCAACGTAAATGTGAAGTGATTGACCAATTTTTGAAGGCTAACGCACCGCCCTTTATAGTTAGCTGTATTGGGGTCACTAGGAGATGAAACGCTACTGAGAAGATCCATCGCTCGTTGAATGACAACTGTGCTCAGGTAAGATGGATGGGTCTGTCCTGTCTCATAAAGCATCGCATGGTACCATCGTTTCAGAATCATCAAAGTTGCCTTTGCCACCGCTGGCGACATACTCCTATTTCCCTGTCGGTAAACCACTACCAGCATAGCTTTCATGAACTGACTATATTCTTTATCGATGGGCAGATGTTCTACAATACCTTTGAATCTGTTCATCTCATCAAAACGTAATGTATTTCTGCCGTTCCCTCGCAACCATCCACTTCCCTGGTTACCACTTACCCAGATATGATCATTCCATGTTTGGGCAAAATCAGCAGACAGGTGCTGTTCGAACCATTTTTTTTGCTCTTCAATAAAAGCCTGAAAATGCTCAAAGTGATTTTTCATTGGACTTCACCTGTTCCTGATGAAAACGGCAGCGGGCGATAACAGACTCAATTTCAAACTGTGTGGTTTCATGGATTAAAATGAGCGGATTTCGGGAATTACCTACACCGTCTGAAATAGCGATTAGTTCATCGACTTCTTTTTTGACGCATTCAAGTAGAGCCTGATGTTCACCATCCGTAAAAGGGCGATAATACAGACAGCCGTAACAAGAACGCACTTCGCTGAAAGGGCATGTACTACTGTTCCTGGAGCAACCACCAATTTTATCATGCAACTCGTCACCAACGAGTCCCACCACTGGATGGCCTTTCCAATGTGCTGAGTCGACCAGTTCCCCAGTGAGCATCATAGCCACCATATTTTGCCAAACGGGATTCGACCCAAGCGCTTTAGCACGGATCAAGGCCAACGCGGGAGTTGCCATAATGTAGTATTTAGCTACGGCAAGAGAGGTGTGCCCCAGTACATGTGCTATCTCTTCAGCGCTAGCACCTTGCATCGCCAAAGAGTGCCCAACATTGTGGCGTAAATCAGTGGGTGTAATTGTGGGCAATGCAGCTTCGCCACATGCTACGGCGGCTTGATATTCAGGAGGACAGAAATTTAGGATTGCCTGATTAATTGCCTGAGACACATAATGCGGAGCTGAAACGCTGAAATCGAATAGTTTATCTTCGGGGTTTTTCTTATATCTCACGGTATAGTTCATAATTAACTCCCCAATTTCTGGGGGGATCGCCAGAAATAACCGCTCTGTCGTCACTCGTCTTTGTTTAGCATATGGTAAAAAAACACTGTATCGAATCAGACCAGATTCCTGATTTCGTGTATCGATACGAACATCTTTGACCGCCAGCCTAGCGAGTTGTACTGGGCGTGCACCCGTTACATAAGCCAACCCAAGGATAGCTGCATTGCGCACTTCGCTGTGACTGAAACTTTTGCCATCGCGTAACAACGAAGCCATTTCAAACAGTCCATTGCAAATCATGTTTTTTTCAAGAGGGTCAAGAATATTATCGATTTCTTGGTAAACCCCCCAATGTTCGAGATACGGTCGAGGGACGAACTCAAGATCATCGTAATCTTCAAGATTGAAACCTGGGAATGTTTCAGCACAAAGTATTTTTAATCCGAATAACACGGAATAAAAAGTAGCATTATCAATATCCTCTTTTTCGATAAATAATCGGAGCGTACTAAGCGAAAACCCACCATGTTCTCGACAATATGAAATGATATTCCTCCAATCAAGGTGCAACGCTGGAAGTTTGGTTGAAAATCTCGTCGATGCATATTTGAAACAGATATACTTGTTTAATTTATTTGAGATATAATCTTGATTGAAAACAAGATATCGCCGACTGCCTGAATAATCGAAAGTCCATTTATTTCCTTTGTTAACAATATATTTATCATCAAACTACATTGCCGTTTTTAGATAAATTCGATCAGGAATATCGAGTTCAAAGATAGCCTTAGCTAAATCAGGAGGGTAAACTGAGTTCCCTTCGTCAGATTTTAATGCATTATCAAATGATGTCATCGTTATATCTATCCATTATAGTATCTAACGTATTATGTAGCGCTGCATTGTCTTGAATAATTCGTTGGACATTGGCAGCATTAGCCTGCTCAGACAGGAAACTAAGGGGATACAGCAACGGCAGAGAGGTTTCCAAGTCCATCAGGATCCATCGCCTTTTACGGCCTGAGATAACCAACTGCTTTAGTGAATACACAATATTTACCTCAAAATTATCATGGATATGAAGAGAATGTACTCTGTACCTAATGCAAGAAACGAGAGGGAGATCAGAAATCCTAACGTATTGATTTATCAGTTAGTGGGAGTGTCATATGAACTTATTTACCACAGTAGGTGATTTAACTTATGTTGAACGCAAAGCTAGTTCACATGTGGCAATGTTGATAATGTATTGTTCTTACTTAGTTTTTACACTAAAAAAATCGTTTCGGATTGGATTTACTTCATGAACCAAAATCAAATAACTGCTTTTGAGGTCGTTTTGCAATTATGCGACCGTTTGGTTCAGATCCTGTCGCATTTTCTTTAGCAAAAAGTGAGGGCGATTCTTCATAGTTAACCTCGCAGTCAGGTTTACGTCGCCAGAACGCCATCTTCATCGGCTTCGCGGTAATGCTCCGACAGAAGTTGTGCAGATCTCTGAGACGTTGGGTCGGCCATTGCTGTAATGGCACTGATGTCATCACCCCGACCATCGTGGTGTCCTAATTGATGGGGAGCAGGTCAGGTCGAGTTTTTGCATTCTGTCTTTTTTTCGCCGTCCCCCCTTGAAAACAAACGAAGCGGCACTATTTTGTCAATGACCTTCAAAAAAAGTGGTCATCAGCCCCAGCCTGAGAAACGCCAACAAAGGATCAAGCATGCCACTCAGCAACACAGAACTCCGCTACTATGACAGTAATGTCCTGAGGCTCCCCTCAGATAAAAGAACTGAATACCATGCTCAGGTTGATCGGCTGATTGCTGAGCTAAAGAAATCCGTGAAAGAACAGGATGAAATCAAAATAACCAAAGTTGTTAAGGCTGGTTCCTTTGCAAAATTTACAATTTTGCGTAAAACATATGAAGATCCTGTCGATGTAGATGTGGTTTTTTATATTTCCGGTAAGGATGTTACCCAGGAAACCCTCGCGAGTCTCAGCGAAAAAATCTTCAACGCTCTGGTAAAGCTCTACCCTAATAAAGCTGTTGAAGATTTCCAGCTTCAGCGAAAAGCAGCAACCGTGACCTTCATAAAATCCGGGCTGAATGTTGACGTTGTTCCTGTGATAGAAGACGCCGACAAAGCCGGATATGGATGGCAATTCGACATCCACGAGGGGACAAAACTTCACACCTGTGCGCCGTGTCAAATAAACTTTATTCGCGACAGAAAAGATACAGACAAAGACTTCAGAACGCTTGTTCGACTGGCTAAAAAGTGGCGAAACCATGCCGGGTTAACACATCTGAAATCATTTACCATTGAGCTTATTATGGCTTATCTGCTTGATAAGAATGGTAAAGAAGGCAGTATTGAGAGCCGCTTCAGGCAGTTTCTGCTTTACATTGCTCAGTCAGGGCTGAAAGAGAAAATCTTTTTCCCTGAGAACGGGAATGATATTCCTGATTTTTCAGACCCGGTTGTCATTATCGACCCGGTTTGCGTAACAAACAATGTTGCCAGTCGTCTGAGCGAGGACGAACGACTTGAGATTGTAGATGCTGCTGCCGAAGCCTGGGAGATAGCGCATCATGCTTCTGTAGAGAATGATTTGGCTATCTGGAAAGAACTTTTTGGCCCACGTTTAAAAGTAAGGGAAGAAGCATGAGTCAGTCATTTTCTTCAACTGAATCCTACTCTGTGGCAGATGTTCAAAATGTCATGCGTCGGGTTACCGCAGACTTCATTATGATCGCCGAAAGTACAAAAGCCGTCGACGTTGAGCAAGTTAAAAAGTGGGCGCACGATGTAGAGCTTTTAGCATGCAACGGATACCTTAAACACATCGATTTGACACTCCTGAGTGACGGGAAGGAAATCCGGGCTATCCGATATGTTGTAAATTCGGAGGCCGGCGGGCTGCAGACGAACAGGCCCGGCGGCGTCCTGTGGCCAACCGTACCAGCGCCCTTTCTGAGGATCGTCATATCCTATACCAGCGCCTATGATCAAACTGCAAGGGACAAACTTAAATCAAAACTCATGTTACCCTGGTCACCCAGTACTGCTGACACATCACATTCCTCCCTTACTTCTACAAAGGGACGTGACTATGAAAGCAATGGATATGGCATAGAAAGAAAGGATTTTTCATGATGAATCAGCAAAATAAAATTTTTGACAGCGAGACGCCGTTACCTGACGGTCACCTTTTATCACGGCAGAAGACATTGCTGGGTTTCGATAATCGGTACAGCAAAATCCGCAATCAGTTACGCTTACTGTTGAACCTGGGGAAACTGGAATCTTGGGGCGTGAAGTTTCATCAGAATAATTTACCCATTTGCAGTCTTGTATCAGACCAGTACCCGCTCGTTATTTTTCACGGGGATGTGGGAACTGGCAAAACTGCAACAGCTGAATGTGTTGCAAACATGCTTGCAAAAGATTCAGGTGCAGAAGATTCTATTCTATTTAAAATCAGTAATAGAGTCAGGGGTAGTGGCAAAGTCGGTGAGATGGGAACTCTCATAAACCAGGCATTTGCAGAGGTGATAAAGTCAGCTGGAAAAAATCGCCGTGGCATACTGATAATCGATGAAGGCGACTCACTTGCTTCATCGCGAACGCAGGAGCATAGCCATCATGAAGATAAGGTTGCAGTGAACACCCTCATTCAGTGCATTGACGATCTGAGAAAATATCAGGGGCGTATCGTCGTTTTCCTGTGTACTAACCGCTTATCCGTACTTGATGCAGCTCTTATCCGCCGTGCCGCTGTCGTGGAGGAGTTTTCTCGTCCCAGCGACGCAGAGCGACTGGCGCTATTTGATATGGATTTACAGGGTTTAGGTTTATCTCCTCAGCAAAAAGGTGTCCTGGTTAAGGCTACGGGCCCGAATGAAGGAAGGCCAGGATGGACGTTCTCCGACATTCGAACACGATTGTATCCGGCTGCTCTGGCAAAAGCTTTTCCGGATAAGCCTTTATCATACGAGATTATCCTTCAGACAGCTATCTCACTAAAAGCCTCACCGGTTATGGAGGATCGATAGCATGCTAGGTCAATTTTTGTCAGGAAGACGTATTCATATTACGGGCAGCATTCCTGAGCAAACAGAGCTTGCATCTGGCGAAGAGGTGGACAAAGCCCGCGCGTTTGTTGCCTCCCTAGTTCGGGAATTAGTCCGTCAGGGAGCAAATTTTGTGATACCTGTTGATGCAGAAAAATTTCGCTCCAGTGACAACAGGCCGATATGTTTTGACTGGTTAGTCTGGAATGAGGTCATAAAAAATCTTCATCTCCGGCCTCCAGGGGCCCCGGGGCCGCTTATTATTGCAGTGAAACACCATAAAAATGAGGAGCAAATTCCCGAAGAATATATTGAACAATGGGATGAATATCGGGGCACCTCGCACATCAGGATTGAAAGTGCAGCCCACTGGAACATGGCCAGTAAAAGGATGGAGATACAGTCCCGATCGGGTGATGTGCTCATTACCATTGGCGGGAGTGAGGGGGTTCTGTTTCTCTCAAATCTTTACCATGATGCCGGTAAACCAGTTATCCCTCTCAATTTCAATATTGGGTCAAATAATACAGGTTCTCGTAAAATATTTGAGTATGCTCTGGCAAGCTCACATTCAGAGAGACTCTTTAAAACAGAAGATGATCGTTCGTCTCATGACTGGATTAATTTGCTGGATTTTCCTAATCGCAAAAGCCCGCAAGAACGAACTGAGACCGTGATACAGCTACTGAAGAATCTTACGCCACCTACGGCATTTTTTGTCTGTTTAATGAACCGGGAACATGAAGATTACATAGCGGTTAAGAACTACTTTGATTGTGTTATAACACCCGTTATGGAGGATGTACTCGGGTATCGGATGGTCATTGTTGATGGTAGCCAAGGTTATGAGCATGCGAACGTCAACCAAGAAGTCTTTGAACGACTTCACCGAAGCCGCGTTGTGATCGCAGATCTTACGGGTTCAAGACCGAACTGCTTCCTTGAGCTGGGATATGCATTAGGAAGAGGGCATACCACAATGATACTGGCCAAGGAAGGGACTGAGCTACCGTTTGATATTCAGACTGTATCGGCCCACAAGTGGAGAGATGAAGGTATGGTTGAAGACAAAAAGCGTGAATTCCTTGCACACTGGAATTCAATTAAATCCCGCTCGACAATAGTCTCAATGGATCCGTTAATGCCATGACAGTAAAAAAAGAAGTTTTCATCTCTGTTGATATAGAAGCCTCCGGCCCCGTTCCCGGGAAATACAGTTTGCTCAGTATTGGTGCATGTCTTGTATCCGATACGGATGTGAACTTCTCATGCGAACTCAAACCGACAACATCCGAATTTATTCCTGCTGCACTCGAAATAACCGGACTTACGCTTGAAGAACTGGAGGACAGAGGCCTTCCACCACAAGCGGCAATGCTGGCTTTTAAACAATGGATAGAGCAGGTGACGCCACCAAATGATATACCTGTCTTTGTTGGCCTGAATGCCCCCTTTGACTGGTCTTTCATTAACTATTATTTTCACGTTTACGTTGGCGGAAATCCATTTGGCTTTAGCGCACTTGATATTAAAGCATTGTTTATGGGCCGACTGGAAACGTCATGGTCCGAAAGTAAATCATCTCATATGACGAAAGTACTCGATGTACCGATGACTGCTAATCATAACGCCCTGAAGGATGCAATATTTCAGGCCAATTTGTTCAGTGCGGTTATAAAATTTAAATAATTTAAAGAGATTGAGGCTGTCATGCAGAACCAAGAACTGCTGGTTGAGCATTATCATAAAACTTATGATCTAACGTTTTCAGTATGGGAAAGCAGAAATCAGTCGCTGCTTATTTTGCTAGCAGTTGTGGGCTTTTCAACACTACTAACCTTCAATGTTTCTGAAGCACAACCCTTACTTGTTGATATTATTGCAAAATTATGCGGGATTGCGAGTGACAATCGGATAAAGGAGCTTAAGAAAAGCTTTCCTTATAGTGTCATACAAAGCATATTCATAATTGTGGTTTTTTATCTTACAATAAATCTTTACCATAAAACCTGTTTTATAAGACGCAGCTATCAGTACTTAAGTGGTCTTGAAACTGATATAAGATCAGCATTAAACCTACCGACAGGTAGCGTAAGTTTTACACGAGAAGGTGATTTTTATAATAACCATCGTACATTTTCTTCTTTCATGACAGGCCTGAGCTACGTCCTTATTTTGGGGGCATTACTTGTCTCCTTTCTCGGTATGCGTCTGTTAAATGACTTGCATGCTCAGGACTACTTTATTCTCATAACAGATACATGTTTGACATTAGGTATATTGTATTTTTTTTCCATTTATGCTCATGCTTCATTAAAAAAGTGAATTGCGCGAATTTAGGTAATAAGTGCAACGCTCAGTCATGCGGATGGAGGAACGGTTAGCTACCGATAAGCGTAAGCGTAAAGCCACTGCCGCCTGTGATTCTGGCTCCGGTATCGTTAGGTTAGAGCTCCTTCTAAACCAGATGGAGCTCTATTCATGGAAAACTCTATTGACTGGCGAACTGAATCTCGCACGGCCTACTCCAACGAATTCAAACTTCGCATCGTTGAACTGGCTTCTCAACCAAGAGCCAATGTCATCGCTGGTTACGCTGTTGTAAAAGAGATTCAATCATCTAATTTATCCAACTTACGGTTGGATAAATTTGGGAAGGTAAACAATATGCTGAATAACAGAAAGAAATCGTCCACTCCCTTTGCTAAAATTTCAACTAGCATTCCGACGACAACCGGGATGCTGTCGGCTAAATACTCCCATGTCGGCATTATGACGACTTGTGTAACTCCCTAATCACATGTTTGGCCAACAGGCTTTCCACCGGAATAACCGTATTGATTTTTACCGCTTTGACAATTTCTATCAACGACAGGGTATTCTGCGCCAGTTGGTCGCGCAGCTCACTGATTTCCGCCTGCAACTGCTGGTTTCTGGCCAGCAAGGCCTGACGGGTTTTGCGGTTGACATATTGCTGCTTTTCCTTTGGCCGTAAATTCATTGGACTGAGTTGCTGATCGACATAGGCAGCAATCAGTTGTTTACGTTCAAGATTACTCAGCGTGCTTAGACCACCGTTGACGATACCCTTTGCCTTGAGCCGGATATGCAGCGCTTTGGCGGAAATAGGAGATTTATCAAAACCTTCGAGCAGCATCAGTTGTAGTTCGTGTTCAATCAGCGTATCCAGTTTCTTGCCGCGCATCAGTCGTTCTCCTGTATTAATTGTTGGTATTCAAGGGCAAAAAGCTGGGCCAGTGTGCGGATTTCACCCTCAGCATTTATTTCACCAGACAGTACATTCTCCGTAGCAACCAGTCGCTGAGCCTCGGTACGACGCAGCCACTGTGCTTGCATTGTTTCGAGTTGTTGTAACCGTTGTTCGATATCAGCCTGCTTGACCTGATAGTCAGGCTGATGTTGTGCAAGATGGGTCAACTTTGAACGTGCTTGTTGTAGTGCCTGTTTTTTCGTAATCAGATTGGGCCATTCATCAATTCTGCCTGTCAGCGTGAAATGCTCGCAAAAGGCCGTACTCTGGCATTTCAGTCGAGAAGGGCATCCCCATAGGTTAACTTCCCGCATACAGGAACCAAATTTCAGCGGATACAGCACGGCATGTCTTGCCACCATGGCAGAAGCTTGCTCTGGTCCTTCTGTGTCCCGGATTTCTTCAAAGGCAGAAGCAACATCTTTAAACAAACCGTCAGCAAATGACGCCTCGACGAACCTGGCTACATCATCCCGATCGTCAAAAGTATGCAGGTTTGCTTTGATGATGTTGTCCAGCGTCATACGTTCAGTAGCCACCATATAGCCGGTCTGTTCGACGATATCCAGTGGCGTTGCAACGGAGGACGAATAGGGCGCGGCAGTTAGTATTGTCGATGCTGGTTGCAGGGGCATCAACGAGGCTGCTTTTCGCCGTTCGGCAAGCGCCAAATGTTGATAGTGATAATTCTGTGTGATGTCCACGCGCCCCATCAGCATCGCCTGTAAGTGGTCAGAGACTTCCGCAATGGCAAGAAAGGTATTGATGTTGTGCCGGGGAATGTGGGTACGCATCCGGGTGGGGGTACCATTCTCTTCCAGTAATTGATATTTGCTGAATACTGATCCATCAGGCTCAACATTGCCTAAAAATTTATTTATCAGTGTGTTAGTGAATGGTATCGGCGTAGCCAGCAAAGCCAGTGTGCGCTTTAATGCCAGCGAACCCTTCTCATGTAGAAATAGCAGGTCTTCGTAGTTAACTTCGTAGCGTTTGCCATTTTCCATCCAGGCGTGCGTACAGGGTGCGTTGGCATTCGTCAGGCCAAATTCGGTCTTGATGTAATGATTGAGGTCAGTTTTGGAATAATAGATAGATTTGCTGTTTTTCGGCCCTGGTATTTCTTGAACGGGCAGCACACCTCGCTTGCTAAGGGCTTTGGATGTTTTGTCCCGTTGTCCTGCCCGGCCACGAAAACTTGAGGTGGTTTGGGTGATGTACGTCACCACATCATCCAGTTCGACTCTTTCACCGGGCAGGGCGCTGATGGCCTGTGGCAGGTAATCAGTAAAAGATTTTGCCCGTAGATAGGTCAGATGACTGCGTATCGGTGCGGTCAACATTTTAACGGTACTGAATATACTCTCGACCAGCGGTACTGCCAGCGGTTCTACCCAATGCGTTCGCTCCCCAGCACCTTTGACACCAACATAACGGATACCAAGGAAATAATCGGGTAATCCCTTGTTCTGAAACCGCTTGCGTATAGCTGGATCATCAATCTGGCGTTTAACCAGCGCATCTTGTCTGAGATTAAACACTTCAATGGAGCGAAAGCCGGTGACAACCAATAACAACAGGCAATTTAACGCAATTTTCTCAGCATCACTTTCCACTCGCTGGATTAGTGCGACTATGTTTAGAAAACCGCGAATGGTAATCAACGCATCTTCACCATCGGTAGTGACATCAGCCAGCTTGTCCTGCTGTTTCAGCGCCATGGTTTCCCGGGCTTTTCGGGTCAGGTTGGTTTTATTGGAATATTGCTCATCGGACACATATTGCAATGCCACCAGTGTGAATGACTGGTGATTAACCAGTTTTTGCAGACTGACACAGCGTCCTTTGTAATTGGCGGTATTTGGATCCCCTAAAGATGAGGCTGCGCTGAGGTTATCCATCGACCGTTGAATTACCCTGGTGGTTAGATACACCGGGTGGGTTTGCCCGGTCACCTCAAATAGTGAGTGGTACCAGCGCTTCAAAATCATCAGTGTTGCCACAGCCACCGCTGGGGATATACTACAATTTCGCCTTCGATACACCAGTACCAGCAGGGCTTTCATAAACCGGGCATAGTCTTCTGCCACGGCATGGTACCCCTCAATACCTTTGGTACGGCTGATTGCATCAAAGCGTAATTTATTTTTACCATTACCACGTAACCAGCCACTACCATTGCTGCCGCAGACCCAAACAGGATCATCCCATGACTGCTCAAAGTCTGCCGCCAGATGCTGTTCAAACCAGCTTTGCTGCTCGGTGATAAAGGCGTGAAACTGCGCAAAATGTTTTTTCATCTCACACCGCCTTTTTCCTGATGAAAGCGGCAACGGGCAATCACGGATTGAATTTCAAATTGTGTGGTTTCATGGATGGAAATAAGTGGATTGCGGGCGTTGCCAACACTATCTGAAATGGAAATCAATTCATCGACTTCTTTAACTACACTCTCCAGCACCGCCTGATGGTCACCATCAGTAAAGGGGCGGTAATACAGGCAACCGTAGCAGCAGCGTACTTCACTGAACGGGCATTCGCCACCATCTCTGGTGCAACCGCCAATCCCATCATGCAACTGATCACCGATTATGCCGACCACGCGCTTGCCTTGCCATTTCGTTGAAGAGGTCAGTTCCCCAGTCAACATCATAGCCACCATGTTTTGCCATACCGGATTGGTACCCAATGCTTTGGCTCGAATCAGTGCCAGTGCAGGCGTCGCCAGAATGTAATACTTGGCAACAGTAAGGGAGGTATGTCCCAGAATATGCGCAATTTCCTCGGCGCTGACCCCTTGCATAGCCAGTGAATGCCCCACGTTGTGGCGCAAGTCGGTCGGCGTAATAGTTGGCAGAGCCGCTTCGCCACGCGCTACGGCGGCCTGATAATCTGGCGGGCTGAAATTGAGAATGGCTTGGTTAATCGCCCTGGACACATAAAACGGTGCAGAGTGACTAAATTCAAATAGCTTGCCATCAGGTTTTAGTTGCGCTCTCTCGATATAGTGCCTAATCAACGCTCCGATTTCTGCTGGAATCGCCAAAAACAGACGTTCGGTCGTCACGCGCCGCTGTTTGGCATAGGGCAGAAGTATGCTATAGCGTATTAACCCGGTTTCGGAGTTTCGGGTATCAATGCGCAAATCTTTTGCCGCCAGCTTGGCCAGTTGTGCCGGGCGGGCACCGGTGACATACGTCAGTCCCAGAATTGCTGCATCTCGCATGGTGTTCAGACTGTAGTTTTTGCCATGCCGAATCGCCGCAGCCATTTCAAACAAGCCTTTACTGATCATGTTTTTTTCGAGCGGATCCAGAACATGGTCGATTTCCTGATAGATGCCCCAGTCGTGGGAATGCGGGCGAGGGATAAATTCGAGGTCTTCGTAATCGTCGAGGGTAAAACCGGGAAATTCTTCGGCACAGAGGATTTTTAGGCCGAAAATGATGTAGTAGAAATATCGAGGTTCAATTTCCTGAGTTTCAAGGTAATCTTTCAACACCGTAAACGTGAAAGCAGGTTGGGTTATGCAATGATCAGTTGCTAAAGACCAAGCATGGAGTACACCAGGAACCTGAGCTGGACACTTGCCCGATGCATAACGAAAGCAAATATATTTTATTAATTGGTTACTGATTTTATCCTGACGGAAGTGGGCATAGCAGCGGCTGCCTGAATAATCGAACACCCAACTGTCACTGGTTGAATTAATATATTTATCATCGAAATAATCTGCCGACTTGAGATAAATTCTGACTGGCATGTTAATTTTTGAAATTCTTTCAATAAATACGGATGTGTAAATGGTCTTATTCGAATGATTTAACTGTTTATTGATTCTACTCATATGTACTCCATTCGTCACATACATGAGAAAAGATTGCTCTCAGGGCCTCGTTGTCCATTGCGATTCGGTGAAGATTGGCCATATTAGCCTGCTGTGATAGAAATCTTTTTGCATAAACATCTGGCATATGGCTATTGTGGCTCCAGCCGCCGAGCAGTCGTAACTCATTCTTGGCTTCCTCCATTAATCCAACGATAGAATAATCTATGGCGGCCAAGCGTAAGTTGGTCTTAATTTTTTGAAATTTTTCACGATAAATACGTTGAAGCGTCAAATAAGCCCAAGTATGCCGCGTTATATGAGGTGAGATGCTTTCAACGGAATCAAAGTATTCATCTGTTTTATATTCAGGGTATTGCACACTCATAATATCATCAATCCGGGTAAATATGTCATAAACAGCATGGTATGACAGTGGCGGATGTTGCTTCTGGGTGGAAATGAACAGAAAGTTATGCGAGGAGCGATGGCGGATTTTATGGATATATAGATTTAGAAAATGATAGTCCAGTTTATCTAACGCCAGCACCCGGTTTGCATAGACATTCTTTAATGAAGGCAGTCTTTGTCGCGGATCTAGTACGTCTTCATCTACTGTGGTCACAATCAGGCTGAACTGATCTCCTCTGAGATTGGTTTTAATCGAATGACACTCCAAAAGCAGTAATTCACTGACACGCAATCCATAATTTAAAAGTAATCGGCAAATCAGAAAGTTGCGTAACTGGATTTCACCAGCGGGGAAGGGATTAAGTGGGTTTTTCTTTGAAATTGAACTGGGTGTAATGATTTGGTAAAAAGCCATGACCATCTCAGCAGTCAGACTTTGAAAGCGCTTATGAGTCATGCCATTGTTCAGCTGCCGAGAATGGGTAATAGTGCGAAATTCTGCTTTATGTATCGATAACCGTCCCGTTAACTGCATGGCAAGTCGTGTGACTTCTTTGGGCGAGCCATCTATATATCTCGGCGAGATATACGTGTTAATCAAATATCTGATAAAACGAATAACCGCATGTACATGCCTGATGTTTGTACGACATTGAGGCGTGCTCTGTGCAGTAGACCTGATGGTTAACACTGGTACACATGAATGCCCATTTTCCAGATAATGAAAAAAAGCTGTCAGTTCATCAATGGCGATCAATGGATTGTGGTTCGAGGAATAGAAACTGAAGCAAAACGTCACGCCATGTTTCTGGTGCCAGAATTCATAGAAAAACTTGAGCGCTTGAAGAGAAGCGTATTGTGTGGCTGATGAACGTAAAGCCAGATGGTCTATAAGATATTGTAACGGGTATAAAATTGGCTGGCACGTATGAGTTTCCATCAGTACCCATAGACGCTGTCGTTGGTTGATGTTGAGTTGCGTGAGTATGAACATGTGGCACTTGTCCTCATAACTAGTGTGTGTATGAAGAAAGTAACCAACAAACATAACGTCCTGCAAGAAGAAGTTGGGGGAATGGGTAAGTTTATGATTTATCGTTGTCTGCGGGAGGTTATGAACTAAATGAACGACGGACTAAATTTAACATAATATACATTATGCGCACTAATATTGTAATGGCTCAATAGTAATGTCCGCCTGTGGCTCAATTCAGATGTCCGCGCTATGGTAAGCTTCACTGGTCCGTTTAAACTACCGGGAGGCATATCATGAGCGCAGAAAGCTCAGGAGTGTTTACTTTGAAAGAGATCAACCGGATCAAGATTATACAGGACGTCATTGAACGTCGCATCACAACGCGCCGTGCGGCCGAGCACCTCGGTATCAGCGACAGGCAATGCCGCAGACTTCTTGCCCGTTACCGTGAAGGCGGACCGCTTGGTATGGCCAGCAGACGATGTGGCATGCGTGGTAACCGCCAGTTGCCACCCGGGCTCGCAGATCAGGCTCTGGAACTGATCAAGACGCGTTATGCTGATTTCGGTCCGACTCTGGCGCGTGAAAAGCTCGAAGAACTCCACGGACTGTTTCTTGGCAAAGAAACTGTCCGGCGCATCATGGTGCGGGCTGGCTTATGGGTTCCCCGTAAACAACGTGCCGCAAGGATCCCTCAACCACGGTACCGGCGTCCGTGTACTGGTGAGCTGATACAAATAGATGGCTGTGATCACGACTGGTTTGAAGGCCGTGGCCCGGCCTGCACCGCGCTGGTCTATGTTGATGATGCAACCAGCAAACTGATGGAACTGTTGTTTGTTAAATCGGAGTCCACGTTTTCTTACTTCGAAGCCACGCGGCGCTATATCGATAAGCATGGTAAACCGCTGGCACTGTACAGCGATAAAGCCGGTGTTTTTCGTGTTAACAATAAACACGCCACAGGCGGAGACGGGCATACTCAGTTTGGGCGAGCCATGCATGAACTGAACATCCAGACTATCTGTGCAGAAACCAGTCCCGCCAAAGGGCGTGTAGAACGAGCTCACCTCACTTTACAGGATCGTCTGGTCAAAGAGCTGCGGTTACAGGGCATTTGTTCAATGGAGGCTGCAAATGACTTCGCTGAGGCCTATATGGCTGACTATAACCGCCGTTTTGGCAAAATACCGCGACATGATTTTGACGTACACCGTGCTGTAGAACATGATGAGGACCTGGGGCTTATTTTCACTGTTCGTGAAAAACGTAAAGTCTCAAAATCGTTGACGATACAATATGATAAAATGTTGTACCTGATTGAAGACAGCGAACTGAGTCGCCGTGCAATAGGTAAATATATCGATGTGTATCACTATCCTGATGGCAGAAAAGAGCTGCGCCTGAACGGTACGCTACTTCCCTACTCTACCTACGACCGACTGTCAGAAATCGACCAGGGCGCGATTGTCGATAACAAGCGTCTTGGCCGAACCCTGGAGTTTATCAGTCTGGTGCAGAGCAAGCGGGATAACACGCGCTCTCAGTCAATTCCCGCTGGAGATGGCCCTTCCCGACGACGGCCAAAGCAGGAAGGGAAGAAATCCCAGCGCTCACTGGATAATGATGACATGCTCGAAGCACTCAAACAGCTTCAGTCACGTTCAGAGGACATTTTTGGTAAAAGAGCCCGCTGATGGTACTCACTGGCCGGACAGTGGTTGCTCACCAGTTGATATTGTCCGGCCAGACCCATGATGTATTATTCATTTCGTTCAGCATCTTTATGTCCTGCTTTTCACGGGCATACTTACCCCATAATGAATGAAAAGAACGAACAATACTGATTAACTGCTTTTTTCTTTGCTCCGGAGATAGGCTGATAAAATAGCAGCACCTGCTGTCAATATTATCCTCAATGAAATTAAAATCAGAGTCTGATGCATATTTTACTGTTAGCATAATATCATTCGACGTTGTTCTCTCAGACTCTGTTAATGCTGATTCTATCAGGTATTCAAAGGCATACATGACAGACAGCTGGTTTTTGTCTGTCTGAATATAACCCATTGAGTTTCTGAGTATTGAGGACTGTACCAGGACCAGAGGCCATAAAAGCTCAACACCATAAAGCTTATATGTATCATGTTGATCATACTGATGTTGCTCAACACGACGATTACCTTCCCGTGCTTTACGAATATCATAGGCAAGGGATAACATAAATCCGTCTTTAACTTTAATCAGTGGGCTTTCATCCACGATGTAATGAATGAGTTCATGTAATTCATTCAGGGCTTCTGAATCTCCCCACAGTATAAAACCTGCATTGTTCGGCGTTAACTCGTATCGAAGCATGGGCTCAATCATCCTGTTGTTTCAGTCGGAGGAAAGTCTATCAGTAAAGAGAATGAGAGATCAAAGTGGTCATTTTAATTGAGCTGGATAACGGACATTTCAATTGAGCCTTGACAAATATAAACCAAGGAAGAATCCAGTCGTTGGCGGTCATGATTGTCATGCTCATTAACAATGACCAAACCCCATATCTCACTTACTACCGTATTCTCGGCTTAACCGTCCATGCAACCTCAACACATTGCTTTCAACTGCCGTCACCACGTTCTCCGGAAAATCTGTCGGTAATGAAGTCTTCACGTTATCCAGTGCTGCTGGAATCATTCTGGCAAAGTCACTCAGGATTTCATGCATCTGCACTTCCGGGAATCTCAGCACCTTTGCTGTCGCCAAAAAATGTCGCGGATAAATTTTATCGATTGCCGTTTTTTTGCCTTTGGATGCGTTAAGCCCCATTGCCAGTTTGAGATCGCTGATGTGTATTCCCGTACCGCCAAGGACCGGAAATGCTGAAATGATGTCGTAAAATGGCGTGAGTTGATAACTGCCGCCAGCCTGAATAAATACGGAGAAGTTTTTTGCATGACCGTCCGTTGCGCCAATCAACCACTGGAAGACCTGGAATTTCATAAAATCATAGCGATCTTTCAGCGCCTCGCTGGACCCCATCAAAAAAGCCATGATCCGCGCGATGCCTGGGCCTCCATCTGATTCATATTTCACCGATGAAGGTAAACCGAATGTCTGACACATATCCTCCTGTGGCAAGCGAAGTAAAACCGTTCGCTCAGCATTCCAACGCCTGTCAAAACGTTCGACCGCTAACGCGCGCACATTTCCCGCTTTAATGATTTCTGCGTCCGGAACATTCAACCCAAGTTCTTTCGCCAGCAGCAGACAGTAATACTCATTATCAACGCTTTGGCTGAGATCGAGCGTCGCATTGGGCTGCCTGATTTCGCCAATCGGTAATTTAATGATGTGCGTCGTCGGCGTTATTCCTTTCGGAATGCACCAGTCATTGCCTATTCTGAGCAGTGCTGTCTTCTCCTGTGCGCCAGCAACCGAGATGCGAAAGTCATTTTCTTCTCTAATCATGCCTAGCGGGATATCTGCTTTATAAGCCGTTAATACTTCTTCAAGTCTGGCTTCAGTAAGCTTTTCCCATGCCATTATCGGATGCGTTACGGTTTCGTCTTCGGGTATTAACGTCACGGCACCAACGCTGTCTCGCCCTATTTCTGACAATAAATCAAACGGTTGTCTGGATTTGGCATGATAACGTTTAACGATCCGGTCACGTACAATCGGGCTATCGGGTAACAGGTTATCGAAGAAGTTAAATACGGCATCAGAGGTGATATTCCCCCTCTGCAATGGCAGCGAAAGTGACAACGGTCTGGCATAACGGCTTGCTAACCACTCCGGTGCATACTTAAAGGTGTGCGCGCCGTTGGCTAACTTCGTTAACTCGCCTACCCGCTGGTTGTTCATCCAAGTGACAAGTTTAGGCATTACCACTCCAGATTTTGCTGTTCTGTTGATTCTGGCGAGGCATTTTTCGCGTCGCATAGCGTCATTGAGAGTTCAAGCGACTGTAAAATCTTAAAAAATGTCGTGAGCGTGGTATTGTCAGGGTTGTTTTCGAAATTGGAAATCGTCGCCTGCTTAATACCAATTTTTTTCGCCAGCTCGCTCTGCGTCCAGCCATTTTGCTGGCGAACCAGTTTCATTGCATTCGCCAATTGCGTTGGGCTATAGATCTTCTGAAAGCTCATCATGTCATACGTCCACAGCAAGTTTATCCGCTTAAGGGGATATTATAAGTTTTATCCTTTAGTGAGGATAAGTCAATCTGGAAACACATCTTATCCGCTCTACGGGATAAACGCTGCGATATCCGCGATCGCGGATAAAAAGGAGGATTTAAATAAGGCGTTGATGCGCCGTTTGAAGTCGGCAATATTAAGCCGCATGCCATCTCGACATGCGGCTTATACGGTTTACCAGCTATATTTCACTCCCAGCATGCCCTGAGTATCGCTATAGCCTTTATCACCTAGTTGCACACCGACATTCCCCCACAGGCTAAGGTTGTTATTTACTTTCGCCTCAACCCCGGTACGTACTTCACCGAGATTACGCGCACCTTCACGGCCTACGGTTTGACCATTCATCTTCACGGCGTAGACTTTGCTATTGTTGATCCAGTTCGCTTCAATGTAAGGCTGGAACTCACGCTGTTTACCATCGTCACGCTGGTGATGGCTGTTCAGGTAGGTTTTCACCCCAAGTCGCGTTTGCACATTTCCGTCGCCTTCCGTTTCAATGCGCGTTCCGTCTTTCCGGGTATGGTCGGAATCTTTCACACCCATCCAGGTGATTTGCGCCTGTGGCTGGACGTACCAGGTATTCAGCGTCCCTTCGCTGCCGCTAAATGTTCCCGCTTCAAAGGTATACCCACCCTCAACAGAGGCCGTCACACCGCGAGAATCATAGTCGTCAGCAGAACGGTTATCGGAACTGACGCTGTTATCAAACCAGTTATACAGCGCCCAGCTGTCAACATAAGCGCCGGTCTTATTCGCATCGTTCTGATACCAGGTCGCGTACAGCCCAGCGCTGTAACCGCTGATGCGCCCATCCGATTTATAACCCACACGATTACTCTGAGTATTACTGTGCTGATTGGCGTAGCCTGCCATCACGCCAAGATGCCAGCGATCCTGCGCGTTGCTACTCCACTGCGCCAAATCGCCGCCTAGCTGCAATACATAGCGGTTAGCCTGAGTATTTAGCTGACCGTCACCGGCCCTTGAACGTTCGTGCCCTCCGACATGACGCATCCACATACTGCTTGCCGACCCCTGAGAATGCAGTGAATCTGTATACTGCGGCTCACCCAGACGGTCGTGTAAACGATGGCTAAACAGCGAGTTGGCTGCGGCAATGTTGCTGATATAGCTTCCGGCCTCCGGGCGATAAACTGATGGGCCTTCCGGATCCACAACAGGGGGATTATTGATGGGATCGGGTGTATCCGCTGGCGTTACGCCGTCCCATTTACTGGTCAGATACCAGTTTTTCTCGTCATTCCCCTTCCCTTTAGCCAGCGTGTAGACGTAAGCCCCAGCTTCGACAGTTCCGGTGGTCAGCGCGAAGTTACCTGCAGAATTACCGCCAACCTCAATGAGTTCAATACCGTTGACCGTTTGTGCACCGACGCCGCCAATGTTATCAACCCGAACGCGAGTGTTCCCTTGGGTATCGCCTTTCACGTTCATCTTATCGGTGGGCGAATTATCGCCGCCCAGCGTCGCGTTGAACGTCATCAGGCCATTGTTTCCGGTATAGTTGCCGTTAACGGTCAGTACATTCCCCGGTTTCCCCCCTTCGCTATTCATTTGAACCGTGCCGCCATTCTCCAGGTTGCCGCCGATAGTGGTTTTAGCGACACGCAGTGCCCCCCCAGGCATAACGTTCATATCACCTGCAGTGGTGACATTTCCCGACATCACACCGCTGTTATGGATATTAATGTGTTGACTTGCCATATTAATGGCAGAGTCGGAACCGAAAGCAATTTCCCCCCCCACGATATCCGTCGTACCCTGATACGCCGCGGAATCGTTGTTAAGAGTCAGGATCCCGGTACCCAGTTTTGTCACATCACCGCTACCGCTGATACTGTGCGTCATCGCCCAGCTACGCTCAGTGGAGATGGTGAGCAGGCCATTATTGATAACGGAAGCATCACCCAGGTTTTTCTGCTCGTTGACGCTGAGCGCGCTGCCTGTATCAATGTTGAATTGCCCCACAAAGCGGCTATTATCGCCATCCAACTCTACATCTGTCCTGGCGGTTGCGCTCACGATACCCTTCCCGCTTATGCTATTACGCAGTTCGCCAGTCACGTTTTTTAGCGTTAACAGACCGTCATTGGCAATATTTCCTCTGCCTAACCCCTGAGTATTATCGAGGCTGACTTCCGCATTTGGGCTAATGCTGGTTAACGCATTGTAGCGTGCATTAAGCCCCTCGATAGCCAGCGTTCCCCCTGTAACATTCAGGTTTCCGCCACCTGTCAGTTCACCCTGACTGATCCCACCTTTATTTACCGTCAGCGCCCCCTCTTTGAACAAAACAGTCGAACCCATCTGCCCGGTGAATGTCTCTACCGTCTGCGTCGATCCATTAAGATCGACGATGGCCGCGTTGCTGATGTTCAGTTCCCGGGTGTTGCCAAGTGCACCATCCGCATCGGTACGTAATGTCCCCATCTGAACGTAGGTTGCCCCCTGATAGTCGTTCTGACCGTTGGAAAGCGAAACCTGTCGCACCGTATTGATTGCCAGATCCCCTTCACCACCGATTTTTGCCGACATATCGGCCGTTGCGCCATAGGCTCCGCCATGTTCGGCTAACGTCAGCTTTTGCCCACCATGGATGTTCAGCGCTTTCAGCCCATAGTTAACGTACAAACCATTACCTGGTGCGGTCGTGAGGCGGAATCCATAATCACCCTCGGCGACCACCGTTCCGTTTTGCGCAATGTGTAACGTTTTGTCCGCTTCCACCTCGTCGCCCTGTAAATCACGTAACGTTAATGAGCCACCCGACCCAATAACCGTTTGCGCCTTCACCAGTTGAACGCCGACATGGCTATCGTCGTGTTCCAGCAAATTGAGCGTCGTCAGAGGGTTATTCGCCATGGGATCATTCCACGGTTTAGGCACGTCGATAAGCACGTCGCCCGTCCCGTTTACCTGATAGTTACGGCCTTTCCAGGTGTAGTCACCCGCGCCGACAACCAGCGTATCGACGCTGATATATCCCTCCGCGAGCGTCGCAGCAGGAATATCCGTATCGAAAATGATGGTACCTCCATTCATGGCCAGTCCACCAATGGATTGCTCTCCAACTTTTACCGATGTGGTATTTTCACTGTCAGACTGCAACATCGCGTGAGTAAGCGCAGCGGTGTTGTCGCGTTCCAGAGTGAAGGTACTGTCTTTCAGTTGGGCAACACCGGCGAATTCAGTCCCTGTTGCATGGGTAAAGCCAAACATCTTGTCGGAGGATGACAGCTGCACTCGCATCAAGCCATCGCCTTTGAGCGCATTGGTCAGCGTGTAATCTCCTGCACTGTTCGTTGATGCGAGAATGTCGAGCGTACCGGGGTTTGCAATGGTTACTTCACTCGACCCCATGCCCGTTACCCCATCTGCCGTATGAGACGCAATGGTCAGGAGGCCGTCATTGACCAGCGTTTTACCGCTATAAGTATTCCCTGCATTGAACACCGTATGGCCTGCATCATGGATCACTTTTCCGTCTTTATCGTCACCTGTAATCAGCATATCGACCTGGTAGCCGGCATCACTGTTATTGGTATGATTAAAGACAAAAACGCCTTCGCCAAGACCAAACTCCACTTTCGTCGCATTGGTGATAAATCCGGCATCTGCCGCCGCCTCACCGTGAGCAGCACCAATGTTTAGCGTTCCTACAGCAGGCTCAAAAACACCTAAGTAAACTTCTCCACCTTCGACATTCAGCGTACCGTTATTCGTCAGGGTTAACGTACCCGTACCAGATGTCCCTACGTACATATTGAATGTTTCAAGAAGAGAGTTCTGCCCATCCACCCTCACGTCGCCCTTACTTTTGTCATTGAGAGCTATCTGTGTATCACGCGCTTTAACTATACCTCCGGTGGTAATATTCAGTTCACCCGTGCCTAATACACCGACCTGTAGCAATTGTGCGTTAGTAGATGATGTCTTTAAATTCCAGAGACTGTCCGTTGAAATATTAACTATCCCCTTACCGGAGGCATTTCCTCCGATAAATCCATAGCCCGTTGAATTAAGGGTGGCACCATTACTGACATTTACGATACCGCTACCAAAATTACCGACATTGATACCCACAGTATCGAACGATGATGTCGCATCCATCAGGTTCAGTGTGCCGATACCGCTTGCTTTATCGCCCAAAAAAGTAATATTTTGCGATACGAACTTACCGCCATCGCTAATATTGAGGTTTCCGACGCCCGCAACACCAATGGTGGTATAGACATTCTTATTGACCTCCCACATTCCCCCCGTGGTGATGCTGACATTCCCGACGCCGGTTTCTCCATAACCGAGTGAACTTCCTCCGTTGCTGACAACAAGCCCCTGATTACTGATATTCATTTCGCCGTGGCCGTCATAACCAAGATTAGTTCCGAGATTAGTGATAACGGAGTTCTTATCCTTAACAGTAATGTTGCCTGTGCCTGTTTCTTTCATCCCCGCAGTGATAATTCCCGAATCTACTTTGCCTTCACTCGAGACATTAAGTTCACCGTCGCCAGCATCACCGATATAGATATAGCGGAAAGCTTCGCCCGTTCCGAGGAAATTCCAATGCCCTTTATCGGTCACGTTGACGACACCGTGGGAACCGTCCTGAACGCCCACCAATGAATATTCTTTGTTATTAATCAGTCCATTATTGGAAATATTGACTGTGCCATTACCGAAATATCCATTATAGAGTCTGCGTACCGTGATGACAGAGTCTTGATCCTGCACATTCAGGGTTCCGATACCGGTGGCATTGCCACCGATAATCGTATTTTCAGCCGTAACCAACCCCCCCTCGCGAATAGTCGCCTCCCCAGTTCCTTGATTACCAATTTGAAATTCAATTGAGGAATCATTATTTTTTATTAGCCACTCGCCACCCTTTTCAACGACAACCTGGCCATTACTGCCCGCCTGATAGCCTAAAATGGCGACGATTGAACTCGTGACGTAACCCTTATCCGTAATATTTAATGAACCTGTGCCATAGCTACCTATTTCGAATAATTCGGTCGTCAGAACAGAGTCCTCTCCCTCAACATTGACCGTCCCGACGCCTCCTGTCGAAGAACCTAATCTTAAATAGCCTCCATCGACGTGACCCTTCTGTTTAATATTCAGCGTCCCCGTTCCGGATTGACCCACATTTAAAGGCCTTGCATTATTTCCGCTATCATACAATCGCCAGGTGCCACCCAAAACATTAACGGTGCCCTCTGAGTCCTCATTAGCGCCAATGACGCTGGTAGTAATAGTGGTTAAGGAGGCATTACCGCCAGCCAAAATATTAAGCACTCCAGTGCCATACCAGCCAACCAGGTAGGCATCATAAGCAACATCAGTATCAATATTGGTAATCTGATCATTATCAACTTCCAGACTTGCACCAGACGCTGAACCGCTTAGTGCCAGCAAAACACCCAGCGTCAATCTACTGAATTTCGTTGTCAGTCCAGAGGATTTACGCAAATTAACCGTCGATGTTTTACCTGCCCTGCGAGTTAATTCCGAGCAGGCCTGAAATACCTGTAGAGTGCAATTCCATATCACGCGATAGATTCTATTCATATAAACGCTCCATATACAAACAATACAGCCACGAAAGAGATGAGTCGTCAGACATTAAAAATGAAACTTATTAAATTGTCAGAGGTCTGTATTGAGTGTTAGTTGGAGGTGGGAAGGTGTCAATTTGGCTAATTTGCTAATGCTTTCGAATTGATAGATTAAAAATTGCATAGTTCTTATTTTATTTAAATATGAACTATGAGTTATTGTTGCTTAATAAGAAAACTGTTTCTTTCAATAGGAAAATTATCATCATCATATTTAACAAAGAATAGCACTAATTGCTAAAAATCGAAGTTTATTAAACCCCTTTTGCATCCATTAGTGTCTTTAGGAATATTCGCTATAAAATAAGGGTTGTGCTTAATGCTTTAAGAAAAATAGCAATTTTCCCTTGAATATAGTACTGGTGATGGAACGATGAATCTGCAAGCTGGCTTTTAACAAGCCAGCTCTAAAAGAAGGGAAATAAGAATAACTATACTCAAAAACTAACAGCCACGGTCATCATGATGTGGCTGTCAATGAAACTATAACCCAGGCGCTTTCCATAACGACGTCGTCAGTCCATGATCAACCAGCCCCAGCTGATCCTGATAAACTGCCTGCCACTTATCGCGTGAATCCTGATAAAGTTCATGCTTTTCCGGGTCTGGTGTGTGCGTCCGTTCCCAGCGAACCAGGCGTTCTCCGGTTTCTGCCATTGATGAAAAAATTCCGGCACCGACGCCAGCTGCAATGGCACATCCTAATGCAGTGGCTTCTTTGACCACCGGAATATTGACGGGTAATCCCGAGACATCAGCGAGAATTTGACTCCATAATTTCCCTTTTGAACCTCCGCCTGCAAAGACTAACGATGAAGGATGAATATTCGAGAAATCAGCAATTTGCTGCAAGTTACACGCTGATACAATCGCCGCATTTTCTTCCAGCGCACGGAACAATGTCGCTTTGTTACATTTATCCGGGTCAATGGACAAGTTAATAAAGGAAGGCGCAGCGTGATACCAGGTTTTAAAGCGCATTCTGTCGGAGAAGATCGGCATTACGCCCCACGACCCAGGCGGCACCCGACTGGCCATCTCTTCCAGCAGCGTATAGGTGTCGATGCCTAAACGTTCGGCAATCAGTTTTTCTTCGGCACAGAAAGCATCGCGGAACCAGCGCATGGTGAGTCCGGTAAAAAAGCTTATAGATTCAGCTTGTACCATGCCAGGAATAACATGAGGATTAACGCGCACGTTCATTTCTGGGTCTGTCACCGGCGCGGCTAAATTTACAACTTGCTGCCAGAATGTGCCGCCAAGAACCGCGGTTTGTGCCGGACGCACAACGCCTAACCCAAGGCAACCAAGCTGCACGTCGCCTCCTCCAACGACCACCGGAGTGCCCGCCTTCAGACCGCAGAGTTCCGCCGCTTGTGAACTTACCACGCCCAGCAATGTGCCGGTTTCTTTGACAGGAGAAAGAATATCGGCACGTAGGCCAGCCATATCCAGCAATGCAGGTTTCCAGTCACGGGTGGTTAGATCAAGAAGTCCCGTGGTGCCAGCGTTAGAGGGATCCACCGCCAGTTCGCCGCTGAGCATATAGGCCAGCCAGTCGCTGATCATGGTGATGGTTGATGCCTGACGGTAAATATCGGAACGATGGTGCGCCAGCCAAAGTAATCTGGGGATGGCACTTAAAGCCAGTGTTTGTCCGGTCGCGCGATAAACTTCGTTTTCAAAGGTATTGTTGTGCAGTTCTTTAAGTTCGCTAACTTCGCGTGCCGCTCTGGCATCCACATTGGCGCAGGCCCAGATCGGGGCTCCTTCATTATTATATAAAACAATGCCTTCACGCATCGAACATGCCGAAACGGCAGCGATATACTCCGGGGCTATGCCGGCGTTGTGCAGCGCCTGGCGCATACACTCACACGCCAGTTGCCAGTTTTTGTTGAGATCAAATTCCATAGAACCAGGAACGTCCGGTACTGCCAGATGCCGCCACTCCGCCTGTCCCACTGCTATTTGATTGCCTTCCAGGTCGAATATCACAGCCCGAATACTTCCGGTGCCTGCATCCAGCGCCATCAGGTAGTACTTTGATTCTGAAAGGGTAAAGAGTCGAGCCATTAGATTATCCTCGGCTTATGCGTTCTGTCTGTTCCTCTATACGTTCTCCATCATTCCCGGTAATAAGGTCATGCAAATTTAACTACGTAAAATCGCCGCTGCTGTGTCCTGATCGGTAACCAGTGCGTTGATATAACCGCCTTTCATTGCAGCGGCAATTGCTTCGGCTTTATTTTCTCCCCCTGCCACGCCAACCCGGACAGGTATGGTCTTCAGCGCGCTTAAAGGTAAGCCAATCAGTTCGTTATGTATTTTGATATTCGTGACAACGTCACCTTTTGCATCAAAAAAGTAGCCTAAAATGTCGCCAACCGCCCCTTTTCGGCCAATCATTAACTGTTCGCCCTGGCTGATATAACCGGAGCGAATGATTGTCGCATCGTCCTGTTGACTCACAGCACCAATGCCGACAATCGCCACATCCGCTGCTTGCGCGGCTAACAGAACATCTTTGACGCAATTTTCATTTTTTAGCGTACGGGCAATGTCAGCGGAGGATGCCCGCAACGGAGCCGGAATAATATTCACACTGCACGCCGCGTTAAGCTGCCCGATTCCCGTCATATAAGAACCGACGCCACCGGAGAGCGTGACCAGGCGAATTTGCTGTGACGAAATAAAACCACTTAAGCGTTGCAGCGTATTCATGGTTGCCTCGCCAAAACCAATCGCCAGCATCTGTTGTGGTTGAAGTAAACTCATCAACATATGCGCCGCGCCTATCCCCAGTCGCCCACCGACATCAGCATCCGCAAGCCCAGGGATCACCCGGACATGTTGCAGCGAAAACTGACGACGTAATTGAGTTTCATATTCCAGACAGCCTTCAAAGCGAGAATTAATCTGTACGCGAATAATGCCGGACTGATGCCCTTTCTCCAGCAATCGCGACACTTTCAAACGTGTCAGGCCGAGACGATCGCTGATCTCGCTCTGGGTCAGCCCGTCGTGATAGTAAAACCACGCGATCCGCGCGACCTGTTCTTCTTCACACATTCCCTGTTCTGAAATTGCCGAATCGTTGATTGTCATAATTCATTCTTCACTTTGAACATATTTAAATCTTTAATGCAATTGTTCAGTTCTTGCTCATTTATATCTGTGATGGCAACCACAGTTTGACTCTACGAGCATGAACAAACGCAACCGTGAAAATCAAAATAGCATAAATTGTGATCTATTCGTCGGAAATATGTGCAATGTCCACCTAAGGTTATGAACAAATTAAAAGCAGAAATACATTTGTTCAAAACTCACCTGCAAAACTGAACGGGGGAAATATGCAAACGAGTGATACCCGCGCGTTACCGCTACTTTGCGCCCGCTCGGTTTATAAACAGTATTCAGGGGTCAATGTCCTGAAAGGCATCGATTTTACGTTGCATCAGGGGGAGGTCCACGCCCTGCTCGGCGGCAATGGTGCCGGTAAATCGACGTTAATGAAGATTATTGCCGGTATTACCCCTGCTGATAGCGGTACGCTGGAGATTGAGGGCAACAACTACGTCAGATTAACGCCAGTTCATGCTCATCAGCTGGGTATTTATCTCGTTCCCCAGGAACCGCTGCTTTTCCCAAGCCTGTCGATAAAAGAAAACATCCTGTTTGGGCTGGCAAAAAAACAGCTCTCCATGCAGAAAATGAAGAACTTGCTGGCGGCGCTGGGCTGCCAGTTTGATCTGCATAGTCTGGCAGGATCGCTGGATGTCGCCGATCGCCAAATGGTGGAAATCCTCCGCGGGCTGATGCGCGACTCGCGGATTCTGATCCTCGATGAACCTACCGCCTCGCTTACCCCTGCGGAAACCGAACGCTTGTTTAGTCGCTTGCAAGAGCTGCTTGCTACTGGCGTGGGTATTGTTTTTATCTCGCATAAGCTGCCGGAAATTCGCCAGATTGCCGATCGAATTAGCGTGATGCGCGACGGAACCATCGCCTTAAGCGGCAAAACCAGCGAACTGTCTACCGACGACATTATTCAGGCCATCACCCCAGCGGTACGGGAAAAATCGCTCTCTGCCAGCCAAAAATTATGGCTGGAGTTACCTGGTAACCGCCCACAACATGCCGCCGGAACGCCGGTGCTGACACTGGAAAATCTGACCGGCGAAGGTTTCAGGAATGTCAGCCTGACGCTCAATGCCGGAGAAATTCTGGGCCTGGCTGGGCTGGTGGGGGCCGGACGCACAGAACTGGCCGAGACGCTCTATGGTCTGCGTACTTTGCGTGGCGGACGCATTATGCTGAATGGTAAAGAGATCAATAAATTATCCACTGGAGAACGTTTACTGCGCGGTCTGGTTTATCTGCCGGAAGATCGCCAGTCATCCGGACTGAATCTCGATGCTTCGCTGGCCTGGAACGTCTGCGCCCTTACTCATAACCTTCGTGGATTCTGGGCGAAAACCGCGAAAGATAATGCCACCCTGGAACGTTATCGTCGGGCGCTGAATATTAAATTCAACCAACCGGAACAAGCTGCACGGACATTATCCGGTGGCAACCAGCAAAAAATCCTCATTGCCAAATGCCTGGAAGCTTCGCCGCAAGTATTGATTGTCGATGAGCCGACGCGCGGCGTGGATGTCTCGGCCCGTAATGATATCTACCAGCTGTTGCGCAGCATCGCCGCACAAAATGTGGCTGTGCTGCTTATCTCCTCCGACCTGGAAGAGATCGAACTGATGGCAGATCGTGTGTATGTGATGCATCAGGGCGAAATTACCCACTCTGCACTGACCGAGCGCGATATTAATGTCGAGACTATTATGCGCGTTGCCTTCGGCGATAGTCAGCGTCAGGAGGCGTCATGCTGAAGTTTATTCAGAACAACCGTGAAATCACGGCACTGCTGGCGGTGGTGCTGCTGTTTGTATTACCCGGTTTTCTCGACCGCCAGTATTTAAGTGTGCAAACGCTGACCATGGTTTATAGCAGCGCGCAAATCCTGATCCTGCTGGCAATGGGCGCGACGCTGGTAATGCTTACGCGCAATATTGATGTTTCAGTGGGTTCGATTACCGGAATGTGCGCGGTGCTGTTGGGGATGTTACTGAACGCAGGATATTCACTACCTGTTGCTTGTGTCGCGACTTTACTGCTTGGTTTGCTCGCGGGATTTTTCAACGGTGTCCTGGTCGCGTGGCTAAAGATCCCTGCCATTGTTGCCACCCTTGGCACGTTAGGGTTGTACAGAGGCATCATGTTGCTGTGGACTGGCGGCAAATGGATTGAAGGGTTACTCGCCGAACTGAAACAGCTCTCCGCCCCGCTGCTGCTTGGCGTTTCAGCAATTGGTTGGTTGACGATAATTCTGGTGGCATTTATGGCCTGGCTGCTGGCAAAGACGGCGTTTGGACGCAGTTTTTATGCCACGGGCGATAATTTACAGGGCGCTCGTCAACTGGGCGTTCGTACTGAAGCCATTCGCATTGTGGCATTTTCGTTGAACGGCTGCATGGCGGCACTGGCGGGAATTGTGTTTGCTTCGCAGATTGGTTTTATCCCCAACCAGACCGGTACCGGGCTGGAGATGAAAGCAATTGCAGCCTGCGTGCTGGGCGGCATTAGTTTGCTCGGTGGTTCCGGTGCGATCATTGGTGCGGTACTCGGCGCATGGTTCCTGACGCAGATCGATAGCGTACTGGTGCTGTTGCGCATTCCGGCATGGTGGAATGATTTTATCGCGGGTCTGGTTCTGCTGGCGGTGCTGGTGTTTGATGGACGCCTGCGTTGTGCGCTGGAACGTAATCTACGGCGGCAAAAATATGCCCGCTTTATGACGCCACCGCCATCCGTTAAACCCGCTTCGTCAGGTAAAAAACGGGAGGCCGCATAATGCGTATTCGCTACGGTTGGGAACTGGCTCTTGCCGCACTGCTCGTTATTGAGATTGTCGCATTTGGTGCAATTAACCCGCGAATGTTAGATCTCAATATGTTGCTGTTCAGCACCAGTGACTTTATCTGCATTGGCATTGTCGCCCTACCGCTAACGATGGTGATTGTCAGTGGCGGGATCGATATTTCGTTTGGTTCGACCATCGGCCTCTGCGCCATTGCATTGGGCGTACTGTTTCAAAGTGGTGTGCCGATGCCGCTGGCGATACTCCTGACCTTACTGCTCGGCGCATTGTGCGGGCTGATCAACGCCGGATTAATTATCTATACCAAAGTTAACCCGCTGGTGATTACGCTTGGCACGCTGTATCTGTTTGCCGGAAGCGCTCTGCTGCTTTCCGGTATGGCCGGAGCGACGGGGTACGAAGGTATTGGTGGATTCCCGATGGCGTTTACAGATTTCGCTAACCTGGATGTGCTGGGACTCCCCGTTCCGCTGATTATCTTCCTGATATGTCTCCTCGTTTTCTGGCTCTGGCTGCATAAAACCCATGCCGGACGTAATGTGTTTTTGATTGGGCAAAGCCCGCGCGTGGCGCTTTATAGCGCGATTCCAGTTAACCGTACCTTATGTGCGCTCTATGCCATGACGGGGCTGGCGTCTGCGGTCGCCGCTGTGCTGCTGGTATCGTATTTTGGTTCAGCACGTTCCGATCTCGGTGCGTCGTTTCTGATGCCCGCCATCACCGCCGTGGTGCTTGGCGGGGCCAATATTTATGGTGGTTCCGGTTCCATTATCGGCACCGCCATTGCGGTTTTATTAGTGGGATATTTGCAACAAGGTTTGCAAATGGCAGGAGTGCCAAATCAGGTGTCCAGCGCCCTTTCCGGTGCGCTACTTATCGTCGTTGTCGTAGGTCGTTCCGTTAGCCTGCATCGCCAGCAAATTAAAGAGTGGCTGGCGCGTCGGGCCAATAACCCATTGCCATAAAGGATATCTTCATGACACTTCATCGCTTTAAGAAAATCGCCTTAGTTAGCGCTCTTGGCATTGCCGCAATCTCTATGAATGTGCAGGCCGCAGAGCGTATTGCATTTATTCCCAAACTGGTTGGCGTGGGATTTTTTACCAGCGGTGGCAACGGCGCACAACAAGCGGGTAAAGAGCTGGGCGTTGATGTGACCTACGACGGGCCGACAGAACCCAGTGTTTCTGGTCAGGTACAGTTGATTAATAACTTCGTCAATCAGGGTTATAACGCCATTATCGTTTCTGCGGTTTCGCCTGATGGCTTGTGTCCGGCACTGAAACGCGCCATGCAACGTGGTGTGAGAGTGCTGACCTGGGACTCTGATACTAAACCGGAGTGCCGCTCTTACTACATTAATCAGGGAACGCCCGCCCAGTTGGGAGGTATGTTGGTGGGTATGGCGGCGCGTCAGGTGAATAAAGACAAAGCCAAAGTCGCGTTTTTCTACTCAAGCCCCACCGTTACGGACCAAAACCAGTGGGTGAAAGAAGCGAAAGCGAAAATCGCCAAAGAGCATCCTGGCTGGGAAATTGTCACTACGCAGTTTGGCTATAACGATGCCACTAAATCATTACAAACCGCAGAAGGAATATTAAAAGCGTATAGCGATCTCGACGCCATTATCGCCCCCGATGCCAACGCCCTGCCCGCTGCCGCACAAGCCGCAGAAAACTTGAAAAATGACAAAGTAGCGATTGTCGGATTCAGTACGCCAAACGTGATGCGTCCATATGTGGAACGCGGCACGGTGAAAGAATTTGGCCTGTGGGATGTGGTTCAGCAAGGCAAAATTTCAGTGTATGTCGCGGATGCATTATTGAAAAAAGGATCAATGAAAACGGGCGACAAGCTGGATATCCAGGGCGTAGGTCAGGTTGAAGTCTCGCCAAATAGCGTTCAGGGCTATGACTACGAAGCGGATGGTAATGGCATCGTACTGTTACCGGAGCGCGTGATATTCAACAAAGAGAATATCGGCAAATACGATTTCTGATGTGCATTACTTAACCGGAGTAAGTTATGGCAGATTTAGACGATATTAAAGATGGTAAAGATTTTCGTACCGATCAACCGCAACAAAATATCCCTTTTACCCTGAAAGGTTGCGGTGCGCTGGATTGGGGAATGCAGTCACGCTTATCGCGGATATTTAATCCGAAAACGGGTAATACCGTGATGCTGGCCTTTGATCATGGTTATTTTCAGGGGCCGACTACCGGACTTGAACGCATTGATATAAATATCGCCCCGCTGTTTGAACATGCCGATGTATTAATGTGTACGCGCGGCATTTTGCGCAGCGTAGTTCCCCCAGCGACCAATAAGCCGGTGGTACTGCGGGCGTCAGGTGCGAACTCTATTCTGGCGGAATTAAGTAATGAAGCCGTGGCGTTATCGATGGATGATGCCGTGCGCCTGAACAGTTGCGCGGTGGCGGCGCAGGTTTATATCGGCAGCGAATATGAACATCAGTCGATCAAAAATATTATTCAGCTGGTTGATGCCGGAATGAAAGTGGGAATGCCGACCATGGCCGTGACTGGCGTGGGCAAAGATATGGTGCGCGATCAGCGTTATTTCTCGCTCGCGACTCGAATCGCCGCTGAAATGGGGGCGCAAATTATCAAAACCTATTATGTCGAAAAAGGTTTTGAACGGATTGTTGCCGGATGTCCGGTACCCATTGTTATTGCTGGCGGTAAAAAATTACCGGAGCGCGAGGCGCTGGAAATGTGCTGGCAGGCTATCGATCAGGGCGCTTCTGGTGTGGATATGGGGCGTAATATTTTCCAGTCTGACCATCCGGTGGCGATGATGAAAGCCGTACAGGCGGTGGTTCACCATAACGAAACGGCTGATCGGGCATATGAACTCTATCTGAGTGAAAAACAGTAACTGCGGATCTAAGGAGAAGAATTATGCACGTCACACTGGTTGAAATTAACGTTCATGAAGACAAGGTTGACGAGTTTATCGAAGTTTTTCGCCAGAACCACCTGGGCTCTGTACAGGAAGAAGGCAATTTGCGCTTCGATGTCTTACAGGACCCGGAAGTGAATTCGCGCTTTTATATCTACGAAGCCTATAAAGATGAAGACGCAGTGGCGTTCCATAAAACCACGCCCCACTACAAAACCTGTGTCGCGAAACTGGAATCTTTAATGACCGGGCCGCGTAAAAAACGTCTGTTCAATGGTTTGATGCCGTGAGGCGAATTTATCAATTTTATCTACAATTGGGGTAACGCGCTGACGGGAGTAAAAAAATGTCTGACTGGAACCCCTCTTTATATTTGCACTTTTCCGCTGAACGATCGCGTCCGGCGGTGGAGCTGCTTGCCAGAGTGCCGCTGGAAAATGTCGAATATGTTGCCGATCTTGGCTGTGGCCCAGGTAACAGCACCGCCCTTCTACAACAACGTTGGCCTGCGGCCAGGATAACAGGCATCGACTCGTCTCCGGCGATGATTGCTGAAGCGCGCAGTGCTTTGCCAGACTGCCAGTTCGTGGAAGCAGACATCCGCAACTGGCAACCGGTACAGGCACTCGATCTGATTTTTGCTAATGCCTCACTGCAATGGCTGCCCGACCACTACGAATTGTTTCCTCATCTGGTTTCTTTACTTAATCCGCAGGGCGTGCTGGCAGTACAGATGCCAGATAACTGGCTGGAGCCGACCCATGTGCTCATGCGCGAAGTTGCCTGGGAACAAAACTACCCGGATCGCGGGCGTGAGCCGTTGGCTGGCGTTCATGCTTACTACGATATTTTGAGCGAAGCCGGATGTGAGGTCGATATCTGGCGAACCACCTACTATCACCAGATGCCGTCACACCAGGCGATTATCGATTGGGTGACTGCCACTGGATTACGTCCGTGGTTACAGGATCTGACCGAGAGCGAACAGCAGCTTTTTCTTAAGCGCTACCATCAGATGCTGGAAGAGCAGTATCCACTGCAAGAGAACGGACAGATACTGCTGGCATTTCCGCGTCTTTTTATTGTTGCCCGGCGTATGGAGTAAATATCACGTCAGCTGGTAATGACGATCGGGAAGAATTTTTGCTGGAATTTCGGCTTCATCGTTCATCTGTAACAGGTCAATTTCAATAGCGTTGCAGATGGCATCCAGTGGTAAATCATTGTTTTCAGTACCGAACGGATCTTCCAGTTCTTCCGCCAGACAATCCAGCGAAATAAAAGTGTAGGAAATCAGCACAGAGATAAAAGGCGTCATGTAATGCAGGTCCACGACCAGCGCGAACGGCAGCATGATACAAAACAGATAAACGGTACGATGCAAAATCAGGGTGTAGGCAAAGGGAATTGGCGTATAGGCAATGCGCTCGCATCCTGCCAGGACCGCTGAAATATCATTAAGCCGATCGTTGAGGCTAATAAACAGGATATCTGAAAGCTGTCCATTGCGGCGCTGAACCGCCAACCATTCTCCCATTATTAACAAGATACGGTTAGCTGGAGAGTTCGAAGCCAATACACGCTGAAGATCTTCAGTCTTGAGATAATGAGCCAGCACTTCCGCCTGTGGCTGTTTGCGTAATGTCATGCGTAAACAGTGGGCGAAGGCGATTTGCAGCCGGGCAAACTCCCTTACACTTGCCGAATCCGGCAATGTCGTTTTTACCTCGCGCAGTAACGACCGTGAGGCAATCATCAACTGCCCCCAAAGTTTTCGCGCTTCAACGTAACGGGCGTACCCGGCATTATTACGAAAACCAAGAAAAATGGCGATGGCGACACCGAGAATGCTGAACGGTGCGAGGGTGAATTTGATGCCCAGATGCGTGTACCAGGGCAGCATGAATATAACAGCGATAGAAAAGAGAAAATTGAGTAGTAAGCGCGAGGATATCTTGGATAATACTGAGCCGTGCCAGACAAAAATACGGCGCAGCCAGTGTTGTTGTGGACGAACAATCATGGTTATCTTCAGGCGTGGAAAAGTCGCCCTATTAAACGTGATTACGATCACATTCTCAAGACGCTACTTACAAATTACCTACAAGCTTACAACATTAACAGGCGCTGCATGTGGCACCTGTTAATGATAAAGGCACATAGGATGTTGTAACTAATATAGTGAAATAAGAAACCCGGTCGAAACCGGGTTCAGAAGTAACGGTGTTATTAGCACAACGGACGTACAGCTTCGCGCATCCCTTTTTCAAGAATCGCATCCAGGTCATTAGCAACCTGCTCGACCAGACCAGGCACTTGCGTCAGGTCCTGCTCCCAGTGGTCTTTTTCTGCCAAAACAATCGCTACCAGTTCCTGGGTGCCGATAACACGGTCACGATGCTGGCTCCAGAGTTGCTGATAACGTTCCAGCCAGTGTGCATCGTCCTGTACCGGATATGTTTCGCCGTTACGCTCACCGCGATAGAAGGCAATCAATGCCGCTAATGCGAAAGTAAGGCGCGCCGGAAGTGTGCCTTTTGCCTTCTGCCCTGCCAGCAGCTGCGGCAGGATGCGAGTGCGGAACTTGGTCATACCGTTGAGCGCGATAGACAGCAGCTGATGCTTAATGTACGGGTTACGGAAACGCCCGGTGACTGCACTGGCGAAAGATTCCAGTTCATCACGAGGCAAATCCAGTACCGGAATAATTTCTTCGTAGATAGCTTTTTCAACGAATGCGCAAATTTCAGCATCGTTCATCGCTTCACCTACGGTATCCAGCCCTGCCTGGAACGCCACCGGCACCAGCGCGGTGTGCGCACCGTTGAGGATTGCCACTTTGCGTTCTTTGTACGGTTTAATATCGTCAACAATCAGCACGTTGAGCGGATATTTGTCCAGACGCAGTTCAGTCGCTAAGGATTTCGGTCCCTGAATCACAAACAGGTAAAAGTGTTCAGCGGTGTCGAGAAAACCATCGTGATAACCCAGTTCTTCTTCCAGTTTAGCCACTTCATCGCGCGGATAACCGGTAACGATACGGTCCACCAGCGTAGAACAGAAGCTGTTAGCCTGATCCAGCCATTGAATAAATGCTTCTGGCAGTGCCCACTCTTGCGCATAGCGCAGCACCAGTTCACGCAACGCGTCGCCATTGTAGTCAATCAACTCACACGGAATGATGATCCAACCTTTATCCAGCGCACCGTTGAAATGGCTAAAGCGTTCGAACAGCAGACGGGTCAGTTTTGCCGGATAGCTTACCGCTGGCGCGTCATCGAATTTATCGCCCGCATGGTAGCTGATACCCGCTTCGGTGGTGTTAGAGAAAACAAAGCGCATTTCCGGGTTGTGCGCCAGTTTCAGGAATTCATCGTATTCACTGTAGACGCTGATTTCACGATTAACCGAGCGAATCAGACGCGCGTCGCTGACCGCTTCCCCCTTCTCATTCAGGCCACGGATAATGGTGGTGTACAGACCATCCTGCGTGCTCAGTGACGGCGGGAATGAAGTTTCAATCGGACGAACAACGACCACGCCAGAATTCAGATCGGTGTGCTCATTCAGGAGATCGATTTGCCAGTCAACAAAGGCGCGCAGGAAGTTACCTTCACCAAACTGAATGATACGTTCTGGATACTGTGCACCGGGAAAATCGCGACGATTTAGTGTTTTCACAATGGGTTCCCTTCTGATTAGTCATACAACCTGTTTGAATTGGTACGACAGGTTAGCAAACTTTAATACGCCGAACCCCTGTTTTGATCAACTCCTGATGATTAATGAGCAGTTTTATGAGAAAAGTGTGGCGCGGATCATGGTTTAATCGAGGAAAAACGCCTTTTCCTGGATCATAAAGTGGTAGAACACATTGCATTCAAATCGCGCGTAATGAATAAAGATGTCAGACAACTTCCTCACCGTAACGCATAGTGCTGGTACGGTTGCGCCCATCTTTCTTCGAGCGATACAGACACGTATCGGCTTCGACCATCAATTTATTAAAGTCATCGGTCAGCGTTCGGTACGATGCGCGACCACTACCGACGCCAATACTTACCGTGAGATAAAGCGTTTTTTGTTGCCAGGTGAATGGTTGCAGTTCAACGCCTTTACGGATTTTTTCCGCCATTAGCAGACCATCGACAGGATTCACCGACGGCACTGCAACAGCAAATTCTTCGCCGCCCATTCGCGCCACCAGCCCCTTATCACCGACAATCTTCTGAATATGCCGGGCAAACACGCTTAACACTTTATCGCCACATTCATGTCCATAGTTATCGTTAATGCTTTTGAAATAGTCGATATCAAGCAGCATGACAGTCAGATGTTGTGTCTGTTTCAGCGATGGACTTTTCAGCGCCTCATAAAGACCGGACCGTGAGTAAACCTGAGTCAGAAAATCAAAGTCGGCTCGCAGCGCAACTTGCTTCATTAGCGAATTGATCGCTGCCACGCTAAAAGAAACCATAATTGGGCATATCGCCATCGTGGCAATACCGAGACGTGCGGAGAACATTTGCGGAATGGAGAACGGCGAACCGACCGAGATATCAATCACCGAATTTGCCACCAGTACGATTTCCACCGCACCGGTGACAAAGGTCAACAGACATGTTACCTGCGGCGTATAGCGCACTGCACACCAGATTAATGCAGGCAGCGGGAACGCCAGACTCCCCGCTCCGCCAATGACTACCGAGGCAATAACCGACACAATAAGCGCGATGGCGGGCATCATCTGTTCTGCTTTAAAGCGCGGCAGCACTCCAGGAATAGCCAACGTCAGCATACAAGGCACGATCAACACGCCCGTTGAGAATTGCTCACTGAACCAGTCCGCAAGCAAAGGCCAGAAATCCAGACTATCAATACTGACCGAACCAAGATAGCATGTTCGCTGACAGCGGCGGCAAATAAAGGTACCCTGGGAATGCTATTTTGTCGTTTTCCGCAATTCTCATGGCTGATTCATCTGTACAACCAGCCAGTGATAGATTACCGCCACGATATAACGTTGTTGTTCTTCGCTTAACGAAACACCCTGCGGAATGTTATGCCACTTAGCCAGACAACCGCGACAGCAGGTCGCGGTGGCGTGCTGAGCGATAAACACCGGATGCCCGCGCATGGGGGTTTGCTTACCGTCATTAACCGGTAATGCCGCAGCAAGACGTTTAGCGACAAAATCCGCCGCATGTTGTTCGATGACTGGCGCGCCTTTCTCCAGACAATACTGACGCTCTTTCATGCCCAAACGAAAGCGAGAGCGAAATTTTGAACGGGATAAACGCGCGAAGAGAGGATCGAGAGACTGCATTAATAAACCGAACGCCCTAACTGTTTCGTCAATTGTTCAAGGACGGCAATGCCCGCAAGCGAGTTACCTGCATCATCCAGTTCCGGACTCCAGACTGCGATGGCCATTTCATGCGGAACAATCGCCACAATACCGCCCCCAACGCCAGATTTCGCCGGTAGTCCCACCCGCCAGGCAAACTCCCCCGCGTTCTGGTACATACCACTGGTCGCCATCAGCGCGTTAATTTGCCGCGCCTGCATTGGCGTCACCACTGGTTCATCAATATGAATAGCTTTCCCCTGATTAGCCAGAAAGACAAACGTCCGGGCCAGCTCTACACAGCTCATTTTCAGAGCGCAGTAATGAAAGTAGTTTTGCAGAACGGTTGTCACGTCATGATGGAAATTGCCAAACGACTTCATCAGCCAGGCGATAGCCGCATTTCGCGCGGAATGTTCAAATTCGGAACGCGCTACCACCGTATCGTAGGAAATATCAGACACACCGCTTAAGCCGCGCACGACTTCCAGCATACGTTGCCGTGGTGCGCTTAATCGCCCTTGCAACATATCGCAGACCACCAGCGCACCGGCATTAATGAACGGATTACGCGGTATACCCTGCTCCATTTCCAGTTGCACTAAGGAATTGAACGGTGATCCAGACGGATCTTTGCCGACGCGTTGCCAGATTTCCTCTTCGGAGTAATGACGCATGGCGACAACGAGACTCAGCACTTTGGAAATAGACTGAATGGAAAAACGTTCTTGCGCGTCTCCGGCCTGAAAAAGCTGTCCGTCAACGGTACAGATAGCAATCCCCAATCGGGAACCGTCTACTGTAGCCAGCGCCGGAATATAATCCGCGACTTTACCCTGACCAATGAGCGGCCGCACTTGCCGCAAGATGTTTTCTAAAATTGCATTATCCATGGCGACTGCCACTTTCTACTCCTGGACCGCAGGTCTGAAAAGACCTGCGAGTATATCAGAGCTGAATATGTCGCGTCAGATCCGGTCTTTCCACACCGTCTGGATATTACAGAATTCGTGTAAGCCGAAATGGGAAAGCTCACGACCAAAGCCACTCTTTTTCACGCCACCAAAGGCCACTCGCGCGTCGCTGGCACAATAACCATTGATAAACACCCCACCGCATTCCAGACGTGCCGCCATATGTCTGGCCTGTGTTTCGTCAGTGGTAAAAATGGTCGCTGAAAGGCCGAACTCACTATCATTAGCCAGTTCCAGTGCATGTTCTGCATCTTTCGCAATGGTGATTGCCGCAACGGGGCCAAACATTTCTTCCCGAAACGCGGTCATTTCTGGGGTAACATTCGCCAGAACCGTTGGCGGATAGTAGTTACCTGCCCCAGCCATCTTTTCCCCGCCCAGTAACAAACGCGCACCCTGCGCCAGGGTTTTCTCCACCTGATGATGCAGCTCATCACGTAAATCAAAACGAGCCATTGGTCCGAGAGCGTTCTCTTCGTCACGGGGATCGCCCATTTTCAAGGCTGCCGCAGCTGCCACAAAACGTTCGGTAAATGCCGAAGCAATTCCCTCTTCGATAATAAAGCGTTTTGCCGCTGCACATACCTGTCCGGTATTCTGATAACGTCCGGCTACCGCCGCTTTCACCGCCAGTTCCAGATCGGCATCGTTAAGCACAATAAACGGATCCGAACCGCCCAGTTCCAGTACGCATTTTTTCAGTACCGCTCCAGCCTGTGCGCCAATAGCCGCTCCCGCACGAACACTTCCGGTCACCGTGACAGCAGCAATGCGCGAGTCTTTAATCATCTGACTGACACCGTCGTTGTCGGCATTCAGCCAGCCATATACGCCTTGTGGGATACCCGCATCTTTAAACACCTGGGCAATGAGCTGTGCACAGCCCATCACATTCGGCGCATGTTTAAGTAAGTAGCCGTTACCTGCAAGAATGATGGGAACAGCGCCACGCATCACCTGCCATAACGGAAAATTCCACGGCATAATCGCCAGAATCGTCCCCAACGGTCGATACTCAATAACCGCCTGCTGATTTTCCACCAGCGTAGGTTCCGCCTTCAGCATTGCCGGACCATGTTCTGCATACCAGTCACACAAATTCGCCGATTTCGCCACTTCAGCGCGCGCCTGGTTGATTGGTTTGCCCATTTCGCGGGTGATCATTTGCGCCATTTCTTCGCTACGAGCGCGCAGAGCCTTACCGATATCACGCAGTTTTTCAGCACGATAATCTATATTTGTCTCGCGCCAGTCGCGAAAGCCTGCTGCCGCCAGCTGAAGTGCGTTTTCGATATCGTCAGCGCCAGCCCACGGCAGCACAGAAAGTTGTTCACCCGTGGCAGGATTTATCGAAATTGCATGAGTTGCCGGAGTAATGGTCATCGGGGTATCTCCTTTATGAGTCATGGTATGAAGATACGCAGATTTACTCTTGCTTTAAAATGAATAATATTAAGCCACTTATTCACGAATCGAGAATGCTATGGATCTGACCCAACTGGAGATGTTCAACGCGGTTGCCGAAGCTGGCAGCATAACCCAGGCTGCAGCAAAAGTGCATCGCGTGCCGTCGAATCTCACTACCCGTCTGCGCCAGCTGGAAACAGAACTGGGGGTTGATCTGTTTATTCGCGAGAATCAGCGTTTACGTCTCTCTCCTGCCGGGCATAACTTTTTACGCTATAGCCAACAAATTCTCGCGTTAGTGGATGAAGCGCGGAGCGTTGTCGCTGGCGATGAGCCGCAAGGTTTATTTTCTCTTGGTTCGCTGGAAAGCACCGCTGCAGTGCGCATTCCAGCCACGCTGGCGGAATTCAACCGTCGTTATCCCAAAATTCAGTTTTCACTTTCCACCGGCCCTTCCGGCACTATGCTGGATGGTGTACTGGAGGGAAAACTGAATGCGGCGTTTATTGATGGACCCATTAACCATACTGCCATCGACGGGATACCGGTATACCGCGAGGAACTGATGATCGTCACGCCACAAGGATATGCGCCAGTAACCCGTGCCAGTCAGGTTAATGGCAGTAACATTTATGCCTTCCGCGCCAATTGTTCGTATCGTCGCCACTTCGAGAGCTGGTTTCATGCTGACGGTGCCGCTCCGGGAACTATCCATGAGATGGAGTCTTATCACGGAATGTTGGCCTGTGTGATCGCAGGAGCAGGCATTGCGCTTATTCCGCGCTCTATGCTGGAAAGTATGCCGGGGCATCACCAGGTTGAAGCGTGGCCGTTAGCTGAGCAATGGCGTTGGTTAACAACCTGGCTGGTCTGGCGTCGTGGTGCGAAAACGAGCCCGCTCGAGGCATTTATTCAACTGCTGGAGGTGCCTGACTCGGCAAGACAGGGATATCAATGAGCTATTTTTGATAGTTCTTGCGGCTAATATGCTCTATATAGTGATGTTCCGATGACTTATGACTATATGGGGCAAATATGGTTACGCCAGTAAGCATCAGCAATTACATATCTCTTCCTGATGATTTTCCCGTACGTAATATTGCACCTCAGGTAAAAGAAGTTTTAAAGGATTTTATTGATGCACTCAGTACCATAATATGTGATGAAGAGTGGCGCACGTCTTTAAACATCAACTCAGCCACAAAAAAGATATTTAATAACCTTGACAACTTATCATATATTCAGAGGACTTCTTTTCGGGGTAACGACACGCTATACAATGAAAAGGTTCAGTTTAAACTCACTTATCCCGCCAGGAATGGAAGACACAAAGAAAATATTGAATTTCAGGTAGTAATAAATTTAAGCCCTATTTATTTAGATAATTTTCGCCATGATGGAGAAATTAATATTTTTTGCGCTCCCAACCCAAAGCCTGTCACTATGGGGCGCGTATTTCAGACCGGCGTCGAGCGTGTACTCTTTCTGTTTCTGAATGATTTTATTGAACAATTTCCAATGATCAACCCTGGTGTTCCCATCAAAAGAGCGCATACACCACATATTGAACCCCTGCCTCCGGATCACCATACCGCTGCAGATTACTTACGCCAGTTTGATTTGCTTGTCCTGAATTTTATCTCTCGCGGTAATTTTGTCATACTCCCCCGATTATGGAATGACTCTGAGGTTCACAGATGGTTCGTCAATAAAGATCCTAACTTGATCACCGCCATTCTCGACATAACGGACAGCGAATTAAAAGAGGATTTGTTGCAAAGCCTGATGGATTCATTAGGTTCTAACAAACATGTACTACCCGAAGTCTGCATCTGCTTTTTATCCCTTTTAGCAGAACAAGAATCTCCTCATTTTCAGAACTTGTTTTTATTTTTCGCCAATATGTTATTGCACTATCACCAATTTATGAATCCCAATGAAAGTGATTTGAATGACGTGTTGATGCCAGCATCATTAAGTGATGATAAAATTATCAAACATATGGCGCGCAGGACCCTCAAACTGTTTGTAAAAAATGAAACACCGCCAAAAGTTACTCACGAAGACCTGGTGAAAAACAGGCCTCGCTCCCCTGTCAGACCAACTATACCCGCAACCTCCAAAACGCCAGACCTCCCTGAACGTCATTAAACCGTGATGTTACCGACTCTCTGACGCGGAACAGAATCAGCGTCAGAGAAACGGAAAACGCGATCCAGATCACAAATGCATTGTATTCACATCATTAACCGTTTTAAGATCATTTCATCACTTTTTCGCAACTCACCCGATAATCTGTTATGACAACAAACACTGTTTCCCGCAAAGTGGCGTGGCTACGGGTCGTTACGCTGGCAGTCGCCGCCTTCATCTTCAACACCACCGAATTTGTCCCTGTTGGCCTGCTCTCTGACATTGCGCAAAGTTTTCACATGCAAACCGCTCAGGTCGGCATTATGTTGACCATTTACGCATGGGTAGTAGCGCTAATGTCATTGCCTTTTATGTTAATGACCAGTCAGGTTGAACGGCGCAAATTACTGATCTGCCTGTTTGTGGTGTTTATTGCCAGCCACGTACTGTCGTTTTTATCGTGGAGCTTTACCGTTCTGGTGATCAGTCGCATTGGTGTGGCTTTTGCACATGCGATTTTCTGGTCGATTACGGCGTCTCTGGCGATCCGTATGGCTCCGGCCGGGAAGCGGGCACAGGCCTTGAGTTTAATTGCCACCGGTACAGCACTGGCGATGGTCTTAGGTTTACCTCTCGGGCGCATTGTGGGGCAGTATTTCGGTTGGCGAATGACCTTCTTCGCGATTGGTATAGGGGCGCTTATCACCCTTTTGTGCCTGATTAAGTTACTTCCCTTACTGCCCAGTGAGCATTCCGGTTCATTGAAAAGCCTCCCGCTATTGTTCCGCCGCCCGGCATTGATGAGCATTTATTTGTTAACTGTGGTGGTTGTCACCGCCCATTACACGGCATACAGCTATATCGAGCCTTTTGTGCAAAACATTGCGGGATTCAGCGCCAACTTTGCCACGGCATTACTGTTATTACTCGGTGGTGCGGGCATTATTGGCAGCGTAATTTTCGGTAAACTGGGTAATCAGTATGCGTCTGCGTTGGTAAGTACGGCGATTGCGCTGTTGCTGGTGTGCCTGGCACTGCTGCTACCTGCGGCGAACAGTGAAATACACCTCGGGGTGCTGAGTATTTTCTGGGGGATCGCCATGATGATCATCGGGCTTGGTATGCAGGTTAAAGTGCTGGCGCTGGCACCAGATGCAACCGACGTCGCGATGGCGCTATTCTCCGGGATATTTAATATTGGAATCGGGGCGGGTGCGTTGGTAGGTAATCAGGTGAGTTTGCACTGGTCAATGTCGATGATTGGTTATGTGGGCGCGGTGCCTGCTTTTGCCGCGTTAATATGGTCAATCATTATATTTCGCCGCTGGCCAGTGACACTCGAAGAACAGACGCAATAGTTGAAAGGCCCATTCGGGCCTTTTTTAATGGTACGTTTTAATGATTTCCAGGATGCCGTTAATAATAAACTGCACACCCATACATACCAGCAGGAACCCCATCAGGCGGGAGATCGCTTCAATGCCACCCTTGCCCACCAGCCGCATAATTGCGCCAGAGCTGCGTAGACTTCCCCACAAAATAACCGCCACCAGGAAAAAGATCAGCGGCGGCGCAACCATCAGTACCCAATCAGCGAAGGTTGAACTCTGACGCACTGTGGACGCCGAGCTAATAATCATCGCAATGGTTCCCGGACCGGCGGTACTTGGCATTGCCAGTGGTACAAAAGCAATATTGGCACTGGGTTCATCTTCCAGCTCTTCCGACTTGCTTTTCGCCTCCGGTGAATCAATCGCTTTCTGTTGCGGAAAGAGCATCCGAAAACCGATAAACGCGACGATTAAGCCGCCTGCAATTCGCAGACCGGGAATCGAAATGCCAAATGTATCCATCACCAGTTGCCCGGCGTAATACGCCACCATCATGATGGCAAATACGTACACCGAGGCCATCAACGACTGGCGATTACGTTCGGCACTGTTCATGTTGCCTGCCAGGCCAAGAAATAGCGCGACAGTTGTTAATGGGTTAGCTAACGGCAGCAACACCACCAGCCCCAGGCCAATTGCTTTAAACAAATCTAACATTGGTGGTTGTTATCCTGTATGCCTCAATTAAGGCAATTGTGTTGTTCGAAATGAAAAGGTCTGGGTTCGCTGAGAGTCGACTCCAGACCTGTGGCTGGTAGCTATCCGAGTGTGTCGATTTTATTGAAGAGACAACTTAATGTGCATACCACAAGCTGCAGCATAACGTTGTAACGTTGTAAGGCTGGCACTTGATACATTCCTCTCAAGACGGCTGACAGCTGGTTGGCTAACTCCCATGCGAGCTGCAATCTCGGTGCTGGTTAATCCGGCTCTCTTCTTCATTTCAATGAGGACTGCACGGAGTTCTTCTTCCTGCGTGGCTTCATCGTAAGCCTTTTTAACGTCAGGATTGGCAAGTGCTTTTGCTTTGACTTCAGAAAACTTGATACCTTTAACAGCCATCTTTCAGTTCCTCCCATCTTGACGTCGCCAGAGCAATTTCGGCCTTCGGAGTCTTAGGGGTCTTCTTAATAAACGTTCTTAAAATATAGATCTTTCGACCTTTAGCGTAAGCAAAAAATGTTCTTGAAATGTCTTTTCTTCCTACGCGCAACTCAAACAAACCATCCTGGATAATGCCTGTATCTGGATAGCGGAGTTCCGGCCCTTTCGCTTCCAGCTTTTCTAGTCCCTTAAGTACCTTTGCTTGCATAATAGGTTCGAGGTCATAAATTTCGCTTTCCGCTTCGGGGTGAAATAGTAGCTCATACATAGCTTCCCCCTGTTTATACTTGAATATAACTTATCAGTTATAATAACGCAAAGATTATATTTTCCGTTCCCATACAGATTAGTATCATTGCCTTGCATCGCATTGACCAAAACTTGAACCGATTTAGCAAAACGTGGCATCGGTCAATTCATTCATTTGACTTATACTTGCCTGGGCAATATTATCCCCTGCAACTAATTACTTGCCAGGGCAACTAATGTGAAAAGTACCAGCGATCTGTTCAATGAAATTATTCCATTGGGTCGCTTAATCCATATGGTTAATCAGAAGAAAGATCGCCTGCTTAACGAGTATCTGTCTCCACTGGATATTACCGCGGCACAGTTTAAGGTGCTCTGCTCTATCCGCTGCGCGGCGTGTATTACTCCGGTTGAACTGAAAAAGGTATTGTCGGTCGACCTGGGAGCACTGACCCGTATGCTGGATCGCCTGGTCTGTAAAGGCTGGGTGGAAAGGTTGCCGAACCCGAATGACAAGCGCGGCGTACTGGTAAAACTTACCACCGGCGGCGCGGCAATATGTGAACAATGCCATCAATTAGTTGGCCAGGACCTGCACCAAGAATTAACAAAAAACCTGACGGCGGACGAAGTGGCAACACTTGAGTATTTGCTTAAGAAAGTCCTGCCGTAAACAAAAAAGAGGTATGACGATGTCCAGACGCAATACTGACGCTATTACCATTCATAGCATTTTGGACTGGATCGAGGACAACCTGGAATCGCCACTGTCACTGGAGAAAGTGTCAGAGCGTTCGGGTTACTCCAAATGGCACCTGCAACGGATGTTTAAAAAAGAAACCGGTCATTCATTAGGCCAATACATCCGCAGCCGTAAGATGACGGAAATCGCGCAAAAGCTGAAGGAAAGTAACGAGCCGATACTCTATCTGGCAGAACGATATGGCTTCGAGTCGCAACAAACTCTGACCCGAACCTTCAAAAATTACTTTGATGTTCCGCCGCATAAATACCGGATGACCAATATGCAGGGCGAATCGCGCTTTTTACATCCATTAAATCATTACAACAGCTAGTTGAAAACGTGACAACGTCACTGAGGCAATCATGAAACCACTTTCATCCGCAATAGCAGCTGCGCTTATTCTCTTTTCCGCGCAGGGCGTTGCGGAACAAACCACGCAGCCAGTTGTTACTTCTTGTGCCAATGTCGTGGTTGTTCCCCCATCGCAGGAACACCCACCGTTTGATTTAAATCACATGGGTACTGGCAGTGATAAGTCGGATGCGCTCGGCGTGCCCTATTATAATCAACACGCTATGTAGTTATTGTCAGGCTCTGATCACAGAGCCTGACATCTCCGTAATATCTTCCTGAAGTCTCAAATATTTTCGCCATTGTTGGCGATGAGATCCCGATACCAGTAAAACGACGCTTTACGTATCCGTTCCAGCGTTCCCTTCCCTTCGTTGTCTTTATCGACATAAATCATTCCGTAGCGCTTTTTCATTTCCCCTGTTCCGGCAGAAACCAGGTCAATGCAGCCCCACGGGGTGTAGCCCATTAAGTCAACACCATCTTCGACTACGGCTTTTTTCATTTCCCGAATATGGGAAGCAAAGTAATCAATGCGATAGTGATCGTTCACCGTGCCGTCAGCTTGTCTCTGGTCAACTGCACCAAATCCATTTTCGACAATAAACAGCGGCAATTGAAAATGATCCCAGAACCAGTTGAGTGAATAACGTAGCCCTGCCGGATCAATTTGCCATCCCCATTCGGATGTATCGATATAAGGGTTGCTGACCAAATCTCGTGGTTCAACATAATCCAGTTGCGGGTTATCGGGCGAAAATTGTGTCGTAAAAGACATGTAGTAGCTAAAACCGATAAAGTCGACACATCCACTGGCAAGAATCGCGTTATCTTCTGGTGTGATATCGAGGTTGAATCCTTTCCTGGCAAAGTAATTCAGCATATGTTGCGGATAATATCCACGAGCATGAACATCAGTAAACCAGTAACGACGATGCATCGCTTTCGTGGCCATCATCATATCGTTGGGTGCACACGTCAGAGGATAGATGGGGCACATGGCGATCATACAGCCAATGTTAAATTCAGGATTGATCGATTTTCCAGTCTGTACCGCCAGGGCACTGGCAACTAACTCGTAATGTACCGCCTGGTACATTATTTGTTCGCGCTCATTGATATCTTCCTCTGGCGAATACAAGATACCGGAATTAGTAAATGGACACAGGCTTTCGCTGAAATTCACCTGATTATTGATTTCGTTAAACGTCATCCAGTACTTTACTTTTTCTTTATAGCGCGTGAAGACCGTTGATGCGAAGCGGATAAAAAAGTCGATCAGTTTACGGTTTCGCCAGCCACCATATTTTGTCACCAGATGATAAGGCATCTCAAAATGTGAAAGCGTCACCACAGGTTCCATTCCCTGCTTAAGGCATTCATCGAACAGATCATCATAAAATTGTAAACCCTCTTCATTCGGCTCCTGTTCGTCACCTTGCGGAAAGATTCGTGTCCAGGCAATGGAAGTTCGAAAGCATTTGAATCCCATCTCGGCAAATAACTGAATATCTGTTTTATAGCGATGATAAAAATCAATTGCTTCATGATTGGGATAATTAAGCCCGTCGATAACGCCTTCTGTCACTTCACGCGGCACCCCGTGAGCGCCAGCAGTCATCACATCAGCGATACTGATGCCTTTTCCTCCTTCATTCCAGCCACCTTCCAACTGATGCGCGGCTACCGCGCCGCCCCATAAAAAACCTTTTTTAAATCCTGACATACACAACTCCTTAACTAAAATAGATTACCACCAGACTTCCGCCTGGATGCCGGCCATAAACTCGTCTTTGCTGTTCTCATTAAACTTAAAATTCGATAATTCGTTATCCAGAATATTGATATACGTTCCATAGAAGCGAATTTCTGGTCGTGAACCTAAAATGCTTTCACCCACTTTCAATGCATGCCAGAGTGTCGTTTTATAAGCCGATTCATTTAGTGTTACACCCTGCTGAGTTTTGTTCTGTTGCTTAAACCAGCCTAATTCAAGCCCCGTCTGATTCCATGTATTCCAGATCCAGGCCGGTCTTATTACAGTGCGAATACTGTCAAAATCACTATGAGCACCACTTTCATAACTATAAACATCTTCGCCGTGAGAATAGACAAGCGCGTTAGCCATAATAATATTGTCAGTAAGATACATCTCGCCCTGAGAGATTAAACGCCAGGCGATCCCATTGGTATGATCACCATAGTAATAGCGACCATGCGCCATCGTATTACTGGCATCTGAGAAACTGGCAAAACTGCTGGCATAGGAATTATTGGCAACCTGTAACGTAAATTCATTAAACGTATCGCGTTGCAGGTTTTGCCTTAAAACAGAAGTCAGCATCCAGCTATCTTTCATTTCAAAATAACTGTTGTCATTTTCGTTATCTTGTTGTTGATCCGTTTTATTAGGTGCGGAATATTTAGCCATTAATGATAATGTCGCATCATCCCATAACGGGATATTGCGATAACGAACATCCACAGAATTGGTATTCATCTGGCTGGTACGCGAAAAATCACGAGAGTAAACATCGACATCATCACGGCTTAAGGACATATCAAACAGCCCTACACCAAGTGCCCAGTTTTCAATCCCCACACCCGCGGCGACATCCGTGGTTAAGGTTTTCCAGTCCAGCATCTGGATCTCATATTGCGGGAGTTTATGTTTGCCGACCCAGAAGTCTGCCTCTGGTGCGAAGGGTAAAAAACCTCGCGTTGTCAGGTAAATATCGCTGAACTGCATGATATTTTCATTGGCACTGTCACCAAACCAGGCATCGTTATACTGCTCACCCACGTTGCCATCATAGGTAACGACCGCATTTGCCGTTTTACCGTCCTGATTATAAACACGCTGATTTAAGGTCAGGTCAAACCAACCGCTCATCTCATTACCAAAACGTCCCAGAGAACCCGCAGCATAAGTTTGTGGTGAGCCGTGATTACCAGTACCCCAGCCTGAGCGGAAGTACCCCTGATAGCTGAACCCAATATCATCCTTTATATATTTACTGATATCTTTCAGGGTCACGCTTTCGATAGTGGTTTTGTCGCCTTTACTTTCAATAACGGCAACTTGCTGCGATCCATTTATAGTATGCGCTGCGGCAGACGAGTTCTGTTCACCGTTTTCATTTTTGATGTTATCAGCGACGGGAGATGTCGCTGATATTTCAGCAAGCGAGGCTGATTTATATTTGTTTTCCGTGATGCTTTTTTGTAAGGTCGAAAGTCGGGATTTATATACTCCCAGTTCATTCTGTGTTGCTTTCAGCTCTTGTTTATTTTGCGACAATTCATTTTCAAGCAATTCAAGGCGCTGCTCTATGGTTAATTTTGTTGCCATCGCGTTCAATGGAAACAATGCTGTAATAATAGAAAAAGACAAAAGGCTGATGTTAAGCGTCTTTATATTCATGACTTATCCTTAAGAGTATAATAATTTCCTCCAGCTATCGCACTGGAGGAAAAAATCAGGCATGGAGTTCTTTTCTTAATGAAATAATTTCCCTGGCTAAATCCTGGCATAATATTGCATTCATCAAATGATCCTGTGCATGAACCAGAATTAAATTAACTTTTATTTTGCCACAGCCTTCATCCTGACTAATTAATGCGGTCTGAATCTTATGTGCCTGAAGACAGGCAGATTCAGAACTGGCCATTAGCTGAGTTGCGCCCTGCCAGTCTTTTTGCCCGGCACAACGTATGGCTTCCATCGCGTCAGAACGTGCCTGCCCCGCGTTGACCAGTAACTCCATAACAAGTTCTTCATCTGCAAACATCACAATCTCCTTCCTGGGTAAATGGAATTATCCGTTAGTTGTCATGTTATTGACTTTGTTGGCGGCAATAACAAAAGGTAAATAGATCATTGTCGCCACACCTAAACATAAAAAACCAACCAGTAAAGCCAGCCAGTTCCCCCCGGTTCCGAGGAAAGCAATTAAAGGTCCGGGCGTAGTCCAGGGCACGGCATAAGCAACCGGTGGAATAATTTCCATCGAAACAAAGAAGTAACCAATGGCACAGTTAACAATGGGAACCATAATAAACGGCACCATCATGATGGGGTTAAGTACAATAGGAAGGCCAAACATTATCGGTTCATTGATATTGAAAATACCGGGGATAAATGACATTTTTGCCAGATCACGGTATTCCGCACGCTTAGAAGCGATAAAAATAGCCAACAATAACCCCAACGTCATACCTGAACCGCCGCAGTTGGCGAATGCATCATTAATAGAAGTCCAGGTAATCGGATATGGCGCGCCCCAGGTAGTGCCATGTTGAGCGGCCCAGGAGAGATTCTCCAGATTAGCCTCAGAAAAAACGGTTTCTCGAATTGTCGATGTGGTATTAGGTCCGTGGATCCCCAGCACCCACAGGAAATTACCCACAGCCCCCAGGATAATTACCGCAAAGATATTCGTTCCCATATGTTTGAGCGGCGTCTGGATTAATGTGTAAATAAGATCGTTTAGTCCTGCCGGGGATATCAGTGTCAGGCAATAATTAAGTGCGGAAAAGAACACCATGACAAAAAATATTGGCAATAAAACTTTAAATAAACGCGCTACCGCAGGCGGTACAGCTGCCGGCATCGTTATGGTGATTTTTGGGTTTCGAGCTAAGCGACAAAATATTTCACTGGTGATCAATGCAACGATAACAGCAACAAACAACCCCTGCGCGCCGAGATATTTGGTCGTCAGGAATGCTTGCCCATCTATCATCTGATATGGCGTATAAACAATAAAAAATGCTCCTATTGCCGTTAATCCGCATAAAAGATCATCTTGCTCATAGCTAATCGCCATATTCCTGGCGACCAGGAAAGCAATCATAATTGACATGATATTTACAGAACCATTCATTACCGGAGTAAAAATAGCTTGTGCTTTTTCAAGGTTGGGGAAAATGCTATTCAGATGCAGTAATCCGGCAATAAAACCGTCTGGCGATAATATGGCAAAGTTAATTAATATAATTAATGAACTTGCCATGATAATTGGAAACGTAAAAACGAATCCATCTCTCACCGCTGCAACATGTTTTTGTGAGTTTAACTTGATAGCAACTGGAACAAGAAAACGTTCCATTCCACGTTCGAATGAGGCCATTAATCCCATTTTTTTATACCTGTTGTTTTGGATATTTATACATCCCAATAAAGCATGTATGCCATATCCATTTTATGATGTGTGAAAAATTAGTTCAGGTAATAGTTTAATAATATTAGATTCTTACTGTTGCAGTAGTTTCATCGCAAATTCAAGAACTGCCTGTCCGTTCATGGTGCCGTAGTCTTTCATCTCGATAACGGCTACAGGCATTTTCCCCTGTGCAACGGCTTCAATCTCCGGTTTCTGAAAGCGAACTTGCGGGCCAAGTAAAACAACGTCAACTTCGTTATTTTTAATTTTTCCTTTAGCCTCTGCAATCGCCAATGCGGAAATATTAACTTCAAGTGAAATAGCGTTAGCATGATCAATCATACGTTTAACCAGCATACTGGTTGACATGCCCGCAGCGCAAACTAACAATATCTTTTTCATATTTTCCCTTACTGGTATATAACAGACTACATTGTGTAAATATCATATCCCGCAGTAGCTATACATCCTGGTACATTGATCTCAGTAATACAGTAATAAAGTTGTTCAACATCAGGGTAATAATTAAACGACTCGGCCATACGATAAACCAATCAGGACTCAACTCCTTGTTTTCAATGGCTCTTAAAAGGTGCAAAAGTGATTTTTCAAAAGATTGCCCGCTTACTTAAATCTGAGATCAATGGCTATTCATGGCACGTTGGTGATTTGTTGCCGTCAGAAGCTGAACTCGCAGTTCGTTATAATGTTTCGCGTAATACCCTGCGTAAGGCATTATCCTTGCTGGAAGGCGAAGGAATTATTCACAGAAAGCATGGTTCAGGAACATACATTCAAAAAAAGAATTTTGTTGCACACATTGATCACATGAACAGCTTCAGTGAAATTGCGCATAAAAGCGGCAAAGAGGCAGGGAGTCAGATTATGAAATTTGAAGTGCAGGATGCTTCACCCACTATTGCAACTGAGCTGAATTTAGTGCCCGGTGAGCAGGTTTATTACATAAAGAGACTGCGATTCATTGAGGATAATGCGGCACAATTATAAGAAACGTGGATGTCAGTGGCACGTTTTCCTGATTTAACCGTATCACATATGCAAAAATCCAAATTTTCGTATATTGAGAACGAATGCGGGATCAAAATCATTGGCACCTATGAAACTTTCTCCCCTACTTTTCCTACCCCAGAAATCGCCAGTATTTTACGGATCAGCCCACGGGATCCCATACTTAAAATTCAGACCCAGGCTGTGGACAGTAACTCTATTCCGCTGGATTATTCGTTACTTTACAGCAATATTTTCGAGTTCCAGGTAAAGTACTTTTTCCCGCGATAAAAGCAGACGCACAGAGTGCTGACATCACATTCTGTGCGTATGGTTTAGCCTCTAACCTTTACCGCTTTACGCCACCGCAAGCCAAATACATTGATATACAGCCCGGTCATAATGAGCACCGCACCTAAAAATTGCAGACCCGTTAAGCGTTCATCCAATAATAGTGCCGCACTTGCCAGTCCGACTACGGGCACCAGTAACGATAACGGTGCAACCCGCCAGGTTTCATAGCGTCCCAGTAACGTCCCCCAGATCCCATAACCAACAATTGTCGCCACAAACGCCAGATACATCAGCGACAAGATGGTGGTCATATCAATAGTAACCAGACTGTGAATCATGGATGCGGAACCATCGAGAATCAGCGAGGCAACAAAGAAGGGAATGATTGGGATTAAAGCGCTCCAGATTACCAGCGACATCACCGCCGGACGCGTTGAGTGCGACATGATCTTTTTATTGAAGATGTTGCCACACGCCCAACTAAATGCTGCAGCCAGGGTCAACATAAAGCCGAGCATCGCCACATGCTGACCGTTCAGACTATCTTCGATTAACACCAGTACGCCAAAAATCGCTAAGGCGATCCCCGCCAATTGTTTGCCATGCAGTCGCTCCCCGAAAGTAAACGCGCCAAGCACGATAGTAAAAAACGCCTGTGCCTGTAACACCAGCGAAGCCAGTCCAGCAGGCATACCAAAGTTAATGGCGCAGAACAGAAAGGCAAACTGCGCAAAACTGATGGTTAATCCATACCCCAAGAGCAAATTCAGTGGTACTTTCGGTCGTGCAACAAAAAAGATGGCCGGAAAAGCGACCAGCATAAAGCGCAAACCGGCCAGCATCAGCGGTGGCATGTTATGAAGCCCCACTTTGATGACCACAAAATTTAGCCCCCATACGACCACTACCAGTAGCGCCAACACACCATCTTTTCGCGACATTCTACCGCCTCTGAATTTCATCTTTTGTAAGCAATCAACTTAGCTGAATTTACTTTTCTTTAACAGTTGATTCGTTAGTCGCCGGTTACGACGGCATTAATGCGCAAATAAGTCGCTATACTTCGGATTTTTGCCATGCTATTTCTTTACATCTCTAAAACAAAACATAACGAAACGCACTGCCGGACAGACAAATGAACTTATCCCTACGACGCTCTACCAGCGCCCTTCTTGCCTCGTCGTTGTTATTAACCATCGGACGCGGCGCTACGCTGCCATTTATGACCATTTACTTGAGTCGCCAGTACAGCCTGAGTGTCGATCTAATCGGTTATGCGATGACAATTGCGCTCACTATTGGCGTCGTTTTTAGCCTCGGTTTTGGTATCCTGGCGGATAAGTTCGACAAGAAACGCTATATGTTACTGGCAATTACCGCCTTCGCCAGCGGTTTTATTGCCATTCCTTTAGTGAATAACGTGACGCTGGTTGTGCTCTTTTTTGCCCTCATTAACTGCGCCTATTCTGTTTTTGCTACCGTGCTGAAAGCCTGGTTTGCCGACAATCTTTCGTCCACCAGCAAAACGAAAATCTTCTCAATCAACTACACCATGCTAAACATTGGCTGGACCATCGGTCCGCCGCTCGGCACGCTGTTGGTGATGCAGAGCATCAATCTGCCCTTCTGGCTGGCAGCTATCTGTTCCGCGTTTCCCATGCTTTTCATTCAAATTTGGGTAAAGCGCAGCGAGAAAATCATCGCCACGGAAACAGGCAGTGTCTGGTCGCCGAAAGTTTTATTACAAGATAAAGCACTGTTGTGGTTTACCTGCTCTGGTTTTCTGGCTTCTTTTGTAAGCGGCGCATTTGCTTCATGCATTTCACAATATGTGATGGTGATTGCTGATGGGGATTTTGCCGAAAAGGTGGTCGCGGTTGTTCTTCCGGTGAATGCTGCCATGGTGGTTACGTTGCAATATTCCGTGGGCCGCCGACTTAACCCGGCTAACATCCGCGCGCTGATGACAGCAGGCACCCTCTGTTTCGTCATCGGTCTGGTCGGTTTTATTTTTTCCGGCAACAGCCTGCTATTGTGGGGTATGTCAGCTGCGGTATTTACTGTCGGTGAAATCATTTATGCGCCGGGCGAGTATATGTTGATTGACCATATTGCGCCGCCAGGAATGAAAGCCAGCTATTTTTCCGCCCAGTCTTTAGGCTGGCTTGGTGCCGCGATTAACCCATTAGTGAGTGGCGTAGTGCTAACCAGCCTGCCGCCTTCCTCGCTGTTTGTCATCTTAGCGTTGGTGATCATTGCTGCGTGGGTGCTGATGTTAAAAGGGATTCGAGCAAGACCGTGGGGGCAGCCCGCGCTTTGTTGATTTAAGTCGAACACAATAAAGATTTAATTCAGCCTTCGTTTAGGTTACCTCTGCTAATATCTTTCTCATTGAGATGAAAATTAAGGTAAGCGAGGAAACACACCACACCATAAACGGAGGCAAATAATGCTGGGTAATATGAATGTTTTTATGGCCGTACTGGGAATAATTTTATTTTCTGGTTTTCTGGCCGCGTATTTCAGCCACAAATGGGATGACTAATGAACGGAGATAATCCCTCACCTAACCGGCCCCTTGTTACAGTTGTGTACAAGGGGCCTGATTTTTATGACGGCGAAAAAAAACCGCCAGTAAACCGGCGGTGAATGCTTGCATGGATAGATTTGTGTTTTGCTTTTACGCTAACAGGCATTTTCCTGCACTGATAACGAATCGTTGACACAGTAGCATCAGTTTTCTCAATGAATGTTAAACGGAGCTTAAACTCGGTTAATCACATTTTGTTCGTCAATAAACATACAGCGATTTCTTCCCGTTTGCTTACCCTCATACATTGCCCGGTCTGCTCTTCCAATGACCACATCCAGAGGCTCTTCAGGAAATGCGCGACTGACACCTGCTGTCACGGTAATGTTGATATGCCCTTCAGAATGTGTGATGGCATGGTTATCGACTAACTGGCAAATTCTGACACCTGCACGACATGCTTCTTCATCATTAGCCGCTTTGACAATAATGATAAATTCTTCGCCCCCGTAGCGATAAACCGTTTCGTAATCACGCGTCCAACTGGCTAAGTAAGTTGCCAGGGTGCGTAATACTACATCGCCGATTAAATGCCCGTAGGTATCATTAACCAATTTAAATCGGTCAATATCCAACAACATTAAATAAAGATTCAGAGGCTCAGTGTTGCGTAACTGATGATCAAAGGATTCATCAAGAACCCGACGCCCCGGCAATCCCGTCAAAACATCCATATTGCTACGGATCGTCAGCAAATAAATTTTGTAATCGGTTAATGCCGCAGTAAAAGAAAGCAACCCCTCCTGAAAGGCGTCGAAATGCGCGTCCTGCCAGTGATTTTCAACAATAGCCAGCATTAATTCCCGACCACAGTTATGCATATGTTGATGGGCAGAATCCATTAGCCGAACGTAAGGTAATTCATCGTTATCGAGTGGCCCCAGATGATCAATCCACCGACCAAACTGGCACAGTCCATAAGAATGGTTATCCGTTATTTCTGGCTTACTGGCATCTCTCGCGACCACGCTGTGAAACATACTCACCAGCCACTGGTAGTGGGCATCGATAGCCTTATTGAGATTTAACAAGATGGCATCAATTTCCGTTGTCTTCTTGATCATTGCCACTCCTTTTTCACAGTTCCTTGTGCGCGCTATTCTAACGAGAGAAAAGCAAAATTACGTCAATATTTTCATAGAAATCCGAAGTTATGAGTCATCTCTGAGATAACATTGTGATTTAAAACAAAATCAGCGGATAAAAAAGTGTTTAATTCTGTAAATCACCTCTGCATTATCGTAAATAAAAGGATGACAAATAGCATAACCCAATACCCTAATGGCCCAGTAGTTCAGGCCATCAGGCTAATTTATTTTTATTTCTGCAAATGAGTGACCCGAACGACGGCCGGCGCGCTTTTCTTATCCAGACTGCCGCTAATGTTGATCATCTGGTCCGGCTGAACTTCTCGTCCATCAAAGACGGCCGCAGGAATAACGACATTAATTTCACCGCTCTTATCGCGAAAAACGTAACGGTCCTCTCCTTTGTGAGAAATCAAATTACCGCGTAGTGAAACCGAAGCGCCATCGTGCATGTTTTTTGCGAAATCAACGGTCATTTTTTTTGCATCATCGGTTCCGCGATAGCCATCTTCTATTGCATGAGGCGGCGGTGGCGCTGCATCCTGTTTTAAACCGCCCTGGTCATCTGCCAACGCATAAGGCATGACAAGAAAACTTGCTAATACAATGGCCTGAAATTTCATACTGACTCCTTAATTGCGTTTGGTTTGACTTATTAAGTCTGGTTGCTATTTTTATAATTGCCAAATAAGAATATTGCCAATTGTTATAAGGCATTTAAAATCAGCCAACTAGCTGTCAAATATACAGAGAATTTAACTCACTAAAGTTAAGAAGATTGAAAAGTCTTAAACATATTTTCAGAATAATCGGATTTATATGTTTGAAAATTATTATATTGGACGAGCATACAGAAAAAGCAAATCACCTTTACATATAAAAGCGTGGACAAAAAACAGTGAACATTAATAGAGATAAAATTGTACAACTTGTAGATACCGATACTATTGAAAACCTGACATCCGCGTTGAGTCAAAGACTTATCGCGGATCAATTACGCTTAACTACCGCCGAATCATGCACCGGCGGTAAGTTGGCTAGCGCCCTGTGTGCAGCTGAAGATACACCCAAATTTTACGGTGCAGGCTTTGTTACTTTCACCGATCAGGCAAAGATGAAAATCCTCAGCGTAAGCCAGCAATCTCTTGAACGATATTCTGCGGTGAGTGAGAAAGTGGCAGCAGAAATGGCAACCGGTGCCATAGAGCGTGCGGATGCTGATGTCAGTATTGCCATTACCGGCTACGGCGGACCGGAGGGCGGTGAAGATGGTACGCCAGCGGGTACCGTCTGGTTTGCGTGGCATATTAAAGGCCAGAACTACACTGCGGTTATGCATTTTGCTGGCGACTGCGAAACGGTATTAGCTTTAGCGGTGAGGTTTGCCCTCGCCCAGCTGCTGCAATTACTGCTATAACCAGGCTGGCCTGGCGATATCTCAGGCCAGCCATTGGTGGTGTTTATATGTTCAAGCCACGATGTTGCAGCATCGGCATAATCTTAGGTGCCTTACCGCGCCATTGTCGATACAGGCGTTCCAGATCTTCGCTGTTACCTCTGGAAAGGATCGCCTCGCGAAAACGCAGCCCATTTTCACGCGTTAATCCGCCCTGCTCAACAAACCACTGATAACCATCATCGGCCAACATTTGCGTCCACAGATAAGCGTAATAACCTGCAGCATATCCGCCACCAAAAATATGGGCGAAATAACTGCTGCGATAGCGTGGCGGTATAGCAGGAAGATCCATATTTTCCGCCACCAGCGCCCGCAATTCAAAATCATCGACATCCTGCATTGCTTCGTTTTCTTCCAGGCAATGCCAGCGCATATCGAGAAGTGCGGCGCTAAGCAGTTCGCTCATCTCATACCCTTTGTTGAACAGGCTGGCATTACGCATTTTCTGTTGCAGTTCGTCAGGCATTGCTGCCCCGCTCTGATAATGCCGGGCGTAGCGAGCGAATACCTGCGGATGCGTTGCCCAGTGTTCGTTGATTTGCGACGGAAATTCGACAAAATCACGCGGCGTGTTGGTGCCGGAAAGCGTGGCATAACGCTGGCGGGCAAAAAGGCCGTGCAGCGTATGACCAAATTCATGGAATAAGGTTATGACATCATCCCAGAGTAACAACGCAGGCTCACCGGCAGCGGGTTTCTGATAATTGCAGACGTTATAAATTACCGGATGTGTTTTATTAAGCGTTGATTGCTCAACAAAATTGCCCATCCATGCACCGCCGCTTTTTGAATCACGGGCGAAGAAATCACCGTAAAATAACGCCAGCCCCACGCCATTATGATCAAAAATTTCCCACACACGAACGTCAGGATGGTAGACAGGAATATCAAAACGTTCGACAAACTTAATACCGAAGAGCTGATTCGCGGTCCAGAATACACCTTCATTTAACACCGTGTTTAATTCAAAATATGGCTTGAGCTGCGCCTCATCAAGATCAAATTTCTCCCGCCGTACCTGTTCCGCATAAAATGCCCAGTCCCACGGCTGCGCGCTAAACCCGCCCTGCTGCTTATCGATAACCGCCTGTATGGAGGCTAATTCATCGCTTGCACGTTGACGCGCCGCTGGAACAATTTCCCGCATAAAGTTAAGTGCTGCTTCAGGTGTTTTTGCCATCTGATCGGCGATTTTCCATGCGGCATAATGAGGAAAACCGAGTAATGTCGCCTGTTGTGCACGGATCTCCACCAGACGTTGAATGATAGCGCGGGTATCATTGGCATCACTTTTTTCCGCTCGCGTCCAGCCCGCAATAAACAGTTGTTCTCGCGTCGCACGATCGCGCATTTCGGCAAGCGCCGGTTGTTGGGTGGTATTCAGCAGCGGAATCAGCCATTTGTTATCCAGACCTTTCTCGCGAGCCGCCTCTGCCGCCAGCGCAATCTCTTGCTCACTCATTCCTGCCAGCTGCGCGATATCGTTCACAACCAGACCGCCGGATTTATTTGCTGCCAGTAACCGCTGGTTAAACTGGCTGGTCAGGGTCGCAGCTTCTGTATTCAGTACTTTTAATTTTGCTTTATCAGCTTGCGCAAGCTTGGCTCCGGCAAGGACAAAACGTTGATGAATCACCTCCACCAGGCGGATGGATTCACTATCAAGCCCCAGAGATTCACGGCGTTGCCAGACAGCATCTACCCGCGCGAATAATTCACCGTTCAGATAGATATCATTAGCCAGTTCCGCCAGTTCAGCGGAAAACTGTTCATCAAGACGCTGCAATTCATCATTGGTATGCGCCGCAGTCATCGCAAAAAAGACGCTGGTAACGCGGGTAAGTAATTCTCCGCTTTGTTCCAGTGCCAGAATAGTATTGTTGAAATCAGGTGTTTGCGGGTTAAGCGCGATGGCAGCAATTTCTGCCCGCTTTTGCTGTATTCCCTCATCGAATGCCGGGCGATAGTGATGATTGGCAATTTGATCAAAATGAGGAGCCAGATACGGCAGTGTGCTTTGCACAAGGAAAGGATTAATTGTTGTCATTTTCTTCTCCTGAACGCGAGGTGTTCCATAGCGTAGGCTTACTGATAACGGAGTGCAATCTTGCAAACCAGTATTACCCGCTCTTAAGCATCCCGTGCTATGTTATTGACACACAAAAGCGTTGAGGAACAGTGAGATGATCGTTTTAGTAACTGGAGCAACGGCAGGTTTTGGTGAATGCATTACTCGTCGTTTTATTCAACAAGGGCATAAAGTTATCGCCACTGGCCGTCGCCAGGAACGGTTGCAGGAGTTAAAAGACGAACTGGGAGATAATCTGTATATCGCCCAACTGGACGTTCGCAACCGCGCCGCTATTGAAGAGATGCTGGCATCGCTTCCTGCCGAGTGGTGCAATATTGATATCCTGGTAAATAATGCCGGCCTGGCGTTGGGCATGGAGCCTGCGCATAAAGCCAGCATTGAAGACTGGGAAACGATGATTGATACCAACAACAAAGGCCTGGTATATATGACGCGCGCCGTCTTACCGGGTATGGTTGAACGTAATCATGGTCATATTATTAACATTGGCTCAACGGCAGGTAGCTGGCCGTATGCCGGTGGTAACGTTTACGGTGCGACGAAAGCGTTTGTTCGTCAGTTTAGTCTGAATCTGCGTACGGATCTGCATGGTACGGCGGTGCGCGTCACCGACATCGAACCGGGTCTGGTGGGTGGCACCGAGTTTTCCAATGTCCGCTTTAAAGGCGATGACGGTAAAGCGGAAAAAACCTATCAAAATACCGTTGCATTAACGCCAGAAGATGTCAGCGAAGCCGTCTGGTGGGTGTCAACGCTGCCTGCTCACGTCAATATCAATACCCTGGAAATGATGCCGGTTACCCAAAGCTATGCCGGACTGAATGTCCACCGTCAGTAATTTTTATACCCGGCGTAACTGCCGGGTTATTGCTTGTCACAAAAAAGTGGTAGACTCATGCAGTTAACTCACTCACAAGCAAGAACGAATGACCGTCGAAACGCAACTTAATCCCACACAGCCTGTCAATCAGCAGATTTATCGTATCCTTCGTCGCGACATTGTCCATTGCCTGATTGCCCCAGGCACACCGTTGTCGGAAAAAGAAGTTTCTGTTCGTTTCAATGTGTCACGCCAGCCGGTTCGTGAAGCCTTTATTAAACTGGCGGAAAACGGCCTGATTCAAATTCGTCCGCAGCGTGGCAGCTACGTCAACAAAATTTCCATGGCCCAGGTGCGCAACGGCAGTTTTATCCGTCAGGCCATTGAGTGCGCGGTGGCGCGTCGGGCGGCGAGCATGATTACCGAAAGCCAGTGCTACCAACTGGAACAAAATCTTCACCAGCAACGCATTGCCATTGAGCGCAAGCAACTGGATGATTTTTTTGAACTTGATGACAACTTCCATCAACTCCTGACGCAGATTGCCGACTGTCAACTGGCGTGGGATACCATTGAGAACCTGAAAGCGACCGTTGATCGCGTGCGCTATATGAGTTTCGACCACGTCTCTCCACCAGAAATGCTATTACGCCAGCATCTTGATATTTTCTCTGCCCTGCAAAAACGTGATGGCGATGCGGTAGAACGTGCAATGACGCAACATTTGCAGGAAATCAGCGAATCTGTGCGCCAGATCCGCCAGGAAAATAGCGACTGGTTTAGCGAAGAGTAATTCATTTCCTCTCATCCCATTCGGGGTGAGAGTCTTTTCCCCCGCCTTATGGCTCATGCATGCATCAAAAAAGATGTGAGCTTGATCAAAAACAAAAAATATTTCACTCGACAGGAGTATTTATATTGCGCCCGTTACGTGGGCTTCGACTGTAAATCAGAAAGGAGAAAACACCTATGACGACCTACGATCGTAACCGTAACGCAATCACCACTGGCAGCCGTGTTATGGTTAGCGGCACCGGTCACACTGGCAAGATCCTGTCGATTGATACTGAAGGTCTGACCGCTGAGCAAATCCGCCGCGGAAAAACCGTAGTTGTTGAAGGTTGTGAAGAGAAACTGGCACCACTGGACCTGATTCGTCTCGGCATGAACTAAGCGTGTGAATGCCGCCGATGGCGGCATTGCTTTTTTTACTTCACGGAATATTTTGCCACGGTCGCTTTCGCGCCATGCGCTAATAAAGACAAGTACGCTTCCGTCACTTTTGCAGTAAACAAGCTATTGTCTGGCAAATCATCACCAAAGATTGCCTTAATCGCCAGCAATGACTGGACGCGCGCTTTCCCTTCGGCACTACTTTGTACAGCCTTCTGAATAACAGGTAACAGTGGGTCACTGATTTCTATCGGATTTTCCTGTTCATCAACACCACCGACATAACGCATCCAACCCGCGACGCCCAGCGCCAGCAGATCGAACTTGCTGTCATGCGCCAGATGCCAGCGAACAGAATCCAACATCCGCTGTGGCAATTTCTGGCTGCCATCCATCGCAATCTGCCAGGTTCGATGACGTAGCGCCGGGTTGCTATAGCGTGCAATTAATCGGTTAGCGTAATCTTGCAAATCAACGCCCTGCACTTTCAGCGTCGGCGCTTGTTCCTGCAACATCAAGCCATACGCCGCATGACGATAATGTTCATCTTCCATACAGTCATTAATGTGCTGATATCCAGCAAGATAACCCAGATACGCCAGGAATGAATGACTGCCGTTGAGCATGCGCAACTTCATCTCTTCATAAGGCAGTACATCGCTAACCAGTTCTGCTCCCGCTTTTTCCCATTCCGGACGTCCGGCAACAAAATTATCTTCTATTACCCACTGGCGGAAAGGTTCACAGGCAACGCCAGCAGGATCGCGCACACCGGTAAGTTGTTCGATTTTCGCAAGAGTATCCTCTGTCACTGCGGGCACAATACGGTCCACCATTGTTGATGGGAAAGTCACGTTATCTTCGATCCATTGTGCCAGTTTTACATCAACGGCTTGCGCGTATGAAGTGACAACGTCACGCATAACATGACCGTTTTCTGGCATGTTGTCACATGACATAACGGTAAATGCGGGAAGTCCTGCCGCTTTACGGCGAGCCAGCGCCTCAACAATCACCCCTGTTGCTGTTTTCGGCTGGTGGGGATTTTGCACGTCGGCAGCGACCATCGGGTGATCGAGCATTAACTGTCCGGTCGCCGGAGAGTGGAAATAGCCTTTTTCGGTGATTGTCAGAGAGACAATCGCAATTTGCGGTTCACACATCGCAGCCAGCACGGTTTCTAAGCCATCTATTTGTACGTGCAAGGCTTTTTTAACGACGCCAACGACGCGAGCCGTCCACGCGTCGGCCGACATTTCCGCAACGGTATAAAGATTATCTTGCTGTTGTAAATCGGCAATTTGCTGTTCGCCGCCGATTAAGTTGACCTCATAATATCCCCAGTCACTGAAATGTTCCGTAGCAAGAATATCGGCATACACGCCCTGATGCGCACGGTGAAATGCACCAAAGCCTAAATGAACAATTCTTGGGGCCAGGTTATTACGATCATAAACAGGGAGTGTCGCTTTTGCTGATAACAAATTATTTCCCATAACAATTCCTTAAATATAAATATGGCAAGCTATATGTTTTGTTATATGAATAAAAATCCCCTCTCCGGTAAGAGAAGGGATTAAGGGTTTACAGACTTCTGGAAGGTTGCGCAGCTCTTACAACACGCGGTTGATCTTCCGCAGCGTCTTCCAGCGCACTTAAATCACGGTCTTTCACCTCTGGCATTTTCAGCGCAGAGATTAAACCAATCACTGAATATGCCATGATCATAATGGCGATCGGATACCAGGATTCCGTCATGGTGCAGAAAATACCCGCCAGGATAGGACCAAAACCGGAAGCGATAAGACCACCAATTTCTTTAGAAATAGCCATCCGGGTAAAGCGGTTTTTACAGCCGAACATTTCTGCCATGGTAATGTTTTCCAGAGCAAATAATCCCAGCACCGCACAGTTATGAATCACAATCAGTGCAACCATAATGGTGCTCGGGGCATAGCTTTTATCTACAATGATAGAAAGCATTGGCCATGCCAGCACAATCGCGGAGGTATTCATAATAATATACGGGATCCGGCGACCAATTTTATCGGATAACCAACCAAGGAACGGAATGGTCATAAAGCCGAGAATCGAACTGATCATCAATGCATCTGTTGGAATTGCTTTGTTAAACAATAACGTCTGCACTAAATAGCCTGCAAGGAAAGTCTGAATTAACCCGGAGTTACCCGCCTGACCAAAACGCAGCCCTGTTGCCAGCCAGAAGGATTTGCTCTGGAACATGCTACCAGCAGGTGCAGGTTTTGCTGTCGGTTGGTTACTGTCGTTAACCTTCTCAAAGACCGGGCTTTCTTTCAGATTCATACGCAACCAGATAGCAAAGACCATCACGACAACGCTCGCCAGGAACGGTATACGCCATCCCCACGCCAGCAGTTCCTCTTTACTGAGAATGAAGAACATAAAGGCCCAGATTGCCGTTGCGCTCAAGGTTCCGCAGTTAGTTCCCATAGCCACAAATGAGGAGATAATTCCGCGCTTACCTTTTGGCGCATATTCCGCCAGCATCGTACCGGCACCGGAAATTTCCGCACCTGCACCCAACCCCTGAATAATACGCAACGTCACCAGCAAGATGGGTGCAAAAACACCAATCTGTGCATAGGTCGGTAACACACCAATTAAGGTGGTACAGATCCCCATCATGGTGATGGTAATAAAGAGCACTTTTTTACGCCCTATTCTGTCGCCCATTTTGCCGAAAATAAATGCTCCGACAATACGCGCCACATAACCTGCACCGTAGGTTCCCATTGCCAGAATTAACGCCATTGCCGTTGATGATTCAGGAAAAAATATTTCATGAAACACTAACGCTGCGCCGAGCGAATATAACTGGAAATCCATAATTCACAGGTGTTTTTTCCCATCCTGTGGTTTCCTTGGCGTTTTCTAGGTTTTTTCAGATAGTTGCATTTTTTAAAAAGCATCCTAAGTTCGATCTCAGTGTCTATCTGGGGCCTATTTCTGTCCCATATATGCCCCAAAAAAACTCCCCAACAGATAAGTAGTTTTTTCATGGATTTATGCGTAAAATCAAGAACGGCTGGAAATCATTCAATACTCACACTATCGAAAAATTTACCAGCCAACCGCAGCACGTTCTTGCATAAGGCGTGTCTGCGGTTTTTCAACTATTCAGATACATCACTCCCATCACATTCATTCCTCCGCATCAAAGGCATATAGGCTATATCACCTTGATATTTTTCTTTTTCAGATAAAAACTGTTATCTATGTATACTTTTAAACCCAATCCGTGTAGAGTCTCTGCATAAGATAGTTTGCAGTTGCCGCTTCAGCTTGCGCCATAAACCGCCTGATTTTTGCTGCCACCTGTTAGCATTCCTGTATACCTGAAACGACAATGTTTATCTACGAACTTTAAGAACACCCAAGATAAAAATTGTCAACTATATCATATATAACACATTACTAATTCGAGGCTATATGAACAGCATACTGATAATCACTTCTCTCCTTATCATATTCAGCATTTTTAGTCATGCCCTAATAAAATTAGGGATTGGCATATCCAATAACCCAGACAAAACCGATGTATAAGTCAACATATCCTGAATCAGACATACAATATCGCAATGAAACTCAATAATATTTTAAGGAATATCTTCATGAAATCAAAAGACACCCTAAAGTGGTTCCCTGCGCAGCTTCCTGAAGTAAGAATTATCCTAGGGGATGCTGTAGTGGAAGTAGCAAAACAGGGAAGACCTATCAATACCAGAACATTGCTTGATTACATTGAAGGAAACATAAAGAAAAAATCATGGCTGGATAACAAAGAATTATTACAAACAGCGATATCAGTTCTTAAAGACAACCAAAATTTAAATGGTAAAATGTAATATAATAAACTTACTTTTTTATCATTTTTCCACTTTAACAACATTTTGCTCCACTTTTCCACGACCAAACAACTTGAAATCTGGTTAAAATAACACGCAACACTATTCTTCTTCCTTGAGTCCGCCCGGAACTCGAAAAACAAACCGAGTTAAAGCCATTTTTCACAAAATCGATTTTGGGTCTCACCAAAATTACGGGGTTGCATACGCATTCGTTTATTTTCGAACGTGTACATACAAATATGCACAAAAATAATCAAAATTATTTTCTGAGATGCATTATGATATGAACACCAATTTCGTATAGAGTCTCACTATGTCTCGAATTTTTGCTTACTGTCGGATATCAACGCTGGATCAGACCATCGAAAATCAACGCCGGGAAATCGAAAGTGCAGGTTTTAAAATCAAACCTCAGCAAATAATCGAAGAACACATTAGCGGCTCAGCAGCAACCAGTGAGCGTCCTGGTTTTAACCGGTTGCTTGCTCGCCTGAAATGTGGTGATCAATTGATTGTGACAAAACTGGATCGCCTTGGTTGTAATGCAATGGATATCAGGAAAACAGTGGAACAACTGACCGAAACAGGTATCAGAGTGCATTGCTTAGCATTGGGGGGCATTGACCTGACCAGTCCAACAGGAAAAATGATGATGCACGTAATTTCAGCAGTCGCTGAATTTGAACGAGACCTTTTACTTGAACGCACTCATTCCGGGATAGTAAGAGCCCGCGGCGCAGGGAAACGTTTTGGTCGACCACCTGTGTTAAATGAAGAACAGAAACAGGTGGTATTCGAACGAATTAAGTCAGGTGTAAGTATAAGTGCCATTGCCCGGGAATTCAAAACCTCGCGGCAAACCATTTTAAGAGCCAAAGCAAAACTTCAGACACCTGACATATAAAAAATAATCTCGGTGTGAGATGCTTTACGTCTTCCAAGCCCCCTTCCTTGCCGTAAATGGAAAGATACATCTAATTATAGAATTTATATGTTTTACCCTACGGCAGTGCTGGCCATTCAATATCCTGTGCAGTTGACGTATCAACACGGTTCAGCAACACCCGATACTTTTTCCAGGCTTCCAGCAATGAGGTTTCTTCCTCCGTTGCGATTTCCAGATCTACAGCATCCTGAAGTGGCGCAATATG
>ERZ773115.142-NODE-142-length-87235-cov-8.374421_pt1 | contig 87235 bp, 70 predicted proteins | sample MGYA00511116_ERZ773115 | MGnify/ENA primary metagenome ERZ773115 (study PRJEB29015, sample SAMEA2737869) | human gut metagenome | biome: human gut; feature: human-associated habitat; material: faeces | place: China | collected 2012 ... | reverse complement strand
GTATTCTTCCAACATACAACAATCCGGGACAATACTTAATTTTCAGGACAAATCGGCAACTGCTTCGAGGTTCCATTCTGTTGGCTAATAGCGTTATAGAAACGAATTGTAGCTTTCTATCTGAAATCAAGCTCGAAGTTGACTTGCTGATTTTCCTGAAAATTAATGTATGTCACGGATAGTGTCATGCTTCCAATATCTTACGTCATAGAAAATCCCACTTCCGTCAATTATAAACAAACCACTGCTAATTTTCGTAGAATATCTTATATCCGGTATCGTCTGTTTTAGAAATTAAATCTGAGCGAGGCAAACCCGAATTTGCGTAAAATGTAATAAATGTGAAATAAATTTGTGGAGAATTTAAACGGAGACATCGATGTTACCACCAAGATATGGTGTTACAGAGTTCTCCATCATACGAATTATGCTGTCATTCATGGAAGTGCTGGTATCCAAAGTCTTATCAAGCATCTTCATTCCAACCGATTCCATGAGGGAAGAAGGCTCGGAAGCATTGATAGCACTAAGGGCAGAGTTTACATTTCCTATATTCATAATCAGTCACCTCCTGTTACAAATTCACTCTTTTATAGATAGCCATATTATGGCACAAAAAGCGCGAAAAATCAAGGAAAAGAAGTATGGATCAAGGTGCATTTGGGGTTGACACATGCATGTCCCTTTGCTATAATAGCAACGTAACATTTGTAATAAATCTGTAATAAACTTTACGAAACAATATTGGAGGGCAATATGAAACGTAACGTATTAATTAAGATGACAGCATGTAGTTTGGCAGCAACACTTGCAGTTGGCGGAGTGGCCGTAAGCAGTGTAGACGCTACACCCACTGCCGGACTTTCCACATATACATCAAACATTGTTACATCTTCGATTATTCCGACTGCTGGATTTTCATTGGCAATGTCTCAGTGTGTAGCCGCTGTTGAGGATGAGGCAACTGTTGCAAGTGCCCAGCCGGAAGTTACAGAGAATGATACGCCGGTTGTTGCATCAGAGTATGCAGATCTTGCGGTAGCAACCGTTGATGATTATGTAAATGTACGTAAGAAACCATCAACTGACAGTAAAGTTGTTGGTAAGTTATATAAGAACAATGTAGGAACTGTACTTGCAACCAAGGGAGATTGGTACAAGATCAAGTCTGGCAATGTTACAGGATATGTAAAGAGCGATTATGTGGCAGTCGATAATGAGAAGCTTGCCAAGAAAGCAGGAAGAAGAGTTGCGGTTGTTACAACAGAGACATTAAAGGTTCGTAAAGGTGCATCCGGTAAGGACGAGGTAATGACCCTTGTTCCGGAGGGAGAAGACCTTACGGTTATTGATGAGTCCGTTGACGGATGGGTTGGAGTATCGGTTTCCGAGGGGGACGGATATGTATCTGCCGATTATGTAGAATTATCTACTGAGTACACTTATGCGGAGTCACGTGCAGAGGAGAAAGCTCGTCTGAAGAAGGAAGAAGAGGAGCGCAAGGCAGCAGAGGAAGCAGCCCGCAAGAAAGAAGAGGCACAGGCAGCTGCATCAAGTTCAAGCAGTTCGTCTTCAAGCAGCAGTTCAAGTAGTAGTTCATCAAGCTCCAGCGAGAAATCATACAGTGCTCCGAGCGGATCCTCAGGATCTTCGGTTGCAAATTATGCATGCCAGTTTATCGGTAATCCATATGTATATGGAGGATCCAGTCTTACAAATGGAACTGATTGTTCTGGATTTGTAATGTCGGTATATGCAGCATTTGGTGTCAGCCTTCCACATAGCTCATCTGCATTAAGAAGCGTTGGATATGGTGTAAGTACATCGGATATGCAGCCTGGTGATATCGTTTGTTACAGTGGACATGTTGGTATCTATGTTGGCAATAATACAATTGTTCATGCAAGCAATCCGTCGAGTGGAATTAAACTTACATCCCCGGCAAACTACAGAACAATTCTTGCAGTAAGAAGAATTTTCTAAATTCAATATCGAATAGATTGACTTTTAAGGGTTTCGATTCTGATGAATTTATGTTTACAGAATCGAAACTTTTTTCTTTTAAGAAATTTTAAAGATTCTGGGATATACGTTGACACGTTGGTCTGTCAAAATGTAGTATAGAAGATACAGACTGTCTGAGCATAAGACGGTTCCTATAATACATTTTGTATAGTGCAAATTATTTGATGATAGAGACAAATGTGGGAGGAAAAAAGTTGAATTTTCAAAGTTACAAAAGATGGATAAGTATTGGGCTGCTGGTAGCTGCATGTGCGATTGTGCCACAGACTGTAAAGGCAGATACTGTGATAGAACCAGATGGTGTGATGGGACAAAGTATTACGGATGAGATGCAATCAGATCCAGCAGAGGATTATGTGTGGCTTTCAGCGGGAATGGAGGCTCCTGCAGCATTTGATGTAGATGCGATGCCTCTTTTTAGGGCAAGCAGCTATACGGACTTGTTCTTGGCGAGTTCATTTACAACGGTCAGTGATCTTAACGGCAGTACTTATTATCATAATAATACATATGCAGATTATGAGCTTATTAATGGTATCGATGTATCCTGGTGGCAGGGCGGAGGCAGAGGTAGCACAACGAGTAAAATAAATTGGCAGAAAATGCATGATGCAGGCACGGATTTTGTGTTTGTGAGAGCGGCATCCAGGGATACGTCCGATGCATCTATTTATGAAGATACAACTGCCAGTGCCCATATCGATGGAGCACAGGCCAATAAGATGAATGTTGGTTTATATATCTTCTCGCAAGCGATAAATGAGGATGAAGCAGTCGAAGAAGCGGATTATGTGTTAAATCTGATTGATCAGTATGGCTGGAATATTGATATGCCGATTGTTATTGATCGTGAGGCTGGACGTCAGACCAAACGCCTGACAAATGCAAAGTTATCGAAAGCGAAAGAAACTTCAGTTGTGCAGGCTTTTGCGGATGAAATTACGGCTGCCGGATATAAAGCGGGAGTGTATGCAAGTTATTCATGGTACAATACCAAGATGAATGCGGGAGATCTCAGCGATTGCGCAATCTGGATCGCGAGATATAACAATACAACAACGTCTAATGTAAAGCAGGTTAAGAAAAAGGACAGTAAAGGAAGTTATGTAAAAGACGAGGATGGAAATTATGTCATGGTAACTCCGGTTCCGTATGAGGACGTCCTGTGTGATTACGAATTTTGGCAGTATTCCAGCTCTAAACCATCTGCTTCGACAGGATATACCGGAACCTTAGACAAGAATTTTTGGTACAAGGATACAAATGTTCAGACGGAAAATTTAAAGACGAGTAAGATTTCGGCGGATTCTATTACGTTGACGTGGGATGACGCGGGAGACGCCGAGGGATATCGTGTTTATCGCTACAATAGTGAGACCGGAAAGTATGGATATCTTGGAACGGTATCTGATACGACTTATACGGATAAGAATTTGCAGGCAGGAACCGAGTACAGGTATAAGGTTCGCTGCATGTGGACGATCGGTGGGAACAATTATTTTGGAACCTACTCATCGGTTGTGGGTGCTGCGACACCTCCGGCAAAAGTGGAAAATGTAAGTGTTGACGGACAAAGCAGTACGAAAATTACATTGTCATGGGATTCTGTGAGTGGAGTCAGTGGATATCGCATTTTGCAGTATAATAGTGATTCGGATGACTATGAGGAGGTTGCATCTGTGGGTGCGGATGCCACGAGTCTGGATGTGACGAAGCTGATTCCGGCAAGTGTTTATCAGTTTAAAGTTCAGGCGTATAAGACAATCGATACACAGACAAGCTTTGGTGAAGCTTCGGACGAGATTGTAGGTGTGACCAAGCCGGGAAAAGTGAAGAAGGTAAAACTTACAACGAAATCTTCGGCGGTTACGATTAAGTGGAGCAAAGCGGACGGCGTGACTGGTTACCAGATTTATCGACTGAATACCAAGACCAAGAAGTATGAAAAGATTGCAACGGTAAAGGGAGAGGGAAAGATTTCTTATAAGAATAAGAAGTTGAAGAAGGGCAGTACTTACAGTTACAAAGTACGCGCGTATATGACAGTTGAAGACACTGATTATTTCGGTGGTTACTCAGCGGTTGCGAAGATTAAAGTGAAGTAAGTATTGTGATTGGACCAACCAAAGCGAAAAGCGACAGGATAATGGGAAGAGGATAGGAGTTTATGAAAACAAAGCAAAAGAAGATGATAAGAAAGTTACTTGCAGGCGTGATGGCGGCAGCGATACTTGTTGCTGGTCTGCCTGTGCTACAGGTATCGGCACAGACTGTATCGCCGGCAAAACCGATCGTGATTGTACTGGATCCGGGACACGGCGGGTATGACGGTGGAGCTATGCACAAATGGAATGGTAAGATGTATCGTGAGAAGGATGTAAATCTTGCAATTGCTAAGGCTTGTAAAAAGAAACTGGAGACATACATGGGAGTGAAAGTCTATATGACACGTTCCAGTGATTATTTTGTATCGTTGACCGGTCGTGTAGCGTATGCCAAGAAAAATAGTGCCGATCTGTTTGTGGCACTTCATAATAATGCGTCCACAAGAACGAACGTTAAGGGAGCATGCGTCTATTATCCGAATGCACATTATAATGCCAAGATCGGTGCGAAAGGAAAAGCGGTTGCACAGAGCATTCAGAACCGGCTTGTGGCTTTGGGACTCAAAAACAATGGAGTGTTGATCCGTAATTCGGAGAGTAAAACAAAGTATCCGGATAAATCACTGGCAGATTATTACAACGTAATCAAAAACAGCAAGACTTCCGGATTTGCAGGACTGATAGTGGAACATGCCTATATTAGCAATGCAAGTGATTGTACAAAGTTTCTTGGAACAAACGATATGCTTACAAAGCTTGGCGAGGCGGATGCGCTAGGGATTGCTTCTTATTATGGATTGATTCCGAAAACAACAGTCGGTTTATCGTCTGCAGATGTGACAGAGAACGGAGAGGTTGCGCTTCAATGGAATCAAGCGGCAGGTGTAGATGGTTATTGTATCTATCGCATGGATGAAAATCAAAGCACATATCAGTTAATCAAGAAAATCAAGGGTGAACAAATACTTACTTATGTGGATAATACCATTGTTCGTGGGGTAAGCTATGAGTATGCAGTCTGTGGATATCACACCGCAAAGAATGCGACAACCTATACGGCATTGTCGAATGAAATCGATGCGGTATACGAACTGCCGATTCCGCAAGCACTGAAGGCAGAACAGTCTGCAAACGGAAAGTGGAAACTTACCTGGAGTAATTCTGATATGGATGGTGTAAGTGGATACCGTATTGAACGTAAATCTGCCGGTGCGGAAGAGTACGAGGAGATTGCAAGTATTGCAGGTGCCGAGACAACTTCATATGAGTTGAATGAGAAAGATATTGAGGATGGCGCAGTTTATGCAATCTGTTCTTACCATGAAGATAATAAATATGATGATGAGGGAGAATATTCAGAGGCAGTCTTTTTGAAATAAACTCCTGATGGCGGGATCTTCTTTAAAATTGTATTGAAAATGCAATATTTTTACGGAATGAATTGCATTATGAAGGAGCGTCAAAAACGATAAATATACAAAATGCACAAAAAAATTGCAGAAAAAACATTTTGGAGGAAAATGGGGCGTGGATTCGCAGAAAAGTTATCCACAATTTTGCTGCGGAGAATGCCTTAAAATGGAGTTATACACGAAGTTATTCACGTTATCCACAAAATGAAAGCAATTTTTTTGCGCATTTTTTTTGTAGGAACAAACGATTGTTTTGTTAAGAAATCATAAATTTTGTCGAAACGAGTCAAAATGCAGAAAAGATATTGACATTTCAAATGTCAAATAAACATGGAAAAATGTTGGAAATTGTCGGACAAAATAAATAATCGATAAAAACAGAGCAAAATGTGTACGTTGCCAAAAGAATCCAATTTTGTTATACTAGAGGCACTATGATAAAAACAATTGATGTGGCAGGGATCGAGTTGGACAATTATTCTGTTCGTGAGACGATCATGAATGTGGAGAAAAATATGTCTGATAATGGATTCCATACGATAGAAGAAGTAAATATGGAGATGCTGCTCCAGGCAGAGTCGGATGAGGTAATCCGGGAGGCTTTGGCATCCGTGGAACACACGGTGATTGCAGAGAGAGGAATCTTAGAAGCCGTCGGCGCGGATTCTTACCAGAGAAAGCATGAGATCGATCATCATGATTTCTTTTATGAAATGATGAAAAGAATCGAACGCAACCGTAAGACCATCTTTGTTGTTGGCGAAAAGATGGAGCAGACAGAGCAAATGTGTGAGCGGATCATGGAACTGTATCCAAAATGCGAGGTGATCGGTGCAGAGGCGATTGAGGAGTGTTCCGGTAATCTGGATGCATTGATTAATGAAATTAATTCGCAGACACCGGATGTGATCATCAGTGTGATTCCGAGTCCGCTGCAGGAACATTTTCTTGTGGAGAATCGTGAGAAGTTATCTGCCGGATTATGGTATGGTATGGGAACGATGGAATTGGAAGCGCCGAAGGGGGGATTCGCAAATGGAATCCGTAAGATGTTCCGTGCACATAAATTAGAGAAGCATTTAAATCATTATAGTGAGAAACAGGAAAATGAATAATATGTCAAAGAAGGTCAGACAGGTTGCCGGAAATTATGTATTGATTCTGGTAGGAACTGCGGTGATGGCTTTAGCGATTCAGTGTATCTATGACAGAGTCGGACTTGTGACGGGAGGATTTACCGGTCTTACGATTGTGATCCGTAGCCTGACAAAGTCTGTGATTGAGGGCGGTATTCCACTGTGGTTTACCAATATTGTGTTGAACATTCCGGTGTTCCTTTATTCGTATATCAAATTTGGCAGGAAATTTGTTGGAAGAACGCTTATTGCAACATTGATGCTGTCTGTGTGGCTGTATATCATTCCGGGAGTGGATCTCTCGGGAGATGATTATCTGCTGGCGGCGTTGTTTGGTGGCGTGTTTACCGGAGTCGGAATGGGACTGGTACTTAGAGCAGGTGCAACGACCGGAGGAACGGATATGGTAGCGGCCTTGATTCAGTCCCGGATGCGACATTACTCGGTTGTGCAGATTATGCAGGTAATGGATGCGGCAATCGTGATTGCCGGACTTTATGTGTTCGGGCTTCGCTCGACGCTATATGCAGTTGTATCGATTTTTGTCATGACGAAGGTCTCGGATGCCTTTCTGGAAGGCTTTAAAAATTCCAAGGCGGCGCTGATCATCACCAATCATCACGAGGAAGTAGCGCAGCGACTGATGGATGAACTGGATCGCGGCGTAACCGGAATGGATGCAAAAGGTATGTACACACAAAATTATAAATGTGTGTTGTACTGTGTTGTGTCGCGCAAGGAAATTGTGCGGCTGAAGGAAATTGTCAATGATGTGGATCCGGAAGCGTTTGTAATCGTATCGGATGTGCGTGAAGTGCTTGGGGAAGGTTTTATGGAATATTCCTCGCAGGACTTCTAAAATACAGGATTTCGGCATAATGCCTAGTACAAAATTACTAATAAGATTTCATCCAAAAAGAGGAAATGCATAAAAAATAACGCATTTCCTCTTTATTTTTTTGTAGAATTATATTAAAATAGTAAAAGATGCTAATTCATAAGCAAATATGGGGATAAGGAGAAAGGGTTATGATTTCCAATCAGATACTTCAGAATACAATTGATGGTCTCAAGAACATTACCAGAACGGATCTCTGTGTGATTGATGTGGAGGGCAAGATCCTCGCAGCAACGTTCCCGGATGCGGAACAGTTTATCGCTTCTGCACAGTCGTTTGTCGGATCTCCGGCAGACAGTCAGGTTGTGAACGGATGTCAGTTCTTTAAGGTGTTTGATGATCACCAGTTAGAATATATTTTACTCGCTTATGGGGACAGCGAGGATGTGTATATGATCGGAAAGATTGCCAGTTTCCAGATCCAGAATCTTCTTGTCGCTTATAAGGAGCGCTTTGATAAGGATAACTTTATCAAGAATCTGATTCTGGACAATTTGCTTTTGGTAGATATCTACAATCGCGCAAAGAAGCTTCATATTGAGACGGAGATGCGCAGGGTTGTCTTTCTTGTAGAGACGAACCGTGAGAAGGATGGTAATGAGTTGGAGAAGATTCGCGGGCTCTTTGGCGGCAAGTCGAAGGATTTTGTTACGGCGGTGGATGAGAAGAACATCATTGTTGTCAAGGAACTGGGCGAAAATGAGACATATGACGATCTGAAGAAGACGGCGGATGTGATCATCAACCTGTTTCGTTCAGATGCAAACTGTAACGTCCATATTGCCTATGGAACGATTGTCAATGAGTTAAAAGAAGTATCGCGTTCTTATAAAGAAGCAAGGATGGCACTCGATGTTGGTAAAATTTTCTTTGAGGATCAGGATGTGATTGCGTATTCACAGCTTGGCATCGGTCGTCTGATCTATCAGCTCCCGATTCCTTTGTGTAAGATGTTTATCAAGGAAATCTTTGACGGAAAGTCACCGGATGAGTTTGATGATGAAATCCTGACAACGATCAATAAGTTCTTTGAGAACAACCTCAATGTGTCAGAGACTTCCAGACAACTGTATATTCACCGCAATACGCTGGTGTATCGTCTGGATAAGCTTCAGAAGAGTACAGGTCTGGATCTAAGAGTCTTCGAGGACGCAATTACCTTTAAGATTGCGCTCATGGTAGTCAAGTACATGAAGTATATGGAGACATTGGACTACTAATTAAGGAGAAAAAATGATTAAACTGGAACATGTCAGTAAGTCGTATTCTGCAGGAATTCCTGCCTTAAATGATGTGAATCTGGAAATAGAAGACGGAGAATTTGTGTTTATCGTCGGAGACAGTGGATCCGGCAAATCAACACTGATCAAATTATTATTAAAGGAGTTGGAACCGACCGAAGGTGTGATTACGGTCGATGGAAAAGTATTAAGTAAAATCAGGCGCAAACAGGTTCCGAAATACCGGAGAAATGTCGGCGTTGTCTTTCAGGATTTCCGATTGTTAAAAGATCGGAATGTCTATGATAATGTCGCATTTGCTCAGAAGGTGGTCGGAGAACCGAACAGTCATATCCGCAAGAAGGTACCGCTTATGCTTTCTATGGTCGGATTGGCTGCAAAGTATCGCTCTTTCCCAAGACAGCTTTCCGGTGGTGAGCAGCAGAGAGTGGCGATTGCACGAGCTTTGATCAATGAACCGGATATACTGCTTGCGGATGAGCCGACCGGTAATCTGGATAACAATAATGCGTGGGAGATCATGAAACTTCTTGAGGAAATCAATGCCAAGGGAACGACGGTTCTCGTTGTAACCCATAACCTTGAGATTGTCAAGGTTATGAAGAAGCGCGTTATAACCGTAAAGAAAGGTACTATCGTCAGTGATAGTAAGCAGGGTGAATTTGACGATGAAGATTAATACCTTTTTTTATTCGATTAAGCAGGGTCTGAAAAACATTTTCCGCAATAAAATGTTCTCTCTGGCGTCGATCGCAACGATGGCAGCGTGCATTTTTATGTTCGGACTGTTCTATATTATTATTGCAAATTTTACCTCGACCGTGCATACCATAGAAAAGGGAGTATCGGTCACAGTCTTTTTTGATAAAGGGCTGTCAGAGGATGAAATACAAAATATTGGAGATGAGATTTCCAAACGTGTGGAAGTCGGCAAGATAGAGTATGTATCTGCTGATGAAGCATGGAAGGATTTTCAGGGGGTCTATTTCAAGGGAAGAGAGAGTCTGGCGCAGGGATTTGCCGGTGACAACCCGCTTGCAAACAGTGCGCACTATCAGATTTACCTGAATGATGTGTCAATGCAGAATTCGCTGGTTACCTATCTGCAGTCCATTGATGGAGTGCGTGATGTAAAGGAATCTGCAAAGGTAGCAAACACACTTACGGATTTTAATAAACTGCTCGGTTATGTGTCGGGTGGTATTATTATCATTCTTTTATGCGTTGCGGTCTTTTTGATCAGCAATACCGTCACGGTCGGTATCTCTGTTCGCAAGGAAGAGATCGCGATCATGAAACTCATTGGTGCGACCGATTATCTGGTGCGTGCACCGTTTATTGTGGAAGGTATGGCGATCGGGCTGATCGGCGCGGCGATACCACTTATTCTGTTATATTTTATGTACCAGAAGATTATTGTATATATAGCAGATAAGTTTAATTTCATTGGTTCGATGATCGATTTCGTATCGGTACACACGGTGTTTAAGACTTTGATTCCTGTTGCTGTCATTCTCGGTGTAGGAATTGGATTCCTCGGAAGCCGCCTGACGATACGCAAGCATCTGAAAGTATAAGGATATACAGCCATGCTGATGAGGCATGGCTTTTCCCTTATATACAGAACATTCGGCAGGCAATTTTACCGGATAGATACGACAAATGTTATGAAAGTTTTTTAACAGGGAAAATAAACCGATTTGGAGGATAACATGGATTACAACGAGGAAAACAAACAATTGGATACAACACCGACCGTACAGTTTGAAGAGACTGGAAAGCAAAAGAAGCCGCGCAAGCGGAAAAGCTTCGGTTTTGGGCTGATACTGGGAATTGTGATCGGATGCCTTGTTCTTGGCATCGGTGGTGTGGCAGGAATGGGAATCTATGCCAATACGACCGGCAATTATCTGATTATCAGTCCAAAAGGTGTAACGCAGACATCGGATAATAAAGTCCTGAACCGCAAGACGATAGGCAAGATCGAGGAGCTTCTGGCTTACATTGATTTATATTATAATGATGAATATGATGCGGATGATGTCCGTGATGCAATCTATGAGGGAACCTTAAGCGGACTTGGGGATCCGTATTCGGTCTACTATACGGCGGATGATTATAAGGATCTTCAGATTTCCACATCCGGAAACTATTATGGTATCGGAGCGGGATTGATGCAGAATGCCAAGACTATGGAAGTGACGGTTTCAAAGGTATATGAAGGAACGCCGGCGGAAGATGCGGGACTTGAGGATGGAGATCAGATCTTAAAAGTCGATGATGTTGAAGCGACGAGCATGGAATTGTCCAACCTTGTAAAGAAGATTCGTGGGGAGGAAGGCACAACGGTGCATCTTCAGATTTACCGGGAGTCGAGTGGAGAGACCCTTGAAGTGGATGTGAAACGTGCGAACGTAGATCTCCCGAGTGTCAGTTACGAGATGCTGGATGGCAGCATTGGTTACATACAGATCAGTGAATTCCAAAGTAATACCGCAGAACAGTTCAAGGCGGCAGTCAAGGATCTGCAGAGTCAGGATATGAAGAGTATGATCGTTGATGTACGCAGCAATCCGGGTGGACTGATCACTTCGGTTGTAGATATCCTGGATCAGATTCTGCCGGAGGGCACGGTTGTTTATACGGAAGATAAGTATGGCAAGCGCGAGAACTATACTTCGGACAGCGATTGTCTTAAGCTTCCGCTCGCTGTCCTTGTCAATGAGAACAGTGCGAGTGCTTCTGAGATTTTTGCCGGAGCAATCAAGGATTATAATTACGGAACGCTCATCGGTGTAAAGACCTTCGGAAAAGGCATTGTGCAGACGGTTTATCCTCTTGAAGACGGCGATGCAATCAAGATTACGACGGCGAAATATTATACACCGAATGGAAATTACATTCACAAGGTCGGCATCACACCGGATATTGAGGTGGAGTACAATTATTCCGGACCGAAGGATGAAAAATACGATAAGAAATATGATAACCAGTTACAAAAAGCGATTGAAGTATTGCAGGACGAAGCAAAGTAGAACGCACAAAGAGATTGCTTTCATTGTAGGAATCCGCTACAATAGACAACAGATATAGGATAAACGAAAAGGGGTGATTCTGTGGTAGAATTGGATAATTTTAAGAGCCAGCTTCTCGGCTATAAGGCTCCGCTACAGGAAGTGAGGGATTCACTTTGACTTAGCGGGCAAGGAGCAGCGCATCCAGGAACTGGAGCGCGAGATGGAAGCACCGGACTTCTGGAATGATCCGGTCGTGTCCCAGGAGAAGATGAAGGAACTCAAAAGTCTCAAGGATGACGTGCAGACGTATGCAACGCTTTCCGGTCAGTATGACGATATCGAGACAATGATCGAGATGGGATACGAGGAGGAAGATCCGGAACTGATTCCAGAGATTGCTGAGATGATGGATGAATTTGTTTCAACGTATGAGAACATTCGTATGAAGACACTTTTATCCGGTGAATATGACAGAAATAATGCAATTCTTTCTCTTCATGCAGGAGCGGGTGGAACCGAGTCGTGTGATTGGGCAGCGATGCTTTTTCGTATGTATTCCCGCTGGGCGGATAAGAAGGGCTTTCAGCTCGAGGTACTCGATTCGCTGGATGGCGATGAGGCAGGCATTAAGTCGATCACATTCCAGGTAAACGGAGAGAATGCTTACGGATATTTGAAGTCCGAAAAAGGCGTACACCGTCTTGTGCGTATATCGCCTTTTAACGCGGCCGGTAAGAGACAGACGTCGTTCGTATCCTGCGATGTGATGCCGGATATTGAGGAGGATGTGGATATTGAAATCAAGGATGAAGATATCCGTATTGATACTTACCGTTCGAGTGGTGCCGGTGGACAGCATATTAATAAGACATCATCGGCAATCCGAATCACACACTATCCGACCGGAATTGTTGTGCAGTGCCAGAACGAGCGCTCGCAGCATATGAACAAGGATAAGGCGATGCAGATGCTGAAGGCGAAACTGTATCTGCTGAAACAGGAGGAGAATGCTGCCAAGGCGGCTGGAATCCGCGGTGAAGTGACGGAGATTGGCTGGGGCAATCAGATTCGTTCTTATGTTATGCAACCATACACGATGGTCAAGGACCATAGAACCGGTGTGGAGAGTGGCAATGTGGATGCGGTTATGGACGGCGGACTGGATCCGTTTATCAACGGTTATCTCAAGTGGCTGAGTTTAGGCTGCCCGAAGTCGATGGAGGATGAAACGTAATGACGGCAGGAATGGTCGTAGTAGTGATTCTGTTATGTGTCGTGATCGTGATCACGCTTGGCGTATGGGCAATCACGAACAGAGTGAAGAAATTCTCGCGGGACGTGTTTGGCACGGAGAACCTTGCGGAGGGAATCAACCGACAGGCGGATCTGGCAGCGGAGACACCGAAGTCCGTGTCCGGTATGACGAGGTTGATGGAACCACAGATCATGCGGGATTTCCCGGATTTTTCATGGGAAGAGTTCAAGCATCGTGCAGAAAATATGCTGATATCTGCGCTGCTTGCTATCACAAGTGGGGATGTGACAACGATTGTGGATGCATCGGATACGCTGAAAGAACAGATCCGGAACCGCATCGGTGATAATGAGGCCTCTGGGGTGAAGGAAAATTTTGAACAGATCAAAATACATCAGACAGAGATTTCGAATTATCACAAGGAAAAGGGAACTTGCGTGATTACGATCCAGAGTTCGGTCGAGTATTTTTACAGTAAGATGCGGGGAGACGAGCTGATTGCCGGATCGAAGGAGCGAAAGACACAGACAAAGTATAATACGGAACTTATTTATATACAGGATAGTGATCTCGCGGAGTTTGATAATGCGATCGGAGTCAGTTGCCCGAACTGCGGCGCGCCGATCAAGGGGCTTGGCGAGATGCGCTGCGAATACTGTGGTACCAAGGTGACACCGGTCAACACGAAGGTATGGTCACTACATAAGATATATGAAGTTGGCTTTCAACGGGTATAGTGAAGAAAAAGGAGAAAAATTATGGGAATTATTAAAGCAGCAGCAGATCTGGTAAAGGGAAACCTTGGCGATCAGTGGCTTGAGGTCTATGAAGCGGAAAACATGGGGGATCAGACTGTTTTTACGAGAGGTGTGCAGATCCGTCGCGGACAGAACACCAAGGGAACCGACAATACGGTATCAAACGGTTCTGTTGTGCATGTCTATGACAATCAGTTTATGATTCTTGTGGATGGCGGCAAGATCGTTGATTATACGGCAGAGCCTGGATATTATACGATCAACAATTCGGCGCTTCCTTCTATGTTAAACGGACAGTTCGGAGATTCTCTGTCGGAGGCGTTTAAGCGTTTTAAATACGGCGGACAGACACCGACAAAGCAGAAGGTTTATTTCATCAATTTACAGGAGATCAAGGGAATCAAATTTGGCACAAGACAGCCGGTGAACTATTTTGATTCGTTTTATAATGCGGAACTGTTTCTTCGCGCACATGGAACTTATTCCATCAAGATTACGAATCCTCTGCAGTTCTATGCGGAGGCGATTCCGAAAAATACAGATCATGTGGAAATCGATGAGATCAATGAGCAGTATCTGTCTGAATTCTTAGAGGCATTGCAGTCTGCGATCAACCAGATGTCTGCGGACGGAATCCGCATTTCATTTGTCTCAAGTAAGGCAAGAGAACTCGGTAAATATATGGCCGGCATTCTTGATGAAGAGTGGAACCAGATGCGAGGCATGGAAGTTCAGGCTGTCGGTATCAGCATCTCATACAATGAGGAGTCGCAGAAACTCATCAACCTCAGAAATGAGGGTGCAATGCTTTCTGATCCTACCATCCGTGAGGGGTATGTACAGGCAGCGGCCGCAAGAGGTCTCGAGGCAGCCGGAAGCAATGCCAACGGTGCGATGGCCGGATTTATGGGGATGGGCATGGCTGGCAATATTGGAGGATCCATTGTTGGAAATGCATCCTCAGTGAATATGGCACAGATGCAGATGAATCAGCAGGCACAGAATAATATGAACCAGATGAACATGGGTATGGGGCAGATGAATCAGTCGAACATGGGGGTACAGCCACAGCCGCAGCAGGCAGCAGGCTGGACGTGTTCCTGCGGACAGGTGAACAGCGGTAAGTTCTGCAGCAATTGTGGTAAGCCGGCACCGTCCGCCGACTGGACGTGTTCCTGCGGACAGGTAAATACAGGAAATTTCTGCAGTAATTGTGGGAAACCAAGAGCATAAGAGGACTGGGGCTTGCGTTCCCTGCTTTACTGTGTTAAAATCTTTCGAGTGAGCACAAGTGTCGGTCATAGAAAGACAATGCAGAGGAGGTAAGGGATGTCAGAGAAAACATCTTTCTTCGTCTTAAAGGAAAAAGCTGTGCCGGAGGTACTGCTCAAAGTTGTAGAAGCCAAGCGCCTGCTTGACTCGGGCAAGATGACATCGGTTCAGGATGCCACCGAGGTGGTAGGAATCAGCAGAAGTTCCTTCTACAAATACAAAGATGATATATTTCCATTTCATGAGAATGCGAAGGGAAAGACGGTTACGATGGTAATTCAGCTCGATGACGAGCCGGGAATCCTGTCGCTCGTGCTTAAGACGATCGCTGATTTCCATGCGAATGTTCTGACGATTCATCAGAGTATTCCGGTCAATGGAATCGCATCGCTTTCGCTCAGTATTGATGTCTTTCCGGCAACTGGAGATGTGGAAGTGATGAAGAACAGTATTGAATCCGTGCAAGGCATTCATTACGCAAAAATTTTAGCCAGGGAGTGAAAAAGATGAAGATAGCAGTTATGGGTTACGGCACCATCGGATCCGGTGTTGTAGATGTATTAAGAATTAATAAAGAAAAGATCGCGCAGCGGGCAGGAGAAGAGATTGAGGTAAAGTATATCCTTGATCTTCGCGATTTTCCGGGAGATCCGATGGAAAACGCGATCGTGCATGATTATCAGGTGATTGTCAATGATCCGGAGATCGGTGTTGTTGTTGAGACGATGGGAGGCGTTGAGCCGGCGTATACATTTGTGAAAGCAATGCTTGAAGCTGGAAAGCAGGTAGCAACTTCTAATAAGAATCTGGTTGCTGCCAAGGGCGCGGAATTGATTAAGATCGCGCGTGACCACAATGTCAATTTCCAGTTCGAGGCCAGCGTCGGAGGTGGTATCCCGATCATCCGTCCACTGAATAAGTGCCTGACTGCAGATGAAATCGAGGAGATTACCGGTATCTTAAACGGAACCACCAACTATATGCTGACCAAGATGGCACAGGAAGGTGCTGATTTTGATGAAGTATTAAAGGATGCGCAGGATAAGGGATATGCAGAGAAAGATCCGACCGCAGACATCGAGGGACACGATCCTTGCCGTAAAATTGCAATCCTGACTTCTCTTGTGTGCGGACAGCAGGTGGATTTCGAGGATATCCATTGCGAGGGAATTACCAAGATTACTGCGACCGATTTCAAATATGCAGAGGTTATGAACCGTTCGATCAAGCTTCTTGCATCCAGCCGCAAGGTTGGCGGAAGCTACAGTTGTATGGTAGCACCGTTTATGCTTGCTGCAGAGCATCCGCTTTGTGGGGTAAATGGTGTGTTCAATGGCATTTTCGTACACGGTAATGTACTTGGAGATGCAATGTTCTACGGAAGTGGAGCAGGAAAGCTCCCGACTGCCAGTGCTGTCGTAGCCGATGTCGTTGATATGGTAAAACATAAGAATACAAATATTTACATCGACTGGAAACCGGAGAAGATTGAACTTGTGGATTACAAAGACAGCCGCAACAGCTTTTTTGTACGTACATCTTCGGATCAGGCAGCAGTTGAAGCTGCATTTGGTAAGGTGACTTACGTGAGTGCAGGAATCGATGGAGAGATCGGATTCACAACAGGCGAGATGAGCGAGAGTGAGTTTGAAGAGAGTGCGGCTAAGATTGAACTGATCAATCGTATCCGTCTTGGATAATAAATATACAGCAAATAAGGGGTTTTTATGGCAAAATACGTTATGGCGTTAGATGCGGGGACAACGAGCAATCGTTGTATCCTGTTCGATCATTCGGGCAATATCTGCTCCATGGCACAGAAAGAGTTTCGCCAGATATTTCCAAATCCGGGCTGGGTAGAACATGATGCAAATGAGATCTGGTCTACCCAGCTCGGCGTTGCAGTGGAGGCAATGAGTATGATCAATGCCAAGGCGGAGGATATCGCCGCCATTGGTATTACGAATCAGAGAGAGACTGCAATCGTCTGGAACAGGGAGACTGGGGAACCGGTCTATAATGCGATTGTCTGGCAGTGCCGCAGGACATCAGATATTGCGGATGAACTGAAATCAAAAGGCTTGGAAGAGACCTACCGGGAGAAGACAGGTCTTATTATTGATGCCTATTTTTCGGCAACCAAGTTGAAATGGATCTTAGATCATGTAGAGGGGGCGCGTGTACTTGCGGAGGAAGGAAAGCTGCTTTTCGGAACGGTGGAGACGTGGCTGATCTGGAAGCTGACGAAGGGACGCGTTCATATCACGGATTATTCCAATGCGAGCAGAACAATGCTTTTTAATATTAATACGTTGGACTGGGATGAGGATATCTTAAAGGAACTGGATATCCCACGAAGCATGCTCCCGAAACCAATGCCATCAAGTTGTGTATATGGATACACGGATGCATCGTTTTTTGGCGGAGAGATTCCAATCAGCGGAGCGGCGGGCGACCAGCAGGCGGCACTTTTTGGACAGACATGCTTTCATGAAGGAGAGGCAAAGAATACCTATGGTACCGGCTGCTTCTTGCTTATGAACACCGGAAACAAGCCGGTATTTTCTGAAAACGGTCTGGTTACTACGATTGCGTGGGGACTGGACGGTGAGGTGAATTATGCGCTGGAAGGATCCATTTTTGTTGCGGGAGCAGCGATCCAGTGGCTTCGCGATGAACTCCGGCTGATTGATTCGGCAGCGGACTCGGAATATATGGCATCCAAGGTGGAAGACACGAACGGTTGTTATGTGGTGCCGGCTTTTACAGGACTTGGTGCGCCACATTGGGATCAATATGCGAGAGGCACGATTGTTGGAATTACAAGAGGTACGAATAAGAATCATGTGATTCGAGCAACGCTTGAATCAATTGCGTTACAGGTTTGTGATGTCATTGATGCGATGCGTGCGGATTCGGGAATTGAAGTGCGCTCGCTTAAAGTGGATGGAGGCGCAAGCTCGAACAATTTCCTGATGCAATTTCAGTCTGATATTTTAGGTGTTCCAGTCAACCGACCGGCATGTGTGGAATCCACAGCAATTGGAGCCGCATATCTGGCAGGACTTGCGGTTGGATATTGGAAGAATAAGGATGAAGTGATCAAAAACCAGAAACTGGATCATGTGTTTACACCGCAGATGCAGCAGGTTGCAAGAGAAAAGAAGCGCAAAGAATGGAACAAGGCAGTCCATTATGCGTTCGGCTGGGCGAGGGAGGATTCATAATCAAAGAAGGATTATTGCAGATTCTATTCCCGCCACGATGCGTGGTGTGTGACGAAATTCTTGAGGCAGAACTGATACGGGGCGGGAGCTGGATTCATCCGGATTGTGGAAGGAAGCTTTATCCGGTTGGAGACAATGTGTGCTTTCGATGTGGAAAGCCGCTTGCAGCGGTGGAACAGGAATATTGTTTTGACTGTAAAAAGAAGCTTGCAGGAAGAAATGCGTTGTACTGCAGACAGGGAAGGTCTGTTTATGTGTACAAAGGTGAAATTCGCAAGTCGGTATACCGACTCAAATATTCAAATAGGAGAGAGTACGCACGCTTTTTTGCAGAGGAGACTGCAAAATATTATAGTGACTGGTGCAAACGGGCTGGTGTTGAAGCGATTGTACCTGTTCCAATGTATGGACGAAAGAAGCGGAGACGGGGATACAACCAGGCAGAAATTATTGCAAGGGAACTGGCGCGCATCTTGGGATTACCGATGGAGAATGCTGCGGTAAAACGCGTTCGAAATACGAAGCCTCAGAAGCTTTTGAGTGATGAAGAACGCAAAAACAACCTGAAAAAGGCTTTTCAGGCTAGGAAGTTTATAGTAAAATATAAGAAAATATTACTCGTTGATGATATCTACACAACCGGAAGTACAGTTGAGGCGGTTGCGCATGAACTCATGCGATGCGGAGTGGAACAGGTGTTTTTCCTGACGCTTTGTACTGGAGAGGGTATTGTTATGTGAGAAGCCGGTATTATGTTTGCATTCCGGCAAAATGGGGATATGAAGGAGGCGCTACGATCATGAATGTTACGAATTGTAGAAGTTGCGGACGTTTATTTAATGTATTGAGTAATGAGAGAATCTGTCCGGAATGTCGCAAGAAGCTGGAGGATAAATTTCAGGCTGTGAAGAAGTATCTGGAAGAGAACCCGCATTCTTCGATGGAGACAGTGTCCAGAGAGATGGAAGTGTCTGTCAAACAGATCAAGCAGTGGGTGCGGGAGGAACGTCTGATCCTGTCGGACGCATCGGAAGCAGGTATTACCTGTGAGTGCTGCGGCAGAATGATCCGCACAGGTAAGTATTGTGATGAGTGTAAGAATACGATGGCAATGCGGCTCCGTAGCGCAATGTCACCACAGTTTGATGCGGAGAAGGTTGAGAGAGCGGAACGGGATCGCGAGAGAATGAGATTTTTGAAAAGCTGAGCCCAAATGCCCCGGATGAATGAATCTGGGGTTTTTTAAATTGTGTTAAGCAATTCGTTCTTTGAAATCATAAGCAGATGTGGTATAATACAAAATAATGTGTAATTGTGTCCAAATGTAAATGGGAGGACGAGATGATTAACGAGGAACGAGTCAGAGAACTGTATCAGATGGCTGTATATGACGAGACTGAGGATAAGAAATGCCATCCGATGGGAGAATATTATATATGGGATTACGTTGGAAAAGAAATCGTCAAAAGCTTTTTCTCTGGAACGATCGCATTTGGGCTTCTTATAGCACTTTGGATCATCGGGGATATGACGGCAGCAATTACGTTTGTCAATTCTGCGGATCTGATGAATCTAGTGATTCGGTTTATCCTGGTTTATGTAGGATTTATGGCAATCTACCTTTTGGTGACTGTGTTCATCTATAGTATTCGGTATGCGGAAGGCAGAAAGCAGCTTCGGAAGTATGTTGGACATCTGAAGAAAGTACACAGAATGTACCACAGGGAAGACAAACTTAAGGCATAAGGGGAGGCTTTATGACAAATTTATTGGAAATTAAGGATCGCCTGATCCGTTTTTATAGTAAATACGAAACGTATTTGTTTCCGGTTGTCAAGTTTATAGTAGCAATCGTGCTTTTTACGGTTATCAATATGAATATCGGATTTATGGAGAAAATCAGTCAGTTTCCGATTGCTCTGATTTTGGCATTGGTATGTGCAATTCTGCCGGTAAATGCGACAATTTGGCTGGCTGCATTTGTTGTTCTTGCAGATATGTATGCCTTGTCGATGGAAGTTGCGGTAACAACACTGGTGCTTTTTGCAGCATTGTTTTTCTTATATTTTCGGTTTGCGCCCAAAGATGGTTTCGCAGCAGTACTCACACCGGTCTGCTTTAAACTGAATATTCCGTATGTGATGCCGATCGGATGCTCCCTTCTGAGGGATGCTTATTCGGTTGTAGCAATTATCTGTGGTACCGTAATCTACTATTTTCTGGATGGAATTCATCAGAATTCCGGAACACTTAAGAATGTTGTTGCAGATGGAGGAACTGCAGCGGCAACTTCCAAGTTTGATATTTCGGTCGGTCAGCTTCTCAGTAATAAGGAAATGTATCTTGTGATTGCAATCTTTACGATTACAGCAATTGTTGTATATCTCGTGCGTCGATTGGAAGTGGAGCATGCATGGACGCTTGCCATCATCTCAGGTGTACTGATTGAGGTGGTCGGACTGTTTGTAGGATATCTTGTATTAAATGTGTCAGGGAAGACATTAGGACTGCTTATTGGCAATATACTTTCCTTGTTGATTAGTTTTGTGATCCAGTTCCTGTTTATGAATCTCGATTATGCGAGGACGGAGCGCGTTCAGTTTGAGGACGATGATTATTACTATTATGTGAAGGCAGTGCCGAAGAAGATGGTTGCGGTCAAGGAAGTGACGGTTAAACATTTCGGCAATACAGCCAGCATGGGAAAACGCATTGATCGTTCGAAGAGAACCCTTACTCCGGAAGAGGAGGAGACGAGCCGCAAGGTGATTGCTAAGGAATTGGACATTGATGAAGATTTATTAAAATAGGAACTTATCGATGCAGTTTGTTTTAGAAAGGAGGAAATATGCAGAATTCGATAACAACCATAACGGATTTATATGATCGTACATTGGGAGCACTTGATTTCCCGGATATCTCGATGTCACCTGTGGATATTGTGGAGATTCTCATTATTTCTTTCCTGTTCTATTATGTACTGCTTTGGATCAAAAATACACGTGCGTGGAATCTGTTTAAAGGAATTATGATCATTTTGATCTTTATTCTGATCGCACTGATTTTCCATATGAATACGATACTCTGGCTGGCGGAGAATCTTCTCAGCGTAGGTTTGCTGGCATTAGTTATCATTTTCCAGCCGGAGCTTCGCAAGGCACTTGAAAATTTGGGCGGCAAGAATCTGTTTGGACGTTGGTTTAACTTTGGTAAGACGGAGAATGACCGGTTTTCCGATCGCACCATCGAGGAATTGATTAAAGCAAGTTATGCGATGGGAAAGGTTCGTACAGGAGCACTCATTGTTGTGGAGGATGAGATTCTTCTCAATGAATATGTTCGTACAGGAATCGATGTGGATGCAATCATCAGCAGTCAGCTCCTGATCAATATCTTTGAAAAGAATACACCGCTTCATGATGGTGCTGTAATTGTTCGTGGTGACCGGGTTGTTTCCGCAACCTGTTATCTCCCATTGTCAGATAGTCTGTCTTTAAGCAAGGATCTTGGAACAAGACATCGTGCGGCTGTCGGAATCAGTGAAGTGAGTGATTCCCTGACGATTGTTGTATCGGAGGAGACAGGTAAGGTATCTGTTGCAATGCGTGGTCAGATTTATCACGGTGTGGATGCGGATTTCCTTCGTGAGAAACTTCGTTATCTGCAGAATCACAGTCGTGAAGTTACCGGACTGGAACTCATCAGAAGGAGGCTTAAGAATGGCAAATAAGATTCTCAAAACTCTGGTGAATAATATCGGATATAAAATTTTAGCAGTTGTTTTCGCATTTATCCTGTGGTTGGTTGTATATAATATTGATGACCCGAATAAGACGGTGCGTTTTACAACGAATGTGACTGTGGAGAATGAATCTGCAGTTACGGATATGAACAAGTGTTATGAAGTATTGAACGGAACCAATACGGTTACGTTCTCTGTTACAGCGAAGAGAAGCGTGATCAATAAGTTGGAGGATACAGATTTTACGGCAACTGCTGATATGAACCGTATGATTGTTGATTCGGATAACAAGACGGCACGGGTACCGATTGAGGTCACAAGCCGCCGGTCGAATTCTTCTCTTAAGTATAATGGAAAGAATCAGTACATGGAGATCTCACTGGATGATCTTGTGAGCCGTAGATTTATGATTACGGCAGACACGACCGGACAGGTGGCAGATGGATATGCACTCGGTGAAGTGACTGTTACGAATCCGAACGTGCTTAATGTGACGGGACCTGCGACAATCGTCGATCAGATTGACAGTGTGGTTGCAACGATTGATGTCGAGGGAATGTCAATGAATCTCTCAGATAATGTTCTTCCGGTATTCTATGATGCGGAAGGAAATGAGATTGATACAACCAGACTTAAGTATAACAATACGACGGTTACAATCTCCGCAAAGATACTGAGAGTGAAGGAGATTCCGTTAGCATTTTCTACAACAGGTAGTCCGTCAGGTGATTATCGTGTGGTTGAGATTACAAGTGATCCTGCGAATATTCAGATTAAGGGATCAGCAGCGGTATTGAACCCGATTATGTCGCTTCCTATTCCGGCTGAGGTACTGAATGTAAGCGGTGCAAGTGATGATCTGACGACAACTATTGATATCACAGAGTACCTGCCGGATGGTGTGGAACTTGTAGATGCGGCAGAGGCTACTGTTACTGTTACGGTTCGAATCGAGGCTTATCAATCTAAGAGTTATACCATATCGACGAATGACATTACGGTAAACGGATTAGGCAGTGATTATGAACTTGATTTTAAAGCAGATTCAGCGACGGTTACCGTGAGCGGTCTTCAGAATAATCTGAACCGGTTGAATACATCGGATCTTGCGGCATCCATTGATGTGTCGGGACTTGAAGAAGGGCTGCATCAGGTAAATCTCGAAGTCAAACTCGATGAAGACAATTATGCGGTGCGTACCGTTTCTGTTGAGGTGGAAATTACAAGAAAATCATCGGGAAATGGAACGGATAATAATCATCAGGATAATTCGGAGGAGGATTCATCGGGAGCAGATGATACGTCTGGTAATGAGGAAAATTAACACATTGTATAATTAAGGAGTAAAAATATGGCTAGAATGTTTGGTACAGATGGTGTAAGAGGTATTGCGGGAAGCGAACTTACGATTGAACTTGCAATGAAGCTTGGTCAGGCTGGCGCATATGTGCTCACGAAGGAACAGTCGCATCAACCGACTATTATTGTTGGTTGTGATACCCGTATTTCCGGTGGCATGCTTGCAAGCGCATTGATGGCAGGAATCTGTTCGGTTGGCGCGAACGCAATCTATGTAGGGGTGGCTCCGACACCGGCGATCGCTTATCTGACACGGAAACATAAAGTGGATGCAGGTGTTGTGATTTCAGCATCTCATAATCCAATGGAGTTTAATGGAATTAAGTTCTTTAATGGGGATGGATATAAGCTTTCTGATAATCTGGAGGATGAGATTGAGGCGCTGATCCGTAACGACATGGAAGATGTTGATTTCCCGATCGGACCGGGAATCGGTAAGGTGGAATATCGCCTTGATATTGTCGATGAATATATCCGTTATCAGGAGAAGACAGTTCCTGTAGATCTGTCAAAGCTTAAAATCGTAGTAGATTGTGCGGAAGGGGCAAGTTCCTATACGTCCGTTAAGACACTTAAGGATCTTGGTGCAGATCTGATCGCAATACATACATCGCCGGATGGAACGAATATTAATGCAAACTGTGGATCCACTCATATGGATGAACTTCGTGCCCGGGTTGTATCAGAGAAGGCGGATGTGGGTATCGCTTTCGACGGAGATGCGGATCGTATGCTGGCAGTTGATGAGAATGGTAATCTGATTGACGGAGATGTCGTTATGGCAATCTGCGGAAATTATTTAAAGAAAAAGGGAAAGCTTGCTAAGGATACGATTGTAGTTACGGTAATGTCAAACCTTGGATTCTCCATCATGGGAAAAAAGGAAGGCATTCATGTTGAAAAGACCAAGGTTGGAGACCGTTATGTCCTTGAAAATATGCTGGAAAACGGATACAATCTCGGTGGCGAGCAATCCGGACATGTGATCTTCCTTGACGACAATACGACAGGAGACGGTCTTCTTACTGCGTTGCACCTGTTGCAGGTTATGGTGGATACCGGCAAGAAACTTTCTGAACTGTCAACAGTGATGGAAGTGCTGCCGCAGGCATTGGTCAATGCCAAGGTTCCGAATCATAAGAAAGAAAGCTATATGGAGTACAGTGAGATTGCGGATGCAATCAAGGAACTGGAAGATAAATTTGCCGGAGAGGGAAGAGTACTGATCCGCCCATCCGGAACAGAACCACTCGTAAGAGTTATGATCGAAGGAAAGGATCAGGCAGTCATTGATGAAGAGGCAAGAAAGCTTGCAGATCTTATTATGAAAGTGATGATTTAGGAGGGATTTATTGTGCTGTCACAGGCAATCAAGATCATGAATCCGACAGGACTTCATCTGCGTCCTGCCGGAAACCTCTGCAAAGAGGCAATGAAGTATAAAAGTAAAATTACATTTGAGTACAGGGGCAATACCGCCAATGCCAAGAGTGTTCTGAGTGTGTTGGGAGCCTGCATTAAGTCCGGAGATGAGATTACCCTGATCTGTGAGGGGGAGGATGAGCGGGAAGCGTTACAATCACTGATCGCATATATTGAGAGTGGATTGGGAGAGTAAACGCAAATTATGCACTGCGAGGATGATAAAACAATATGAAGGAAAAATACAAACATTTACTAAACTTTGTTGCGAACGTGCTGACTCTGGCGATGGAAGCATTATGCTTTGGCTGGGTATGGTATGTGATGTATGTTCCGCAACTTGACAAGGCGAATACTTTTTTCCGCAGAGGTAACTGGGCGGTTATCGGTATGTATGTACTGTTCGTGTTCTTTTTTACAAAAGTATTTGGAGGATACCGGATCGGATATATGAGAGTGTCCGATATTATTCTGTCACAGATACTTGCCGTATTTCTTGCGATGATCGTGTCATATTTTGAAATCTGTCTGGTCGCAAATGACTATTTAAGTCCGGAGCCATTGATTGTTATGACGCTTACGGAAATTATCTTTATTGTACCGTGGGTTATCGTCATCCGGAAATTTTATCAGTATTTATATCCGCCAAGACAGATGCTTGTGATCTATGGAAACTATTCTCCGGATGATCTGATCTCCAAGATTAATACGAGAAAAGATAAATACAATATCTGTGCCGCAGAAAGCTATCGTATCGGATATGAAAAGCTTTATCCTATGATCAAGAAATACAATGCGGTCGTGTTATGTGATCTTCCTTCGGAGGCGCGTAATCAGATTATGAAGTACTGTTATCAGGAGTCCATCAGAACTTATGTTACTCCGAAGATTTCAGATATTCTGTTCCGTGGGGCTGATGATATTCATTTATTTGACACACCGCTTCTTCTGTCCCGTAATCAGGGGCTGAGTATTATTGATCAGTTTGTAAAAAGACTTATGGACATTGTGATTTCACTGATCGGTATTGTGATCGCATCACCATTTATGCTTGTGATTGTACTCGCAATCAAGTTGTACGACCGTGGCCCAATCCTGTACAAGCAGGAACGTCTGACCAAGGATGGACAACCGTTCATGATCTATAAGTTCCGCAGTATGTCTGTACATTCGGAGGATGCGGGAGCAAGACTTGCTGCCAAAGGCGATGCAAGAGTGACACCGGTAGGTCGTGTGATCCGTGCAATTCACTTTGATGAGTTGCCACAGTTGTTCAATATCTTAAAAGGTGAGATGTCTGTGGTAGGACCAAGACCGGAGCGCCAGATTATCGCAGATCAGTATACGGAAGAAATTCCGGAATTTGTACTCCGCCTGAAGGTAAAAGCTGGACTTACCGGTTATGCACAGGTGTATGGAAAGTACAATACGACACCGTATGACAAGCTGAAACTTGATCTGACTTATATCGAGAACTATTCGGTGTGGATGGATATTAAGATATTGTTCCTGACGTTTAAGATTCTGTTTGTGAGGGAGAATACGGAAGGTGTGGATGAAAACCAGACGACCGCGATCAGGAAAGAGTCGGATTAGAGATGACGGCTGCAAATAAGAAATGGGTGTGATCTGATGATGGTCAGATCACACCCGTTATTTGTTTACTTGGTATCTTTGTTTTGGGCATATGGTGTATCTTTAAATGCCGACTTGTGAATCACCATGTCCTCAGAGATGGTCATGTTTACTGTTTCCAGTTTCCTGCAGTTTTTGAATGCGGAACGTCCGATTTCTTTTACGGTAGATGGTATTTCGATTTCGGTCAGATTTACACAACTGATAAATGCAGTTGCATTTATCTTTTTAAGGTTTGCAGGTAATTTAACACTCGCCAGTTTGGTACAACCATAGAATGCGCCATATGGAATTTCGGTTATCGTATCCGGAATTTCAACACTCTTTAGGTTGTAGCAATGATGAAACATGAAGTCCGTTAACTCATTTAAGTTATTGGAAAGATGTACTTTCTCTAATTTATAGCAACTGTCAAAGGCTTGTTCCCCAATTGTGGTAACCGTATCCGGTATATTGATCTCTTTTAATTGATAGTCATCCATAAATGCGATGGAGCCGATTTTTTCGAGTCCGGATTTCATGGTAACACTTTCTAAGGCGGTGCAATGATAAAATGCCAAGTGGTAGATGGTTTTCAGACTGCTTGGCAAACTGACCGATTTTAAATGAGAACAGAAATCGAATCCTCCGACAGCGGTTACACCTTCTTCAACAATTATGTTTTTGATCTTCTTTTCTAATTTCCCATGGTCAATGCTTGAAAAATCCATACTTGTGAACATGTCTCCGCTTCCGGAGATTGTAAGGGTTCCGTTGTCATCGAGGTGGTATTGAACATTCTCACCGCAATAATTTTTCTTATAAAGATTGTTCAGGTCTGATTGAAAACCGATGAAAGAGACAGCGTCATTCTTTTTTACATTGATATCTTTGACATTATTGTTGTAACGAACACTGTAAACGGCGGTGTTACCTTTGGCAGTTGTATTTTTGATGGTGCCACCGGATAATTCGATTTCTGTATTTACGGCTTTTATTCCGTAGCCATTTTCTTTGGCAGAAATGATGGTGCCGCCTTGAATTCGTATGTCACCGTGAGAATACTCGTCGCCTTCGGGCATGTCGGATTGAATTACGGCATCTTGATCCGATTGGATGATACCGCCAGACATGATCAACTCGTTTCCGTTATGCAAAACGATCTGGTCAAGAATCTTTCCGCCGGATATATCGATTTTGAAAGAAGAATCATCGTCACTTGTATCGTAAATGCCTTTTTGGATGGTTCCGCCCTGTATATATAAACCTCCGCAGTATAAATAGATTTTTCCGTCAAGGGTTCCCTTTTTGATATAGGTTGCACAGTTGGACAGGTAAATGTCTCCGTGAAAGTTTCCACCCTTAATATAGAGGTAGGTTTGGTCGTACTCATACAGGTAATCGGACCAGAGTATATCTTTATTCTTGGCGGTACAATAGAAATTACCGTTTCGGATGACGGTTGTCCCCTCTCTGAGCAATAAGATGTCTTCGGATGAATGTTTGTAGGTGATATCTCCATCAAGAGTCAGTTTGCCGCTTCCCCACTTGAAAATCTGGCAGTTTATGATTTTGCCGTGCCCCTTTATGATGACAGGCGCTTTGGAAGCATTGTTTATTGTAATACTTCCGCCGGTGATCTTCTTGCCGTTCATGTTCAGTGTAAGCGATTTATTATTGTTGATTTTTACATTTTTGGACAATTTCGTGTTTGATTTTAATGTAATGGTATTCGTTTTTGCATTATAGATTCCGCCAAGCGCACGCGCAGTTTTGGACATATTATTGTTGCTCGTTTGCGTTGTTGCCGATTTTGGCACGGTTTGGTTTGTAGTGCTGCCGGCTGCATATGTGTTGGTAGGAACTGCAAACATCAGACAGGAAAAGGCGATAAGAGCACTTTTCATAATTTTTTTGTTAAGCATGGCCTGAAACCTCCTATACATACAAATTTCTTCTTTCTATCAATAATGAATCTATTGTATTATAACAAATTTCATGCCTATTTTCAGCATTTTTTGGGAATTAAACAGATTGCCTTTGCGCATATTTGTGATATACTGATGTTAGTTTGTTGTCTTATGGGCTTTTTTGGAAAAACAATATTTGAAGCTACAGGATAAGGAAAATTAAGGAGCTATGTATGAGTGATGTAAAGATCAGCATCATTATGCCTGTATATAAAGTAGAAGCATATGTAGGTAAAGCGATTGAAAGTATATTGTCGCAGACATTTACGGATTATGAGTTTTTGATTGTAGATGACGGAACGCCGGATCGTAGCGGTGAAATCTGTGACGAGTATGCGAAGAAGGATGCTCGCATTCAGGTGATCCACAAGGAGAATGGAGGAGCACCAAGTGCAAGAAATACAGCCATTGATATGGCGAAAGGAAAGTATGTGTATTTCCTGGATTCGGATGACTGGGCAGAGAAGACGATGCTTCAGGATATGTATGAGATGGCGGAACAGCACAATGCGCAGCTTGTTGTATGTGGATATTACATTGATACATACTATGGTGATAAGCATCTGAGCGAGAAAATTTGTGTGGACGACAAGGTGTTTACGGATGCAAAGTCATTCCGGGAAGAATCGTACCGTTATTTTGATCGAAATATGCTTTACACCCCGTGGAATAAATTGTATCGGCTTGATTATATGAGAGAGCACGGGTTGTATTTTCCACAGACTTTGTGGGATGATTTTCCGTTCAATATCAGTTATATTCGAAATGTTGAGTCGGTTGTAATTTCGACGAATGCATATTATCATTTCATTCGTGCCCGCGCAGAGTCTGAGACTGCAGCATATCGTGCGGATATGTATGAGAAGCGCGAGGAAGAACATGGCTGGATGGTTGATCTGTATCGCGAGTGGGGCGTTGATAATGCGGCAGCACAGGAGATGGTTGCCCGTCGTTACATTGAGCGAATGGTAGGATGTATTGCCAATGTTACCAGTTCAAAATGTACCCTGACGGGAAGAGAGCGACGAGCTGAGATTAAGAAGATGCTCCACAATCCGCGTGTGGATGAAACATTGAAGATTGCGCAGCCACGTTCAAAATATATGAAGATCATGCTTGTTCCAATCCGATGGAAGAACACGTATCTTACATGGTTGGAATCTGCAATTATTACGTGGGTAAAGGAACATAACACAAAACTTTTTGCAAAACTGAAAGCTGGAAGATAACATGGCAGTATTGCAGACAAATGAATTATTAAAAGAAAATTTGTCTAGAAAAAACGGTCTGCATCGATTGACCGATGAAGAGACAGAGGCAATCAAGAAAGTAGTGCTTGAAGCTGCCTTGGATGTAATCGCACTGTGTGACGAGAATGGAATCCCCTATATGTTGGGCGGTGGATCTGCACTTGGTGCGGTAAGGCATGGTGGATTTATTCCATGGGATGATGACATTGATCTGAATATTCCCCGTAAGTATATTCCACAGCTGATCGATGCGATCGAGAACAGATATCCGGACAAATATTATATAGAAGCACCACTTTTCACAGAAGGGTATTTAAGCTCTTTTATTCAGGTGCACAGAAGGAATACCGTATTTCAGGAATATCGGAATCAGAAAAAAGAGAATTGCGGGATTAAGCTGGATATCTTTATTATAGAAAATACTTATAATAATGCCGTACATCGTGTCTGGCACGGAATCTGTGTTCAGGCAGGACTGCTTTTTTTGTCGTGCTACCGAATGTATGCATGGCGTGATGAGTTTAAAAAGCTGGCAGAAGGCAACCGTAAAGCAAGCGCAATCATGTTTGTGAAACGATGCATCGGAGCATTTTTTTCATGCAATCCGAAGAGACTGTATCGCAGTGTGCAGAAGAAGATGGCACAATGCACGGATGAACAATCAGAATATATTACGATTCCGTCGGGAAGAAATCATTTCTTTGGAGAACTGTATCAAAGAGATGCATTTATGCAGACACAGAAGATGGAATTTGAAGGACACATGCTATGTGTTACGTGTGATTATAAGAATTATCTGACTCGATTGTATGGAAATTATATGGAAATTCCGCCGGAGGAGAAGCGGGAGCATCACGTATTGTATGATCTGAAGCTGCCAGGTCAATACGAGGCACCGAAAATGTTGGACAAGAGACAGATTCAGCAGGTCCTGACAGGAATGCTGGATGACTTTGCTGACTACTGTCAGAGGCATGGGCTTCGTTATTATCTGGTGGGTGGAACTCTACTGGGGGCAGTAAGACACCAGGGATTTATTCCGTGGGATGACGACATTGATGTCGGAATGCCGAGAAAAGATTACGAACGATTTCTTGAATTGGTAAAGCAAGAGCCTGTAAATGACCATTTACAGGTGATTTGCGGCGAGGAAGGAACCTTGTCCAATCCATACTGTGAATTGATTCATACAAGGACTCGTCTGGAACGCAATAGTTCGCAGTACATCAGAAATAAGTGTCAGGTTCTGCATCTGTTTTTGGACATCTTTCCGCAGGATGGATGGCCGGAAAATGAAAAGGAAGCTCTCCGGCTTTTTGGCAAGATGAAAAAGATGCGTTATATGATTCAAAATGCAAGAGCTAAGATCGGTAAGGGAACATCGTTGGGGCACATTATTGCGAAGACTCCGATCGTTCTTCTTATGAGATGCATCGGCTATCAGCGTGTTATCAATAAGATGGATCGTATTGCCACACAATATGATTACGATCAATCGAAGTATGTAGGGGCAATTACTTACGGAATCTATGGTGTCGGGGAGCGTTGTTTGCATGATGAGGTCGTTGCATTTACGAAGGTAACCTTCGAAGGAAAACAGTATTACGCACCTGGATGCTATGACCAGTATTTGAAACAGATATTTGGTGATTATATGACACTCCCCCCTGTGGAAAAACGTGTGGATCATAAAATGAAAGTATGGGCAGAATTTGACGTATAGCAGATTACTTGGTAAAATAGGCTGAATTTGTAAAAGAAACGTAAAGAGGTAGATATGAAAAAGTATATTGATTCATTTGTAAATTACCGCTTTCTGTTAAGCGAGCTTGTGAAAAAAGGAATTAAACTGAAATACAGAAGATCCTATCTTGGAATTATCTGGTCGTTATTGGAGCCGTTGTGTACAATGATTGTATTAACGGTTGTATTCGGTACCATTTTAGGAAACAGAACAAAGGAATTTTCTGTCTATATTTTGTGTGGACGCCTGCTTTTTAGCTTTTATTCCACAGCGACAAAAGCAGCACTTACCTCCATTCGGAAGAATGCTTCAATGATCAAAAAAGTATATGTTCCCAAATATCTTTATACATTATCAAGCATTTTGTACAACTACATTATTTTCCTGATCTCTTTGATCGTGTTAGTTGTAGTAGCTGCTGTTCTTCAGGTAAAACCAACAATTTATCTGATTCAGGCGCCGATTGCTTTAATAATGATTCTGATGATTTCGGTAGGCTGCGGATTTATTCTTGCGACACTTGGGGTATTTTTCCGTGATATGGAGTATTTGTGGAGTGTTGCACTGATGCTTATTATGTATATGTGTGCAATCTTCTATGAGCCGGAGCGATTACTGAAAAGTGGATTTTATTGGATCTTAAAGTATAATCCGCTATTCTGTATTATCGATATCTTCCGATCCGCTGTATTTGGAGAGTTGATGAACATGCGTAATTTTGCATATGCATCCGTTTTTAGTATTGTTACTATTGTGATTGGAATTTATATGTTTATTAAGAAACAGGATGAGTTCATCCTTCAGATCTAGGTTGGGAGAGATTTATGAGCGAGAAAGCAATTGTATTAAACCACGTTGGAATGAAATTCAATCTTAGCAAAGAGAAAGTGGATAACCTGAAAGATTACCTCATTAAATCCTTGAAACGTGAGGTTCACTATAACGAATTCTGGGCTTTGAAGGATATTAATGTTGAAATTGAAAAAGGTGATCGAGTAGGTATTCTTGGACTGAACGGTGCGGGAAAGAGTACACTTTTGAAGGTGATCGCAGGTGTTTTTAAACCTACGGAGGGGTCGGTTGAAAAGCATGGAAAGATAGCTCCTTTGCTGGAGCTGGGGGCTGGCTTTGATAAACAGTATACAGGCCATGAAAATATATACTTGTATGGAGCGGTGCTTGGATATAGCAAGAAGTTTATTGATGAAAAATATGATGAAATTGTAGAATTTTCTGAATTGGGAGAATTTATCGATGTTCCGGTACAGAACTATTCATCCGGTATGCGTTCAAGACTCGGTTTTTCTATTGCAACGGTTGTGTCACCGAAGATCCTTATCTTAGATGAGGTCTTATCGGTTGGCGATGCGAAATTTCGTAAGAAGAGTGAAAAAAAAGTGATGAGCATGTTTGCGTCGGGTGTTACCGTTCTTTTTGTCTCACATTCCTTGGATCAGGTTAAGCGTCTATGCAATAAAGCAATGATACTCGATCATGGTAAATTACTTGCGTACGGTGATATTGATGATGTGGCGCCAATCTATGAGAAGATGATCGAGGAAAGAGAAGACGAATTGCCGAAAAAAAAGAAGAAAAAATCTACGGTGAAGAAGAGATAGGAGTCTTAAGATGAGTTTATCAATTATTTGGAAATTGTCGGATGATGAGAGTCGTAATTTGACAACTATACAATGTCTCAAAGAACAAATAGCGGGCAATGAGTTTGAAACACAGATTTTAATCTATACAAAAGATAAAAGCAAATCAGCGGAATATGTAACAGAATTAGAGCTGGTGAAAGCAAAAGTGGATGCTTATGAGGCTGATGATGAAGTTGCAGTCTATATGGATGCACAAAAACATGTGACAGAGGATCTTGTGACTTATATTAGCAGCGGGGATCAATGGACAAGTGATGCGTTAAAGCAGGTTCAAAAAGCGGCAGATAAGTATACAAAGTATAATATTTTTATGTTGCACAAGACAATGCTTGATGGTGATGATGTTGCTTTCACAACGGATCCTGCGACAAAGAATATTATCGGCGAACATTTCGAAAATGAGTATCATTGTCATCCATTTTATTTTGCTGGCACCTTTTTAAGAAAAAATATTTTTACAGAGAACAATTTTAATCCGAAATTTGGAATGGAAACGGAGAGAGAGTTCTTTCTGCGTGTGTCGGCAAAAGAAAAAAAGATGATCTTTTTGCAATCTTTGATATATGAAAGTCCGGAGGCGCGAGAAGGGGACTTTACCTTTTTTGAAGGAATTTATCAGAGAGAGTGGTATGAGGACTCTTTTGATAAATTCTGGATTCCTTTTTTTGAAGATCTTAAGAACGAATATGGAAAAGTGCCTGAATTTATACAGTATCATTTCATGTTCACAATCAAGAGCCGAATCCTGAGTAACCTTAATAACCGAAATAAGCATGTAATTCCACAGGGGGAAGAGTCATTATGCCTTGAGAGAATGGGACAGGCTTTTCAGTACATTGATGATGACATTCTTTTTGATTGTCATAAGATCCGGGAAAGTCATATGACGGACTCGATGAAATGGTTATGTGGTATCTTGAAATATGGAAAAGATTTTCGATTCGAAAAACGTTATTTGTCCGGTAACGTTTATTATGGAGCAAAAAATACGATCTTTAACAAGATAGCCAATTTAAAGACCAATATTCTGTTTATGAATTATGAAAACGGAGTACTGAGCGTTGACGGAACGGTACATCCTATACTGTTTTCAATGGCCGATAAAGTGTATATGGTATTTAACGGGAAAAAGTATCCGTTAAATTACAATGGAAGATATTCCCTCACGAAAGTGTTTGGTGTCAGCGTTTACAAAGGACATTCTTTTCATATAGATCTTCCGATGGATAATATAAAAGAATGTGAGTTATACTGTCAGGCTGATGTACAGAATGAGACTGTTAAGATCAACTTTTCATATGAATCGCATTTCAGCAGAATGAGCGGAACTTTCGTAAATAGTTATTGGTGCTTTGGCAAAGAACAGCGTTATATGGCTGTAAAATGTGACGAAGGAATGAAGATCCGTACCGTAACCAAGAAGGATCAAAAGAAACAGGAACATAAGCTTTCGAAAGAAATGTTTCTATCTTTTAAAAAGCGTGCATGGATTTTCCTTGCCGTTCGCAAAGTGTATTTTATGATGCGGCCGATTATGAAACGCAAGCCGATTTGGATGTATTTGGATAAAATCTATAAAGGTGGAGATTCTTCGGAATACTTATACCGTTATTCTTGTGCGCAAAAAGATGGAATGAAGCATTATTATCTGATTGATAAGCATGCAACTGATTATAAGAGATTAAAGAAAGATGGTTACAAGCCTCTTGTGAGAGGTAGTATTAAGCATCGTTTGGTATTTCTTATGGCAGATATGATGGTTATTTCCAATTCAACGGTTTTTGCTTTTAACAATTATGGACTTCCGAATTCCAGCTATGTGCGAGATCTTGTTGATTTCCATGTCTGCTGTGTACAGCACGGAATGTCGGTGCAGAAGATTGCGGTAGCACAGAATCGTTTGCGTGATAACACCAGATTGTATTTCTGCGCATCAAAGTATGAATTAGAGAATCTATCCAAACCAATCTATGACTATGAAGGATATGACGCATTAAAACTTACTGGTGTACCACGTTATGATGGTCTGAAGAATGATGATAAGAAACAGATCATGATCAGTCCGACCTGGCGTATGCAGGCGGCAGTGCCGGTACGAACAAGTGAAGGTGAGCAGAGAGATTATAATCCATTGTTTAAGGAAAGTACCTATTTTCAGGTGTTTAATGCATTGATCAATGATAAGCGTCTGATTGAAGCGGCGAAGCAGTATGGATATCGGATCAAGTATGTGTTACATCCGATTGTAAGTGCACAGGTTGATGATTTTGATAAAAATGATTATGTAGATATTATTCCTGCTGTCGGTGATATGAGTTATGAGACGATGTTCCGTGAATCCAGTCTGATGGTAACTGATTTCTCTGGAATTCAGTTTGATTTTGCTTATATGAGAAAACCGCTTGTTTATCTGCATCACAAAGATATTCCTCAACATTATGAGGAGGGAACCTTCTTCTATGATACTATGGCATTTGGAGAAATCGCACATGATAATGATGAATTGATTGATCTGTTGTGTGAATATATGAAAAACGGTTGTAAGATGAAAGAGGAATATGTGCGTCGTGCAGATGACTTCTTTTATTACAATGATCATAACAATTGCAAACGTATTTATGATACAATGATTGAATATCAGGAAAAGAAAATTTTACCGTATCGTCAAAAATAATAAGAACAGGGAGATGCTATTATGAATATTGGAGTAATTTTTGCAGGTGGTGTTGGTAAGCGTATGAACAGTCGTGTAAAGCCGAAGCAGTTTATTGATGTCTATGGCAAGCCGATTATTATTCATACATTGGAATTATTTGAAAATCATCCGGACATTGATGCAATTGCGGTTGCATGTCTGGAGGATTGGATCCCTTACTTGAAGGATTTGTTAGAAAAATTTAATATCAAGAAAGTAAAAAAGGTTGTGCCGGGAGGCGCAAGCGGACAGGAGTCCATTTATAATGGATTAAAGGCTGCTGAAGAGATTGCAAATGGAGAAAAATCTATTGTATTAATTCATGATGGTGTTCGTCCTCTCATTAACGAGAAAACGATTACAGATAACATCGAATCTGTGAAAAAGCATGGTTCTTCCATTACCTGTGTAAAGGTGAAAGAAACGGTTTTGGTGGTTGCTGAGGACAATTCTATTGAGGATGTTCCGAATCGTGAGGATACACGCCTGGCACGTGCTCCACAGAGTTTTTATCTTGATGAGATTATCGGAGCTCATCGCAAGGCAATGGCGGAAAATAAATATGATTTTATCGATTCCTGCTCTATGATGCAGTATTATGGTAAGAAACTGTACTTGATTGAGGGCCCACAGGAAAACATTAAGATAACAACTCCGGATGATTTCTACACAATGCGCGCACTTCTCGATGCAAAAGAAGAGGCACAGATTTATGGTCTTGGAGATTAAGGAGACTTTGTAATGAAGGATGTATTAATAGAGGATTTTAAGCAAATTACAGAACGTAATATTCCATGGAACGAATTGCGCGACAAAACATTTCTGATCACAGGTGCTACAGGTCTAGTTGGTTCATTGTTGGTGAAATGTTTATTGTATGCGAATCAGACGATGAATCTTAATGCAAAGATTTATGCTGTGGTGCGCAATACCGACAAGGCAGACCGGATTTTTGCGGAGGAGAAAGCAGAAGCACTCTCTTATATTGTAGCTGATCTTGCTACAGAAAAGATTAACTGTGAGGATGAATGCGATTATATTATTCATGCAGCAGCGGTTACGGCTTCTAAGGTTATGGTATCGGATCCAGTTGGAACGATTCGAACTGCAATTGATGGAACTGAAAAAATGCTGCAGCTTGCGGTCGAAAAAAAGGTAAAATCATTTATCTACATTTCCTCTATGGAAATCTATGGACAACCGAGAAACGAAGGAAAGACTGCGGAGAAAGATCTTGGATATGTCGATATAGAGACGGTTCGCAGTTGTTATCCGGAAGGAAAGCGAATGTGTGAGTGTATGTGTACGGCTTATGCAGCGCAATATGGTGTAAATGTGATCAGTGCCAGACTGGCACAGACATTTGGAGCTGGAATTCTTCCGACGGAGAATCGCGTATTTGCACAGTTCGCAAGAAGTGCAGTAAAGGGAGAAAACATCGTATTGCATACGACTGGAGAATCAGAAGGAAACTATGTATATACGGCAGATGCGATCGCTGCAATTTTAACGCTTTTGGTAAAAGGTGCAGCGGGAGAAGCATACAATATTGCAAATGAGGAGAGTCATATTACAATACGTGATATGGCAGAACTTGTCGCAAAAGAGATTGCAGGAGGCAGGATAGAGGCTGTAATTGATATCCCAGAAGATAGTGCGTCATTAGGATATGCACCACCTGTAAAAATGTGGTTGGATGCATCCAAGATGTGTGCGCTTGGATGGAAGCCGGAAGTTGGATTGGTAGATGCGTATAAACGTATGATACGATGGATGGAGTAAATATTGTTGTATACAAAGATTCCGGGCTTATATAGCCCGGATACCGTTGGTTATAGGAACATTTAAAGAAGGTGAATTATGGATTCAAATAAAAAAATTACCATTTTGTTGTTAACAAATCGAGATTCGGATAATGTCGGGGATCAGGTAATAGAAGCAAGTGATATCGGGTTATTGCATGCATTGATGAAGAATCTTGGATTTGACAAAAGTGCATACCAGATTAACAGCAGAGCTGCATCGATTGTTACAAAGAAGTATATGGCAACCAAAAATCCGGAATTATTAAAAACAGCAGAGCAAGCAATCTCTCAGGCCGATTTGGTTGTTTTTGGAGGTGCACCAGTATTCAATTACAAGTATCAGAACTTCTATGAGAGAACCGCGGTTACAATTGAAATTGCACAAAAATACGGCAAACCAGTTCTCTTTTCTGCAATTGGAATTGAGTCATATGATGAAAAAAGCAAAAAGTGTCAGCGGTTGAAATCGGTACTTAATTCTGAGTGTGTGAAGCAGATTACAACTCGTGATGGATTGGAGAGACTCGAAAAATATAACGAAAACAATTCTTTTAAGATTGGACTTGTTTCGGATCCGGCCGTATTTTCTGCAAACATTTTTGATAATTATATAGGGCAGGAAGTCATTACAAAAAAATTTGGTTTTATTCCGGTAAAGACCAAAGTTATCAAAAAAGGTAAGAAGAAAAAAATCGGAATATTTGTAATCAGAGCGAATGGTTTTGTTGATAATCACGTTGATTTTACAAGAGAACAAGCTGCCGAGTTATGGCTGAAGATTATTGATATTGTTAAGCAGCGTGGTTATGATTATGAGTTAGTAACGAGTGGTCACTTTGGGGATGAGGCATTTTTGGATTATTTGATCCGAAATTATAATGTGCCGTTGGAAAAGTGTGTATTTAATATAAATATACCAGAAACTTTATTCCAAAGAATGTCAAAATATGATGGGGTAATTTCATGTCGTTTACATCCTAGTATTATTTCATTTTCTATGAATATTCCAGCTGTCAGTCTGGTGTGGAATACAAAAGTCCCTAGCTTTTACAAGGGAATTGGGTATCCGGATCGGGCAATTGAACGTGAGTCGTTTGAAGCGGAAGTTATTGTTGATAAGCTGGAGAAGGCAATGGAGGAAGGAATTGTAAAGGATGAAGAATATCTTATGAGCGTATATAGAACGCTATTTACAGGTGTCAGAGATATTCTTTGTGGTGATAAGTGCGATATAGAACCATATGATTATAATTCTTTAATTGAGGCAATACCAAAATTTTCAGGAACTTCATTGGAGGAGCAGGACGAAAAACTAAAGAGAAAATTTAGAAGAGCATACGAAACCTGCAATAAAAGGTTTGATGATAATCAGGTGCTTAAAGAAAAGTTGAAAGAGATGAAAGAACAAAATGGCAATTAGGAGGACAAAGATAAAAAGAGGCTTTTTCATATTGGCCATAGCTGCATTTTTCTTGTTAGGAATGCAAAAGGAAATGGTTTTCGCTCAGGAAAGTTCTCAATTGAATATATACGGCATCTATTTAGGGGAGGACGAAAAAGGCGATTGTACTTTATTGGAATCAAGAGGTCATGGCCTCTTGATTGATATTGGTTCTGCCTCACAAACGAGGACGATTGTAGATCAGTTACAGAAAATTGGTTTGACACATGTAGACGTGTTATTCAGCCATTTGCATAGCGATCATATAGGATCTACGGATGATAATATCTGTGCAGGACTGGAAAATTTAGAGGCAATGGGCATCAGCGTGGATACATTATATGTTCCATCCGTATATCTGACCCCGTATTCTACACGAATCAGTTACAGAGCATCGCAACTTGAAAATTATGCAAATCAAAGACCCAATCTTAAAATTGTATATTTGAATGTTGGTGATCTTGTACAAGTAGGGGATGCATCTGGTAAGGTTATGGGACCTACCGATTCTACCACAAGAGCACCATACCAATATACGGAGTATACATTATTGGAAAACCGTAACATAATTTACGAAAATGACAGTTCATTAGCCATGATTTTTCAATGTGGAAATACAAAGTATTTTACAGCTGGCGATTGTTATGGAAGAGAAGCAAAGGCTCTAGTTGATGCGTATGGGAGTGGTTTGAAATGCGATATTATGAAAATGAATCATCATGGTATCGGATCTGGCAATTCCGCAGACTTAATAAGCGCTATATCTCCGAAGTATTCGTTCGTTCCTAACAGTGGAGTGGAGAAGTATAGCCAGACCAGCGATCATTGGAGAACTTATACTGCAACAAAGCGTGCTTCCAAATATGGAATGTGTTATATGGTTGGCAATGAGAAGAAAACGATCATATATCATATTCAGAATGATGTGATAACGTTATATCAGGGATCGATTGCTTCTGAAAAAAATAAAATGACAGGGTGGCAATATTTGTATGGTGCTGATGGCGCAAACCGGGATCATGATATGTATTATATCAATTCAAACAATAAAATATTAAAAGGCGTTCACAAAATCGGAAACCATTATTTTCGTTTTAAATCCGGTGGGCAGATGGATTATGGCGAATTCTCTTCTGAGGGAACGTATTTAGGCTGGAAAGATTATAGTGGAGGTAGACGATACTATTCCTTATCAAAAGATAAGAAGTATGCTTATATGAATTATGGAGTTAATGTTGTGCATGGAACTCCAATGTGTTTTGATTCTGATGGATATCTGATGATGAGTGGCACGGAGAATGACACTGCAATTAAAAGACTCGGTTCCAATTATTATGCAGTCGATTACGAAGGTGAAGTAACAGAAAATGATTGGGAAGAACTAGACGGGTTCTTGTACTATTTTGATAATCAGGGAAGAATGCTGCGCAATTGTAAATATAAGATTGATGGGGAATATTATCTGTTTGACACCGATGGTACAGTTTATCAGGGAAATTCTTATACAGAGTTTTTTGATTTTCATTCAAATACATATGCGGTAAGAACCGACGGCACGGTTGTTGCGGGAAAATGTGCATATGTCGATGGTGAAAAGTACTATTTTGATCGTTATGGTGTTGTGCAAAAGAACCGGATTATAAAAATCGGTAAAAAGCAGTATTACTTCGACAAGAATGGAAAAATGGTTCGAAATCGTACCATTAAAGTTTTTGGGAAAAAATATAAGAGCAACTCTAATGGAGTATTGAAATTAGTGAAATCAAAAGCGAAAAAATAATGAAAAAACATTTGGATAAAACATCAAAGAAGTGGAAAGTTGTAGCGGGGATTATTATATTAATACAAGCAGTGGTATCCATGATTGCAATGGGCATTGTTGTTTGGTTGAATTTATTACCGACATCTTATTTGGTTTTAATAGGGCTGATACTTGCCTGGTTATTAACCGTCGTATATTATTTCTTTTATTCTGGTGCCAAAAAGAAGAAAGGAAAGCGATTAACGGCTAAGAAGAAAAAGAGAAAGTTGTATATAAAGCGTAGTATTGGTTCCGCAGTTTCTGCAATTACAATAGGATTGTGTATTGTTGCGTCATCAATGATGTTACAAGCGGGCAATACACTTTCCAATATCGCAGATAATGTTGTTGTAACTGATACGGTGTCAGTGTATGTACTTGCTGATAATCCAGCAGTGTCGGTTGCAGATGTGAAAGATGGTGTGTTTGCAATTACGCAGAATTACGATTATGAGCATACAAAGACGACGCTTGATCAGATCAATGAAAATTTAGGGCAGGATATTCATACCCAGAATTTTGACACCGTATTTGATATGGTGGATGCGTTGTACGCACAAAATGTCGATGCGATTATTTTGAATGCTGCTTATGTGGATGTGATCAAAGATCAAAAGGGGTATGAGGATTTCGCAAAGAAAACAAAAACTTTATATGATCATGAAGTGCAGACAACTGTGGTAAAGGATGATACAGGTCATACAAAGAGTATAACAGAAGATCCATTTGTTATATATATTAGTGGATCTGATACAAGAAATCAGAAATTGGCAACGAGTCGAAGTGATGTTAATATTCTTGCGGTTGTAAACCCTAAAACAAAGCAGGTTTTGCTTTTAAATACACCGAGAGATTATTATGTAGAGACCACGGTGAGTGGTGGGATGCGTGATAAGTTGACACACTGCGGAATGTACGGAATTGATTGTTCTATGGGAACTCTGGGGAATCTCTATGAAGAAAATGTGGACTATTATGTACAAATTAACTTCAGCGGATTCGAGACATTAATTGATGCAATCGGTGGTATTACAATTGAATCTGAGAAATCATTCCGTACCAGTGAGGGTGGTTTCTATATTAATCAGGGAACGAATCAGCTCAATGGAACCGTTGCATTATCTTATGTCAGAGAACGTAAAGCATTTGCAGACGGAGACAACTCACGTGGTCGTCACCAGATGCAGGCAATTGAAGCCATTATTAAGAAGATTTCATCCGGTACGACAGTACTGAATAATTATTCTGCAATCTTAAATAGTATGGAAGGAATGTTTTCGACCAGCATGAGTTCTTCGGATATTTCTTCGTTGGTTAAAATGCAGCTTTCAGATGGCGCTTCGTGGAATGTTAAGTCATTTGCGGTAACAGGAACAGGAAGTTCGCAGAAGACGTATTCTATGCCTACAAAACGTAGTTATGTCATGATTCCGGATGAGACGCAGATTAATTATGCAAGAATTCTTGTAGATAAGACAATTGATGGCGTGATTCTGTCAGATGAAGATTTATCTATGCCGACAGTTGAGTAGTAAGGAAGGCGTATTTGAAGTGAAAGAAAAGAAATTGGCAATACAAGGTGGAAAGTTCAACTTGGAGGTAATTAGTACATATCGAAATGAGATATATGGTTTGAGTATATTTTGGGTTATGCTTTTTCATATGTGCGAGAGTCATTATTTTCCCGTATTAGCAGACAATGCAGTATACAATAAGCTGATGGTGATTCTTGGAATGGGAAATATGGGAGTGGATATTTTTCTGTTTTTATCAGGAATTTGCTTATATTTTTCGTTTACTAAAAAACCGGATATCTATGCATTTATCAAAAAACGTATTACACGTATTATGTATCCAATATGTCTTACGAGTATGCTGCTATGGATTCGATATCTTGTGATGCACAGAATATCTATTTGGGGATTTGTTAATCGGTTGCTTTTGATTCAGTATTGGATTGACGGTGACAGACAGATATGGTACATATCTTTAATAATGTTACTATACCTTGTTTATCCATATATCTATCTGTATATGTTTAGAAAAAACGAAGATAAGAGTTCGGTAATTCGGGCAATGATCATGATTGGAGTGATTGTCATTATTACGATAGGGTTGACCGCGGAATATCCGAAAGTCTATCATGCAATTGACCTTGCTCTTCCGAGAGTCCCTATCTTTTTGACAGGGTGTATCGTAGGAAAATTTGTGTATGAGAAACGAAAAATTTCATCCGCGATTCCGCTTGGTGTTATCGTAGCATTCGTAGTCGGATATAAATTGACTAACAAATGGAATATATATGAAAACTGTGCAGAGAGATATGTATATTGGATCGGAGGAGTGGCGGTTGTACTTCTTTTTGCGATACTCTTTAGCATTACGCCGAAGTGGTTTAATAATATATGGAGCAAATGGGGCGTACTTTCTTTGGAAATATATCTTTCGCATATCGTAATCCGCCGAGAATTAGCAACGGAGTTTGCGAAGTCGCATTTGGGGTTAGAATGGTGGATGAATATATTGATTATATTTGTAGGTGCTTATATTTGGGCAAAAATAGTTGCGTGGCTGGTTAAACAATTAAATCAAAGGGTAGTAAGAAACTGAATTGCATACCAATAGCAAAAGGATGCGTCTGATAGCTTCAGACGCATCCTTTTAAAGTCGATTTATTACTGTATTGTATTTTGTGAGATCCCATTGGCTACGGTACAGCCACTTTTTTCGCCGGTTAGAATTGCGCCCTGTGGACATCCATGAATCATATTGTCTTTCATGGAATCAGTTACACTGCAATTTTTATTTAATCGAATTCCGTAAGCACTGCAGTTTGAAATCGTATTGCCGTTGACTGTGGTAGCCGAGGCATTGTCATATAAGAGAATTCCGGTTTGGTGAATTCCGGAAATAGTGTTACTATTGATAACATTTCCGGTGCTGCCGGTACTGATACGAATTCCATTATATTGTTCGCGTTGTGGATCACTGTTATCGTATCCATCTCCAATGATGGTGTTACTTATGATTTTGTTATTTTTGGCATCATTCAAGTTAATTCCATAACCGGCTGCTGTAATTCTATTGTTATAAATACTGACACTCTCCACATAGTAATCTGCAGTTGGAATGATACCATCGTCAGCACCTCGCATTTCTTGTAATATGTTTCTTCCATATAATTCAATGCCAACATTTTTATCACATAATGGATGATATTTGGTTTCGATCGTATTGTTTGCAATACTGGATTTTGCGTCGGTAATTAATTGTCCGTTGTAAGCTTTCTTGCCATTTTTAATGCATGTATAAACGGAATCGTTTGATGTTTTACTAAAATGGAAAAGGATTCCGCCACCTACATTTTCCATCTTGTTATTTTCGATTTTAGCATTTATATAATTGACACAGGCGATTGCCTCCTGGGTTATATTCTTAAACGTATTATCTTCGATGATTACATTATCAATATAATTGTTTAAAAGCATTGAGTGTGTTCCGACACCTCGAGATACATTTTCAAAGGTATTGCCCTTTATTTGAATGTTCTTGCAAGGAGAACCATCATAGATAATGCTGCTATACGCAGTTTCGTTTGCACAAATATCAAGCTGGACTGCTTCACATTTTTCTTTGGAGTCTTTTATGTCAGAATCGTGAAATTTACAGTTGATTATCTTTACTCCATCAACGGCAGCCATTTCTACCATGTGTTTTTCACTGCCATGGCTCATGTCTATATTTTTCAGAGTGATGTTTGAACCCCTGCAAAGACGGATGCTGCTGGATTTATTCTTTTTATTGTTTACCCAGGTGCCACCTTTGATAGAGATATTTGTGTATCTCTTGTATCCGGTGGCTTTTCTGTTATCTTCGGAGCTTCCTGTTGCAACCATGTTGAATCCAGTTTTTTTGGTCTTGATGGTGCAACCGGTAGCATCTAATGTTGTGTTACTCCATATTTTTAAGGATTCTGAAATGTAATAGGTTCCTTTTGGAAGCTTCACGGTATATATTTTTCCTTTTTTCCCTAAGCGAGCCGCTTCTTTAAGTGCAGCATTTGTGTTTTTACTGATTTCTTTTCCCTTTTTTACAATTGGAACTATTGTTTTGCCGGATGTTTTAAAAGATTTTGTGGTTGCGGCAAAGGTTGTTGGTGTATAACACAATGCCACAATCATTGTCATTATACATATAAAAGCAAATATTCTTCTCTTTTGATTCTTCATAGCTAATCTCCTTATTATAATAAATGTCTTTAAATATAACTGTATGCTTTATGAAAATGTCTGTCAATACAAATTGCAAAGACCTCTGTGGCTATATAGTTTTGTCACTTTATGACATAAAAAAATTGTATTGGTTGTTTCTTAATATGAAATACGATATAATAATGAAGATATCTCATTGGAAGTTTGATGGGAGGAAACAAACGTGAAGAAAATTGAGAATTTAAAGAAAAAGTGTATTTCAGGAATATTGGCAGCCTGCATGGTATTAGGAGGAAGCGTTATCGCGGTTCCGTCACAGGTCCAGGCAGCCGTGCATTGGTCGCCGGCATCAGGGGACAATCATCCATATCCGGGATCAATGGAGGGATTTGACGACAAGAATTATGTATATGTGCTGCCGAAGAATGCAACCAAGGCAAAAGGCGCAACGATTATCGGTTATGGTGGAGCTGCCAAAAGCATCAAGTTGCCAACAAAGGTAGATGGATATAAACTTACAAATGTTGGAATATGTTTTATGGGAATCAATGTAGAGTCCATTACAATCCCATCCGGTTATACGACGATTGAAGCACAGGCATTTATGAGTACAGGAAATTTATATCGTATTTCGATTCCGGCTTCGGTGAAATCAATTGGTGAGAACGCTTTCAGCGGATGCAATAAAAGCAGACTGACGATTGTTGCACCTTATGGTTCGGTGGCAGAACAATATGCGATCGAGCATGGTATTCAATATTCGAATAGCACTTCTGTGCAAATTCAGCCAAATAGTACCTCCATGTATGTTGGAGAACAGAAAACGATTGGCGTGCTAAATACGAATAAGGAAGCAACGTGGAAGTCTTCGAATACTTCTGTGGCAACTGTGGATGCAACCGGTTTGGTAAAGGCAAAGAAGGCCGGTAATGCGAAGATTTCGGCGACAATCGGAGGGAAAACTTATCGTTATACCTGCAAGGTCGTGGCAAGAACACAGAGTAATGTCCTTAAGGTAGTCTGGGATAATTATGTAACTTCTTCCATGAGCGATTATGAGAAGGCGGTTGCAGCGGAACAATGGGTATCTACACACATCGATGCGAGTGGAACATCCTCATCGGTTAAGAATGCGTTAGAGTCAGGAAAAGTAAGTTACACAGGACGTGCCAATACATATAAGAAGATTCTTGAGCATTATGGCCTCAAGGTAAAAGTGGTCAAAGGCAGTAAACAGGTGGAAAATTCTGTTGTGATCGCAGGAAAAACGTATAAGGTTTCTGCATTGTCAAAGGTTCCGGCTGTTGACAAAAGTTATACGACTACTCCTTTTGGCGTTGCTATAAACAAGAGTACGATGAATCTGTCGGTCGGAGGAACCGATACCTTTAAGACTCTTGGAACCAAACAAAAGGTTACTTACAGCAGCAGTAACAAAAAGGTTGCTACAGTAACCGCAGGCGGTAAGGTGACTGCAAAGGGAGCCGGCACCGCTACTGTAACTATGAGAATGGGCGCAAAGACTTACAAATTGAGAGTACGCGTCAACAAATGAAAGGAGAATGAATTTCATGAACAAATTAACTAAGAGGGTATTAAGTGTATTTTTAGCACTTGCGATGATTGTGACGATCCTTCCTCCAGTGACGGCACAGGCTGCGACGAAGACGGAAAAGATGACTTTGTACAAGGGCGAGATTGTTAAAAATTATGTGTATGGTACTTTAAAGAGTGTGTCTTCTTCAAAGAAAGCGGTAGCAACAGTAAAGAAAGATAGTGGAAACGCAGTTATCACTGCAAAGAAACCGGGAAAGGCAACCATTTCCATTAAAACAAATCGTGGTACCTTTAAATATGCAGTTACCGTTAAAAAACTGGACGTAACAGCGACACTTTCCGATATGGGAAATGGTAATATGCTTCTGACTGTGAAAAACAATACAAAGCAGACGTTTACATATGTATCCGTTGACTATGTAATAAAAAATGATCAGGGTGAGACTGTTAAGACAGATACAAAATTAGTTGATGATGTCGTTGCTGGAAAAACAGTGTATGATTATGTATATTATGATTCATATCATTACACCGTTGATGAGACGTTGTGCTCTGCGAAAGTTGTGGGCGATGACAGAAGCTTAACAGCAAAATATAAAAATGTTACATCTTCGATTAAAACGACTATCGACGAGGATACAAGCGCAGCTGATACAATTAAGCTTACAATTAAATCGAAAAATACACAGAAGAAAGAAGCTGCTTATGTAGATCACTATGTTCTTATTTATAATTCAATGGATCAGGTTATTGGATTAAAAACAGTATCATTTTATTTGAAAGCAGGAAAATTAGATACAAATAGTACATCCATTGATACATCGAAATACAGTTCTTATAAAGATTATGCTTATCATAAAGTGGTAACGGTTGCATATAGCACAGTTTACTAATCTTGATGGCGGAGCCTTTTGGCTCCGCCATTTTTATGAACAAAATCTTAAGAGATTTTAATATTTTAAGCAAAATCTTTCCAAATAAATCAAGTTGTGATAAAATGACTTACGATATCATTATGAAAATACAGGAGGACATTGTTCTATGGATTATAAGCAGGCATATGAGAAGTGGTGTAACGACCCATATTTTGATGAGGCAACCAGAGAGGAACTGAAGTCTCTGGCGGGAGATGAGAAAGAAATCGAGGATCGTTTCTACCGAACACTTGAGTTTGGTACAGCCGGACTTCGCGGTGTGATCGGTGCCGGAACAAACCGTATGAATGTGTATACGGTTCGTCAGGCAACACAGGGACTTGCAAATTATATTTTGTCACAGAACGGACAGAATAAGGGTGTTGCGATCGCACATGATTCCAGACTGATGGCAGATGAATTTACTGACGCAGCTGCATTATGCCTTGCAGCAAATGGAATTAAGGCTTATGTATTCAAGAGTCTTCGTCCGGTTCCGGAGCTGTCTTTCGCAGTTCGTGAGCTTGGATGTATCGCAGGTATTGTTATTACTGCAAGTCATAATCCAAGAGAATACAATGGATATAAAGTATATTGGGAGGATGGCGCACAGGTAACTCCTCCACATGACACCAACATTATGGATGAGGTTGCCAAGGTGACTTCCTTTGATATGGTTAAGACAATGGATAAGGATGAGGCGATTAAAGCAGGTCTCTATGAGATTATTTCCGACGAGATTGATGAGAAGTATTTCGGAGAACTCCGTAATCTCTCGATCCATCCGGAGATTATCAAGAAGATGGCAAAAGACATTACAATCGTTTATACACCTCTTCACGGAACGGGACTTGGACCGGTACAGAGAGTACTGAAGGATCTTGGATTTGAGAAGGTATTCATCGAGCCGCAGCAGGCGATTGCTGACGGACACTTCCCGACTGCTCCTTACCCGAACCCGGAGAACCCGGATGCATGGGAGCTTGCACTCAAATTGGCAAAGGAGAAGGACGCAGATCTTGTACTTGCAACAGATCCGGATGCAGATCGTCTTGGTGTATACTGCAAGGATACAAAGAGTGGAGAATATGTAACATTTACCGGTAATATGTCTGCAATGTTGATCGCAGAATATATCTTAGGACAGAAAGCTGCCAATGGTTCAATGCCGAAGAATCCGGTGCTTGTTGAGTCTATCGTATCAACAGATATGGCAAAAGCAATTGCTGCTGCATACAATGTAGAACTCGTTGAAGTTCTGACCGGATTTAAGTATATCGGTGAGCAGATGCTCAAATATGAACAGAACGGTGACAAGAATTATGTATTCGGTTTTGAGGAAAGCTACGGATGTCTTCCGGGAACTTATGCAAGAGATAAGGATGCTCCGGCAGCCGTATGTATGCTTTGTGAGGTTGCAGCTTACTTAAAGTCACAGGGAAAGACTTTGTGGGATGGAATGATCGAGATGTACGAGAAGTACGGATATTATCGTGAAGGTATCGCAACAATGACTTTGAAGGGTATCGATGGTGCTGCACAGATTCAGGAGATCATGAACCGTGCAAGAAACGCTGCACCTGCCAAGATTGGTAATTTCGATGTACTTGCAGTACGTGACTATAAGGCAGATACTCGTAAGGATATGAAGACCGGTGAAGTGACAGCAACAGGACTTCCGGGTTCTAACGTATTATATTATGAACTTTCTGATAATGCATGGTGCTGCGTACGTCCATCCGGTACAGAACCGAAGATCAAATTCTACGTTGGTGTAAAGGGAACATCTCTTGAGGGCGCTGATGCGGAACTTGAGGAATTAAAGGCACAGGTGCTTAAGACATTCGAATAAGCGGTATAGATCAATGATGAAGATATACATATGTCCACAGTGTGGATGGCTGCGAATGGTAAGCAGGCGCAAAGAAGTGGAATGTCACCAGTGTGGCAATTCAGATATGCGACTGACGAATCTTGATTTGGAGAAGTATTCGTCAATGTCAGAGGAAGAGCGCGCCGATTATTCGGATGCGTGGCTCTATATTCATAAACAAAAGGGTTAAGATTATGGCAAATAATAAGAATAGCAGAAAAAGAAGAAAGAAGAAGAAAAGCAGAAAGCTTCTGCTGTTTGTGTTTGAGGTCCTGCTTCTTGCAGTACTTCTTCTAGTAGCATACTTTGTCAGCATGATGAACCGTATCAAGTACGAGAATCTGGATGAATCAGAGGCTGGAATCAACAGTGATCTTGATGAAAATACGATTCTTTCGCTGGAAGGATATACGAATATCGCTTTGTTTGGTCTGGACAATCGAAGCTCGAACAATTATGACAGAGGCAATTCTGATGTGATCATGATTGCAAGTATCAATAACAAGACGAAAGATATCAAGCTTGTATCGGTTTATCGTGATACGTATCTGAGTGTAGGAAACGGCTCGTATAATAAATCAAACGCGGCATATGCACATGGTGGTGCGCAGCAGGCAGTACAGATGCTCAATTCCAATCTGGATCTTGATATCAAGGAATATGTCTGCGTGGACTGGGCTGCGATGGTCGAGGTGATCGATGATCTGGGCGGACTGGATCTTGAGATTACGGAAGGCGAGATGAACCAGATCAACAAGTACAAGAAGGATGTCGATCTTGTTACGGGTAAGTCAACGCCGAATGTGACACAGTATGGTTTAGTCCATCTTGATGGAACGCAGGCAACAACTTATGCGAGAATCCGTAAGCTTGCCGGAGATGATTTTAAGCGTGCTTCCAGACAGAGAATTGTTCTGCAGGCAATTATGGAGAAGGCAAAGAAAGCAGACTTCGGTACGCTGACGAGCATCTGCAATTCAGTGATTGATGATATTTCGACAAGTTTATCGATTACAGAGATCCTGTCATTGGCGAAGGATGTAGCGTCTTACAATATTGCAAGTACAACCGGATTCCCGTTTGAACTTACAACGGAGCATCTGGCCGGATCCGGAGATACCGTTATTCCGGCGGATCTTGCGACGAATGTAGTGGAACTGCATAAATATATGTTTGATGATGAGACATATACATTGTCTTCAACGGTACAGACCATCAGTGATGCTATCGTATACAAGACCGGAATTACCTCAGAATCGGCGAAGATCAATACTTCGGATTATAATGAGACGGCAGGTGCGACTGGAACAGATGGTATTAAGAAGAGTACAGATACACAACAGTCTGTAACAAACTAAAGGAACAAATTATAAAATATAGTAGACCAATCATCCCGATTGGTCTATTATTATATAAGTATGCTTTTGATCACAGCGTAAGTTGTGGCGCATAAGGGAAAGATTGGATGAACAAATAAAGTTTAGAAATAAGAGGAAGAAATTATGTGTGGAATTGTAGGTTATGTAGGTAAGGAGCAGGCGGCTCCGATTTTGCTGGATGGTTTATCGAAGCTGGAATATCGTGGATACGATTCTGCTGGTATGGCGGTCTATGACGGAGAGAAGATTGTCATTAATAAGGCAACCGGTCGTCTTAAAGTTTTGAGTGAACTGACGCATGATGGCAAGAATATGCCGGGCCATATCGGAATCGGTCATACCCGTTGGGCAACACATGGAGAGCCGACGGAAGCCAATGCACATCCGCATTTTAACGAGGATCGTACGATCGCGGTCGTGCATAATGGAATTATTGAGAATTATTTAAAGCTGCGCAAGCTTCTGACGGACAGAGGATATACCTTCCGTTCGGAGACCGATACGGAGGTTGTAGCGCATCTTTTAGATTATTATTACAACAAGTATGACAAGGATCCGCTCACGGCTTTGGTTAAGGTAATTCACCGTGTTGAGGGATCATATGCGCTTGGCATTATTTTCGCAGATTATCCGGGTGTGGTATATTCGGTGCGTAAGGACAGTCCACTCATCGTCGGTAAAGCAGAAGGCGGTAACCTGATCGCTTCCGATGTGCCAGCGGTATTAAAGTACACAAGAGATGTTTATTTCATTGAAAATGGCGAGATTGCCCGTCTGACGGAAGATAAGATTGAATTCTTCAATGTCGATGGAGAGGCAATCGAGAAGCAGTCTAAGCATATCGATTGGGATATCAATGCGGCAGAGAAGAACGGATATGAGCATTTCATGCTCAAGGAGATCTACGAGCAGCCGAAGGCGGTCAAGGATACGATCAGTCCACGTATCAAGGATAATCAGATTGTGATCGAAGAACTTGGTATGACCGATGATGAGATCCGTGCAATCAAGAAGATTCATATTATTGCCTGTGGATCCGCTTATCATACCGGTGTGACAGCAAAATATGTGTTTGAGGGACTTGCCAGAATTCCGGTAGAAGTTGATCTTGCGTCCGAATTCCGCTATCGCAACCCGATTCTTGAAGATGGTGAGATGGTGATCATTGTCAGCCAGTCCGGTGAGACAGCGGATTCGCTCGCTGCGCTGCGCCTTGCGAAGGAGCATGGGGTGCGTACGCTTGGCATCGTCAATGTTGTCGGAAGCTCGATCGCGCGTGAGGCGGACAATGTTATGTACACATGGGCAGGACCGGAGATTGCAGTTGCCACCACGAAGGCTTACAGCTGCCAGCTTGTTGCCGAATATCTGCTTGCATTAAAATTTGCGCAGGCAAGAGGTACGATCAATCAGGAACAGCTTACCGAGTATCTGCATGAAATCGAGATGCTTCCGAACCAGATTGAGAGTCTGCTTGGCAATCGTGAGCGTATTCAGAAATTTGCGAACCGCTACGTTGCCGCAAAGGATGTATTCTTCATTGGACGAGGCATTGATTATGCAATCTCGCTTGAGGGTTCGCTGAAGTTAAAAGAGATTTCTTATATTCATTCGGAGGCGTATGCCGCAGGAGAGTTAAAGCACGGAACCATCTCCTTGATTGAGGATGGAACGCTTGTGACGGCTGTGGTGACACAGGAGGATCTGTATAAGAAGACCATCAGCAATATTGTTGAGGTCAAGACAAGAGGCGCTTATGTGCTGGCAGTCACGAATGAAGACAATCTGGAGATTGAGAAGGCAGCAGACAGTGTGATCTATATTCCGAAGACGAATTCCTACTTTACGAATTCGCTTGCAATCATTCCACTTCAGTTGTTCGGATACTATGTTTCCGTTGGAAAAGGACTCGATGTTGATAAGCCGAGAAATCTTGCTAAGTCCGTTACTGTGGAATAATATAACATTTTCTACACGAGTTTGTCACAATTTGAACACAGAATACGGCTAGAATTCTCCTTAGAAAACAAGAAAGGAGTTCTTCATTATGGATAACAACTATTTAAATAATTCAAGCAACAATACAAACTATAACAGTGACAATATGTCAGCATCTCAGACATCAGCAGGTGCGCAGCAGACAACCGGCAGCACGCAGCAGAATGCGTACAATCCGTACAGCGGGCAGCAGAACACTTACAATGCATATGGCAGTCAGCCGAACACTTATAATGCATACGGCAGTCAGCAGAACAATGGTTATAATGCGCAGCAGACCTACAATCCGTATCAGCAGCCGGTAGGCGGCAAGAAGCCGAAGAAGGCAAGAACCAGGAAAGGCGGATTCGGAGCAACCCTCGGAAAATGCGCAGCAATCGCTTTGGTCTTCGGACTGGTTGCCGGAGGTACGTTTACCGGTGTCAATTATGCAGGCAGCAAGGTGCTTGGAATTACACAGCAGAGCGGTGAGAGCAAGGCGGATTCATCCGATTCCTCCAAAACTGTGCAGAAGGCTACTTCAACCGGAAGTGCGCAGGATCTTACAGATGTTTCTGCAATCGCGCAGGAAGCAATGCCAAGTATTGTGGCAATTACGAATACCGGAACGGTTTCCTACCAGACGTTCTGGGGTACACAGCAGCAGGAGAGCCAGAGTGCAGGATCCGGAATCATCATCAAACAGGATGACAAATATTTATACATTGCGACCAACAATCACGTTGTAGCAAATGCCGAGTCATTAACCGTTCAGTTCTGCGATAATGAGACCGTAAGCTGCGAAGTGAAGGGAACGGATGCAGCAGATGATCTTGCTGTTGTCAAGGTCGCATTATCCAGCATCAAGGCAGATACATTAAAGCAGATCAAGGTTGCAAGCGTAAATGATTCGGATGAGCTTACCGTTGGTCAGGGCGTGATCGCAATCGGTAATGCATTAGGTTATGGTCAGTCTGTAACAAACGGAATCATTAGTGCTTTGGGCAGAAGTGTCAGTGTACAGGATGAGACAACTGGAAAGACGGTTACCAACAATAACATGATCCAGACAAACGCAGCCATCAACCCTGGAAACAGTGGCGGAGCATTACTGAATGCGCAGGGTGAGGTAATCGGTATCAACTCTGCAAAATATTCAGACACCAGTGTTGAGGGGTTCGGATATGCGATCCCAATGTCCGATGCCATGCCGATCATCAATCAGCTGATCGAGCGTGAGAAGGTGGATGAGTCCCAGAAGGCTTTCTTAGGAATTCAGGGACAGGATATCTCTTCTGATGTTGCACAGGCTTACAATATGCCGGAAGGTGTCTATGTATACCAGGTCGTATCTGGTTCTGCAGCCGATAAGGCAGGTATCCGTCAGGGGGATATCATTACAGAGTTTGATGGACAGTCCGTATCTACTATGAGCCAGCTGAAAGAGCTTATGACTTACTATAAGTCCGGTCAGAAAGTTAAGGTAAAATTAGAGAGATTAGGAAACGGTTACGAGGAACAGACGATAGAAGTTACGCTTTTATCCCAGTCCGGAGTTACCAGCAATAAATAGACAAAATAATCAAAATGCGATATAATAGATTGTCCTATATGGGCAATCTATTTTCGCAGGAGACGATTATGAAGAGAATCAAGAAGCTGCTTGTGCAGTTTTGCAAATTCGGATTGGTCGGAACATTATGCTTTTTTATTGATTATGGGGTTATGGTATTGCTGACGGAGACTTCGGGTCTGGGATATTTTTTATCTTCGGCAATATCTTTTACGCTATCCGTTGTGGTAAACTATATATTAAGTATGCGTTTTGTGTTCAAAGGCAAGGATGACCTGAATAAAGTTCAGGAGATGGCAATCTTTGTTGCGCTAAGTATGGTGGGGCTTGCTTTGAACCAGATGATCATGTGGATTGCGGTGGAATTTTTCCGTGTGTTCTATGCTGTAGCGAAGATTTTTTCAACGATGCTGGTTACGGTGTACAACTTTATTTCCCGGAAATTATTCCTTGAAGCATAAAGGAGAAACTGTTAACACGTTTATTTCGGCAGTGATTTGTGAAAACGGATCGCAGAGGTACGAAAACGGTGTATGAAATAAGGAGGAAGTATGAAGAAGAAAAGAATTGTGATCGCACTCGGACACGAGGCGCTTGGAAGTACTCTGCCGGAGCAGCAGAAGGCAGCAGCCCGTACGGCAAAGGCGGTAGCGGATTTCATCCGTGAAGATTATCAGGTAGTTATCACACACAGTAATGGTCCGCAGGTAGGTATGATCCATACGGCGATGAATGAGTTCTGCCGTATTCATCCGGAGTATACAGCGACTCCTACTTCGGTATGTTCGGCAATGAGCCAGGGATATATCGGTTACGATCTGCAGAATGCAATCCGTACAGAGTTATTAAACCGTGGAATTTACAAGACCGTATCTACGGTTCTGACACAGGTAATTGTGGATCCTTATGACGAGGCTTTCTACCATCCGACGAAGCTGATCGGTCGTGTTATGACGAAGGAAGAAGCTGAGGAAGAGGAGAAGAAAGGCAACCATGTTGCAGAGGTGGAGGGCGGATTCCGAAGAATTATCGCGGCACCGAAGCCAATGGATATCGTAGAGATCGATGCAATCTCTGCATTATCCGATGCAGATCAGGTGGTTATCGCATGTGGCGGCGGTGGAATTCCGGTGCTTGCACAGAATAACCGTCTGCAGGGAGCGAGCGCGGTCATTGAGAAGGATCTTGCGGCTGGAAAGCTCGCAGAACTGTTAGATGCAGATATGCTTGTAATTCTTACCAGCGTCGATAAGGTATGTTTAAATTACGGCAAGGAAGATGAGATCAAGCTCGATACACTTTCGCTCGCAGAGGCAAAGAAATATCTGGAAGAGGGACAGTTTGAGGCTGGAACGATGGCTCCGAAGATTGAGGCTGCGATCGATTTCATCGGCGAGTCGGCAATCCGTTCCGTACTGATCACGAAGCTGAACAAAGATGCAGCAGAGATTACAGGCGGCATGGGAACATTAATTAAAAAGTAAGACCAATGATGGGAAGGGGCAATCCGGCATAGTTCGTATTCGGTAAGCAGGATATGAGCGGTGGCTTTTTGCCCCTTGTATCATATCAATAACAGAAACAGAGGAATAACAATGTCAGAAAATCAACAATGTAAGCGTTCCGAAGTACCGGAAGCTTTGAAATGGAAATTGACCGATCTGTATGCATCGGACGATTTGTGGGAGAAGGAAGTCGATGCGATCGGCAGTCTGTCGAAGCAGATCGCAGACTATGCAGGAAAATTAGGAGACAGTGCAGACACACTTCTTCACTTCTTAAAGGAGCGCGATACATTACTTCAGCTAATGAGTCGCGTGTATGTGTATGCGAACCAAAGCTATCATCAGGATACGGCGGATGCACATTATCAGGCTTATGCAGCCAAGGCAGAGTCCGTGAGAGTGGAAGTATCTGCATCTCTCAGCTTTGCGGATCCGGAGATTCTGGCGATTCCGGAAGAGAGGATTGCAAAGTTTTATGAGGAGGAGCCGGAGCTTGAGAAGTATCGCCGCGCGATCGATGTGATCATGAGAGAGCGTGCGCATACGCTTTCCGCAGAGGAGGAGAGTATTCTTGCAGCAGCGGGAGAACTTGCAGCAAGTCCAGAGAATATTTTCTCTATGTTCAACAATGCGGACATCCGGTTTCCGTATATTACGGATGTGGAGGGCAACCGCATTCAGATTACACATGCGAATTTTATCAAGTTTTTAAATGACAAGGATCGTAGCCTTCGAAAGGAAGCATTCCGCAGTGTGTACCATACGTACGCGAAGTGGGGCAATACATTGGCTGCAGTGTTTGTCAGCAATCTGAAGCAGGAACGCTTCTATGCAAAAATGCGTAAGTACCCGAGTGTCCGTGCCATGCATCTGAGTGAGGGCAATATTCCGGAGACTGTTTATGACAATCTGATCGAGACGGTACATCGTCATCTGCCGGATCTGCACCGTTATATGGCTTTGCGCAAGAAGATTCTTGGTGTGGAGCATCTTCATATGTACGATCTGTATGTGCCGCTCGTTGCGGAGGTGGATCAGAAGATTTCGTATGAGGAAGCGAAGGAGACAGTTGCGAAGGCACTTGCGCCGATGGGAAAGGCTTATACGGACATTCTGCGCGAGGGTTATGAGAACGGCTGGATCGATGTGGCTGCGAACGCAAATAAGAGAAGCGGTGCGTACTCCTGGGGCGCTTACGGAACGCATCCGTATGTGCTTTTGAACCAGCAGGATGATCTGGAGAGTATGTTTACGCTCGCGCATGAGATGGGACATGCCATTCACACATATCATTCGGACAAGGCGCAGCCGTTTACGTATGCCGGATATCTGATCTTTGTTGCGGAGGTTGCTTCGACCTGCAATGAATGTCTGCTCAACCATTATCTGCTTTCACAGGAGGAGAATGGTGATAAGAGAAATTATATTTTAAATCATTATCTGGAAAGCTTCCGGACAACGCTCTTCCGTCAGACGATGTTTGCCGAGTTTGAGAAGATCGTGCATGAAAAGACAGCACAGGGAGAGAGTCTTACGATGGAGGATCTCAATCAGATCTATCATGATCTGAATGTGCTCTATTATGGTCCGGATGTTGTGGTGGACAGTGAGATCGACTATGAGTGGATGCGTATACCGCATTTTTATACGGCATTCTACGTGTATCAGTATGCAACCGGATTCTCAGCAGCGGTGGCTTTTTCCAAGAAGATTCTGGAAGAGGGGCAGCCGGCAGTGGATCGCTATGTGAAGGAATTCTTATCAGGTGGATGCGCAAAGGATCCGATTGATCTGCTTGCAGCAGCCGGAGTGGATATGAGTACGCCGAAACCGGTGGACGATGCGCTCAGTGTGTTTGCAAAGTATCTGGATGAGTTTGAGAAACAGATGCATGTGATGGAATAGAGGAGGAAAACATGAATCGAATTAAGAGTTTTACAATTAATCATAATGTGCTGGTTCCGGGATTCTATATTTCCCGCGAGGACGGCGATGTGATCACTTATGATCTGCGTACGAGAAAGCCGAACGCAGGCAACTATATGGACAATGCAAGTATGCATTCACTGGAGCATATGTTTGCAACTTACATCCGCAATTCCGAGATGGGAGAGGATGTTGTATATTTTGGCCCGATGGGCTGCCAGACAGGATTTTACCTGTTGGTAAGAAGTGCGCAGAGTCCGAAGGAAGTTTTTGCGGTGACGAAGAAGGTGCTCAAACAGATCATCGATCATGAGGGCGAAGTGTTCGGGGCTTCGGCAATCGAGTGCGGACATTATGAGAACCTGTCGCTTGAGGCTGCAAGAATGGAAGCTAAGCTGTATTTAGAGGTGCTTGAGGCGCAGACAAATATGGAGTTTACCTACCCGGAGGCATAAATTTGAGCCAAAGGCAGCCAAGAACAGATCCCCTATTATATGTGGAAAAACATGCGGGAAATTCGTGTTTGAAAAAGTGATATGGAAGTTAACATATTTTTAGATAAGGAGATTAAGAGATGAAGATTGGTGTAATCGGTGCGATGCAGATGGAAGTGGATGAATTAAAGGCATCCATGGAGAATGTGAAGACAGAAGAATATAGTGGTGTCACTTATGTCAGCGGAACGATCGGCGGCAAGGAAGTGGTTGCTGCGGTTTGTGGAATCGGTAAGGTTTTCGCTGCCATCTGTGCAGAGGCAATGATCTTAAAGTTTGATGTTGACTGTGTGATCAATATCGGCGTTGCCGGAACTTTGTGCAAGGAACTTGGTGTCATGGATGTTGCAGTGGCAGATCAGGTCGTACAGCATGATATGAATACATCCGCTTTGGGCGATCCAATCGGTCTGTTGTCAGGACTCAATCAGGTATTCCTTCCAAGTGATGAGAAAATGCGTACTTTACTGTGCTCCTGTCTGCAGGATAAGGGAATTCATTACGAAGTTGGAACGATCGCAACCGGAGATCTGTTCCTTCATAAGGAGACACAGAAGACTTTATTGCATGAGAGATTTAATGCGATCGCCGGAGAGATGGAAGGCGGAAGTATCGGACATGTCTGCTTTGTGAACAAAGTTCCGTTTGCTATCCTTCGTTCTATTTCCGATGGTGAGGGTGGAGCAATGGATTACCAGACATTCGCAGAGAAAGCGGCTTTGCAGTCCATTGAGGTTGTGAAGGAGTTTATTGAGCGTTCAGCGGAACTTGAGGCATAAGTGTCGAGAAGAAATCAATAGGGAAATAGTGTAAATTTGTCGTAAATAGAATATTCTACGAATATGCTTTATAAAGAGTTATTTGCGGAGCATTCTATGAAAGCGAAAATACACAGAAATTTAAAGAAAGAGTCATACAGGAATACTGGAAACGGTATTCTTGTTATGGCTCTTTTTGTATGTCTGATGATGGTGTCTTATCGTGCAACGGGCAGTCTGCTTGCAAGTGCAACGGTTGGAGACAGAGAACTTCCCATCTACTGTGTCGATACGACGGAGAATAAGGTGGCACTCAGTTTTGACGCGGCCTGGGGCGCAGAAGATTTTCCTAAGATTATGGACATTCTGGATAAACACAATGTGAAGGTGACGTTTTTTATGACCGGAGGATGGGTAACGGATAATCCGGACTGCGTGAAGGAACTGGTCAAGAGAGGACATGACTTAGGTAATCATAGTGAGCATCATTACGACATGACCACCATTTCCCAGTCGGAGAAGGAATCGGAACTGCAAAGTGTGCATGATAGAGTCAAAGAACTGACGGGATATGAGATGTTTTTATTCCGACCGCCTTATGGGGCATATGATAATGCGGTTATTAAGACGGCGTATCAGATGGACTATTACCCGATTCAGTGGTCAGTTGACAGCTTGGATTGGAAAGATTACGGAGTCGATTCGATTATCGATACGGTATGCAATCACAAGGCACTTGCGCCGGGCGCAATCATTCTTTGCCACAATGGAGCGAAGTATACGGCTGAAGCACTCGATACGATGCTGACACAGCTGGAAGAGAAGGGCTATACGGTTGTACCGATTTCGGAACTGATCATGAGGGAAAATTATCATATGGATGTGGCTGGAAAACAGATTGCGGATGAATGATTGAATCTTTAGACGTTTTGTGCTAACATTAAGACTGCAAGTATCAATAAGGGGAAGTTATGAAACAAGTAGACAAAAAGAAAATCATTGATGCCGCATTTCACATATTTGTGAGAGATAAGATTGAATCTGCCAAAATGAGTGAAATTGCACAGGCTGCAGGCGTCGGAAGGGCTACACTGTTCCGCCATTATCCGAGCAAACTGGAACTGGTGATAGCGGTTAACGCAGCAAAATGGAAGGAATATCTGGATGAATTGGACGAAAAACGACCGATTGCATCCATCAATGAGATTCCTGCCATCGATCGCTTTATATTTACAATGGACAGTTACATTGATATGTGCGTTAACCATAAAGCACTTTTGCAGTTTAATGATAATTTTAACCATTTTGTCAGCCGCGCAGGTACAGACAGTGCAATGCTCAATAATTTTAAGTCATCTTTATATTCGGCAGATACAAGATTTCTTAAAATGTACGAGAAAGCCAAAGAAGACCATACATTCAGAACGGATATTCCGTTTGAGGAGTTTATGCGTGAGACGGTTCACGTCATGATGGCAGCCTGTACATATTACGCAAACGGGTTTATCTGGGGCGCAGATGAGGATGAAAATTATGTTTCTGAATTGAAGCGGATCAAAGGGATGATTGTTGCTTATGTAAGAAACGGAGAGCCGTAATCAGTCTGGTTGCGGAAGAGGAGAGAGGATACAAATGAAAAATAAGAAGGGATATTGGATTGTTTTGCTCACAATCGCAGCATTACTTTTGGATCTTGTCGGACGCGTTTTGGCGGATCAATTCGTATTGCCGCTATGGTGCGATTCCATCGGGACATTTCTGATTGCATATCTGGGAGGACCGGTGTGTGGTGCCGTGGTCGGCTTTTCGAATAATATCATTTATGGAATCTTTGTTGACCGACAAACGGTTTATTGTATTGTTGGAGCTTTGCTTGGCATTGCTGTCGGTTATTTTTCCAAAAAGAACGTGTTTGACAGGGAGTTTACAACCATGACTCTGGGAATGGGACTTGCCGTTTTTTCGACCATTGTTGCGGTTTTGATCAATACGCTTTTGTATAATGGAATGTCCGGAAACGTGTGGGGAAATCAGGTTATGATGATGTGCATGGATAAAGGCGTTCCCCGTTATGTTTCGTATGTGATCGGACAGTTTTGCGTTGAATTTTTGGACAAGCTTGTGAGTGTGGAAATTGTCTATTTGCTGCTGAAAGGTGTGCGCTGTATGCGAAGAGGTTCTAAAAAGAATCTTCAGGCTGCAGCAAAACTCATGTTATTGATTCTGGCGGTTTCGGGATGCTTTGGCAGCATCGATACGGCGAATGCGCAGGAAACAACAATAGACTATGATTCTTATGTGCAGAAGATCTATTCGAAAGAGGAAGGCCTTATATCCGGCGAAGCCAATGATATTGCACAGACAAAGGATGGAAAGCTGTGGATCGCTACCTATGCGGGACTGTTCAAATATGATGGAGCAAAGTTTGTGTATCTTCAGGACATTTCTTCGGTCAAAACGGTAAATTGCCTGTATGTTGATGAAGAGGGCCGATTGTGGGCAGGAACGAATGATAGTGGCGTTACTATTTTTATCAATGAGGAGCCTATCAATGTCGTAGATGATCAAAATGGTCTGCTTTCTAATTCTGTGAAACAGATTGTATGTGATTCTTTAGGAAATTATTATATCGGTACCGCCGAGGGGCTGTCCGTTGTATCCCTCAGCGGCGGAGTCAAGGTGACCGGATCATTGGATCAAATTAAAAATGTAGTTTCGATGACTGCGGATGATAACGGAAATGTGGCCGGGGTAACAGAGCGAGGAGACGTATTCTGGATCAGCAATGGAAAACCGATGCCTACACCGGAAGGAATTGAACAGAATGTCTGCTACAAGGCAGCGTTTTTTTCGCAGGATGGTCAGTTGTATCTTGGAACAACAGATAATAAGGTATATGTTTATACAATGAAATCGGGGAAGCCGGTCCTGGAATCCAGGATTGTGATGGACGGATGCGAAACAATCAATTGCTTTTACCAGACGGAAAACGGAGAATTGTTTGTCTGCTCGGATACAGGTGTGGCTTTGATTGACAAAGGGGGTAGATGTCAGAGTATCAATACCAATAATTTTAATAGTTCCATTGACAATATGCTGATGGATTACCAGGGCAATCTGTGGTTCAGTTCCTCCAGACTGGGATTATTGGAGATGTGCCAATCTCCATTTGAAGAATTATTTCCTAAGATTGGGCAGAATGTCGTCGTCAATACGACGGCGAAGTGGGATGGATTGTTGTTTTGCGGTACGGATAGCGGGTTGATTGTAATCGACGACAAAAAAGAAGTAAGTAATACCCTTACCGAACTGCTTCAGGGGGTGCGTGTCCGTTGCTTGAAAGTGGACAGTACAAATGCATTGTGGATTGCTACGACGGAGAAGGGGGTATATAAAGTTACCGCAAAAAACCATGGTGGATATCATATAAAGAGTTTTACAGAAGAAAACGGAATGCCGGGCATGCGGTTCCGGACGATCATCGAGTGCAGTGATGGTAAAATAATGGCTGCCGGAGATTATGGAGTTGCAGTTTTGTCGGAGGATTCCGTTGTGAGTATTCTCGATGCCAAACGTGGGCTGGCGAATGAGAAATCGCTTTGTCTTTTGGAGTATAAGGATGCCTGCTACGTTGGATCGGATGGAGGCGGAATTACACGAATTGATAAGGATAATCATGTTTCAAGTATTACGAAAAAGAATGGCTTATCATCGGATGTGGTTCTTCGTATGGTTTATGATCCGATTCAGGATGGCGTTTTTATTGTCACAAGTAATGGGCTTTGTTATCTGTCGGCAGACGGAAAAGTGACGATTCTTGATCAATTTCCATACAGCAATAATTATGATCTGATATGCAACAGCGACGGAACATGCTGGATTTTGAGCAGTGCAGGAATTTACGTTGCAAATGTGAAAGATCTGGTAAAAAATGTGAGGACGGAATATCCGTTAATCAATTCCAAACGGGGATTTCGCGCTTCTTTAGTCGCAAATTCATGGATCGGAAAAGAAAATGATGATTTGTATCTATGCTGCGATACGGGCGTAGTAAAAGTAAATATGACGAAGTATGATATGACAACAAAGTCCTATCGAATGATTTTGAATTTTGTAAAGGTTGATGGCAAGCGCATGGAGATCAATCGTGTGGATACGTTTCAATTGACTGCAGATGCGCATCAGATTACATTCTCGCCGGAAGTGTTGAATTATTCCATGGATGATCCGTATGTAAGTGTTAAGCTGGAAGGCTACGATAAGTCGGAACGGGTATGCCGGTTAAGCGAACTGAATTCCATCACATACACGAATCTGAAACAAGGGCAATATGTATTTGAAATAGCGATTTTAGATGATGTGAACGGAAATGTTATAGAGGCTGGTAGATACGTGATCGAAAAAGACATTGAGATGTATCAGAACTGGTGGTTTAAACTTTATGTTTGTTTGATTGCGGGACTGGTTCTCATGTGGATTACATGGTTTATCACGAGATCGAAGATGCAGAGAACCTTGCTGAAGCAGAAGCTGGAACTGGAATATGCAAAGAAACAGATTCAGATGAGCAATGAAACGATTCTTTCGATTGCCCATACTGTAGATGCAAAGGATTCCAATACGAGCCAGCATTCTTATCGTGTATCGGAATATTCGGTTGCAATTGCAAAACGCCTCGGATACTCGGAAGAACAATGCGAAAATCTCCGCAAGATGGCTTTGTTGCACGACATTGGTAAGATAGGAATACCGGATGCAATTTTAAATAAGCCGGCAAGGCTGACCGATGAAGAATATGAAATTATGAAGACGCATGTAATCCGGGGAGGAGAAATTTTAAAGGATTTTACTTTGATTGACAATGTGGGGGTTGGAGCTTTGTATCACCATGAGAGATATGATGGAACCGGTTATTGTCATGGACTGAAAGGAGAAGAAATTCCAATAGAGGCACGTATTATCGGTATAGCAGATGCGTTTGATGCGATGACCGCAAACCGTGTATATCGAAAACAACTGGATCTTGATTTTGTGATTGGAGAATTAAAACGCTGCAGCGGAACTCAATTTGATCCGCATCTTGTCGAAATCATGCTTTCGTTGATTGAGGAAGGCGTTATTGATGCAGAATGTTTATATGCGAAAGCAAAAGGAGAGCAGAAAGAATGAAAAGAGTATATACATTGTGCGTAATAACCTGTCTGGTGATGTCGTTGTTTTCCTTTGGAATCCATAAAATAACCAGGGAGGATGAAAAGCATCTGAAGGTTGGATGCGTATTTGTAGGGGATGAAATTACACCTTATACCAATAATTTTATTAAAGCAAGAGATCATGTGAAAGAAGTGTACGGTGACCGGATTGAATGTGTGACCATTTATAATGTGGCAGAGGGACAGGTAAAATCGCACCTTCAGGAGTTGGTTGATGAAGGCTGCGACTATATCATCGCAGCCAGTTATGGGTATGGGCCGGATGTGAAAGCCATCGCTGAACAGTATCCGGATATTCAGTTCTGTGTCCCTACAGGCGATAACGCAAATTCGGATCCGGTTCTGCCAAATTATCATAATTGTTTTGGAGAAATCTATCAGGGCAGATATGTATGTGGCAGAGTTGCAGGAATGAAAATCAAACAGATGATCGAAAAAAATATCATCACTCCCCAACAGGCAAAAGTCGGTTATGTGGCAGCTTTTCCGCTGCCGGAAGTAATATCCGGCTATACTGCTTTTTATCTTGGGGTACAATCGATGGTTCCGGAAGCCACCATGATCGTTAAGTATACCAATACATGGTCAAGTTATTCACTTGAAAAACAGGCTGCAAATGAACTGATCGATGAAAACTGTGTGGTTATCTCACAACATTCGGATACCATTGGACCAGCTACCGCTTGCGAGAATGCGAAACGGGAGATCCCGGTCTATCATGTAGGATATAATCAGAGTATGACGGACATTGCGCCAACCAAATCGCTGATCAGTTGTTGTGTTGATTACTCGTATTATTTTGAGCAGTCGATCGGGGCCTTGCTCCATGATAAGAAAATAGAAGACTGCATCGATGGACGGACGTATGGACAGGATGCTATGGCCGGTCTTGATAAGGGCTGGGTACGGATTCTGGATCTCAATGAGACCGTTGCACCAAGTGGAACTAAGAAAATGGTTGAAGATACGATTGACAAATTGAGCAAGGGAGAATTGGAAGTCTTTTCCGGATCATTTACCGGTGTGAGTGTGTTTGATCCGAATGACAGGATCAATCTGAATTCTCCGTATAAAGAAAATGAACAGTCATCCTCGCCGACTTTTTGTTATATTCTTGATGATGTGATTTCGATGGAAGAGATGAACGAAAAATAGAAGCCATAATAGAAATATAAAAATGGATCCTATGCAAGGATAGAAAACTCAGGTGTGTTTGTGCACCTGAGTTTTTTGTGCAAATTTTTCGGATGGTAAAATAAATTTGGTACAAATATATAAAAAATAACCAACGAGATTGGAAAAATTGTCAATTGAACAAACGGTTGCGCTCATGCTATATTAAAAATGAAATTGAGCAAACGGTTGCGCAACTGTTGCAAACAAAGGCGAAAGGAAATCGTTTTGCGACGGTCGTGCAGCAAATCCGGCATAAGGGTTTGCGTTCAAGAAGGTTAGGGAGGATAACGATGAAGGAGAGAAAAACTTGGCAAAAACGAATCGTAAGTTTGCTGATGGCACTTGCGATGGTTGTCACACAGATTGGGGTGTGGAATGCAGGAAAGGAGCGTGTGCAGGCCGCGGAAATGTCAGAAAAGATAGTATATTTCGAGTATAGTGGCGACAATACTTTAGCGGTTAACTTTTGGAATGGTACATGGGATACTTTGCATGTTGATACAACGACAAATGGTTATCTGACGAAAATAGATAATGTTGACTATTATCAATTGGAAAAGGTCGATAAAAGCAGTAATTGGTATAAAATCGATTTTTGGTATGATGCGAATAATTTCAAAAATGAAGGAATTGGGTTTACCATTGCGGACTTGACTTCAGATAATAAGCAAAATAGTACAATTGCAGAATATGATGCTACATGGAATAATACGAATGCATACAAAGAAATGTTTGGTAATACGTATTCTGATCCGGCAATTCAAGAAAGTGACCGATCAAGTGTGATTTCATATGCATCTTTGATAAGTGGAAATGAAAATAAAGATGACAACGGGAACGTGACATATACCGTTGAGATTACGCCGGATGCAACAAGTGTAGAAGCTGGTGCCGAGGTTACTTTGACCGCAACTGTGAAAAAGGGTAACACCGTAGTCAGTAATTTACAGGAGGCCAATTTACATCTTTGCTGGTGGAACAATACAACAAATAGTAAAGATGAGTTTGTTGATTGTGATATTACCAACTGGTATGACCTGACATTAAAGACAAAACTGTCAAGAATTGGTGAAAATGAAATACAGGCCACTCTTCAAGATGAAAATTGGAAGCAACTTGGAGATACCCAAAAGGTAACAATTTCTGTAACTAAGGCAGCATCAGTTATTACCGATGCCGCAATCACCGTTAAGAAAGTAAATGGGCTGAATGAACGTGCGGATTTCATTAAAGGAATCGATATTTCAACCTATCTGGTCGAGACTGCCAGCGGAGTAAAATATAAAGATCAGTCAGGACAAGAGGTTGAAGGGAAAGAGTTCATTCGCATGTTTGCACAAAACGGCGTGAATTACATTCGTCTTCGTGTTTGGAATCAACCATATGACACCGACAACAGTGGAAATAAATTGTACTATGGTGGCGGAAATAATGATATTGAGATGGCAGTGAAAATCTGCAAGCTTATCAAGGAGTACAATACTGAATATTCCGATACATATGGCGAAGTAAAAGTCCTGATTGATTTACATTATTCCGACTTCTGGGCGGATCCGGATAAGCAGACAGCTCCGAAGGCATGGAAGTATATGTCGATTGATGCTAAGACAACCGCAGTTGCGGAATTTACAAAAGATTGTTTGAAAAAAGTTGAGGCAACTGGTGTTACTGTAGGAATGCTTCAGATTGGAAATGAAACCAATAATGGTATTTGCGGGGAAAAATACGGAACAGATAATTACCTTGCTATTTTTAGAGCGGGCTGCGATGCCGTAAAAGAATATAATGAGAGCAAAGGCTATACAAAAGAGAATGGCAAGTGGATTAAGAGAGTGGTTCATTTCACAGATCCCCACAGTGCCGGAACATCATTTGCTGCATATCTGAAGTCTGGAAATATAGAGGCTGATACAGCTCAAACGGTTGGGGAAAATGGAGTAGATTATGATGTTTATGCAACTTCCTACTATCCATATTGGCATGGAACCACTGCTAATTTAAATAAAATGCTTAAAGATATTGCGGATAAATGTAATTGTGAGGTAATGGTTGCGGAAACGCAGTATGTGTATACAAATGCCGACTATGATGGAGCTGATAATCAGGCGTATGAAGGAAAGAATAACATTGACTTATCACAGTGGCCGGTATCTGTACAGGGGCAGGCAAACGAGATCCGCGATGTTATTGATGCAGTAGCGCAAGTGAGTAATGACAAAGGCATTGGTATGTTTTATTGGGAGCCGGCCTGGCTTGGTGTGGGAAACGCATATAATGAAGACGGAACAGTCAATGAATCTGCATTGAATTCCAATAAGACGAAGTGGAACAAGGATGGTTCCGGATGGGCGAGCGACTATGCAGGAACATATGATGCGCAGGCCGAAAAGTGGGGAGGCGGAGGAACAAACAATGAGAATGCTTCATTGTTTGATTTTGAAGGAAATCCTCTCGCATCCTTAAACGTATTCAAGTATGTGAATTATGGTGCGGTTGCAAAGAACAAATCCTTTTATGCAGCAAAGTCATTGAATGATGTTGTTGTGAAAATGGGAGATTCCAAAGATAAAATTAAGAGTCAGCTTGCGAAAACGGTTGCATATACATATAATGATGAAACACTAGGAACGGCTGATATTACATGGGATGAAAATTCCCTTGCAAAGGCTGAACAAGAAATTTCTTTGACGAAAGCCATTGGAAATTCTTATACGATTACAGGTACAATCGATGTAGATGGAACGAAACAAAAGGTTTCCTGTAACATTTTAGTTGATCCAAGTGAAAACTTACTTGCGAACGGTGACTTTGAAGCATACGCGAAGGAGTGGAATTTCAATTTTGCTCAGGAAAGCAAGATTTTATGGTCAGCAATAGATGCAGAGGGTAATGTGGATAAAGATGCGAATCCGAGAAATGACAGTAAAGGATCAATCGTATTTAATACATATTCCAATGTTGTTGGAAATGATAATACTGCGCAGTATTATTCCGGTAACGTTTCACAAACAGTAACGATAGAAAAAGCAGGTATATACGAGGCAAAGGCCTTCTTTGAAGGATTGGATAAGGCTGGAAGCAATGACGGAGAAGCCATTAATTTATCTGTCACGGACGGAAATGAAACAACCAAGGTTTCGAATGCAATTAAATTAGATGGATGGAAAGTATGGCAGTGTGCAACCGTCAGCAATATCGTTGTTACACAAGATATGATCAATTCCGGAAAGAATACTGTAACGGTATCTGCAAATGTGCGCATTAAGAAAGATGTATGGGGATCTATTGACGATGTGTATTTGTACAAAGTCGGTGAAGTGACAGCTTCGGGCAATGGTGGTTCTTCCACTGTAACCCCATCTGCACCTTCTGCACCGGATGATGCCAATACGGACACGAAGGATGATAACAAGAGGGAAGATCAGAAAGACAATCAGAAGGATGTTGTTACCGAAGAAAAGAACATTACAGCCACAACAGCTTCAGGAAAGAAAGTGGAAGCAACGGTTACGGTTTCTAAGGACAAGGACGGAAATGTTACAGAAGCAAAAGCAACTGTGACAGGAACCAAGGCAAAGATTTCCGCAGAGGCAGCAGCGGAGATTGCAAAGGCAGTCGGAACAGACAGCGTTGCAATTACGGCAAGTGTTATGGACAAGAATGGAAACGAGAAGTATACCGTAACGGTTGATTCTAAGAATCTGACCGCAAACAAGAAGCTGCAGGTCGTAGCAATCGATCCGAAGACCGGAGAGTACAAGCTGGTCAATGCAAAGACATATAAGGTTGGCAAAGACGGAACATTAGACGTAAATCTTGTAGCAGGTGCAGATTACAAGATGATGACTCCGGCAGAGGTGAAGGCTGTTGAGAAAGCGATTCTTAAGACGGTAGAAGTAAAGAATCCTTCTGCTTCCGTAAAGAAAGGAAAGAAGACACAGCTTCAACTGAGTGATAATCTTGATATGGACAATGTAAAATCCATTACTTACAAAACAAGTAAGAAGTCGGTTGCTGCCGTAAGTAAATCGGGCAAGATTACAACCCATAAAAAGGGTACGGTAACCATTAAAGCAATCGTAACTTTAAAGAATGGAAAGAAGAAAACGGTTTCCATGACATTAAAGGTAAAGTAGAAGTATTACAGGGGAGTATACTTCATACATAAAATAAAAGCACCCGAATCGTCAGATATAGGTTGAAAAGCTGTATTTAACGAGGCGGGTGTTTTTGTTATATTTGTCTTTGCATTCCGGATTGAAAATGTTATAATAACGACATATGAAAGAGCGCGGATAAGTGTATATCCGATTGGTTATGATAACAACAAGACAGGAGATGAACGATAATGTCAGAGACAGGGGTATTGATTTTTATTGGATGCATCATCGGAGTTGCAGTGCTTGGAGCAGTGATCGCAGTGATCGCAGCAGTATCAGGAGCTTCGGCAGCGATTGTGGACGATGAGGAGACAACCGAAGAACAGAATATGTAAGAATGAGACACGCTGGATTTGATCCGGCGTGTTTTTTTGCGCTTTATGAAAAAGGCAAAGTGTGTTTCTTGCTGCATACAATTTATAAAAAGAAAATTAACTTTGCTCCGGTGAACTTGTAAAGGAATCCTCGATATAGTTATAATGAAATCAATCACCAAATTGTGGAAGAACGCCAATGACATCGGGTGATGCAGGCGGCGAAGATTAATGCAAATAGACGGATATTTTCAAAAGGAGGAAACGAATTTTATGATATCGAAGTATAGTGTCAAGCGACCGTACACCGTATTAGTCGGTGTCATACTTGTAATCGTGCTCGGCGTTGTCTCGTTAATGAAGATGACGACAGATCTGTTGCCAGACATGAGTTTTCAGTATGCGCTCGTTATCACAACGGATATGGGAGCGAGCCCGGAGAAGGTGGAGAGTGAGGTGACGGCGCCGATTGAGGCGGCGATGGCAACCACGTCGAACATCAAGAATGTCAGCTCCATCTCCTACAACAGTTATTCCATCGTAACGCTCGAGTATGAGCAGAATGCAAATATGGATTCGGTTGTGGTCGAAATCCAGCAGAGTCTGGATCAGATCAGCGGTCAGTGGAGTGATTCAGTCGGAACGCCGATGATCATGAAGATCAATCCGGATATGCTGCCGGTTGTGGCAGCAGCTGTGGATGTCAAGGGAATGAGCGCTTCGGAGATCTCCGATTATGTGGAGAACGACCTTGTGCCGAGCATTGAAAGTCTTGAGGGTGTGGCATCGGTTTCGACGACCGGACAGCTGGATGAGAGTATTCAGGTTACGATGAATCAGGACAAAATCGATGCTCTAAATAAGAAGATCAAGAAAAGCATTGATAAGCAGTTCACGGATGCACAGAAGAAGATCGATGATTCGAGTGCCAAGGTGAAGAGTGGTAAGGAATCGCTTACTTCCGGACAGGATAAGCTTTCTGATGCACTCAATGAGACTATGGAAAAACGCGATGAGTTGTATAAGACGGAAGAGGATCTGCAGAAGCAGTTAAAAGAATTGCAGAAGCAACAGAAGTCGCTGACCAAGATTCAGGAAGGCCTGAATGCGGTCATGACTTCCGATGGTTACACAAGTATTACGACAGTGCTTAAGGACAATCCGGATGCTGCACAGCTTCCAGAGATGAAGCAGCAGATTGAAGCGTTTAATAAGGCCATCAAGGAACAGTTCTCTGGTCTTAGTGCGATGGGAATTACCGTGAATACATACGAGGATTTGCCGACTGCAGCAGCGACGGTATCTGCGACTTTGACGAAGGTGAACACCGGAATCAAGACGATCGACAGTGCTTTAGAAAAGGTACAGGATGGAAAAGTATCGCTTTCGACTGCAATGGATACCTTAAATGCGAATGCGGCACTTGCTGCGCTGCAGATGAGTTCCAGCTCCGCAGAATTGTCAAATGCGGCTGCATCTCTTGAGACGGCACAGACGAATCTGGATGATGCGAAGGATAGTGCTTACGATTCCGCAGACCTTAACAATATTCTCACAAAGGATACGCTTTCGAATCTGTTTACCGCGCAGAACTTTGATATGCCGGCAGGTTACGCGATGGATGGAGATACCCAGTATCTTGTCCGTGTCGGCGAGTCGGTCAAAAGTGAGGAAGATTTAAATGATCTTGTGCTGATGGATCTGAATATGGACGGCATCGATCCAATCCGCTTAAGCGATGTGGCAGATGTTGAGATGACGGACAATTCCGAGGAGACTTACGCGGTTGTAAACGGAAACCCGGCCGTCACACTGTCTATTGAGAAGCAGACCGGTTATTCGACCGGTGAGGTCACAGACCGTATTCTGGACAAATTCGACCAGCTTGAAAAAGCGGATGAGAATCTGAATATGACGGTTCTCATGAATCAGGGTGTCTACATTGATATGATCGTAAAAAGCGTGATGCAGAACATGATATGGGGAGCAATCCTTGCAATCATCGTATTGCTTTTGTTCTTAAAGGATGTAAAGCCTACGATCGTGATCGCATGTGCAATCCCGCTTTCTGTTGTGACAGCGGTCGTACTCATGTACTTCACAGGAATCACGATGAATATCATCTCAATGTCGGGACTCCTTCTGGGAATCGGAATGCTCGTGGATAACTCGATCGTTGTTATCGAGAATATCTACCGTCTGCGCCACGAGGGTTATTCTATTAAGAAAGCAGCGGTAAGTGGTGCAAGTCAGGTGACAGGAGCCATCATTGCTTCCACCCTTACAACGGTCAGCGTATATGCACCGATCATTTTTACGGAAGGCATCACGCGCCAGCTTTTCGTAGATCTGGCTTTGACAATCGCCTACACATTGATTGCCAGCCTTGTTGTGGCACTGACGTTCGTTCCGGCGATGGCATCCGTGACACTAAGAAAAACAAGGGAGATCCGCCATCCGTGGTTCGATGCGATGAGGGATGCGTATGGAAGATTTCTTGCAGGATGTCTGCGTTTTAAACCAATCGTGTTTATTGTTGCAATCGTGCTTCTGATCGGAAGTGCAGCGCTCAGCCTGTCCAAGGGTATGAATTTTATGGACATGGATATGGAGACGAATCAGATCTCCGTATCGATCGCGGCAAAGGAAGGCGAGAATTTAACATTTGATGAATTAAAAGATGCTTCGAATGAAGTCATCGATAAGATTTCTGATATCAAGGGGATTGACACAATCGGAGCCAGCATCGGCGGCAATTCGACGATGAGCCTGATGGGCGGTGGAAGCGATACGGTAACGATGTATGTACTTCTCGATGAGGATTCGGATGTCAGCAACGATGAGGTATCAGCACAGATTCTTGACCGCACGAAGAATATGGACTGCGACGTCACCTGTGATTCATCCTCGATGGACTATTCTGCTTATTTTGGTCAGGGTATCTCGGCTCGAATCAAGGGTAATGATATTGACACCTTACAGAAGCTTGCCGGAGAGGTTGCTTCCCTGATGGAAGATACCAAGGGCACTGTGGATGTGGACGATGGACTCGATGAGGCGACGCCGCAGCTTACCATCACGGTCAATAAGGAAAAAGCCGCAAAATACGGCTACACGGTTGCGCAGGTTTATCAGCTTGTCGCCGCAAAGATGGCAGACAGCAAGAGTGTGACGACCATTTCAACCGATATCAAGGATTACGAGGTTTACTTACAGACTGAGGATCAGGAAGATACTACACTTGACGATATTAAGAATCTGGCCTTTACTTACACCAATAAGGATGGTAAGGAGAAAGAGATTCCGCTTACAAAGATTGCGACGATGAAGAATACGACCACGCTCAGCACGATCAGCCGAGATGCACAGTCCCGTTATCTGACGGTTTCCTGCAACGTGGATGAGGAGCACAATGTAACGCTTGTCAGTAACGCATTACAGAAGAAAATCGACAAGCTTGACATACCGGAAGGATACTCGGTCGAGATGACCGGTGAGGATGAGACGATCAACGAGTCGATGAGTCAGCTTGTCCTCATGCTCGTGCTCGCAGTAATTTTTATCTACCTCATCATGGTTGTACAGTTCCAATCGCTGGTATCGCCGTTTATCATTATGTTTTCGATTCCGCTTGCGTTCACCGGTGGATTTATCGCATTGTTTATCAGCGGACAGGAAGTCAATGTTACTTCCATGCTCGGATTTATCATGCTTGCCGGACTGATCGTAAATAACGGTATCGTGCTCATTGACTACATCAATCAGGCGAGACATGAGGGAACATCCAAGAAAGAGGCAATCATTGAAGCAGGCAAGACGAGACTTCGCCCGATCCTGATGACAGCCCTTACCACGATCCTTGCGATGTCAACTTCCGCAATCGGAATCGGAGAAGGCTCCGAGATGATGCGCCCGATGGCAATCACGATCATCGGAGGTCTCGTATACGGTACACTTCTGACACTGGTTGTCATTCCGTGTATTTACGATGCATTCAACCGTGAGAAGGATATGAGGGAGGTAGAACTTTAAAAGGGTTGCTTTTCATGCCTCATTGTGATAAAGTACAAATGTTCCGAATATTGGAACCATAGAGTGAGACATTGGTCACACGAAGGGGTACACCACCGCGGGTGTAGCTTTCTTCGTGTGGCCTTTTTTGTATTGCGGTACATCTTTGATGTATCGCTTGCGAAGAATCTTTGATTCTTTGTTCTTACGGAAATTAGAGAATAAAAGGAGGGCAACATGGTACACATCAACGGTAAGGATATTGACGTAGCGGGGCAGACTCTGAAAGCATATTTGGATGCGAGCGAGTATGAGCCTGGCACATTTGTCGTGGAGTGCAACGAACAGATCGTGCATAAGGAGGACTATGAGAAGCATATGCTTCATGACGGAGACGTTGTAGAAATCGTGCAGTTTATGGGCGGAGGCGCCTGTTAACGAATAGAGAGAACACCTTAGCATAAGGCGCAGACAGAAAGAGAGGACAAAAGCAATGGCAAAAGACACATTCACATTAGGCGGCAAAGAATTTTCTTCCCGCTTTATTTTAGGATCAGGAAAATATTCCATGGAGTTGATCAAGGCAGCAGTAGAGAATGCAGGCGCACAGATCATCACACTTGCAGTCAGAAGAACCAACACAAAGAAAAAAGAGAGCATTCTTGATTTCATTCCGGAGGGAGTAACCCTTCTTCCGAATACATCCGGCGCAAGAGATGCAAAGGAGGCAGTACGGATCGCGCGTATGGCGAGAGAACTCGGATGCGGTGATTTCGTGAAAGTTGAGATCATGAAAGACAGCAAATATCTGCTCCCGGATAATGTGGAGACGGTCAAAGCGACCGAGATGCTGGCAAACGAGGGATTCGTCGTACTTCCTTATATGTATCCGGATCTGTATACCGCAAGAGATCTGGTCAATGCGGGTGCGGCAGCCGTTATGCCGCTCGCTTCTCCAATCGGATCCAACAAGGGCCTTGCAACAAAAGAGTTTATTCAGATTCTGATCGATGAGATCGACCTTCCGGTTATCGTGGATGCCGGAATCGGACGTCCTTCGCAGGCGTGCGAGGCGATGGAGATGGGGGCAGCAGCTGTTATGGCAAATACCGCGATCGCCACAGCCGGTGATGTTCCGGCGATGGCTGGCGCTTTTAAAAATGCGATTGAAGCCGGAAGAAGTGCGTACCTTGCAGGACTCGGACGCGTGCTTGAGCGTGGCGCGGCAGCATCGGATCCGCTGACCGGATTTTTAAGGGATTAGAGGTGGACGACAATGGCAGAAAATCAATTTTTTATCGATTCGGATAAATTGAGTGAGGCGGCTTTGGAACACAAACATAAACTGGAGACTGATCCGTCGAGCCGCACCAATCACATGGAATATATGGAGGGTATGGAGCAGATTGATTCCGATATTATGGACAAGGTGCTCGAGCAGATGAACTCCTACGATTACGGGAAATACACCGCCAAAGAGGTACAGGCGGCTTTGGAGCATGAGACTTGCACGGTGGAGGATTTCAAGGCACTTTTGTCACCGGCTGCTTTGCCGTTCCTTGAGCGGATGGCACAGCGCGCGAAGATGGAGACGAGCAAGCATTTCGGCAATACGGTTTATCTGTTTACGCCGCTTTATATTGCAAACTACTGTGAGAATTACTGCGTTTACTGTGGATTCAACTGTTACAATGACATTCATAGAAAGAAGTTGAACTTCGAGGAAATTGAGCATGAGATGAAAGTTATCGCGGATTCCGGTATCGAGGAAATCCTGATGCTGACCGGCGAGAGCCGCGCACAGAGCGATGTGAAATACATCGGTGAGGCATGTAAGCTGGCACAGAAATATTTCCGCAATGTAGGGCTGGAAATCTATCCGGTCAATAGCGATGAATACCGCTACCTACATGAGTGCGGTGCGGACTACGTTACCGTATTTCAGGAGACCTACGATTCGGATAAATACGAGACGCTGCATCTGATGGGACACAAGAGAGTTTTTCCGTATCGTTTCGAGGCACAGGAGAGAGCACTCATGGGCGGCATGCGAGGTGTTGGTTTCTCGGCACTTTTGGGCCTGTCTGATTTTCACAAGGATGCATTGGCTTCTGCATTACATGTGTATTATCTGCAGAGAAAGTATCCGTATGCAGAGTACTCCCTGTCGTGCCCGAGACTTCGACCGATCATCAACAACGACAAGATCAATCCGCTTGATGTGCATGAAAAGCAGCTTTGCCAGATTCTGTGTGCATACCGCATTTTCCTGCCGTATGTAGGAATCACGGTATCCTCCAGGGAGCAGAAGCATTTCCGTGACGGCATTGTCAAGATCGCGGCAACGAAGATATCCGCAGGTGTATCCACGGGTATCGGCGATCACGAGAGCAAGTACACCGGAAAGGAGGAGAGCGATTCCGGCGATGAGCAGTTCGAGATCTCGGATGGACGAAGTTTCGATCAGATGTATGAGGATATGGAGCAGGAAGGGCTGCAGCCGGTGCTCAACGATTACGTCTATGTATAAAAAAATCTGTGTGACGAACCGTGCGCTCGCTGCGCATCCGTTTGAGGAGCAGATCGCGCGTGTGCTTGATGCAAAGCCGGATATGCTGATCCTGCGCGAGAAGGATCTGGGCGAGGCGGAATATGAGAAGCTGGCGGCAGAGGTCAAAACGTTGGGCGAGCGCACCGAAACGCAGCTTGTCCTTCATAGTTATCCAAGTGTTGCAAGGAAACTTGGTATATCGGCGATCCATATGCCGCTCGCAGGATTTACCGCAATGAGCGAGGAAGAAAAGGCGCAATTTACCATAAGAGGTGCATCGGTACATTCGGTGGAGGATGCGCTTCGCGCCGAGCGGGCGGGCGCAACGTATGTGACAGCAGGACATATCTATGCAACGGACTGCAAGAAGGGACTGCCGGGCAGAGGACTGGAGTTCCTTAAGGATGTCTGTGCGGCGGTGCAGATTCCGGTCTATGCGATCGGTGGAATCGATGAGACGAACGCGGATGCCTGCATCGAGGCAGGCGCGGTCGGCGTGTGCATGATGTCCGGATATATGAAAATTTAAACCTTGACAAATAAACACCACGCAAGTATCATGATAAAAGATAGTCAAAAGTGATGACAAAGAGGAGTACGCACCGGGCGGCTGATAGAGAAGGACATTCATCGGCTGGAAGATGTCCGCAAAACGTGGTGTGGAAGGTAGCTTTGGAACTGAGATGCTGAAGACAGAATCCATTGTTGGGTAGGCATCTACGATTTGTCCCCGTTAACGGACTTGAGGTGTTCAAAAGAAATTTTATTGAGCACGAACGAAGGTGGTACCGCGATCATTCGCCCTTCCTGTCTTGTGGCAGGAGGGGCGCTTTTTAGTGCAACAAGGAAACTATTCGCAAAGAACCCGTAAGCATAAGAAAAATGATGATTCATGCTTGCATGGAAGAAGCATTTTTCTTATGCGTAAGGGGACTCGAATAGAGTCTCCGCCTCATATATGAGCAAAATTAGTAGCGAAGCTACGAGAAAGCACGAGATATCGTGCGGTTTTGCGAATTATATGGAAGGGTTCTTGAAGATTTATCAAAAAAGAAAGGATGAAATCATGAGCAAAGAATTAAGTAAAACTTATGATCCGAAGGACATTGAGGATCGTCTTTATAAGAAGTGGGAGGACAATGGCTATTTTCACGCAGAAGTAGACCGCAGCAAGAAGCCATTTACCATCGTTATGCCGCCACCAAATATCACAGGACAGCTGCACATGGGACACGCTTTGGACAACACCATGCAGGATATTCTGATCCGTTACAAGCGTATGCAGGGCTACAATGCACTGTGGCAGCCGGGAACCGACCATGCGTCCATCGCAACCGAGGTTAAGGTTATCCAGTCACTTAAGGAGCAGGGAATCAACAAGGCAGACCTCACGCGTGAGGAGTTTTTGGAGAAGTGCTGGGACTGGAGAAAAGAGTACGGCGGACGTATCGTAAAGCAGCTTCGTAAGCTCGGTTCTTCTGCGGACTGGCAGAGAGAGCGTTTCACGATGGATGAGGGATGTTCCCACGCCGTACAGGAAGTATTTACCAAATTATATGACAAGGGATGGATCTACAAGGGATCCCGTATCGTCAACTGGTGTCCGGTATGTAAGACATCGATCTCCGATGCGGAGGTTGAGCATGAGGAGCAGAATGGCTTTTTCTGGCATATCAATTATCCGGTAGTCGGCGAGGAAGGAAGATTCGTTGAGATCGCAACGACACGTCCGGAGACATTGTTCGGAGATACCGCTGTGGCTGTTAACCCGGATGATGAGCGTTATCAGGATATCATCGGAAAGACCTTAAAGCTTCCGATGACCGACCGTGAGATTCCGGTTATCGCCGATGCTTATGTAGATAAGGAGTTCGGAACCGGTTGTGTTAAGATTACACCGGCACATGACCCGAACGATTTTGAGGTTGGAAAGCGTCACAACTTAGAGGAGATCGTCGTTATCAACGATGATGCAACCATGAACGAGAAAGCCGGAAAGTACGCCGGAATGGATCGTTATGAGTGTCGTAAGGCATTGGTCGATGACCTGGAGAAGGCAGGACTTCTTGTAAAAGTCGTTCCGCATTCCCACAACGTTGGTGTGCATGACAGATGCCATACGACCGTTGAGCCGATGATCAAGCAGCAGTGGTTCGTTAAGATGGATGAGATGATCAAGCCGGCTGTGGAAGGTGTAAAGAATGGGGAGATCAAACTTCTTCCTTCCAGAATGGATAAGACATACTTTAACTGGACGGACAACATCCGCGACTGGTGTATCAGCCGTCAGCTTTGGTGGGGACATCGTATCCCGGCATGGTACTGTGATGATTGTGGCGAGATGGTCGTATCTATCGAGAAACCGGGAAAATGCCCGAAGTGTGGCAAGGATCACTGGACACAGGATCCGGACACACTCGATACCTGGTTCTCATCTGCATTGTGGCCGTTCTCAACACTCGGATGGCCGGAGAAAACAGAGGATCTTGATTACTTCTATCCGAACGATGTGCTTGTAACCGGTTACGATATTATCTTCTTCTGGGTAATCCGTATGATCTTCTCCGGATATGAGCAGATGGGCAAGGCACCGTTCCACACTGTTCTCTTCCACGGACTCGTAAGAGATTCACAGGGACGTAAGATGAGTAAGTCTCTCGGCAATGGTATTGATCCGCTTGAGGTTATTGATAAATATGGTGCAGACGCACTTCGTCTGACACTGATCACCGGTAATGCACCTGGTAACGATATGCGTTTCTACTGGGAGCGTGTTGAGGCTTCCAGAAACTTTGCCAACAAAGTATGGAATGCTTCGCGTTTTATCATGATGAACTTAGAGGGCACGGAGATTACGGAGCCTTCTTTAGACGAGTTACATCCGGCTGACAAGTGGATCCTTTCCAAGGTAAATACACTTGCGAAGGATGCAACCGAGAATATGGACAAATTCGAACTTGGTATCGCAGTACAGAAGGTTTATGATTTCATCTGGGATGAGTTCTGCGACTGGTATATTGAGATTGCCAAGGTTCGTACTTATAAGAAGGATGAAGATCCGAAGTCTGCAAACGCAGCACTCTGGACACTCCGTACCGTACTGATCAATGCGTTAAAGCTTCTGCATCCGTATATGCCTTTTATCACAGAGGAGATCTTCTGCACGATTCAGTCTGAGGAAGAGACCATCATGCTCTCCAAGTGGCCGGAGTACAAGAATGAGTGGAACTTCCCGGCAGATGAAGCTGCCATCGAGCACTGCAAGGATCTTGTAAAAGGCATCCGTAACGTGCGCACCGAGATGGATGTTCCGCCATCACGCAAGGCAAAGCTTTATATTACTTCTGAGGATGCAGCACTTCGTGCAACATTCGAGGAGAATAAGGAAGTTTATGTAAATCTTGCATCTGCAAGTGAGATCAACGTGCAGGCAGACAAGAGTGGAATCGGCGAGGATGCTGTATCCGTTGTTATCCCGGGCGCTGTTATCTATCTGCCACTTGAGGATCTGGTTGATTTTGAGAAAGAGAAGGAGCGCCTGAACAAGGAGAAGGCTCGCTTGACGAAGGAGCTTGCCCGCTCCAAGGGAATGCTCTCTAACGAGAAATTCTTAAACAATGCAAAACCGGAAAAGGTTGCAGAGGAGAAGGAAAAACTCGCAAAGTATGAGCAGATGATGGCGCAGGTTGAGGAGCGTCTCGCACAGATGAAATAAGAGATTCGGATAAGATAGTCAGTAATCGCGGTACATATTTTATGTATCGCGATTGTTGCCATCACACATTTGTCGGATGAACGCGATTCATGCGATAAAATTTTAGAAAAGTTTATGGAAATATACTTGAAATCAAAAACTTCTATATTATAATAGTAGTGGACATTGAGAAGCACATTGCTCGCAGAGATGGGAATGTGCTTTTTTTATAAAACAATTTTGAAGCGTAAGTTTGATGTGGAATACATCTGAGGAGAATAAATATGATCAACTTTGAAAAGGAACTGAAAAATTTTGAACCGAGCCTCGAAGTTGAGGAAGCAGAGTCGGCAATCTACAATCATGATATGACCGATGTGACAGATATTATTGCTGAGATTCTGCGTGATGTGAAGGCGAGCCGCTAGGGTTTGCGGATAGATGAGAGGTTTGTATGATTTGTTATAGATGTGGACAGGATGTTGGTGATGCGAAGCGTTGTCCGAATTGCGGTGCGGATTTAACCGTCTTTTGGAAGGTAAGACGCATCTCGAATTCTTATTACAATTTAGGATTGCAGCAGGCGGAAGTACGGAATCTTTCCGGTGCGGTGGAAAGTCTGAAGAACAGTTTGAAATTCAATAAATATAATATCGATGCAAGAAATCTTCTCGGTCTTGTGTACCATGAGATGGGAGAGACGGTGGATGCGTTAAGCGAGTGGGTAATCTCGCAGAGTTATCAGCCTAAGGATAATCTGGCGAACCGATATCTGGATGAGATTCAGAAGAACCGTGGACAGTTGGATACGATCAATCAGACGATCAAGAAGTACAATCAGGCACTTCATTATTGTCAGCAGGATAGCAGAGACCTTGCAATCATCCAGTTGAAGAAAGTATTGTCGATGAATCCGAAACTGATCAAGGGACACCAGCTTCTGGCGCTCCTTTATCTGCAGGATGGAAAGCTGGAACTTGCCAAGAAGTCGCTTCGTAACGCGGGCAAGATTGATGCCAATAACACGACAACGCTCCGTTATCTGAAGGAAGTTAATACGCAGCTGAAGGAGAAGAGTCCGTCGAAGAAACCGAAGGATGATGACTTGATCTCATATCAGAGTGGTAATGAGACAATCATTATGCCGAAGCGTTTCAAGGAATCCTCTCTTGGATCAACGCTTGCATATATCGTGACAGGTCTTGTTGTCGGTGCAGCCGTGACGGCTTTTCTGATTGTACCAAGTGTGAAGAATCAGGCTAAGGAAGATGCCAAGCAGCAGATTCTTGAGGCGAGCGATACGATTTCAAGCAATGGACAGACCATTAAGGATCTGGAGCAACAGGTTTCGGATCTTCAGGATCAGCTGGCGGAAGAAGCAAATAATAATGAAAAGGTTGCAGATCAGATCAAGACTTATGAGCGCTTACTGAATGCATACGTGTCTTATACAGCGGATGATGTGATTGCCGCTGGTCAGGCTTTGGACAAGGTAAATACTTCGTATCTGTCGAAGAAGGCGAAGAGTATTTACAAGGATTTAAATGATGAGGTCCGCGCACAGTATCTGGATAAGCTGTACCAGGAGGGTTACGGTTATTATCAGCGTGGCAAGTATGAGGATGCGATCACGGATCTGCAGAAGATCGTGGATGAGGAGGAAGATTTTCAGGATGGATCGGCTGCTTATTATCTGGCGCAGTCTTACCGCAAGAACGGAGATCTCGATTCGGCGAAGCCTTATTATCAGTATGTGATTGATAAGCATCCGGGAACGGAGCGTGCGAGAACATCACAGAATTATGTGGATGCGCAGGCAGAATAAATTAGATATTGAAATTTACAAAAGACGTCTAGGCAGGAGTGCCAGGCGTCTTTTTTGCGGGTTATTTTGATTAATCAGGAGGAAGAAGGATGGATATACAGTATCAGCTTACAGAAGACAGACTTACGGTTATGATGCCGCGAGAGGTGGACCATCATGCGGCAAGGCATATGAGTACGGAAGTGGATTGTCTGATCGATTCCTGGCATATCCGCACGCTTGTCTTTGATTTTGCAGGAACGGAATTCATGGACAGTTCCGGAATCGGAGTGCTTATCGGCAGAAAAAAAACAATGGATCTGCACAGCGGCAGAGTGCAGGCGATACATCTGTCGGGACGGGCTTTACAAATCTTTGAAAAGTCGGGACTGACGCGGATTATTGAACTGGATCAGCAGGATGAAAAAAAGACGTGTAGGCAGACACAGTATTTCGGATAGGGGGAAGTCATGGAACAACAGAATCATATGCAGGTGCTTTTTGATGCAAAATCGGAGAATGAGGGACTGGCGCGAATGGTGGTTACCGCCTTTATGGCAGAGATGAATCCGACGCTGGAACAGATCGCAGATGTGAAGACTGCCGTATCGGAGGCGGTCACCAATGCGATCATACATGGGTACGATAACGAGGAAGAAAGTGTGAGCCTCTGCTGCGACAGGGATGGACAGCAGCTCGTCATTACGGTGGAAGATCATGGTGCCGGTATTGATAATATTGAGCAGGCAATGCAGCCATTCTATACGACGAAGCCGCAGCTGGAACGTTCGGGCATGGGATTTGCGTTTATGGAAGCCTTTATGGACAAGCTTGAGGTTCGCTCGAAAGTTGGAGAAGGCACGAAAGTGGTTATGTGGAAATACATAGAAAGGGACAGTGAGCAGTAACCAGTCCGCGAATGAAAAAGCCTGGCAGGATGTCATAGCCGAAGCACAACAGGGGGATAAAAGCGCGCGGGATTCTATCGTACAGGAAAATATGGGACTGGTTTATATGGTGGCGAAGCGATTTGCAGACCGTGGCACAGACAGAGAAGAACTGGTTCAGCTTGGGGCAATCGGTCTCATTAAGGCGGTCGATAAATTTGATCCGGCGATGGGATTTTCTTTCTCGACATACGCCGTCCCCATGATCATGGGGGAAATCAGGCGCTTTTTACGGGATGACAATATGATCCATGTCAGTCGTAGATTGAAAGAAAATGCAAGAAAAATTGCAATAGTCAGAGAAAATATAAAAAAGACAAAATATAGAGAACCGACGATGGCGGAACTCGAGGCACAGACAGGACTATCCAGAGAGGAACTGGTGGCAGCGATGGAGTCCGCTTATACCGTGGAATCCATCTCGCAGCCGGTGCATGGAGCGAAAGAGGATGCACATACACTTACGATTGAGGATCAGCTTGAAGACAAGGAATCGTTCGAATCACCGGTACTCAACAGGATCGCGCTCACACAGGCGATGGACGAACTTGAAGAGTGGGAGGCACAGCTGATCAGGATGCGTTATATGGAAGAACAGACCCAGACACAGGTTGCAGATGAACTTGGCATGAACCAGGTTGCAGTATCCCGTCTTGAGAAAAAAATACTGATAAAAATGCGACGAAAACTGGCATAAAGACAAAAAATTGGATATACTAAAACAAAGCGAGACATTGATGAAACAGGAAAGTTTTGCACGAGGATGGGCAGGAAATCTATAATTGCCGATTACTGAATTGTTAGCGAGGGAGGATGGAATATGGGCAAAGTGAATCCAAGTAAGGTCGCAATCATCGGATGCGGATTTGTCGGTTCGGCTTCTGCATTTGCGTTAATGCAGAGTGGGCTTTTTAATGAGATGGTACTGCTTGATGCCAATCACGATAAGGCGGAGGGTGAGGCGCGCGACATTGCACACGGTCTGCCTTTTGTACGGCCGATGAAGCTCTATGCGGGAGGATACGATGACATTGCGGACGCAGCGATTATTGTCATTACGGCCGGTGCGAACCAGAAGCCGGATGAGACAAGACTGGATCTGGTGCATAAGAATGTGGCAATCTTCGAGTCGATCATTCCGGAGATTACAAGCCGCGATTATGAGGGCATTCTTCTCGTTGTTGCGAATCCGGTTGATATCTTAACTTATACCGCATTAAAGCTTTCCGGATATCCGGAGAATCGTGTCATCGGTTCAGGAACCGTGCTGGACAGTGCAAGACTCAAGTATCATCTCGGCGAGCATCTTGGTGTGGACAGCCGAAGCGTGCATGCCTTCATTGTGGGAGAGCATGGAGACAGTGAGATCGCTGCATGGAGCAGTGCGAATGTATCCGGTGTGCCGCTCGATAAGTTCTGTGAGATGCGCGGACATTACAATCACGTGGAGGCAACGGAGCGTATTGCAGAGGAAGTCAAGCAGAGTGCGTATGGAATCATCCAGAGAAAAGGCGCCACTTACTATGGCATCGCAATGTCTGTGAAGCGGATCTGCGAGGCGATTGTGCGGGACGAGAAATCCATTCTTCCAATCTCAACGATGATGCATGGAGAGTATGGAATCTCAGATGTTGTATTGTCCATGCCTTGTGTTGTCGGCAAGAACGGATATGAGACGAAGGTGCCAATCGATCTGGATCAGGATGAGGTGACAAGTCTTCATGAATCATCCAATACACTAAAAGGTGTGCTTGAGGATGTATTCACAGAAAAATAATAGGGAGCCTCTATATAATAAGAAGTCGGTAAAGGGCAGACGTAAAGTTCTGCCTTTTTCTAAAATGTCTTTACTTTAGTGTGATAATTTGCTAAAATACAAAAGCAGATTTGTGACTGTATCAGGTTTGCATGAAAAACTTGACAGGCAGCGTCGGCCTTTTGTTGAAAGAAAAGTGGAATGGCTGATGTTCAAGGAAGGAGAATATAGTATGAAAAGAAAAATTGCATCATTATTATTAGCAGGTTGTATGGCTTTTAGCATGTGTGCATGTGGCGGTAAGGAGGCATCTTCAGATGCGGATAACCGTGTATATGCGGTAGAGGCAGGTTCTGCAGGAGAGGCAGCTGCCAAGGAGAAAGGATTTGAATATAATTCAGTAAGTTCGCAGGCGGACGCATTAATGGAAGTTGCTTCCGGAACATCGGATGCAGCGATCATTGATCTTCTGATGGCTGGTGCGATGATCGGAGATGGAACAAGCTACCCGGATCTCGTACATACCGATGAGCTGACAACCGAGGAGTACGGCGTTGGATGTCGTAAGGGGTCGGATCTTGCTTCTTATATTAATGAAGTGTTTGCTGAGACATATGCAGATGGTTCCATGAAGGAGACCGCTGAGAAGTATGGTGTGCAGGAAGCAATTGTCGAGCAGAAGGATGCGAAGTACGAGGCATCTGCATCTGACAGTGATGTAGAATATATTAAGAATAAAGGAACTTTGATCGTAGGTATCACAGAGTTTGAGCCGATGGATTATCAGGATGGTGATGAGTGGATCGGTTTTGATGCCGATATGGCGCGTATCGTTGCTGACAAGCTTGGTGTTGAAGCACAGTTCGTTGTCATCGACTGGGATAACAAGATCATGGAGCTGGATTCCAAGAATATTGATGTTGTATGGAATGGTATGACTCTGACGGATGAAGTAACTTCATCCATGGAGTGCACAAACGCATACTGCAACAACGCACAGGTTGTTGTTGAACCACAGAAATAAAGGAGTATTTACATAAGATGTTTTGGTCTGTTACGCAGACGCTTTTAAGCGGTCTTGCGACTACATTTGAAATATTTATACTGACACTGGTGTTTGCGTTGCCGCTTGGTCTTGTGATCGCATTCGGACTGATGAGTAAATTTAAGCCGCTTCGATACCTGTTAGACGTCATTGTCTGGGTGATCCGTGGAACGCCTTTGATGCTACAGTTGATCATTATTTTTTACGGACCGGGTATGTGGCTGCACCACAATATCTGGAGCGGCAACAATACCGGACGTATTACGGCAACGGTTGTAGCTTTTGCCATCAATTATGCCTGCTACTTTGCGGTCATTTTTAAGGGCGGAATCGAAGGTGTGCCTGCTGGTCAGAGAGAAGCCGGACAGGTGCTTGGAATGACGAAGATGCAGATTTTCTTTAAGATTACCTTATTACAGATGATCAAGCGTATTGTACCTCCGATATCCAACGAAGTGATCACACTGGTTAAGGATACGTCTCTTGCCCGTATTATTGCAGCATACGAGCTGACGTTTGCCGGAGCTTCGTTTATGAAGTCTGCCGGATTGACGTGGCCGCTGTTCTACACAGGTGTCTTTTATCTGGTGTTTGTGGGAATTCTGACACTGTTGTTCAATTATATCGAACGCAGACTGGATTATTTCAAGTAGGAGGACTTTTGACATGGCAATCTTAGAAGTAAATCATATTGAGAAGCATTTCGGCAAGACGCAGGTGCTTCGCGATGTCAGTTTCTCGATGGAAGAGGGAAGCGCACTTGCCATCATCGGATCCTCCGGTTCTGGTAAGACAACGCTTTTGCGCTGCCTGAACTTCTTGGAGAAACCGAATTCCGGAAGCATTACGGTAAACGGTGAAACACTGTTTGATGCTTCTGTAAATCAGAGTGATAAGGATGCAGATCTGCGCAAAAAGCGTCTGCATTTCGGTATGGTGTTCCAGTCATTTAATCTGTTTCCGCAGTATACAGCCTTGGAAAATGTGATGCTGGCGGAGCGATTGCTTGCACAGGAGCAACCGGATTTCAAGAAGAATAAGAAAGAGATTCTTGCTGGAATCGAGGAGCATGCGAAGCAGCTTCTTGACCGTATGGGACTTTCCGAGCGAATGGATCATTATCCGCATCAATTGTCCGGCGGACAGCAGCAACGTGTGGCAATCGCCCGTGCATTGGCTCTCAAACCGGATATTCTATGTTTCGATGAGCCGACATCTGCGCTTGATCCGGAACTGACCGGCGAAGTACTGAAGGTAATCCGTAGTCTTGCAGACCAGAAGACTACGATGATCATCGTCACACATGAGATGGCATTCGCACGAGATGTTGCAGATCAGGTTATCTTCATGGATGAAGGCGTTATCGTGGAGCAGGGAGATCCTCATCAGGTGATCGATCATCCGAAGGAGGAGCGCACGAAGCAGTTCCTGACACGTTACGCCCAGGGATAGTTGCAAATTCGGGTTTGCCTCGCTCAGATTTAATCTCAAGCGGACGATACCGGATATAAGATATTCTACGAAAATTAGCAGTAAGTTTGTCTATA
>ERZ773115.138-NODE-138-length-88260-cov-9.698543_pt1 | contig 88260 bp, 91 predicted proteins | sample MGYA00511116_ERZ773115 | MGnify/ENA primary metagenome ERZ773115 (study PRJEB29015, sample SAMEA2737869) | human gut metagenome | biome: human gut; feature: human-associated habitat; material: faeces | place: China | collected 2012 ... | reverse complement strand
TAATATAAATATTAAAATTAAGATATAAATATAAAATTAAGGTTGGTACTCTATGAGCTTTAGAATAATCGCAGACAGTTGTTGCGACCGCACAAAAGAGACGGAATCAATGAACAACATAACATTTATTCCGCTTACTCTCTCCATCGGCGAATACTCCATATCGGATGACGAAAATTTTAACCAAGACGATTTTATATCACGAGTAGACGAAGCAGGCATTATACCGAAAACCGCATGTCCTGCTCCCGACGCATTCAAGAAAGCCATGGAATGCGACGAGGACGATGTTTATGTCATCACAATAACCGATAAACTTTCAGGAACATATAATTCTGCTCTTCAGGGCAAAATGCTCTACGAGGAGGAGGGAGAAAAAAAGAACATTCATATCTTTAATTCTCTTGCCACCTCAGGATTAGAGAGCCTTATCGCAGAGAAAATATATGAACTTGCCTCAAGCGGAAAAAGTTTTGACGAAGTAGTGAGCGAGACCGAGGACTTCATTGTCAATCATACTGTGCTTTACTTCTGCCTTGAATCGCTCGATGTACTAAACAGCAACGGCAGACTCTATGCAATGGCGGCAAGCATACTAAAAAAAATAAAGCTAAAACTCATCTGCGAAAGAACCACGGAGGGCTCGGTTAAACTGGCAGGTCAGGAATTCAACTCGAACAGAGCGCTGATAAAAATGGCAAACATAATCGCCGCCGATATGAAAGACAAAGACGCAAGCGATAAGAAAATTATCCTCTCCCATGTTTGTTGCGAGGACAAAGCCAAACTTGTAGCACAAAAACTGGAGAACGTCGGCTTTAAGGAAATTGAAATCGTAAAAGCGAGCGGACTTAACTCGGTATATGCCGCAAAGGGCGGACTTATCGTATCATACACAAAATAAAAAACAACCGGCAGGCGGGATTTACTCGCCTGTTTTATTCATATTCATATGAGAGAAATAAGTTTTATCATTGCCGAAAAAGACAACGGCAGGCAAATTAAAGATTATTTAAGAGCCTTCGGTGTTTCCGCCTCTCTGCTCTCAAAGCTGAAGAGAACAGAAAACGGAATAACAAAAAACGGCTCGTTTGCCAGAGCGATTGATGTACTGTCTGCCGGCGATGAATTAAAAATAAAAATAGAAAACTCGGGCACTATGCCGTCTCCCGCAAAAATGGACATTCAAATCATTTATGAGGACGAGGATATATTGGTGCTTAATAAACCGCCTCTGCTCCCTGTTCACGAGAGCAGAAATCATATCGGTGACACGCTGTCAAATTTCGTCTCGTACCACTGCAACGAGAATACTGCATTTCGTGCGGTGTTCAGACTTGACAGAGACACAAGCGGACTCGTTATGGTTGCAAAACACGAACTTGCGGCAGCTAAACTTTCGGGCAAAATAAAAAAGGACTACTACTCCGTATTAACGGGAGTGCCCGAAAATAAAAGCGGAATTATCAATGCTCCGATTGCCCGTTGCGGCGACAGCATAATCAAGCGCAAAGTTTCGCCCGACGGCGAATATTCCGTAAGCGAATACAAAACAATAAAAATATCAAACGGCAATGCTCTTGTTAAATTTAATCTTCTGACTGGCAGAACTCACCAAATAAGAGTGCACAGCGCCTATATGGGTCACCCCCTGCTGGGTGATACAATGTACGGCGGCGACACCGCATTGATAAAACGGCAGGCTCTGCACTGCAAAGATATATACTTTACCCACCCTGTTACAGAAACGGAAATGCACCTGAGTTGTGACTTTCCGAGCGATATTAAGGAAGTGCTTTGATGCCTGCATTTTGCACACATTATTTATTTTTTGAGGACAGCAAGGAATTTATGTGCTCTTTGGCGGATTTTCCGCTAAACGAAAAGGTATGCGCTCTCGGCTCACAGGGCGCTGATATATTCTTTTTTCACAAAATCTATTCCCCTCTGCACTCAAAAAGAAAAATCGGCTCTGCCCTTCACCGAGCAAAACCCGAAGATATTTTCAATGTGTTTGCCGAATATGTAAGAAAAAATCCCGACCCGACAGCGAAATCATACATTTACGGATTCATTCTGCACTACGCTCTCGACCGCAGATGTCATCCGTTTGTCTACGCTTTGGAGAAAAAAATCACCGACAGCGATAAAAAAATCCATCACTTTTCCGCTCACAGCAGAGTTGAAATGGGTCTGGACGCATATATGCTATACCAAAAATCGGGCACAGAGTACCCATATCTTTTTGATTCAAGCAAAACCATAGAATTAAACGACCGAGAAAAAGACTCAGTAGCAAAAGTCCTTTGCTATATGATTAAAAAAGTGCTAAAAAAACGAATAAGCCGTTTGGCTGTAAAAAGAGCAATAAACGATACGGTAAGAATGCAAAAGTTCCTAAGGGACAAAAGCGGACAACTTTGCATTCTTGCAACGGTTCTTGAAACGATACTCGGCAAAGCAATCGGATATTATAAATTTTCCGCAATGATTAAGCCGAGGCTATGGAAAAACGGCGAAAAATATGCTAATATAGATAACGGAATATGGATAAGCCCTTTCAGCAAAGAAAAGAGCAACCTATCTTTTGAGCAACTTTATATATATGCTTTGCAAGAGGCAAAAGAACTGCTCATAGGATTTGAGCAGACCGTCTCAGGTAAAACCGACGCAAAGGATGTCACCGAAAATATATCATTTTTAACAGGATTGGAGATAAAATAATGAAAATCACACCATGCGAAAAAATTAATTTCAACGTATTAAAACCAGGTATTTATATCAGTAAAATCAATGACGATATAACCACCTACGATATAAGAATGAAACAGCCAAATAAAGAACCCGTGCTTACCAACTCGGCTGTTCATACCATAGAGCATATAATAAAGAAGTACTTAAAGAGCACGGAATTTAACGACAATATTATTTTCTTCGGTCCGATGGGCAGCAGAACGGGGTTTTATCTCATCACTAAATCTCTCAGCGACAAATATTCCGTTGAACTGATTAAAAATGCATTTGAATATCTTAACGACTTTTGGGGCAAAATTCCTAATGCCTCCGTTAACGAATGCGGCAACTGCCTTGAACACAATCTTCCTCAGGCTAAGGAGGAAGCAAAGCACTTTATTGAAATCATAAAGGACTGGACAAAGGACAACCTCGACTACCCGACAGCAGAGGAAAACGAGGAATAAACAACTTGACTAACACATTTTCTTGTGATAGTATAACAGAGAAAATAATGTCGATTTTCGGCTTAAGAAAGGATAAGTATATTATGGAAATTACAAAGCAGACCAAAATGGGCGATATGATTGAATATGACAGAGGAATTGCAGTAGTTCTTATGGAGGCAGGTATGCACTGCGTAGGTTGTCCTGCGTCTATCGGCGAATCTCTTGAAGAAGCTTGCCAGGTTCACGGATTGGACGCCGATGAAGTCTTAAAGAACATCAAAGATTATCTCGCAAATAAATAATGAAAAATAAGAAAAAGACAGCGCTTATTATCGCTGCCGTAATTATTGCCGCTGTGATTGTCTCGGCGGCTTTAATTATACATAATAAAAACAGCGGTTCAACACCGCTTGAAGATATCACCGTCAGTGAGAGCGTTCTTCCCTCTCACCCGCTGAAAATCGAGGATGAAGCCTCCGAATTAACTGCGGCGGCAGACTCAAATGCCAAATCGACAGCCGACATATCGAGAGTTAAAGGCATATGGTGGTATCTCTATAATGACGAACAAAAAGTATGTTACGCCTTTTACTTCGGCGATAACAGCAGAGTTGACTTGGCATATTTTGACGATGACGTTTTGCAGGGAGAGGATTATAAAAGCGGATACAGTGTTTACACGCAGGACGGAGAGAATATTATTCTGCGTTACCTGCCGGACAGTTTTCCGATTAAAAATTTTACATTCACCGTAAAAGACGATAAGATATACCTGAATGACGAAGCATTGTCAAACGGCTCGTCCCCTTCAAATGAAAATTTCATAGAATATTTTAATAAAAAAAAGCAAAACGTGCCGTGAGCCCAATGTTCACGGCACGTTTTATTAATTTACTGTAATAATTTTACCTGCACGGTTAATAGGCTTTATCGATAAGCCATTAATAATTAATCATATATCTGTCAATTTCCCACTGACTGACATAGGTGCGATAAGATTCCCATTCCTCACGCTTGCCGCCGATATAGTTATCAAACACATGCTCGCCGAGCGTTTCTTTGATAAACGGGTCCTCCTCTGCCGCTTTAATTGCCTCCTCAAGAGTGCCGGGGAGACAGTCAATGCCTTTCTCTTTAAGTTGTGCATCAGTGAGTTCATAAACATTATTGTCATATGACGGTGCAGGTTTCAAACCTTTTTTAATTCCGTCAAGACCCGCAGCAAGGCAAAGTGCCATTTCAAGATACGGGTTGCAAGACGGGTCTGCACTGCGAAGTTCAACTCTTGTACCCTTACCTCTGGAAGCAGGAATACGAACAAGAGTGGAACGGTTGGAAGTTGACCAAACCATATATGTAGGTGCCTCGTAACCCGGAACAAGTCTCTTGTACGAATTAACGGTAGGATTTGAAAATACGCACATACCTTTAACATGAGCCAAAACGCCTGCGATAAAGTTATATGCCTTTTCGCTCAGACCGAGTTCGCCGTTCGGGTCATCAAAGATATTCTTGCCTGTTTTAAGGTCATAAAGCGACATATTTGTATGCATACCCGAACCGCAGATTCCCTCAACCGGTTTTGGCATAAAGGTTGCGTGCAAGCCGTGCTTTGTCGCATATGTTTTAACAACATGCTTAAAAGTCATAACTCTGTCGGCAGAAGTCATAACATCACCAAACTGGAAATCAATTTCGTGCTGTCCCTGAGCGACCTCGTGGTGAGATGCCTCGATAGTATAACCCATTTCCTCGAGTGCAAGACAAATATCACGCCTGCAATTCTCGCCGTGGTCGATTGGATTAAGGTCAAAATATCCTGCCTCATCACCCGTTTCAAGGGTCGGCTGACCGTTTTCGTCCAGCTTAAAGAGGAAAAATTCACACTCAGGGCCAACATTAAAACCGTAGCCCATTTCTGCCGCTTCGTCAATAACCTTTTGCAAAACATTTCTCGGGTCGCCCTCAAACGGAGTAACATTATCGGTTTTATACACCGAGCATATAAGTCTGCCCGTCTGAGCATTGAGATGCTTTCTCCACGGAAATGTAGCCCAGGTGTCATAATCGGGATGAAGATACATATCCGACTCATCGATTCTTACAAATCCGTCAATGGACGAGCCGTCAAACATACATTCATTGTCAAGTGCCTTTTCAAGTTGAGATAATGTAATAGCAACATTTTTCATAATTCCGAATAAATCGGTAAACTGAAGCCTGATGAACTCAACGCCGTTTTCTCTTGCCTGTTTAAGTATTTCTTCCTTGGTATATTTACTCATAACAAAGTCCCTCTCATTTTTATTATGATATTTATCAGGGTGCAAAAAGGCGCTCCGAAAATCGGAACGCCTATGTTCACCTCTGCTATTATATTCTATTTTTAATATATTGTCAATAGACCTTTTATTTAATCAAATTTCGTCAGGCGGAAATTCAATCATTCCGTCGAAAGACAGAGCAGGCACAACTGTCGGTACAATATCTGTATCAAACCAAAAATTATATACTCGTATAATTGTTTTCCATATTCATTCAAAAACTATTCTATACCAATGTAACTCATCCAAGAGGATGTGCTATATTTATATATCTTTTTCTCTATTTTTTCATCAGTAAATATCGGTGAAATTTTATATTTTACACCAAGTGCCGAAGTCGCAGATTCCCCTATCGAATCATCAGCGGATTTGTCGCAATAAAACATATCGTTTGAACCGTTTGTAACATAATTCACGAGAAAATTTTTAGCATCCGCTTCAGTGATAACACAACTGTAATCTTTATTATTATTTTCACAATAATTCAAAATATCATCTGTATCTAAAGATAAGCCCCTCATATTCAAATCCGCATTATTTTTCAGCCAATCGGTACACCACTCTTCTATATTCTCTAATTGATAATCGTCATACAGTCCGTTATCAGTTTTAGAAACTATAAAATTTCGTCCATTATACTCAAACTCAAATGAATAGCCGACCAAATAATACTCTTCAAAAAATATCATATCTTCACTCGGCATTAAATGCTTACCCTTATAATCTTTCACACTAAACTCACTCATTTTTGCATCGTACTTTTGGCTCAGATAATATTTAGCTTGCAAGGTTCTTACCGCCGGTACCGACAAACACGCCAGCACACTTATAATCAAAACAAGAAAAACAATCAATAATCTTTTCTTTTTCGTTTTCATATGTATAACTCCTAATTATTTTTCTAAAACATTATTTTATATTGGATATTCTTTGTTTATTACTAATAAAAATGCAGACACGAAAAAACCTATGGTAATAGGGTTAATTATTTGGAAAATATAGTCTATAATAATAACAAGTTTGTTGTATTTGTTTTTATGTAACATAACAAAATTAAATATTATAAAAAATATTGGAAATAAAAACAAATATACATCAAGAATTTCCGAAACGGAAAATGAAATTGTTAACATACTTGTAATAACTGAAATTATATTACTTTCTGTTAATATAGCTATATCTGTACGTTCTATCAAATATATAATTATCGATAATAAATGAAAAAGTAAAAGTGCAACAGAGAGATATATAGCAATTTTCTTTTGTGTATTAAACGAGTTAATATAGTCTTTAATGTTGTATTGATTTTTTTATTCATTTTATTGCTTTGCCTCTTTCCCTTAATTTTATATTCGTAATGTTCTCGCATATAGACGAATATTTGTTAGGAATGTTTTCCAAGTTTAATTTCATAACAGTTTTTATATATTGTAAAATTATATACTACATAATTCAAATTGGTATCATCAACTGTAATTGCAGTTCCGCTTTTGTTATATAAAAAAACAAGCAATCTTTATTGCATACAAGTTCTAAAGTGCCGCCATACAAAATCGGTGTAAGAGTGCAGTTTAAAATTGTGGCATTATGATTAAGGGTCTGCACCAAATTGCCATAACTGCTGTTAATATCTGTTGTACTATATTTAGAAATATTGAGATAAAGGATTTTAATTTTTTCATATCATTTAATCCATTTCGTTATATTCTGATAACCAATAAATGAACTTATTCCTTTCTTTAGATATTTTGGATTTATCTGTTCCAATAACATATTGAATGTGCGAATTTGGAAGTTTTTCTTTAACCTCATCAAGCAAGTTGTTTTTATCTGTTTGTGACAGCGTATCAAAATAAGTGCTTTCAACCATTAAATCTACATCATGATAAGTAAAACGGTTAATACCACTATAAGTGTTTTTGTCGTTTAGAAAATCTTTTATATTGTTTTCGTTAATTGTAATGTTACCGACTATTCGGGCTTGATAATTTATAATATTTGCTGAACTTAATTTAATTCCCACAATATTATTATCTACATTTTGCTTAAACCATTCGGTAGCTACACTTTCTATTTCATCCAGTTGGTAATCATCATAATATTTGCCGTCAATCCTATTGACAAAAAAAGATTTATCGTTATATTGAAGTTCCCACTTATAGGGTGACCAATATGTATTAAGCGGCAAAAAAGAAGTGTCGTTTCCGAACTTTTTCATTTCATAATCTAAAACAGTTATTTGATTATATGACATGTTATATTTATCTTGTAAATAGTTAATTGCTCCTTTAGTCATAACTGTTTTTGTGGTAAAATATCCACCGAATATAGAACCGAATACAAGAATAAAAACTATAAGAATAATTGTAATTGTTTTCTTTTTCTTTTTCATGTTACAATACCCCCTATATTACCACTATATCACAAAACTAATTAGAATAAAAGTGCAAAAGTGAATACTAAAATAAACAAGTCAGTAAAAAACGGACAGCAGAAAAAATCCCTATTGATACGAAAAACATCCGAACACATCAATTTCTGCAAAGATTACCGTATTCAATAAAATAAAACCGACTCCGCTTAAAAAGCGAAATCGGTTTGTTACCTGAAATTTAATTTTCTGCCGTCGCAGTCCGTTTTTGTACCGTCTGCACAATTAGGAACTGTTCATTTTACTGCTATAATTATATTACTTTTCTTTTTTCTCAAGAGTATTTTCCGAGCCACGGAAAACAACAAATTTATCATAAAGAAACTCTGTAATCATATTACAAGCCATGGTACAACCGAGAACTATGTACTCGATTGCTCCGACATCGGCGAACTTAGCGGTAAAATAGTTACCTGCGATAACCGTAACGGGAGTGAACACGCAATAAAACGCAAACACCTTAAGCATAGCCACGGGAACATTGGCGGCAGACTTAAAGGTAAACTTACGGTTAAATGTAAAATTCCAAAGTACGGACAAGACAAGTGCAATAAGGTACATGGGACCGTACTGATTGTTCATAATCTTTGCAAAGGTCGCATTTGTTTCGAGCGCATGCTGAATAAACGGCAGTTTAATAATCACCGTATTCATCAGCGTAAAACTGACAGCCTCAATTATACCTGCCGAAGCGGAAAACATGGCAAATTTCAAAAACTGAAAAAATCCCGCAATGCCCTTTTTCTTTTCTTGCTTTATTTCTTCGCTCATAAAAACTCCTCTTTTTCTTTACTTATTTTATATTATACCATTAATAATATAAAATCAAGTCACTGTTGATAAAAGGAACAAATTTTGGTATAATAAGTAATCGGATGAGAAGATATGGGGATGATTATCTTATGAATTGGGCTGAAATAAAAACAAACGACATAGCAAACGGCGAGGGCGTTCGCACCTCATTATTTGTTTCGGGGTGTCGCCACCACTGTAAAAATTGCTTTAACAGTATAACATGGGACTTCGGCTACGGAAATTTATTCACCGAAGAAACTATGGAGGAAATATTCGACAGCGTTGACCATGACTGGATTAACGGAATAACACTGCTCGGCGGAGAACCGTTTGAGCCTGAAAACCAAAAGGTGCTTGTTCCGTTTCTCGTTATGTTTCGTGAAAAATTCCCTAATAAAAATGTCTGGTGCTACACCGGTTTTACCTTTGAGGAAATACTCGGAACAACCGAGCCGAAAAGCAGAGCCGCAACCGACATAAGTAAGGAAATGCTATCGCTCATAGATGTTTTGGTAGACGGACCGTTTATAGAAGATTTGCACTCTATCACGCTCAAATTTCGTGGCTCGTCAAACCAAAGAATCATAGATATTAAAAAAACAGCCGAGCAAAAGAAGATAGTGCTGTATCTAGAGTGACAGAGATTGACAAAATTAATATTTTGAGACATAACAAAAACCCGAAGCCAAGGCTTCGGGTTTTTTATTTGCTTTAGGTTAATTAGCCAAGTTCTGAGAAGTACTTGATTGTTCTAACCATCTGAGAAGTATAAGAGTTCTCGTTATCATACCAAGAAACAACCTGAACCTCATAAGTATCGTCAGAAACCTTGAGAACCATTGTCTGAGTTGAATCAAAGAGTGAACCGTATCTCATACCAACGATATCGGAAGAAACGATGAAATCCTCGTTATAACCGAAGGACTCTGTAGCCTCAGCCTTCATAGCTGCGTTGATAGCGTCAACTGTAACTTCCTTATCTGTCTTAATAACAGCAGTAAGGATAGTTGTTGAACCTGTCGGGGTAGGAACTCTCTGTGCAGAACCGATAAGTTTGCCGTTGAGCTCAGGGATTACAAGACCGATAGCCTTAGCAGCACCTGTTGAGTTAGGAACGATGTTAACAGCACCTGCACGAGCACGACGAAGGTCACCCTTTCTCTGAGGACCGTCAAGAATCATCTGATCGCCTGTATAAGCGTGAATTGTGCACATGATACCGCTCTGGATAGGAGCGAAATCGTTAAGAGCCTTTGCCATAGGAGCAAGGCAGTTAGTTGTGCATGATGCAGCAGAAATAACTGTATCTTCTGCTGTAAGTGTATCGTGGTTTACATTATATACGATGGTAGGAAGATCGTTTCCTGCAGGAGCAGAAATAACAACCTTACGAGCACCTGCCTGAATGTGAGCAGAAGCCTTCTCCTTTGAAGTATAGAAACCTGTGCACTCGAGAACTACGTCTACGCCAAGTTCGCCCCAAGGAAGATCGGCAGCGTTAGGCATTTTGTAGATAACGATTTTCTTACCGTCAACTACGATATAGTTATCCTCGCCTTCACCCTCGTGGAAATCAACAGTGTGACCCTGAGCAACATAGTTACCCTGTGATGAGTCATACTTAAGAAGATGAGCAAGCATCTTTGCACTTGTAAGATCGTTGATTGCAACTACTTCATAACCTTCTGCACCGAACATCTGGCGGAAAGCAAGACGACCGATACGGCCAAAACCGTTAATAGCAACTTTTACCATTGGAAATTACCTCCGAAAATAATTTAATAAATTGCATATTGCTTTTTATTTTTGCATTATTATTTTATACTTTTCATCTCAAATAATCAAGAAAAAATTACAAATTTTACAGATTATACAAAAAGAATGTATAGTTATGTTGAAATTGTGACAGTTTTATCAATCACTATTCAATTTATCCAAAAACTTGTACTCGTTTTTGTCAATATTGTCAAATCAAAGATGAAATTATTGTGTTTGAAACTAGCATTCCGTTAGGCGTTAAAGCGACACTGTCACCCAAATCACACATTAATCCCGATTTTATGTAAGATGAAAAATCCTTTTTTATCAGCGACTTTTCAACTCCACGACTAAGCCTGAGACCGAGCATTATTTTTTCTTCGTCATCTCCGCCTGTGCCGTCGGAAATTATATTCCACTCGCTGTCACAGTAAAACCTTTCGCCATGCCAAAAACTGTGAGCCGACTTTCCCAGTCCGAGATACGGGGTCAGCGTCCAATATTTTTTATTATGTCTGCTCTCAAACCCCGACTTTGCAAAGTTACTTATCTCATACTGTTTTAAGCCGTTTTGATTCATCACTTCTACGGTTTTAAGATACATCTCCGCCGTCTCGTCTTCGTCGGGAAGGACAAGTTTGTTTCGCATTTCATAAAATTTTGTGCCCGGCTCAAGTTTCAACATATAAGCGGAAAGGTGCTCGACCCCCTGCTCCAAAATAAATCTGAAACTCTCATCAAGTGAGTCTGTCGTTTGCTTAGGCGTGCCGAGCATTAAATCAAGGCTAATATTGTTTATCCCTGCATTTCGTGCATATGAAATTGTGCGCTCGACCTCTTTTCTGCCTGCCGCTCTGCCCAGAGCAAAGCGTTCTCTGTCGACAGCGCTCTGCATACCAATACTCACCCTGTTCACACCGAGGGCGGCATACGCCTGCATCTTTTCATTCAAATCGGCTGACGGATTGCATTCAACGGTAATTTCCGATTCATCATCTATATCAAACTGCTTTCTGCAAGCATTTAGGATTTTTGCAAAACTGTCGGTATCGAGTATGCTCGGAGTACCGCCGCCAAAATAAACAGTATCAAAAGAACCTTGATACTGTTTAATCGTTTCAGCCAGCCTGTCGCTGTATTCTATGCCCGCATTATAGCAGTATTTTACGCTGTAAAAATCACAGTACGGACATTTATTTTTGCAAAACGGGATATGTATATAGAGCCCTGCTTTTTCTTTGGTCATAATTAACCTTTTCTCGCTCTGGATTCCGCTTTAAGGCGAAGTTCTTTGCTGAGAATTGTTTTACGCAAACGAATGGATTTAGGAGTTACCTCCAAAAGTTCGTCATCCGCAAGAAATTCCATGCTCTGTTCAAGTGAAAGAGTGGTCGGCGGAACGAGTTTAAGCGCTTCGTCTGAGCCGCTTGCACGAGTATTTGTAACATGCTTTTTCTTGCAGACATTACATACAATATCCTCGTCCTTAGCGCACTCGCCTACTATCATACCCTCGTAAACTTCAACGCCCGGACCGACGAAAAGTTTACCTCTGTCCTGAGTGTTCCAAAGACCGTAACCTGTGGTTGTTCCGGTTTCATGAACGACGATTGAGCCACGGCTTCTGGTTTCAATATCACCTTTCCATTCCTCATATCCTGAGAAAACCTGATTCATAATACCGTTACCGTTTGTATCGGTAAGAAATTCGCTTCTGTAACCGATAAGACCTCTTGACGGAATCTTAATTTCCATATGAGTCATACCGGTTGAACGTGTATCCATATTAACCATTTCGCCCTTGCGGGAGCAAAGTTTTGTCATAACGGCACCAACATACTCCTCCGGCACCTCAATAATAGCCGTTTCGATAGGTTCAAGAGTTCTGCCGTCTGCGTCGTGTTTAAGAATAACCTGCGGACGTGAAACCTGAAATTCGTAATTTTCCCTACGCATCGTCTCAATCAAAATAGACAGATGAAGTTCGCCTCTGCCGCTGACCTTAAAGGTATCCATAGAATCGGTCTCCTCAACCCTCATGGAAACATTGGTTTCAACCTCTTTGAACAGTCTTTCACGGAGATTACGGGAGGTGACATACTTGCCCTCTCTGCCTGCAAACGGAGAATCATTTACCATAAAATTCATACTGATGGTAGGTTCGTCAATTTTAACGAACGGAAGCGGCTCGATACAATCCGGGTCGCAAGCCGTCTCGCCGATATTAAGGTCTGCGATACCCGCAACGGATACCAAATCGCCGAATTTTGCAATCGGGGTTTCTACTCTTTTAAGTCCCTCAAACTGATAAATCTTTGAGAACTTAACATTTTCCGTAGTTCCGTCCTGGCGGCAAAGAACATAAGGAGTATTAGCTTTAATCTCGCCCCTTTCTACTCTGCCGACACCTATTCTGCCGACATATTCGTCATATTCCAGTGAAGAAAACAGAATCTGAGCCGGTCCTTCAAGGTCTCCCTTAGGAGACGGAATGTACTCGAGAATAGCGTCGAGAAGCGGACGCATATCGCCCTCTCTGACATTGGGGTCAAGAGATGAATAACCATCCCTTGCAGAAGCGTAAATAACCGGAAAATCAATCTGGTCGTCATCTGCGCCTAGCTCGATAAACAGGTCGAGTACCTCGTCGATTACTTCCTCGGGTCTTGCTCCGTCACGGTCAATCTTATTTACAACAACGAGAGGAGTCTTATGTAAGCCGAGAGCCTTTTTAAGTACAAATCGGGTCTGCGGCATACATCCCTCAAACGCATCAACAAGAAGCAGTACGCCGTCAACCATGGTGAGAATACGCTCAACCTCGCCGCCGAAGTCGGCGTGTCCCGGAGTATCTACTATATTTATTTTTGTATCCTTATAATGTATAGAGGTATTCTTTGAGAGAATGGTGATTCCTCTTTCTCTCTCCAAATCATTAGAGTCCATGACTCTTTCCTCTACCACCTCATTGTCACGGAAGATACCGCTTTGATGAAGCATCTCATCAACCAAAGTTGTCTTTCCGTGGTCAACGTGAGCAATAATAGCAACGTTCTTTATATCTTTTCTTTCTGTAATTGCCACAAAATTCGCCTCTTTTATTTTTTCTTATTAAAGCTGTCTCTTAACTGAACAGTTCTGTTAAACACAATTTTGCCCGGCTTGCTGTCAGAATCGGTGCAGAAATAGCCGATACGCATAAACTGATATCTTTCACCCGGCTGTGTGTCGGAAAGTGCACGCTCTACATACGCTTTCTTAACTTTTAATGAATCGGGATTAAGGTTATCCTCAAAGGAGCCCACGCCCTCTTCATCGCTCGGATTTTCAACATTAAAGAGTCTGTCGTAAAGTCTTACCTCAGCCTCGTTATTATCTCCTGCATAAACCCAGTGAATGGTACCTCTTACCTTTCTGCCGTCGGGAGTATCGCCGCCGAACGTCTCAGGGTCATAAGTTGCGTGAACGGCAATAACCTCGCCGTTTTCATCCGTATCGTAGCCTGTGCATGTTACGCAATAAGCCTTATACAGTCTTACCTCGTTGCCCACAAAGAGTCTGCGATACTTGCTGATAGGCTCTGCCATAAAGTCATCACGCTCAATCCAGAGTTCTCTGCCGAACGGAATAGTACGGCTGCCGAATTCGTCATGATCCGGGTGGTAAGCAACCTCAAGTTCCTCAACCTTATCCTCGGGATAATTGTCGATAATAAGTTTAATCGGGTCAATAACAGCCATTGCTCTCTTTGCATTCTTATTAAGATTATCACGAACGCAACTTTCAAGCATGGCAAAATCAATTACGCTGTATGCCTTTGAAACGCCGATTCTTTCACAGAAATCACGAATAGCATCTGCCGGATAACCTCTTCTTCTCATACCGCTGATGGTAGCCATACGAGGGTCGTTCCAACCGTCTACTATGCCGTCCTGAACAAGTTTCAGGCACTTACGCTTTGATGTAAGAGTGTAGTTCAGATTCATTCTTGCAAACTCAATCTGTCTCGGCTTTTCGCCGTCGATACACTCGTTACAAACCCAATCGTAAAGCGGTCTGTGATTTTCAAACTCAAGTGAACAGAGCGAATGCGTTACCTTTTCGCACGCATCCGAAAGAGGATGAGCAAAATCGTACATAGGATATACGCACCACTTATCACCCGTTCTGTGATGATGAGCAAAAAGTATACGGTAAATAATCGGGTCACGCATATTAAGGTTAGGAGACGCCATATCTATTTTTGCACGAAGCACCTTTTCGCCTGTCTTAAACTCGCCCTTTGTCATACGGGCAAACAAATCAAGGTTTTCCTCAACGCTTCTGTCACGGTAAGGGCTGTTCTTTCCCGGTTCTGTCAAAGTACCTCTGTACTCTCTGATTTCGTCCGAGTTAAGGTCATCAACATATGCCTTGCCTTTTTTGATAAGTTTAATCGCACATTCGTAAAGGAAGTCGAAATAATCGGAAGCAAAATAAACATTGTCCCACTTAAAGCCGAGCCACTCAATATCCTCTTTGATTGCGTCAACATATTCGGTGTCCTCTTTCGTTGGATTTGTATCGTCCATACGAAGATTACATACGCCGTTGTATTTTTCCTTAACGCCGAAATTAATGCAAATTGCCTTTGCGTGTCCGATATGGAGATAGCCGTTTGGCTCGGGCGGAAAACGGGTCTGGACACGGTTATAAGCTCCCTCCTTCAAATCCTCATCGATGAAATCCTCAATGAAATTTGACGGTGCGGTATTTTCTTCTTTAATCTCGTCTTTAGCCATTACGCTTCCTCCTTATAATATTTAAGTGCAGAGTTTAATCTTTTTCTTACGGTCTCTTCTCCGAGCAGTTTCGTAATTGAGAACAAGTCGGGAGTATTCGTCCTGCCTGTAAGAGCGACACGGATAACGGTGGAAACATCACCCACATGACCTGCATATTTTTCGGGTTCTGCCTTATATTCCTTAACATTAGGTGTGCAGCCGACCAAGGGGCAAATCTCTTTCATTCGATTAAACCATGCGTCCTTGTCGTCGTTTATGTCAAACACTTTAAGATATTCCTCGATAACCTTTACCGCAAGTTTTGGATTTGCATTGCCGCTTAGTTCATAACACGGTGTAAAGGTTTCGTCATACATATAGCCGACATAGTCAAGCACTTCGCTCCACTTTGCTATATCCTTACGAGGCTTTTTGTTTTCTCTGTCGATATTAAGTATAGCCGTTGCTTTTTCCTTATCTTTCGAGAAAAGTTCATAAAGTTGCGGCTGATATTCCTCTGCCCATTTGTATGTTAAATCGAACACCTTGTCGGCACTCATTTTGCTTATTACATTTTTTGAAACATCGGTGAGTTTTGCGTAATCAAACAATGCGCCCGATGCGCTCATTTTCTTAAAATTAAACGGGAACGAGAGAATGTCGGCATCCTTATTTGCTCTCCTCCAATCCTCAAAATTGGAATTGAGAATCGTCATAAGATATTCGTTAACAGACTCTGCGGGATAGCCTGCCTCGGCATAATAACTCACAGCCGCCTCGGGGTCTTTACGCTTTGAAAGTTTACGCTTGCCGCCGTTTTCTTCTTTCATAATAGGTGCGACATGAGCGTACTTAACCGGCTTAAAGCCGAGAACCTTAAACAGCTGAAGATGAACCGGAACGGAAGCAATCCACTCGTCTCCTCTTACAACATGAGTTGTTCTCATAAGATGATCATCTATTGCGTGAGCAAAGTGGTAGGTAGGTATTCCGTCACTTTTAAGCAACACAATATCCTGAATATTCTCGGGCATCTCAATCTTGCCCTTAATCATATCGTCAAAATAACACTTTTTCTCGGCGTCACCCGGTGACTTTAAGCGAAGCGTCCATTCTGCGCCGGACTCGATTTTCTTCTTAATTTCATCAAGCGAAAGATTGCGGCACTTTGCATATTTGCCGTAATAACCTTTTATATCCTCGTTTTCCTGACTCGCACGGATTTCATCAAGTTCCTCTGCCGAGCAAAAGCACGGATAAGCAAGTCCCTGCATAACGAGCGACTTTGCATACGCCTGATAGATATCCTTTCTGGCGCTTTGGTAATAGGGTGCGTAATCTCCCTTTTCCTCGTTCTCGCCGATTACGCCCTCATCAGCCACTATGCCGTAAACCGAAAGTCCTTTCAGCATTGCACTGACTGCACCGTCAACCTTTCTCTTTTGGTCGGTGTCCTCCACTCTTACATAGAAAACTCCGTCGGTAGCCTTTGCGGTAACATAAGCAGCCATACAGGTGTAAAGGTTGCCGAAATGAAGATAGCCTGTCGGACTCGGTGCAAACCTCGTAACCCTTGCTCCCTCTTTAAGTTTACGCAGGGGATAAAGTTCCTCGTAATAATCGGGAGTCTTATCAATATTCGGAAAAAGCAAATTTGCAAGTTCTTTATAATCAGTCATAATTTCTCCTAAACAAATATCAGGTTTGTAATATCTAATTATTATTGCACAAAAACAAATAATATTCAATATTAAAATAAAAAAATAATGCGATATTATTCAAAAAAAGACAATTTTTTTGCTTTTATATGCCTAGCAAAGAAAAATCACCGCAATTAGCCTATGTAAGGTATTGATATTATTTTTCAAAGTGCTATAATATTTTCATAACAAACTAAAAATAAAGTAGGAGATGTTATTATGGAAAAGAAAGACATTGACTGGTCATCTCTCGGCTTTGCTTATATGCCGACCGATTACCGCTATGTATCGTGGAACAAGGACGGCAAATGGGATAAAGGAGAACTCATCTCGGACCCCAACATCACAATGAGTGAATGTGCTTGCGTGCTTCAGTATGCACAGACTGTTTTTGAAGGTCTTAAGGCATACACAACAAAGGACGGCAGAACGGTATGCTTCCGCCCCGACCTTAACGCAAAGCGTCTTGCAGACTCATGCCGCAGACTTAAAATTCCGGCAGTTCCCGAGGAGCAGTTCATCGACGCAGTAAAGAAAGTTGTAAAGGCTAACGAGGCTTATGTTCCTCCGTTCGGCAGCGGTGCAACTCTTTATCTCAGACCTTTCGTATTCGGCTATGATTCAATCATCGGTGTAAAGCCGGCTAACGAATTTCAGTTCAGAATTTTCTGTACTCCGGTAGGTCCTTACTTCAAGGGCGGCGCAAAGCCTATCACAATCAGAGTATCCGATGTGGACAGAGCGGCACCTCACGGCACAGGCGACATCAAAGCAGGTCTTAACTATGCCATGTCACTTTACAATATCGTTGACGCACACGAAAAGGGTTTTGACGAGAATATGTATCTCGACCCTCAGACCCGTACAAAGGTTGAGGAAACAGGCGGAGCAAACTTCATCTTTGTCACAAAAGACGGCAAGCTCGTTACTCCTAAGTCAAATTCGATTCTTCCGTCAATTACACGTCGTTCTCTCTGCTATGTTGCCGAGCACTATCTCGGTATGACCGTAGAGCACAGAGAAGTATATAAGGAAGAACTTAAAGACTTTGCGGAATGCGGTCTTTGCGGTACTGCCGCAGTTATTTCTCCGGTCGGCAAAATCGTTGACCACGGCGAGGAGATTTGTTTCCCGTCGGGTATGGAGGAAATGGGTCCTTACACAAAGAAACTTTATGACACACTCACCGGCATCCAAATGGGCGAAATCGAAGCTCCTCAGGGCTGGATAGTAGAAATCTGATTTAAGGGAGCAACACTATGGATTTAATACCCAGTTTTCAGGTAGACCATAACAAAATACTTCCGGGAATTTACGAATCGAGACTCGATACCTTGGGAGACGAATATGCCACAACCTTTGACATAAGAATGAAAAAGCCCAATATCGAGCCTGCCGTTCATCCCAATGCAATGCACACAATAGAGCATATTATCGCAACCTTTCTTCGCAATGACGAGGAGTGGAAAGACAGGATAATATATTGGGGACCGATGGGCTGTCTTACAGGCTGCTATCTTATCGTAAAGGGTCACCCGACGCCGCAGGAAATTCTGCCGTTGCTTACGAGGGCGTATGAATTTTGTGCAAATTACGAGGGCGAGGTTCCGGGGGCAAATCCCCAAAACTGCGGAAACTATATTCTCCACGACTTGAATATGGCAAGATACGAGGCAAGATTGTTCGCCGATATATTAAAGAACAATCCGTGTTTCGAGTATCCCACCGCACAAAGAATCCAAACCGAAAAAGGTCAAATTTTTTACGATTCATAAATACATAAATAATACAAAACAAGCACGGAGCAAAGGCTCTGTGCTTGTTTTTATTTCAGATTGATTTAAAATCTCACGGCTCCCTTTTTAAGGGAGGCGTTAGACTTTACTTCTTAGGCTTTTTAACTTTATTAAGAATTGCATTGATTTTAAGAATTTGCTCTTTTGTAAACTTACCGCCGAGCATTGAGATAACACGCTTTACGGTAAAGCCGTATCCGAGCTGAAGCATTTCCTTGCTTGGCTTAAAGCCCATAATGCTTGCGCCCTTTGACTTCTTTTTCTTAGGCTCATCGGACGGCTGAGAATCGCCCTTTAACGCTTTCAAAAGCATTGCTCCGATTTTGAGCATAGCAAGTTTTCCCCTAAACGACCCCATAATATCGCCGATGGTATCGTTAACGGAATAATAGCCGACGGGCGTATTAATCTCAAACCAGTTAATTACGGCGCCCTCCTCCTTCATACGATAATCCTCGTTAAAGGAGTCAACTTTTCTTATTTTACTCTCATCGGTAAGGTCGCCTGCTTTAGCTGTAAGAACGGTTTCGCCCTCGTTTTTCACCTCAAAGGTAAAGAATGGAAACTCGCCTTTCTTTTGTACGCCTACGCTCTCTCCGTTTGCAAAAAGTTCAACCTCGTCTTGATTTGAATAAACCTTAATTTTAACCTTATCCTCTACCCTGTCAATATATCTCTTAGAACAAATATGAAGCATAGGCTTGTCGGAGAGCCATGCCTGATAAGCGTAAAAACTGTCCTTTTTATATTTTCTGTCAAAGGTAACAAGGCCCTTGTGGTTCATACCGTTTTCTCCGCCCTCGGCTCTTGCGTCTGCGGCGAAGTCAAACATATTCCATACATGAGTTGCCCAAAGATAAGGACGAACGGCAATCTGCTTAATCAGTTCCTCGTGGTAGTAAGCCTGATACTCCTCGGTATAATCTCCCTGAACAATATCGGTAGCATGCCAATTAAGAGCCTCACAGCCGTACTCGCTTATGCCGATAGCCTTGTCGGGATACTTCTCGTGGAACTTATCAAACCATGGACCGTACATATTAACATTACCGCCGTACCAGCCGAAGTAATGATTATAGGACACAATGTCGCTGATGTGCACATATTCATTATCCATACTGCACATGGTTACAACCGCCTCTGTTGTGGGGCGGGTCTTGTCCATAGAATGAATAAGGTTATTAAGCATCTTATGATTTTCAACAACGGCAGGAGATGCACCGCTCATTGTAATCTCGTTTGAAAGTCCCCAAGTAACAATACACGGGTGATTATAGTTCTGTGCGATAAGTTCGGTCATCTGAGTTTTTGTATTCTCAACTCCCTTTTCAAGATGAGAAGAAATATACGGAATTTCAGCCCAGACAACGAGTCCCTTTTCATCGCATAAATCATAAAAATACTGAGCGTGCTGATAATGAGCAAGGCGAATGGTGTTAGCACCCATTTCGCAGATAAGTTCAATATCCTCTCTGTGATGCTCAGGAAGAAGAGCATTGCCTATACCCGGTCTGTCCTGATGGCGTGAAACTCCTCTAAGCGGATAAGGCTTTCCGTTTAATATAAATCCTTTTTGAGGATCAACCTTAAACGAGCGGATACCGAAGCGGCTTTCCACTCTGTCAACAACCTTACCGTCAACTATAAGTTCTGCAACGGCATTATAAAGATAAGGGTCAGCAACGCCGTTCCAAAGATGCGGATTATCAACGATAAAATCAACTTCCGTACCCGTCTTTATCTCACCGTTTACCGTAACTCTTACTTCTCCGCCGCCGGTAATATAGGTCTTAACATTTACATCTGCTTTGTCGCCGTTAACAATAGGTGTAATCTGTATGCCGGGTGCACCGTAATAGTCCAAATCAAAATGATTTTTTTCCACTCCGATAAGAGTAACATCACGGTAAATTCCGCCGTAGAAGGTAAAGTCCGCCTGCTGCGGATAAACAAAATCGTTCGGCGAATTATCAGCCTCTATTTTAATTTCGTTATTGTCCTTGATATTCTCAAGTTTAACCCTAAAGGTGGAATATCCGCCGTGGTGGGTGCACACAAGTTTAGAATTAAAATATACAAAAGCAGAGGAATTAACGCCGTCAAGTTGCAAATAAATCTCCTCGCCCTGCGGCATATCGGCTCTTGCGATTTCCTTTATATAGGTGCACTTACCTCTGTAATAATCGTTTCCGCCGTCTTGACCGTCAATACCGTTCCATGTGTGCGGAAGATTAACCGTGCTTTTTTCGTTTTCTTTTACAAAAACCCAATTTTCATTAATATTCTTTATATTTCTCATAAGACCATCCTGTTTGTTTTTTATATTATTAGCAGTATAAGAGCTTCTTATTAGGACTTTCCGATATTACATATGCATCGTTCATTCCGATAATTATATAATCACAAATCGAAACGCCGAATTTAAGTAAAAACGATTTAAGGTCAACCAAAAGTTTTACATCCCGCTCAAAAATATCGGCATCGCACTGCGAATCCCTGCGAACCAAATAGCACATCGGAGAATGAATAGCCAAAGCCTTTTTGATTACGGCAGAGCGAATATCTGCAACACTGTCATACGCATCAAAATACAAATACGAGATACATTCGCACTTATTATTCAAAAACACGACAGCATAACTTTTGTCCTTCCCGTTCATAAGAGAGTAAGCAAAAACAGTGCGACTTCTGCCATCATTAAGCGGCACATTTTCCTCTCTGTCGGGATCCGCACCTCTTTTCATCAGTTCGTTGCACGCTTTGATTAAAAAAGCGGTATTCTCACCTATTCCGCAAACTTTCTGCAAATCGTTAAAATCTGCGGAAAACACATTTTCAAGGCTGTGAAATTCATTAAGCAAAGCATAGGCAACGGGCTTAACATCCCTTTGCGGAATGATTATAGACAGATAAAGTTCTAGAATATTACAGCTGTTAAAAGAGGCGTCACCGTTTTTAATATAATTCTGCCTCATTCTGGATCTGTGACCGTATCTGCTTAAAATATCCATAACTGCCTCCGTTTCATTTTTCTATTTTATCATAATAAATAATATGGTTCAATACTATTCTTGACAAATTGCAAGCACAATGATAAACTTCAAATATGGGAGTAAATAAGGACAGGGATTGAATACGGATATAAAAGACAAAAAGGAAAAAATAAAGAAAAGTTTTTTCTCCAAATCCACCGAAGAAATAAGTGACAGGGAGCTGCTCGAGGGCATTATTGCTGTTGCTTTTTCGTGCGACGACGCTAAAACAATCAGCGATTCGCTGTTTGCAAAATACAACACTCTCGGTAATATAGTCAAAGCTGACGTTCCGTCGCTTCTTAAACTTGACGGAATAAACGAGCAGATGGCGGTTTTTATTTCCTTACATTACTCACTGCGACAAAAGATGATGAGCGAGAGAAATTTCAAAATTACAAATCTGTCGTCGTTTGATGCACGAAAAGCATACGGTGCAAACCTGCTCAGAGCGCAAAAAACGGAGGCTGTTGCCGTAATAAATCTTGATAAAAATATGGACATCATCTCAAGTTCCGTCATTTCGCACGGCGGTGCGAATTTTTCTCAGGTAAGTCCGTCGGAACTGATTAAGGCGGTAATGTACGAACAGCCGAAATACATAATCATAATGCACAATCACCCGGACGGCAACTCCAATCCGTCGCTTCAGGATTTCAACTTTACGGTAAATGCCAAGGAGATATTTAACTCTGTCGGCTTTAAGCTGATAGACCATGTCATAATAGGCTCGGACTCGGAATACTCCATGAGCGAGAGCGCAAACAAATACTTTACGGATTAACAAATCACATACATAATATATTAAACCCAAGTGCAACAAGCCGCTTGGGTATTTTTATTACTTATCCGATTTAAGCGATGAGCCGAACACGTCGGCAACCTCACTTATGGAAATAAACGCATTTTTATCTATCGAGTGAACGATATTTTTCATCTTTCCGATTTGAAATCTGTTGAGTACAAAGTAAACTACCGTGCGTTCTTTGTCGGAATAATAGCCCTTCGCATCAAAAAATGTTATACCGTTTCCGAATTCCTCAGACAAAGCACGGCATATCTCGTCATGCTTTGTGGTAATAATCATAGCGGACTTTGAGCGGTCAAAGCCCTCAACAATATAATCAATCACCTTAAGAGCGACCACATAGGTAACTATCGAATACAGCGGCAAAATCCAACTTTTAAGCACTATACCGCAGATAACATAAAGAATAACATTATATATCATTACAAAGGTTCCCACCGACATTGAGAGCCGCTTTGCAAATATAACGGAAAGTACCTCGATACCGTCCATGGCTCCGCCGTAGCGAATGGCAAGACCGCTGCCGACACCGGAGATAAAACCGCCGAACACAGCACACAAAAACAAGTCGTCCCGTGCAAGCGGCGAAAAGCTCGTAACATCAACAGGCAAAACATCCGTAATCACCCATGCGCTGAGCGAATAAATTGCAACAACAAACAGAGCATAAACGGTAAAAACCCATCCCTGCTTTTTTGCGCCGAAGAGAAAAATCGGAATATTCAGTACAATAAGAAAAACAGACAACGACATCCAATCGGGCGTAACTTGGGACAAAAGCATTGCAGTGCCCGAAATTCCACTGTCATAAAGCCTTACGGGCTGAAGAAACATAGTAACCCCGACAGAATTAATCACACCGGCTATAAAGAGCATAATAAAATTTTTTATACTGAATTGCTTAATAAATTTCATAAAATATCCTTTCGGCTTTTTTTCATTTTATCATAATAACCGTTTTTATTCAAAGAATAAATTGTAAATAATACTGCCGCAAAAAGCAGAGAAACGCAAAGATAAAAACAACTTCTTACAAAATTGTAATCATACAATTATTTTATACACTTGCAAACAGAACATATATATGTTAAAATCCAGTACAAGAGTGTGTTAAATTTTTAGTAAAACAATGAGAGAGGAAGATTTAATATGTTTTGGTTTATGGGAATTTTGGCAGGAGTCCTTTTGGGCGTTGCCGACATAGTTTGGCTCATACGCAAAAAGAATGTAAAGAACTGTATCGGCATAATGATAAGAGACATAATCGTAAGCAACGTAACATCGCTTGCACTTATGTCTTTGGTATTCAAAATACCTAATTTATTTTTACCTGCCGAACACAGCAAAAAATATCCGTTTGAATTTTTTGCACTGGTTATAGCGGTAGGTCTAGTATTTCTGTTTTGCAGTGCCGTTGTAAACGGAGTGCTTACATTCTCAAAAGAGGATAAGCCAAAACGCAAGGTAGGCGCATGGATAATCCGCATTATCGCTACCCTATTTGCGGCACTTTCCGCCGCAGCAGTTTCTGCATCGATTTGGTCGACGCAAACATTTGCGGGTCTTACACCCGACCAAATGCTGATAAACCTTAATTCGGACACGGGCGGAACGAGCGAAGAGGTTATGATAACCATGTTCCAAGGTCCTGTTTTAACGACAGTGGCTGTAACGGTTTTATTTGCGATATTTGCTTTTTCACCGAGAAAAATCACATACACCCTCGGCAAAAAGTCAAAGGTCGTTTTTTCGGGACTCGGCAGAAGAATCACAGCGCTTGTTTTATCAATCGCAATGCTTTCAGGCGGCGTTATGTTCGGTGTTGAAAAACTTTCACTTCAAAAACTAATTGCCGCTTACACAGACAGTTCAACATATATTGAGGATAATTTTGCAGACCCGAACACCGTAAATATTACCTTCCCCGAAAAGAAGCGTAACCTTATCCACATTTATCTTGAATCCATGGAGAATTCGTATTTTTCAAAGGACCTCGGCGGATATATGGACACTAACCTGCTTCCCGACCTTGAAAAATTATCAAAAGAGGGATACAATTTCTCCGACCGTCCCGAAGGACAATTCGGCGGTAACGGCCATTCAACAGGTGCCAACTGGTCAATCGCATCAATGGTTAATATGGCGAGCGGTATGCCTATGAAAGTTCCGGCAGACCGTAACCAGTACGGTACTGCAAACAACTTCCTTCCGGGTGCCACAACAATCGGCGATATACTCAAGGAGCAAGGATATAATCAAACTGTAATGTTCGGCGCAGACGCAAATTTCGGCGGACTCAGATATCTCTTTGAAGAGCACGGCGACTACAAAATAATGGACGCACAATATGCAAGGGATAACGGTCTTGTTCCTCCGGACTACCATGTTTGGTGGGGCTATGAGGACGACAAACTATACGAATTTGCAAAGGATGAAATCACCCGACTTGCAAACGAGGACAAGCCGTTCTACTTCGCTATGGAAACCGCAGACACGCACTTCCCCGACGGCTATCTTTCCGAAAATGCCGAAACGCCGTTTGATAAGCAATATGCAAATGTTATCTTTTACAGTCAGGCTGAAACCGTTAAATTCGTTCGTTGGATTCAGGAACAGCCGTTTTACGAAAATACCACTATTGTTATTAACGGCGACCACTTGAGCATGGACCAGAATTTCTTTAAGGACTTCGACCCCGATTACAGACGCACCTGCTTTAATCTCGTTCTCAATCCGTCGCCGAACTGCACATCGGCAAAAGCCGACAGATTTAACAACCGTGAGTGGGCAACATTTGATATGTTCCCGACAATGCTTGCGAGCATAGGCGTTGATATTCCGGGCGACAGACTCGGTATCGGTACAAATCTTTTCTCCGAAACGCCGACATTATTCGAGCATGACGGCACGGATTTTGTAAATACGGAACTTGAAAAACGCAGTAACTTCTACAATAACCACGTTCTTGTAGACTGGTCAAGAGTCGGAAACAATAATAAAAAGGACAAAGACAAACAAGAATAAAAAATCAAGGCTTCCGTCTGAATATGACGGAAGCCTTTTTTCGTCAGCCTGCTTTTAACATTTAATTATAAACAAAAGCAACATTAATATACTTCTAATCAAGCACGGACATTCTGTTCATCTTCTGCTCGAACTTATTCTTAAACTTTACCTTAGGCACGGCAATGGGATAATTGCCTGTAAAGCAACCGTTGCAAAATCCGACAGAAGCGTTTTCTGCCAATTTATACGTAGCGTCAACCGAGAGATAAGCCAAAGAATCAACGCCTATTGCCTTTGCGATTTCATCAACGGTAGGATACTTGCAGGCAATGAGATTTTCCTCGTCGTCAACATCGGTACCGAAATAGCACGGGTGCTTAAACGGCGGAGAGGACACCCTCATATGCACCTCTTTTGCCCCTGCTTCACGCAAGAGATTTACAATAGCTGCGCAAGTGGTTCCTCTTACGATAGAATCGTCTATCATAATTACTCTCTTGCCCTTTATATTTTCTTTGATAACATTCAGTTTAATTCTTACGGCACTTTCCCTTTGCTTTTGGGACGGCTGAATGAAACTCCTGCCTATGTATCTGTTTTTCACAAAGCCTATGGCATAAGGTATTCCGCTTTGTCTCGAATAGCCGAGAGCCGCATCAAGTCCGCTGTCCGGAACACCGATAACAATATCCGCATCAACAGGGCTTTCCTCAGCCAAGAACTCTCCGGCTCTTATTCTTGCCTGCTCCACAGAAGCGCCGTCAATAGTGCTGTCGGGGCGTGCAAAGTAAATGTATTCAAATACGCATACATTGCCTTTATTTTTGCAGTGAGTCTTATTTGAATGTACGCCGTCGGAATCTATCGTTACGATTTCGCCCGGCAAAACATCACGCACAAACTCTGCACCGAGAGTATCCAAGGCGCAGGATTCACTGCTCACGCACCAGCCGCCGTCCTGCGTTTTTCCTATGCACAGAGGTCTGAATCCGTTTTCGTCACGAAAAGCAATCAATTTCGTTGCGGTCATAACAACGCAGGAATATGCGCCTTTAATCTGGGAGAGCGATTTTTCGATTGCCTCCTCGGTGCTCTTTGAATTCAGCCTGTTTGCGCTGATGGTATATGCAATGGATTCCGTATCACTGGTGCCGTGAAAGATACCGCCCTTGAGTTCAAAACTGCGGCGAATTTCATCCGCATTGACGAGATTGCCGTTATGCGCAACCGCAAGATTGCCCTTAATATGCCTGATAACAATGGGCTGAATGTTATTCACGTTCTTTCCGCCGGTTGTGGAATATCTTACATGACCTATCGCAATATTGCCCTTACCGAGTCCGTCAAGTCTCTGCTTTGTAAAAACATCGGGCACCAAACCGTCGCCCTTAAAATGAGTAAATACTCCGTCATCATTTACCGCAATGCCGCAACTTTCCTGTCCTCTGTGCTGAAGAGCATAGAGAGCGAGGTAAACATCCTCGGCTATATTGCAGGTTTTCGGCATAAATATACCGAAAACTCCGCACTCCTCATGAATACTGTTAAACATATTTTATCGTCCCCCTCAAAGTCAACTTTGATTATTAAATCTTTAATTAAGCAAAAATCATCTGCTTAATTAGGCGTATAAAGATTTGCATAAGGTCTTGACGACAGCGGCGAGAGTTTCTTAAACGGTTTTGCCATAATCTTATCGTAATCTGCATCAAAATATTTACAATACTTTTTTACATAAGAATCAAGTTCCTTTTTATCCTCATCGGAAAGGTCGGACACCTTTATGTTAGGCGAAAGATTTTCCTTTGGGAACGAACCTCTTACAAAAATTTTTCCCCCGTGCATACCCGAAGCGCAGTGAGTACCAAAAAGTTTTTCGCCGCGTTTCATATTAAGACCGAGCAAAACAATCGTTCCGCCTGCCATATATTCTCCGAGAAACGAGCCGGCATTTTGACCGATAACCAAAACGGGTCTCATCTCTCTGAATTCTTTCATATGAATACCGCCTCGGCACGCAACATTATCCTTAATATATATCTGACCGTCACGCATACCGTAACCCATAGCGTCGCCGCTGTGACCGTGAACGACAATTTCTCCGCCGCCCATGGTATTACCGACTGCGTCTTGACAGTTTCCGTAAACGATAACCCTGCCTCCGTTAAGATAGCATGCCATATCATTGCCCGGTGTGCCGTAAATTTCTATGGTCTTGCCCTTATCAAGAGCACAGCCGATATATCGCTGACCGTTAACGTCCTTAACGCTGACCTTATTTTTCTTTGACAGTTCTTTTTTTATCTCGTCATCTACTTCTTCGTATCTTCTGAGTCCTGCTTCAATCATAATTTCGCCTCCCCGGTTTTTGCAACCGATTATTCTCCCGCATGTTTTATACCGAGAATTTCAAGTTCTTTGTCGCTGAGTCCTATACCCCTGAGCATAAGTCTGTTGCCTCTGAGCGAATCAATGGAGTTTATGCCCATTCCGCCCATCATTTCTTTTATCTCGTGGTTCCATGCATTAATAAGATTCTCAACCCTTTGATGAGCTTCTTCTGGCTTGAGTCTTTTTGTGAGTTCGGGTCTTTGGGTTGCAATGCCCCAATTACATTTACCGGTTTGACAGGTCCGGCACATATGACAGCCCATGGCAATAAGAGCGGCAGAAGCGATATAACAAGCGTCTGCTCCCAGAGCGATTGCCTTAACAATATCGCTTGAACACCTAAACGAACCCGCCGCAACGAGGGACACGGTAGAACGAATGCCCTCCTGTCTGAGTCTTTCGTCAGCTGCGGCAAGAGCAAGTTCAATAGGAATACCCACATTGTCTCTGATACGGGTAGGAGCGGCACCTGTGCCTCCCCTAAAGCCATCTATTACTATGATATCCGCACCCGCTCTGGCACAACCCGAAACAATAGCGGCAACATTATGCACTGCGGCAATCTTAACCGCAACAGGCTTTTTACCGTCGGTTGCCTGCTTTAAGCTCCATATAAGTTGGCGTAAATCCTCAATCGAATAAATATCGTGGTGCGGTGCCGGAGAAATAGCGTCCGAGCCCTCGGGAATCATACGGGCATTTGATACCTCAACATTTACCTTTTCGCCCGGAAGATGTCCGCCGATGCCCGGCTTTGCACCCTGTCCGATTTTTATTTCGATAAATTTACAGTTATTAAGATAGTCCTTATGTACGCCGAAACGACCCGACGCAACCTGAACAACGGCGCAGTCTCCGTAGCCGAACAAATCACTGTGCAGTCCGCCCTCACCTGTGTTAAACAGGGTTCCCAAATCCTTAGCCGCCCAAGCAAGCGATTTTTGAGCGTTCAGACTGATTGAGCCAAACGACATGGCGGAAAACATAATCGGCGTTTCCAGCACAACCTGCGGCGGCATTTTAACGGCAGACTTGCCTTTTCTCTCAACGGTTATTTTTTCGGGTTTTCTTCCCAAAATCGTTCTGATTTCCATAGGCTCACGAAGCGGGTCGATGGACGGATTTGTTACCTGCGACGCATTAAGCAAAATCTTATCCCAATAAATCGGAAACGGCTTTGGATTACCCATAGCGGAAAGAAGGGTCGAGCCGGTGTTTGCCTGGCGGCATATTTCCTGCTGATACTGCGGAGTCCAGTTAAAATTATCCCTGTACTCACATACATATTTTTCTATTCTCAGCGCTCCCTTTGGACAAAGGTCAACGCATCTGTGACACGCAACGCACGAATCCGAATTTGCAAGAACGGTTTTATTATCCTTTGCAAAATAGTGGCACTCATTTGCACACTGTTCTACGCAAAGTCCGCAGTTTACGCAAAGTTCCTTATCTCTGATAACGGTGAATCTGCGGGGAATGTAATTAACAGCCATATTATTCATCCTCCTCTTCTATTTCCAAAGGAATGAAAACAGGTTCTGCACCGCTTACCGACCACACCTTATCGGGATTCGGACAAACTATGCGAATAGCCGATTCTTCACTGGCAAAGTATGCTCTGTTGCCCTTTGTTGCGGCAGTTAGTGAGCGAAGTTTCAGTCTGTCATTAATAGCAAGAAGTCCTTTGTTGGAACCGAGTATAACCGAAAACGGTCCGTTGACGAGAGCACCGCTGTATATGGTTCTGAGATTAGTAAAATATTCCTTTCTCTCATCGTCCATACGGTCTATTTCGTCCCATTCGGGAGCAGTCAAAACATCTGCCGCAACATCTATCGGCAGTTTATGATGTCTCAAAAGATGGTCGAAAAGATAGGTGATAACCTCGGTATCGGTCTGCATGGAGCACTTATAGCCGAACTGCTCGATATATCTTCTGTTTGCATCATAAGAGGAAATTTCTCCGTTATGAACTATTGACCAATCGAGAATATTAAACGGATGCGCTCCGCCCCACCAACCGGGAGTGTTAGTGGGAAATCTGCCGTGAGCAGTCCAAATATACGCATTATATTTATCAAGCATATAAAACTCTCCGACATCCTCGGGATAACCGACAGCCTTAAAACAGCCCATATTTTTTCCGCACGAAAAAATATAAGCGCCGTCAATGGAGTTATTTACATTCGTTACCGAGCGTGCAACATACTCCTCTTCGTCAAGGCGTGCATTATTCATACGCACTCTGTTTGCCGTACCGAAGTAACGCCAAATATCGGGTCCGTTATTAATACTCTCTACCTTTTTGGTAGGAATTCTCTCCGCAACATCTATATTAAAATGCTTAAAAAGAAATTCCTCGCAAGCCTGTCTGGCTTCTTTGTTGTCATAAAAAACATGAAAAGCATAATCGTTCTTATGCTCGGGATATATTCCGTACGCCGCAAAACCGCCGCCCAATCCGTTTGAACGGTCATGCATAAGCGCAATGGATTTAATAATTTCGGAACCGTTAACAGGCTTACCCTTACGGTCGATAATCGCCGCAATGGCACAGCCTGACGGAATTCTGATTTCGCCTTCCTTTAACATTTTCCCTCTCCTTACAATTTGTTATAAAATCAACTTTTGCCTTCCCTGTTTTTTCAAGGAAGGCTGTTGCTTTTTATTAATTTTTCAATTTACATATAAGCCTGATACTTATATATCATCCTCACCCTGAAGAGCGTCATAGCCTCTCTCGCCGGTTCTGACCTTAACGACATCGTCAACATCATAGATAAATATTTTTCCGTCGCCGATTTTTCCTGTATAGAGTACCTTTCTCGCCGCATTTACAACCGTTTCAACAGGTACGGCGGAAACTACCATTTCAAGTTTCATCTTCGGGTTAAGATTCATTTCTTCAATTTCTACGCCACGATATTTACGTATATGACCTTTTTGCGTACCGCAGCCCATTACATTAGTTACCGTCATTCCGGTAATGCCTATGCCGTTCATAGCCTCTTTAATGGCTTCAAAGCGTGCAGGATTAAATATCATTACAATTTTAGTCAGCTTATGCTCCGAAGTATCCGCAGTATATGATTCAACAGGTACTGCCTTTTCAACGGGAGCTGCAATCGGTGTTACCTCCGGTGTGTCCTCAGCACTCGCCTGAATGGAAGACGAGGTTGCAAAAGCCATAGCCGGCATAAAGTCTGCGTAAGCCGACGGAAGATTATGCTCGGTTGCGTCGAGACCTTTAATCTCTTCCTCCTCGCTGACACGGAGTCCGACGGTCTTTTTAATAACCGTAAAGACGATAATCATACATACCGTAGTCCATGCCGCAACGGCAAGAAAGCCGAGAGCCTGAATACCGAGTTGCTTAAAACCGCCGCCGTAAAACAAACCCTTGCCCACTCCGTCATAGCCGGTTGAGAAAAGACCTACGGCAAAGGTGCCCCAAATACCGTTTGCACAGTGAACACCGACAGCGCCAACAGGGTCATCTATATGAAGTTTCTTATCAAGGAATTCTACGGCAACCACTACAAGAATACCTGCTACTAAACCGATAATGCTTGCTCCCAGAGCGTCAACGCAGTCGCACGAAGCGGTAACCGCAACCAAACCTGCAAGCGAGCCGTTGAGTGACATCGAAACATCGGGTTTGCCGTCCTTTATCCAGGTAAAAATCATTGTCGTACAGGTTGCAACGGCAGGTGCCATTGTAGTTGTGACAAAGATTGAAGCCAAAGTGTCAACATCCTTTGCAGCTGCTCCGTTAAAGCCGTACCAACCGAACCAAAGAATGAACACACCGAGTGCGCCCATAGTGAGCGAATGACCGGGTATAGCCTTAACCTTAATACTGCCGGTCTTTTTATCCTTAACATACTTTCCGATACGGGGGCCGAGAATAGCCGCACCGATAAGCGCCGCAATACCGCCTACCATATGTATAGCCGTCGAACCTGCGTAATCGTGAAAACCGAGTTTTGCAAGCCAGCCGTTTGAGTTCCAAATCCAGCCTGCCTCGATAGGATAAACAACAGCGGAAATAACCGCAGAATAAATACAATACGAGATGAACTTTGTTCTCTCTGCCATAGCACCCGAAACAATTGTAGCCGCCGTAGCACAAAAAACAAGGTTAAATACAAAATTCGACCAATCGCCGCTTGATGAATAGTAGCCGTTAATCAAACCGAGGTTAGGCAATCCGAAAAGTCCTGCTATATAATCCTCGCCGAACATCAAGCCGTAGCCGATTAAAATGAACATTACAGAGCCGATACAAAAATCCATAAGATTTTTCATTATAATGTTACCGGCATTTTTTGCTCTGGTAAATCCTGTCTCCACCATCGCAAATCCGCACTGCATAAAGAACACCAACGCAGCGCCTATCAAAAACCACACACCGAAAATGTTATCGGTGATTACAGACAATATGTTATCAGTCATACCGTTTCTCCTTTTTTCCTATAGTTTGTTATAAACAGAAAATAAAAAATAAGAGGGTACGACTGCACAGATTCTCTGTAAGTCGCACCCCATTGTGCTTTCTAATTCGACAGCGCCGAAGAAAAAATCCGACGCTGCCTTATTATAATCAGTTGACTTAAGTCAACCAGAGAGGGCTTACAATATAAGAATCCGCATTTTCTTATATCTTAATATAACTCGTTTTGATTAATAATTAATCATATAACGGTTGATTTCCCACTGTGATACCGAGGTCTTGTAACTGTCCCACTCGGCTTTCTTACCGGAAATGTAGTTATTGAATACATGAGAGCCTAAAGTCTCTTTAATGAACGGATCAGCCTCTGCCGCTTTAATAGCCTCCTCAAGAGAACCGGGGAGACACTTAATGCCGTTCTTTGCAAGTTCCTCATCGCTGAGAGCAAATACATTCTTGTCATATGCCGGTGCAGGCTTTAAGCCTCTTTTAATTCCGTCAAGACCTGCTGCAAGGCAAAGAGCCATTTCAAGATAAGGGTTACAAGTCGGGTCGGGACATCTGAGTTCGACTCTCGTTCCCTTGCCTCTTGCGGCAGGAATACGAACAAGACAACTTCTGTTTGACGTTGACCATACAAGATATGACGGAGCCTCATAGCCCGGAACAAGTCTCTTATATGAGTTAACCGTCGGGTTTGAAACAACAGCCATACCCTGAATATGCTCCATAATACCGGCAATAAAGCTGTATGCCTTTTCGCTAAGTCCGAGTTCACCGTTCGGGTCATCAAAGATATTCTCGCCTGTTTTAAGGTCATAGAGAGACATATTTGTGTGCATACCTGAACCGTTGATACCCTCAATCGGTTTCGGCATAAAGGTTGCATGCAAACCGTGTTTTGTGGCATAAGTCTTAACCACATGCTTAAAGGTCATAACTCTGTCTGCCGTTGTCATAACATCACCGAACTGGAAGTCAATCTCGTGCTGACCCTTGGCAACCTCGTGGTGAGAAGCCTCAATGGTATAGCCCATTTCCTCAAGTGCAAGGCAAATATCCCTTCTGCAATTTGAACCTGTATCAATAGGATTAAGGTCGAAATAGCCAGCCTTATCGTTAGTCTCAAGAGTCGGAGTACCGTCCTCGTTAGTGTTAAAGAGGAAGAACTCGCACTCAGGGCCTACATTAAATCCGTAACCCATCTCGGCAGCCTGATCAATCACCTTCTGCAAAACATTTCTCGGGTCACCCTCAAACGGTGTTACATTGTCTGCCTTATAAACAGAACAGATAAGTCTTGCAGTCTGTGCGTTTTGGTGCTTGCGCCACGGAAAGATTGCCCATGTATCATAATCCGGATGCAAGTACATATCTGACTCATCGATTCTTACGAAGCCATCAATTGAAGAGCCGTCAAACATACAGTCGTCAGCCAGTGCCTTTTCAAGCTGAGAAATTGTAATAGCAACATTTTTCATAATTCCGAACAAATCGGTAAACTGAAGTCTGATAAACTCAACGCCGCATTCTGTGGCTTGCCTTAAGATTTCTTCCTTTGTGTACTTACTCATAGCAAATACCCCTCCTATTATAATAATTCATTATACAAAAAAGGCGAGGGTGTCCCTTTTCGGAACACCCTCGTTTCAAGTACAATTTCATTATATGACCGCAATTAATCGTTGTCAATATTTTTTGTTCATTTTGTATACTTACATAATCATTCAGGGAATAAAAAACAAAATTTTCGTTTAAGATGCACAATATGAGCCGTCACTCACAGTTGTAAGAGGATAAAATCTCAAAAAATCTTTTTTCCTTTTTCTCACGCTCATCTTGCGTATCGGAGGAGTCAAAAAAGCAAATTTTACCTTCCGATTTTTTAGAAGAAAGCAAATCGTTTTTCTTGAGCACACGGTAAAGTTGCCTTGCAACTCCGGGTGCGCCGTCAAAAAATTTAACATTTCCGAGCACTTTTCTTATATTATCCTTAGCCAGCGGATAATGGGTGCATCCGAGCACAACATTTTCTGCCATGCCCTTATATTTTCCGAGCAAATTTTGCAGATAATTATCAAGTTCGTCAAATCTTGACTGCTCAATCAAATCAGCCATACCGACGCAGGAAAGAAGTTCTGTATTACCGTTATCGTATTTTGAATACAGGCGATGAAATTTTTCGCTTTCTATTGTACCTCTCGTCGCCATAACAAGAGTGAAACCATCAAAGGATTTGTCATGCACCACCTTATATGCAGGCTCAATAGCAATAATCGGCAGCGTACTATACTTATTTCGAAGAAAATCGACAGCCTTTGCCGAAGCGGTATTACAGGCTAAAACCACCGCCTTACAATGTTTCTTTTCCGTCATATACTCCACGATTTCATCGCATCTTTTAATTATTTCTTCGTCGCTTTTGTCACCGTACGGACAGTTTTTTGAGTCGCTGAAAAAGAAATAATCCTCGTTTTTCATCAATCTCAACGCCCGAGACAAAACAGTTGAGCCGCCTATTCCGCTGTCCAAAAAGCCGATTGGCATATCATTCATTTTTATTACTCCATACAACCCTGAAAGGCTGTCATTCCGCCTTTTCTGTAATAAATCTTGAAGTTTCTGCAAAGTTGCCGACAACCGTACCAATGCAAAAACCGTATTTATTATATACACTTTACCATTAAACTTCAAGGGCAAAACAATGAAAAATGCGACCTCGCAAAAATATGCGAAGCCGCAATGTGATTATTTAAGTATTTCTACTATTTTTCTCTTATATGACAAAAATTTTTCGGTCAAGTCAAAATCGGCAGAACGTGGCTTTGGCTCATCAATCACAATTTCCTGCATATGATTGCCGAAGGTGAGAATATAAATCCTGTCGGAGAGCAAAATTGCCTCGTCAATATCGTGGGTGACAAACACCGTAGAAAGATTAATGTTCTCCATCACATCAAGATACCATGTATGAATTTTTGACTTTGTAATGGTATCCAGAGCACTGAACGGTTCGTCCAGAAGTGCCACTCCGTTTGAGGAGAGATATGTTCTAAGCAGTGCCGCACGCTGACGCATACCGCCCGAAAGTTCACCGGGATACTGCATCTGCGTACCGTCAATACCAAAGGTTTCAAAAAGCGGATTGGCTTTTTTTCTCGCCTCTTTTTTTGACATACCGCCGAGCACAAGCGGCAAAGCTACATTATCTATAACCCGCCTGTACTCAAAGAGCAAGTCCTTTTGGAGCATATAACTGATTTTGCCGGGTTTTGAGGTTACATCCTCACCCTTTAGCAAAACTCTGCCGCTGTCGGGAGAAATAATGCCCGAAAGAATACTTAAAAGTGTGCTCTTTCCGCTTCCGCTTACGCCGAGCAGTCCGACAATTTCGCCCTCATTCAGAGTAATGCAAGCGTCCTTTAAGACAACATTATCATCAAAACTCTTATTTATTTTTTCTGCCTTTAATACTTCCATAATTATGCCAAATAATCGTTTGAATATCCTGTTCCCGCAGGAAGTTCCTTTTCAACGAGTTTTTCATCATAAAGCCAAGCGTAGAAAGCGTCCCAGCGTGCAGGGTCGATATAGCCCCACTTCTGTGCATCTGCGATATATTGGTCTGAAAGCCATCTCTGACTTGCCTTTACAAGTTCTTCACTTCCTACGAGCGACTTTGTTTCGTCACCGTCGATAAGAATTTGAGCGGCTTCATCAGGATTTTCGATAGCGTATTCATAACCCTTTCTTGTTGCTTCAAGGAATGCTTTTGCCTCGTCGGGATTTGACTTTAAGAAGTCATTATTTGCGATAAGGATAGGAGTGTAATAATCAAATGTGGGATTAAGGTCCTTAAAGTAGAAGAAGTCGGTATCAATCTTATTAACTTCGCTGTTGATACCGCCCCAGCCGTAGAATACCCAGATAGCGTGGTCGGGGTTCTGCTGAACGTCCTGAGCCTCATCGGTTACGGTATTCGGGATTCTTGTTACCTTATCCCAATCGCCGCCGTCCTTTTCAACAACATTCTTCATCATTGCAAGTTCAATCGGAGAATCCCAAGTGAGATAGGTTTTTCCCTCGAGTCCCTTAGGTCTGTCCATACCCTGACCCTTGAGCGAAATAATTCCGGAGGTGTTGTGCTGGATAAGAGCAGCAACAGCAGTCACCTGCATAGGAGTATCGGAGGTGAAAGCCGCAGCGAGAGTATCCTGTGCATCGATTGCAAACTGAGCCTGACCGGCAGAACAAGCCTCCGTTGCACCGTTCTCGGGCGGCTGAACGATTGATACATTAAGTCCTGCGTCCTTATAATATCCCTTTGAAAGAGCAACATAAAGACCTGTATGATTTGTATTCGGTGTCCAATCAAGGCATACTGTAACGTCTTTAAGTTCTGCGGTTTTTTCTGTTTTATCATCCGATGATGATTTGGAGCAAGCCGCAAAACTGAACACGAGCACAGCCGCAAGTAAAGCTGCGGTGATTTTCTTAAATCTTTTCATTATTTCAAATCCTTTTTATTTTACTGTGAATTTTTCTTTTTTGTTTTTTTAGCCCACGGCATAGCCGCTCTCTCAAGGAGTGACACTATGCCCATAAGAATCAAACTGATAGCCGAAATAAAAACTATTACGGCAAACATTTTATCAAACGCATATGCTTTTTTCACCCTGGTCATATAAACGCCGAGACCTTCAAAACCGCCGAGCCATTCGCTGACAACCGCACCCACGACCGCATAAGCCGAAGAAATGCGAAGTCCGCTGAAAAACGAAGCTATGGCGTTGGGAAATTTAACATATCTGAATATCTGATACCTGTTTGCTCCCATGGCTCTCATAAGATTTATTGCATCGGGGTCAACGCCCTCAAAGCCCGTAAGAAGTCCGATAACAATCGGGAAAAAGGTGGTAATAACCACAAGCGTAATCTTGGGTGCCATGCCGAAGCCCATCCACAAAACCAGCAGAGGCGCTATGGCAATGGTGGGTATGGTCTGGGTCACAACAAGGATAGGATAAATAGCCTTATAAAGCCACTTAAACCTGTCCATAATAACTGCTATAACAAACGCAGACGCAATACCTATAAGCAGTCCGTAAAGGGTTTCCTGCAAGGTAACCGCCGCCTGTTTCATCATAACATCAAAGTTATTGATAAACGCAGTAAGCACCTTAGTCGGTGAGGGCAGCATATAAGCCGGTACAACCTCGGCATCACAGCACAGATACCATATCAATATAATAACCGCTACTGCAATGACGGGCGCTGTTTTATTGGTGATGCTTTGTAACTTTTTTGTCAATAGTAAGCACCTCTCCCTCGGGATTGTAAACGACCTTAATGTATGCGCTTACGCTGTCACAGCCTGCCTTAATGGCAACCTTTTGGCAATTTGTGACAATTTCCATAAGTTCATCGTAGCTTTCGCCCTCAATGGTAGTCTCAAAAGGTCCTACATAGTAATTAAGTCCGGTAGACTTTATGTATGCGATAACCTCGTCAACTATTCTGATAAGTTCGTCCTCATCCTGAACATTAGGTAAAACCTGAATTGCAACACTTGCTTTCATTTTTTATACTTCCTTTCCTCGTTTCAAAGCAGACAAAACAAACTGCCTCAAACGAATAATCTTAATAAGGCAAGAAAAAAGCACCGGCAGCTTAATCGTCGGTGCATAAATATCTTTTATAACTCGTCTTCCTACACTCGCATTACCGAACAGGTTAGAAGGGTATAATCTCAGCGTCGGTCAAAGACCTTGCACCCCTGACTTATTAAGTTAGTTTTATTATAAATCCCTACGCTTCGTTTGTCAACTCAAACCGGGGATTAAAAGTGTCGCCATGCCGAAATAAATAAGAAGAGATACGGCGTCTACTATTGTGGTGATAAACGGAGAACTCATAACCGCAGGGTCAAATCCCACCTTTTTAGCCAGTATGGGAAGAGTACAGCCGATAAATTTAGCAAATATAATTTCTAAAACAAGAGTAAGGCATATAGCCAAATCCACCATAAGCGTAATCTCATCGTTATGCATAAGCAGTTTATCGACAAGCAAAATCTTCAGAAAATTAACGGCGGCAAGAGAAATACCGCAGACAATACCTATGCGAAATTCTTTCCAAACTACCTTAAAATAATCTTTGAACTGAATCTCGCCGAGACTCATTGCACGAATAATGGTAACGCTGGCCTGACCGCCCGAGTTGCCGCCCGTATCCATAAGCATTGGAATAAACGCCGTAAGTATGGTAAGAGAGGCGAGTTTATCCTCAAAACTTGTGATTATAGAGCCTGTAAATGTAGCCGAAACCATAAGAAGAAGCAGCCACGGAAATCTTGACCTCCAACTTTCAAACACGGAGGTTTTAAGATAACTTTTTTCCGTAGGAAGCATAGCGTTCATCTTTTGGATATCCTCGGTGTTTTCTTCCTGAATGACATCGATAGCGTCATCGACGGTGATAATACCCACAAGACGGTTTTCCATATCAACAACAGGGAGTGCCAAAAAGTCATATTTGTCAAACAGCTGTGCCGCAAGTTCCTGGTCATCAAGAGTGTTAAGCGAGATGGTATTAGTCTCCATAAAGGTGTCGATAACATCATCATAGTCGTGGAGCAAAAGTTCCTTGACTGTGGTAACGCCTATCAAATGTCTTGAACTGTCGCACACATAACAGGTATAAATCGTTTCCTTATCAACACCCGTTCTTCTGATTCGTTTGAAGGCGTCCTCAACAGTCATATTCCTTTTAAGGTCTACGAACTCCGGAGTCATAATTGAGCCTGCCGAGTCCTCGGGATATTTAAGCAGAGCATTAATGGAATCTCTTGTCTCTTTATCCGCATTTTTCAAAATACGCTTAACAACCGTAGCCGGCATTTCCTCAATAACATCAACCGCATCATCGAGATAGAGTTCGTCTACAACCTCTTTAAGTTCGGCATCGGAAAAAGCATGAATAAGTGACTCCTGGCTGTCGGAATCAAGTTCGACAAAGGTATCCGCCGCTTCTTCCTTAGAAAGTAATCGGAAGAATAACAATCGCTGATTTTCGGGAAACTCATCAAACACCGCCGCTATATCCGCCGGGTTAAGTTCCGATAAAAGAGCCTTAATCTTTGCGTATTCCTTCTTGTCATAAGCATTTCTTATTTCGTCGATTATCTCGTCGAAATCCATGAAATCCATATCCATACTGTCACCGCCTTTTATTTTTTCAGTACGTATTCAGCGGGAATGTTCCCACACGCTTACCCCTCGGTATCAAACGGAGTGTCAAAGAATTCAACCTCGTCCTCATCTTGGGTTTTAACCGTCAGTCTCTTTAGAAAAACAACGGCAGATATAATAATTATAATACCTATAACGGTACAGGCAATTATTATCTTAAACTCCGGCTTTTGATGAAAAAGTTCGCCCTTAACCAGAGAAGTAAAATCCTCGCTTTGCATTTCCTGTCTTACCTGTTCGGAGGATTTATTAAGTCGCTTTACCGTAAAACTGTATTCCTTTACGCTGCCGTCGGACGCCGTTACGGTAACGGGAATTACGGGAGTTTGATTTGTATTCAGCGTAATAGTCCCCGCCAAATTGCATACTGCGTTTGCGTCCTCGCTCACAGCCTCAAGTTTTATCGCCGTCATATCGTCGGGCACATAAAGACTGTATGTCGTATCGTGCGAATTAATTTTCGGATATACCTCACCGAGTTCACAATTCAAAGCAAGAAGATTATTGTTTGAATTAATCTCCGGTTCGTTTTTGCCGTAATCATATTTGAAAAAATATGTAGAGCCTATGCTGTCCTTCTTAACCTCGATGCTTATGCCCTTTTCTCCGTCGCCGTTTTCCTGCTTAAACACAAGAGAAGCACCGTCGGTAACATCGTATGATTTCAGCGTCGGTGTTTTCTGCGACGAGTCGAGCAATATATCATACTCGAATTTTTCCGATGAGAAATCGCCCTCAAGCTGAGCATTGTTAAACGATACCGACTTAAGTACGGGTACCTCGACTCCGCCGTCCGATGCAAAGACACACAGCGGAAAAAGCAAAACAAAAATTGCTAAAAAAAGTGCCGGATAAATTGACTTTTTCATAACTCTTACTCCAATATGAAGTTGTTTACTCCGTTTTCGCTAAGCAGTTCGTAAAGATGCTTATGCTCAACAGAGGAATTAACAGCGTATATTTGATTATCTTCAAGTGCCGGAAACGCTTTAATCTCCTCAATAATTTTAGCGTCCGTAACCTTGTCGCTCTCGGAATCGACGCCCTTTATATCGACCGTCACTTCCTGAATAAGTTTAATCTTTCCGTCAAATTCCTTATTTAACTTATCTGCCAAAGCGTCGAATCCGTCGTTATAATTTGACGAAATACTCTCGGGCAAATCACATCCGTAAAGGATAAACACCTGGATTCCCAAATCGCTGAGTTCCCTTATTATATCACGAATATAACCGTAGGCGTCATCGGAATCCGGATTCAGAAAACTGTCGCCGTCCTTGTCCTTATACACTCCGTTTGTGTCGCTGACAGCCATAGACGGATTTTGCACAGATGCGACATTATCGGCAAAGCAAGAAATTCTTGCAACGGGAAGAATATCATTTTTAATCAACTTTTTAATTGAGCCGGTGCTGTCGTTACCGACATTGCTCATAGCCGAATAAGTATCTATTGCGGCAAGAGATGAGCGGTAGCCTATGGTTCCGTCCGCTCTCTTTGCGTCGAAAACAACGCTGTTACAGCCCACATCATGTGCACTTGATATAACGGAATCGAGCATTGCGGAATTGTCGAGGCTCACACTTTCGATTTTTTCTGCGGCAAGTTCAAGCGAAATCTGCGACACGGAACTGTCTGCACCCGAACTGTTTTTTATCGCTGTTTCGGCCGGCTCGGCATTTCTTATCATCCGCACATCCATACCGATGTAGCCCACACCTATAAAAATAACTGCAAGCAATATCACAGCAACGGTTCGATTACGCTTATTTTTCTTTTCTGTCTGCTTTAGCGCAACACGATGAACAGAGGCGGCAACATCCTTATATTTGTTTGAGCCGTCTCCCTCGGAATATTTATCGGCAAAATCTATATATCTGCCCTTTGGTTCTTCCGTCCAATGACTGTTGCGGTTTTTATTGTCATAAAAGCGCTTATTCTTTTTCTTTGCGTCTTTTCTATTCTTGTTTGCTTCTTTCTTCAAAACAAATCAAACCTCTGCATTTTGCTTCAAAAGAGCAATGGTGTTGTTTGGATTTTCGCTTTTGAATACAGCCGAACCTGCGACAAAAACATTTGCGCCCGCCTCAGCCGCAATTTTAACGGTGTCGGCATTGATTCCGCCGTCAACCTCTATATTAATATCGGGAGCAATCGCTCTGAGTTTCTCAATTTTAGGCATTGTACTTTGCATAAAACTTTGACCGCCGAAGCCCGGTTCAACCGTCATAACAAGCACCATCCATAATTTATCGATATAAGGCAAAACAACATCAATATCCGTGCCCGGCTTAACGGCAAGAGCCGCCTTTTTTCCGAGCGAAATAATTTTATCTATCGTGTCGCCTATATCGCTGTTGCTCTCAGCGTGAAAACAGATAATATCCGCTCCCGCCTTTGCAAACTGTTCAACATAATTTATCGGGTTGCTTATCATCAAATGAACGTCAAACGGAATATCGCACACCTTTTTGATTGACTCGACAACCGGCACTCCAATAGAAATATTGGGAACAAAGTGTCCGTCCATAACATCAATGTGAATCAAATCGGAGGCGGAAATCCTGCCGAGTTCCGACTGAAGATTAGCATAATCGCCTGCCAAAATCGATGGCGAAATCATTATATTCATAAGTGCACCTGCCATTTATAAATTCAAAATATTATACCACCGCAAGACCCAAAAGTCCATACGATAATCAATAAATAACGCCGTCTGTAACACAAAACTTAAGCGTGTGTTCACTGCCGTTTTGACGATAATCTACAAAAATCGTATCTCCGCTCTCGTTAACAGCCAAAAGTTCTGCGTCATCACTCAGCGTATCGTGGAACAATTCAAGTTGCTTTTTATCGTAATCTCCGACATTGTCACTCATAAAGAGCACGCCGCCGAAGAGCTTAATAAATTTTGCAAGAAGTTCCTGCTGCTCGGACGCAAATTTAATATTTGTTCTGCGAAGAAGAAATACATCGGGATCGCAGAGAAACGCCCTGCCGTTAAAGCATCTGCGATAAACGCTGTTATGAATCGCATTCGGGGTCGAGACATCTTCTCTGTGCATCATCTTACGCAAAAGAGTGTGCTTCCAACCGAGAGCCATATCGGCACCGATACGCATATAATCCACCTTGCCAAAGCACGGAAGCATCCACACTCCGCAGCCGAGAATAAGTTTATCGCCCACGCATTCCCTGATAAAATCCATTGCCTCACACGCTATCTGACCCCTTGTTTTATTATACATAGGAATTATGGAACAGGCATAGAGAAAATCAAGTTTAACCATGTCAAATCCCCAGTCGTTAATTATCGTGTCAAAGCAATTTCGTATATACTCCGCCGCATCTTTTTTATAAAAATCAATTCCGTAAAAGCCGCCCCAATTTGCGCCGACCGGAATAGGCTTACCCTTTTCATTCTTAATCAGCCAATCGGGATGCTGCTTTGCGACATTTGAATTAAACTCTGCTCCGAACGGTGCAAGCCAAATACCTGCCTTTAAGCCGTCCTTGTGAATCTCATCTGCAATCGGTTTCATACCGTGCGGAAATTTTTTCTTATCTATACTAAGCCAATCTCCCACGGCGGTCTGATAGCCGTCGTCGATTTGAAAGGTGTTTACATAATCATTTTCGGCAGAGAGCGACCTCAAATCACGCAGAATAATATCCTCGCTTATTTCCTGATAATAATTATACCACGAGGTATAGCCCTTGATTTTATCAACCGTTCTCGGTTTTATGCCGAGTGTTTCAAAATAAGAATCAAATACTTCGTCATATCCGCCGCTTGTAAAATAAACGTTCAAAATTTCATAAGGCTCAGAAATCACAATACCCTCCAAATCCTTAGTAAAGGTAAGAGTATTTTTATTCATATCGGCATAGATAACGGTAAAACCGGTTCTCTCGTTGAGCGAGCCGAAGAAATCGAGCGTCTTGTCATTTCTTACATAAGCAAGACCGTGGGAATGAAACTCTCCGCAGTTTTCCGCCTGCCTGCAAAATGTATAATCACCGACATAATTCAAACCGAACCTCTTGCCGAAAAATGTTTTTCCGACAAAACCCAAGTCGGACATTCTCTCATTTTTTGTAAATTCCTTTGTATCGGTCCAGGACTGAAAACCGTTTGCAAAAAATCTGCTGTCATCATTAAAATCGTATTCCCTTTTAACTTCAAATGACACGGACGAAATCTCTTTTTTCGGTACGAGAGTTATTTTGAGTCCGTGCTCGCCCTCGTCAATCTTCCACGAAATATCCTCGTTAAATTCATCGGTCTGCTTAGTCTTGCCGAATACATTGTACTTAAAACTGATACTGTAATTCATATCGTTACCTCAAATAAAAAAGTAGCGGAGACATCTCCACTACTTAATATACCACACGGTTTAGAATTTTTCCAGCGAATTTGCAAGAAAAGCCTTTGTCTTTTCGCTTTTCGGCGAGGAGTATATTTGCTCGGGCGTTCCCATTTCCTCTACAACGCCGTCAGCCATAAACATAATCTTATCCGAAACATTTTTTGCAAACTCCATCTCGTGGGTTACGACAATCATTGTACTGCCCTCATCCTTGAGATTTTTTATAACTTTAAGAACCTCTCCGGTAAGTTCCGGGTCTAGTGCCGAAGTAGGCTCGTCAAAGCACAAAATATCGGGATTGAGCATAAGCGCTCTCGCTATGGCTACCCTCTGTTTTTGTCCGCCCGAAAGCTGACACGGATAATAATCTGTTTTTTCCTCGAGACCGACTCTTTTAATTATGCTTCTTGCTCTGTCCTCGAGTTCGCTCTTTGTTCCGAGTTTCAAAAGCGACGGAGCAAGAGTAAGATTTTTAAGCACCGTATACTGCGGAAAAAGATTAAAATCCTGAAATACCAAACCAAAATGCATACGCTTTTTTCCGAGTTCGCTGTCCTTTATTTTTTTATCCCTTTTTCCGTCATAGATGAGTTCGCCGCCTACCGTTATCGTTCCCCCGTCTGCAAATTCAAGAAAATTAATGCAACGAAGCAAAGTGGTTTTTCCCGAGCCCGATGAGCCGATAATCGATAGCACTTCGCCCTTTTCCAAATCAAAGTCAATTCCTTTAAGGACCTCGGTTTTGCCGAAAGATTTTTTAATATTCTTTACTTCCAATAAAGCCATAGTGAGCCTCCTTAGTTAAAATACGACATTTTCTTTTCAGCCCATCTGAAAATGAGGGTGAGTATTCCACAGAAAAGAAGATAGAAAACAGCGGTATAAAACAGCGGCCAAATAAGTCCTGCCGATTTAATAAAGCTCTGTCCCATAAAGATAATCTCATATACCGCAATAATTCTCGCAAGAGAGGTATCCTTTACAAGAGTGATAATCTCGTTGCTCATAGGCGGCACTATTCTCTTAATAACCTGCAAAAGCGTAACCTTAAAGAAAATCTGCGACTTGCTCATTCCCAAAACAAGGCCCGCCTCCTGCTGGCCTTTCGGTATCGACTCTATTCCGCCTCTGTAAATCTCACTGAAATAGCACGAATAGTTTATAACAAACGCAACGAGCACTGCGGTAAATCGCTCCATCAAATCCCAGCCGAAAATCAAACCGGGGCCGTAATAAACGATTATGAGTTGGAGCATCAGCGGCGTTCCTCTGATAATCCAGATAAATATCTTTGTGATAAATTTAAGCGGCTTAAATTTTGACATTGAGCAAAAACTGAGCACAAGTCCGAGCGGCAAAGAAAAGAGCAAGGTCAGAGCAAATATCTTTACCGTCTCCCAAAAGCCTTTAAGCAATTCAAGTGTAACTTCCAAGAACATAACAAATATTTCCTTTATGAATATTCTACTTTTTATACCGATTATCGCACGGCAATATCGGTTATCTTATTACGACACAATGAGGCTGTCACCATTTCAGGTAGCAGCCTCGTGCATACTATTATATATAAGCGATATTATTCGGCAAGCTGAACGCCGTACTTCTCGCTGAGAGCCTTAAGTGTTCCGTCGGACTTAAATTCCTGAAGATAAGCATTTGTCTTTTCTACCATATCGCTGTTCTTGCGGAAGCTGATACCGTACTGCTCATCAACCAAAACAACCGAAGAAGTGAGGTCGGCATAATCTGTGCCCTCACCGGTCATTGCGGTAGCCATTGTAGAGTCGATAATGCAAGCGTCCACAGAACCTGATGCAACCTCGAGAAGTGCGTCACTCTGTGCCGTAACGCCCGTAGCGTTAAGACCGTTATCCGCTGCGGCAGCCTGTCCTGCGGAACCGTTTTCAACGGCGAATGTAAGATTCTTAAGGTCGTCAACACTCTTAAGAGTAGAAGCAAGGTCTTTCTTTGCAACAACTATCTGCTGATTCTTTGCATATGCCTCGGTTACGGACGAGTTATTTATAACCTCATCGGTGATTGTAAGACCGTTCCAAAGGCAATCGATTGAGCCGGTTGAAAGTTCAATGAATTTATTATCCCAGTCAATTTCAACAAACTTAACATTAACGCCGAGTTTTTCGCCGAGTTTATTTGCGAGTTCTGCGTCAAAGCCGGTCCAATTACCGTTTTCGTCCTTATAGTCCATAGGAGCAAAATCGGTAATTCCGACAACGAGTTCGCCCTTTGCCTTAATGTTTTCATAATCCGAAGAAGCCGAATCTTTTGATGAATTCTTTGCGGAACAGCCGACGAAGCATACACATACGGTGATGCAAGCCAAAACGACTGCGAGTACCTTTTTAATCATTTTCATAATAAGTTACCTCTTTCATTGTTTTTTGATACTTCAATTTGTAATTTGTGATGTGACCATTATACTTTATTTCTTTAGCGTTGTAAAGTGTTAATTTGAAAAAGTGTAATTTTTTTAATATTTCGCCCTTACGGTCTGTATTTTTATTACACTTATATGTATAAGTATTCAATTTCGGTATAAATCTTGCAAAACATCATACATTGTGCTATCGTGTGTTTACTAAAAATGTTTTTAATAAATTTGTAAAGGAGAAAGATTATGAAAAAGTTTTTAGCAATCGTTCTTGCGGCAGTAACAATATGCGTAGCTTTCGCTGCTTGCTCAAGTAAGACAAATGACACAGACACAAACACAGACACAAAAACACTTACAATGGTAACAAACGCAGAGTTCCCTCCGTATGAATATAAGGAAGGCGACGAGGTAATCGGTATTGATGCAGAAGTAGCTAAGGCAATCGCAGACAAGCTTGGTATGAAGCTTGAAATCGTTGACACAAAGTTTGACTCAATCATCCCGGGCGTACAAAGCGGTAAGTACGATATGGGTATGGCAGGCTTGACCGTTACTCCTGAGCGTGAGCAAAATGTTGCATTCTCAGATTCATACGCAACAGGTATTCAGTCAATCATAGTTAAAGAGGACAGCGAAATCAAATCAGTTGATGACCTTTCATCAAGCACAAAAATCGGCGTTCAGCTCGGCACAACCGGCGACATCTACGCAAAGGATGACTTCGGTGCAGATGCAGTAGCAGAAATGGACAAGGGTGCAGATGCTGTTCAGGCACTTCTCGCAGGCAAAATCGACTGTGTTATCATCGACAACGAGCCGGCTAAGGCATTCGTTAAAGCAAACGAGGGCTTAAAGATTCTCGACACTGCATATGCTCAAGAGGATTATGCTATCTGCTTTGCTAAGGATAACACAGAACTTAAAGATAAAGTAAATGCCGCACTTAAAGAATTAATCGCTGACGGCACTGTTCAGAAGATTATTGACAAGTACATCAACGCTGAATAATTATCAAAACCGAGTTCAAAGGCGGACTGTTACAGGACGCACTATCATAATGTAGTGCGTCCCTTAGTTCGCCTTTTGCTTTGATTTTAGGAGAATAGTATGTTAAATACATTTTATCTGATGAGCATTTCATCTGCCATTGATAATTTCAAGAGCCAGTTTGACCTTAACTTTATCCAAAAAGACAGATGGAGATATATGCTCCAGGGTCTCGGCAATACATTAACAATTACAGCCGTTGCCGCAATTATAGGCATTGTGCTGGGCGTTATAATCGCCGCAATCCGTTCCTCTTATGACAAAAACGAAGAATCGTTAAAACTCAGAGGCGGTTTCAGTTACCGTCTTTTGAAGTTTCTCAACGGCATATGCAAGGTTTATCTTACAATTATTCGTGGCACGCCTGTTGTAGTGCAACTTCTTATTTGCTATTTCATTATCTTTGCCGCCTCCTCAAACGGTGTAGCCGTTGCGATTTTTGCGTTCGGAATCAACTCGGGTGCATATGTTGCCGAAATATTCAGAGGCGGAATTATGTCAATCGACCAGGGACAGTTTGAAGCAGGTCGTTCTATCGGCTTTAATTATATCCAAACTATGAGATATATCATTTTACCGCAGATGTTTAAGACAGTGCTCCCCACCCTCTTAAATGAGTTCATAGCACTTCTTAAGGAAACTTCGGTTGCCGGCTATGTTGCCGTTACCGACCTTACAAAAGCAGGGTCGTCCATCTCGGCGTCCACCTATTCGTACTATATGCCGCTGCTTACGGTTGCACTGGTATATTTGGTAATAGTAATGCTTCTTACAAAACTTGTGGGCATTCTCGAAAGGAGGATGAGAAAAAATGAGCGATAACACTTTGATTAAAGTCAACGGTATCAAAAAATATTATCTCGGCGGAGCCGTAAAGGCTCTTGACGGAATAGATTTGAGCATTGAGCAGGGCGAGGTTGTTGTTATCATAGGTCCCTCAGGCTCGGGAAAATCCACCTTTTTGCGTTCGCTCAATCTTCTCGAAATCCCGACGGACGGACACATTATCTTTGACGGCGAAGATTTGACCAATCCCAAACTTAACATAAACGAACACAGACAGAAAATGGGAATGGTGTTTCAGCACTTTAATCTTTTCCCAAATATGACCGTGCTTAAAAATATGACAATCGCTCCGATGAAACTCCTCAAAAAGAGCAAAGAAGAAGCAGAGGCAAAAGCCATGAGCCTGCTAAAAACCGTAGGACTTGAGGACAGAGCCAACGCTTATCCGTCACAGCTTTCGGGCGGTCAAAAGCAGAGAGTTGCAATAGTTCGTGCACTGTGTATGGAACCGGAGGTAATGCTTTTTGACGAGCCGACCTCGGCACTCGACCCCGAAATGGTAGGCGAAGTTCTTCAGGTTATGAAAGAACTTGCAGACAAGGGTATGACAATGGCTATCGTTACTCACGAAATGGGATTTGCCAGGGAAGTAGCAACCCGTGTAATCTTTATGGACGGCGGAAAAATACTCGAACAGGGCTCTCCCGATGATATTTTCAATCACCCGAAAGACCCACGCCTAGTGGAATTTCTTTCAAAGGTTTTATAATCCCCTAAAATTCATAAGCTGCTCCCCTGTCTGAACAAGTCCGTAAAAAAAGGACAATAGAAAAAAGAACCATATTTAAGCCGGTTTTGCGACTCGAAAAATTTGCATAGTGGGCAGTCAAACACATTAAAAACATAAAATTAACGAAAATTGCACTACATATCCGCAAAAATTAAGCGTTGGAGAAACAAAATCTCCAACGCTTTAATTTCTACAATTGACAATAAATTTTAAGTAATATACAATAATGTAAAAATTGAAAATTTACACTATTAAAATGTTAGTGTTGGGCGTGTTGTAACGGTATCAGGTTTAACGCAAAGGAAAGTGAAATCGTTGAGTGATTTTTCATTAAATTTACTTTTTTGTAAGTATTTATGTGCTGAATAATACTTATTTTATATTGCTTTCTTTCCATAACATACCTCGTGTTTTTTATCGAAAATCGGTAGAAAATCAGTATGATTTATAGTATAATGAGGCTACCAAATTAAGAAAGGAAGATTAAAATGATTAGAAAAATCATTAAGATAGATAAAGAAAAATGTAACGGTTGCGGTGCCTGTGCATCTGCCTGCCATGAAGGCGCAATAGAAATAGTAAACGGCAAAGCCGTTCTAACAAGAGAGGATTATTGCGATGGCTTGGGCGATTGCTTACCCACCTGTCCTGTTGACGCAATTTCCTTTGAAATGCGTGAGGCTCCGGCTTATGACGAAGAGGCGGTTAAAGCAAGTCAAAAAGCAAAGCAAAAGCTTCATTCAGGTTGTCCCGGTTCACGCTCAATGAGTATAAATCACGAAAAGGAAATAGATAATACCGATCTTTTCGTATCAAGTCAGCTTTCTCAATGGCCTATTCAAATTAAGCTTGTGCCGATTAATGCACCTTATTTTGACGGTGCAAACCTCCTTATTGCCGCTGATTGCTCGGCTTATGCCTACGGCAATTTCCACAACGATTTCATCAAAAACAAGGTTACTCTTATAGGCTGTCCGAAGCTTGATGATGTTGACTACACAGATAAATTAACTGCAATTATCGAAAATAATAATATCAAAAGCGTAACCGTTGTAAGAATGGAGGTGCCCTGCTGCGGAGGTATCGAACACGCAGTTAAGACAGCACTTCAAAACAGCGGAAAATTCATTCCATGGCAGGTAGTAACAATCTCAACAGACGGAAAAATATTATCATAGGAGGATAAATCAATGGCATTTATCAAAAATGTAAATCACGAGGAAGTATTTGCTCTTGCACAACAGGTAGAGGTACAGGCAGGGCAAGTGGTCAGCAAAACCTTGGCACAAAACAGTGCTGTCAGCGTAACGCTGTTCGCCTTTTCACAGAGTGAGTAAATCGGCACACACGACTCAACAGGTGATGCAATGGTAACCGTTTTGGAGGGAACAGGACGGTTCACTGTTGACGGTAAGGCGTATCTCTGCAACGCAGGAGAAGCTATTGTTATGCCTGCTAAAAAGCCTCACGCAGTCTATGCTCCAACTGATTTCAAAATGCTTTTAACAGTAGTTTTCCCACTTGAAATTAAATAAATTCCAACAGCCGTGATCTGCAAAAACAGTAGCGGCTGTTTTAATTTGATAAAACAACTGCCCAACATAACAAGCATTACAAAATCAACTACACCGTTAACTTAATGTTGATATAAGTAACAGATTAATATATAATAAAACCAAATTGTAAAAACTATTTTAGGAGAATTATAATGACGGAAAAGTATATTATGAGAGAAAATTATATTCCCGATGGTATTCTTCACGACCATGATTTATACAATGTTTCACTAGATGACAATGTGCTGACCTTGAGCTTTGAAACGCATTTATTTTCAGACCAAAAAGGAAATGAATTTTGTGAGAAATATAAGAATTTCACAAAATGCCATATAAAATGCAGGCTTGAAGATGAATATTTTTGCAATGCAGAACTTAAAACTTCTTTTAACCGAAAGAATATGTATAAAGTGAAATCAATATCCATTGCAGAATTTGTTGATTTAGCAAATTCCGAAATTCAAAAACAAAAAGGAAAGAAATGTAATCCGTGGGAATATCTCTATACTTATGCGTCTCCCAATATTAATGAAGCAGTAATTGAACTAAGTATTTATGCCAAGTATGAGGGAGTAATTTATTCAATGTGTAATTTAGAACTTAATACAAAAGAAATCGAGTTTATCTGGGAATGATTAAAATTCATGTTAAAAAGGCGCAGAGTTATTGCTTAAATTTTAATTTTCTACTTCAAATAGGCTCTTTTTGTACTGTCCGTACAACTTGGGGCAGTTCAATTCGGCAGGGATTTTTATATTAAAAGCCGTTATTAATGCCGTTTTAAGTATTACTGTCCTGCCCTGTAAATATATATCTGCGATGTAATTTTTGGTTGCGTTTTCACCTCAATGATGTTAATATATATGAGGTAATATTAATAAACGAGGTGACGGTATGCTTCTTGCGGTAGATATAGGCAATACTAATATCGTAATCGGAATACTCGACGATGACAAATTAATCAAATCCGGCAGGATTTCAACTGACATATATCAAACAGAGGACGAATACGCAATGAATATGTATTCGTTTTTAAGACTGAACCATGCGCTCGACATAGACGGTGCAATTATTTCTTCCGTTGTTCCGGCACTGGTCAGAACACTCGTTAAGGCAGTGAAAACCGTGTGCGATGTTGATGCATTGGTTGTGGGTCCGGGCATAAAAACAGGGCTGTCAATAAAAATAGACGACCCTGCACAACTGGGTGCCGACCTTGTTGTAGGTGCTGTTGCGGCAAAGGAAAAATACCCTCAGCCCACCATTATATTTGATATGGGGACTGCAACGACAGGCTTTGTATTAGACAAGGACGCCAATTTCATCGGCGGTATAATCACAACCGGACTAAAGACATCAATCAACGCACTGACAGCAGGGGCGGCATTGCTTCCGCAGATAGACATTTCTGCTCCGAAACGCTTTATCGGTACCAATTCCATAGACTGTATGAAATCGGGATGTGTAATCGGTACGGCGTGTATGCTCGACGGGCTTATTGATAAATTTGAGAGCGAGCTTGGCGAAAAAGCAACGGTAGTTGTTACAGGCGGCTTAGGTCAGGTAATCGCAGAGCAATGCTCACACGAAATGATTATTGATAACAATTTATTGCTTGACGGACTAAAAATAATTTATAATAAAAATATAGACACAAGGAGATAAAAAAATGAAACTTGATACAATCTGCGTTCAGGGAACATATAAGCCAAAAAACGGAGAACCGAGAGTTATTCCGATTATTCAATCAACAACATATAAATACGACAGCAGCGTTGAAATGGGTGACCTTTTCGACCTAAAGGCAAGCGGATATTTCTACTCAAGACTGCAAAACCCAACCTGTGATAATGTAGCGTCAAAGATTTGTGCGCTTGAGGGCGGTGTTGCAGGAATGCTCACAGGTTCGGGACAGGCTGCAAACTTTTACGCAGTATTTAATATAGCTCAGGCAGGCGACCACATTGTCTCGTCTTCCGCTGTCTACGGCGGAACATATAATCTGTTTAATGTTACTATGAGAAAACTCGGAATTGACTTTACTTTTGTCTCCCCTACCGCATCGGCAGAGGAAATTCAGGCGGCGATTAAGCCTAACACAAAGGCAATTTTCGGCGAAACAATCTCTAATCCGAGCCTTGATATTCTCGATATTGAAACATTTGCAAGCGTGGCACATAAAAACGGAATTCCGCTTATCGTAGATAACACCTTTGCCACACCGATAAACTGCCGAGTTTTCGATTACGGAGTAGACATTGTAACCCATTCAACAACTAAATATATGGAGGGTCATGCCTCAACAATCGGCGGTGCAATAGTTGACAGCGGTAACTTCGACTGGACTCAAAATGACAAGTTCCCCGGTCTCACCACACCGGATGACAGTTACCACGGCATTGTATACACCGAAGCATTCGGCAAGGGCTCATATATTACCAAGGCAACCGTACAACTTATGAGAGACCTCGGCTCCGTACAGTCGCCTAACGAAGCATTCCTTCTTAATGTAGGTCTTGAAAGTCTGCATTTAAGAATTCAGCGTCATTGTGAAAACGCAAAAGCCGTTGCTCAATATCTCGAAAAACATCCCAAAATCACATGGGTTAACTGTGCAATGCTCGAAGGCGACAGTCAGTACGAAATCGCAAAGAAATATATGCCAAACGGCACCTGCGGAGTTGTAAGTTTCGGCATCAAGGGCGGCAGAGAGGCTGCTACTAAATTTATGGACAGTCTTCAACTCGCCGCAATTGTTACCCATGTTGCAGACGCAAGAACCTGCTGTCTTCATCCCGCTTCAACCACTCACCGCCAACTTACCGACGAACAGCTTAAAGAATGCGGCGTAAGCCCCGACCTTGTAAGATTCAGTTGCGGAATAGAGGCTGCGGAGGATATTATCGCAGACATCGAACAGGCACTCGAAAAAGTTGACTGAATAAAAATTAATTAATTGTCGGCTTATTTCCGACAACGAAAGGAAAAAATATGCTAGAATACAGATACGATACCCAACTCCTCATCGACGGACACGACCTCGACGAGGACGAAATCAACGATTATTTTGTAGAACACTTTAAGGGTGACTGCCTTATCGCTGTCGGCGACGAAGATTTAATCAAAATACATTATCACACCAATGAACCGTGGCTCGTTTTGCAGTATTGCAGAACACTCGGCGAAATATATGATATTGTTATCGAAGATATGGACAGGCAGGAGAGAGGACTTAAGGGTTGATGAAAATCAAAAAAGGATTTGCTCTGAGAAATATCGCAGGATGCGAAATAGTCGTTCCTGTCGGAACAGCAAGCGACAGTTTTAACGGTATGATTACACTCAACGACAGCGCCGCATTCTTTTGGACACTGCTCCAAAAGGAAACAACCGTTGACGAAATGGTGAACAAGACGCTCTCGGAATACGAAATCGACTCCGCCACAGCACAAAAGGATATCGAAGCCTTTGTCGCAACGCTGAGAGAAAACAATATTCTCGACGAATAAAATAAACCGCAGGACTGCCTTGCGAATACGAAGCAAGGCAGCCTAAAATTTCTCTTGACATTTAGAATGTAATAATATATAATCTTTATGTTGTATTGATGATGCGGCATATATTTCGAGGTGTGGCTCAGTTTGGTAGAGCGCTGCGTTCGGGACGCAGAGGCCGCAGGTTCAAGTCCTGTCACCTCGACCATTGACTCACGGATTTATAAAATTAGGTTCGTGAGTCATTTATTAAAAGAAAATCATCGGGGTGTAGCGCAGGTGGTAGCGCACCAGACTGGGGGTCTGGGGGTCGCAAGTTCAAGTCTTGTCACTCCGACCAAAAAGGCGGTTTTTTCAACCGTCTTTTTTCTTTCTCAAAAGTGCCGAAAGCCTAGTGTTTATGCGGGTTTACGGTATGTTTACGAATATCGTTGAATTTTGTTAAAATAGCGTTGCGTAGCACACGGTAGCACACCGTAGCACACCAAATAAAGATATAAAAACGGCTTAAATAGTGGCTTTCAGGGCATAATATTATAAATATCTTGCAGCGGGTAGCACATTTTTATAATAAATGGCGTTTTTATAGCGTTTTCGTGCGTTTTAAGGGTGATATTTGCGTTTTTTATCAGGAATTAAAGAAAGTACTGTATTTTCAGTATAAAGGCAAATAACGGCTTTAAGGGGCATATTTCAAATAAAAAGCGTTTTGCAGCGGGTTATAATCGGCATTTTCTGACAGTTCACCGACAGTTAAATTATAAATTTCTCTTTCTTCGCTCTTTGTTCGTTGCTTTTTTAGGGGGGGTTGCAAAAGTCTTTTTTTATAGGCTGCAAAAACTGTAATTTTTTAATGTGTTCCGAAAGTACAGTTTTCTCGACTTCCTCTCGACTATAAGCCGTCACTGCTTCCTCGCCGCTTTCTCACCGCTTCGTCACGGCTTCGTCACGGCTTCAAGCGGTCAAAAGTCGGTATCCCGTTGGGGTTGTATATGTTACGTAATAGGAGCGGTATCAGATTAACCCACTGCTTTATCATTTAAAGATTTTTTCAAGCGTTCTATTTTTTCTTTTTGCTTCTTCGCTCTTAAATCTTCGCCCTTAAACATAATCGGCTCTGCTGCCATTTCTTTTAATCTGCTAACAATACGATTAACAACATTATCCTTTGACGGATTTATAAAAAAGGTTTTCGGCAGATTGCTTGTAATAATCAGCGGTTTATTTGCGTTGTACCGTCTATTGATTAAATCTTCTAAAAAGGGTAAATAGCCCGTTGCAGCGGCGTTGCCTTTAAAGGTTTGTATTCCCATTTCGTCAATAACTAATAATGAATAACTCAATAATTTGTTTAAGTATTCGCCCCTATCCTGAATAACGCTATATCGTTCTAAAAATTCATTTTCGGTTATTAACTTTACTCTTGCTTCGTAATCTTCAATCAATTTGTTACATATACAAGCGGCTAAATGTGTTTTACCTCTGCCGACATTACCGCAAAAGATTAAACTAACATTTTCTTTTTTCATTTCCCGCCAATTAACACAATAATTAAAACAAAACTCTGTTATTTTTGTATTAACCCCGTTATCACAATTTGCGAAAATGCAATCAGCATATTTGCTATTGCTTCCGAAACAATCGGCTTTGCGTTTACTTACGGCTTGACGGTGTTTATATTTCTTTTCTTCCGCTTCGGCTTCTTCCCGTTCTTTGCGTTCACAATCGCATTGCATCGGGTGAAGAAACCCGCCGCTGCGGGATTGCTTCGGCTCTTTGCAGATTGAACAATATATAAACCCGTCTTTTTTATTTATATATTCGTTTTCTTGCGGCTTCCGTGCGGCTTCGCTGCCGAATATTGCCATTATTAACGGATTGCTATCCAAATTATCAGTACCCATATTTTTACCACCTCTTGTGAATTAAAAATAAACAATCAAAACGGAATAAAAAAATATTTTTTTACGGCTATGTATGGCTATATCTATATACTGTCTTACAGTTTTGTAATAGTGCATATCGCACAAAAAGTAAAAGTACACATACAGTTTTGTAATAGTACAAATTGAACAATGCTTTAAAAATCCGTCTATACTCTTACAGTTTTGTAATAGTGTACTCTTACAGTTTTGTAATAGCGAATTATTCTATTTTTTGCCACCTATCCGAAAACGCATAAACATTTTTTTGACGCAAATTTCGGTTATTCTCTATACAATCTATAAACCCGTATTTGATTAATACTTTTATATCCTTGTAAAATGTTTCCTGATTGCTATATAGTTTGTACTTACTATTTGCCAAATGCCAATTAAAATAGAATTGTTCTTGCTTTCCGTTCGGGTTGTTTTTTGTTTCTTTACCTCTGTATTGCTTTTTCATATACAGATATAAAGCAATCTGCCGCCCGTTTAAATGCTTTATAGCGTTGCTTTCAAGCATACTGTTAAAAATTCTTGTGTGCTTTTGGCTGCTGCCGACATTTTCCCATTTTTCAGGCGGTTGTTTCTTTGTTCTTCCCATACTTTGATTTAAACCGTTCCTCTTGCTTTCTTCTTGCTTCGGCGGTTTTCTTGTCTATAAGTTCGGGGTATTCAACTTGTAGTTTTCGCCTTGCCCGAATTATAGTGTTGATGTTCGGTAAACCGTCAATGTGCCATTGCTCTAATTGTTCAATTAACAATTTTGTATGCGGCTTTAAATCGCATACGGCTTCAATAACCCGTGCGGTTAAATACATATCGTTGCAGCGGCTCTGCTTATCATTTACAAGAATATCGTAAACGATTTTTTTAATATTCTTATTCATATTAAACCCGCCTTTCGCTGCACCAATTTTCAAAAGCGGTTTTTTCAACCTTATAATTTTTGCCTATTTTCAGGGCGGGAAAATCCCGTCTGTAAAATAATTGCCTTGCCGTTGGAATTGAGCAATGCAGCATTGCGGCAACTTGCTTTGTGTTGTAAAATACCGTCATTTCGCCGCCATTAGCAACGGGTGATAATTCAGGATTAACAAAATCCATTTTTAAAATGTCGTTCATTTAATTAACCTCTTTCGTAAAATTAATAATTTTATAAGGTTTATATTGAACTATCCACTGCACAATGTTATAATATAGCAGCGGGTGATATAAACCCTTTGTGAATAGTGCATACCTGTTATTGATTTGACGGTCAAGGGGTATGCTCTTTTTTTATTCCGATATATCAAATAATTTTGCTATTTCTCTGCTTCGGCTTCGTTTTCTGCTGCGGCTTTTTTCTTTTTTTCCGCTTTCTTCTGCCAATAGCGTTTTTGATGTTCGGCAATTCGCTTTTTATTCTTCTTGCGGTATTCCCTGAAATAAGCGTTGCGTTCCTCTTTCGCTATCTTTTCAAGTTCTTCATTGCTCACGGATTTACACCACCTTTCAATTTATTTTTATTTTTATCTTGACATTTCGTCACAATCTCATTATAATAGTGACAAAGATAAAAATCAAGATAAAGTCACGATGTTTTTTATTTTGTGACAAAGCCAAAACTTGAAAAGGGGTTTACTGTTATGAGTGACAAAAAAGCAAAAGAAAAAACCGAAAAAAAAGTAAAAGAAAATACCGTTGTTCTTTATAGGTTGCAAAGATTAATTGACGGTGAGCAATCAAGACAAACAATAGCGGATAAAATCGGCTGCAATGTATCACTTATTACGAAGCATTATAACGGGAATAAGATTGTAACAATAGATAGTTTAAAAAAATATGCTGAATATTTTAATGTATCAACCGATTATTTATTAGGTTTATCGGAAGCAAAAACAACCGACAAAGATTTACAATTTATTTGTGATTACACGGGCTTAAACGAAAATATAATTACTTATTTTCATAATCAACTCACATACGAAAACAGATTTATATTAACTTATAAAGCAATGTCTGAAGCAAATTCGCTTGACGAAGAATACACACCGCAAACATATATTGAGCATTACGGCGAAATATCTTATAACGAAACAAAAGAAGAAATAGAAGAAGAAATAAAAGGAATTAAAAAGTATTATAACGATTTGTTATCTTCGGATTTCCTTGAAAAAGTAAGGAGTTATTCGGGCAGAATATCTGTGTTGAGCGAAGATATTTCTTTGTTTTTGGCGGTGTTATTTAACGATAACGCATTTTTAAAGAAAACACTTTTTTGCAATAGTTATTTTAAGAACAAAAATTCAGACGATTTATTAATTTCGGTTATAGAGTACTTGCACGACTATTTTAGCGAAGCAACAGACTATTTGAAAGACGATTATTTCCTGAATTTGTTTAAATGCCAACAAGCAATGACAACATATATTCAAAACTCATATACTATGCTTGATTATTTTGCGAATTACAAAAATGAGTGTTTCAACACGCAAGGCAAATTAACCTATTTTGTAGGTGTTGCAATAGACAAAGCGTTAAAATCCAATAATGTAATAGAAACGCTGCACAATGAAATCCAAAAACTTTGGGAAGAGAATATATTTACCGAAAGTGAAATTGAATTTTTCAAAAAGTTATTTGCAGAGGTGAAAAACAATGAGCAAAAAACGGGCAAACGGTGACGGTAGTATCCGATATGATAAGCAAAAAGGCATTTACAGAGGAACAATAACAATCGGGTATGACGAAAACGGAAAGCAGAAACGCAAAAGCGTATCAGGAAAAAATCCGACAGAGGTAAAGCAGAAATTAAAACAAATTGAGTTCGGTATCTTTTCGGGTGAATTTGTTGACAAAAGCAGCATTACAATATTTCACCTTGCAAAACAAATGATTGACGATAAATACAATATGAATGAAATAAAGGAAAATACCTATTTCACGCATTTAGCAACATTGAAGCGGCTACAACCGATTTATAATACCCCGCTGCAATCTGCAAACGAAACGCAATTAAAGGCATATTTTCAAAAGCAACTTGATAAATCTAATTCTATCTTGCGTAAAGATTATGAATTATTAAAGGCAACATTTAAAGAAGCAATAAGACGGGATATAATTACAAAAAATCCTATGGAAAGTATCAGGTTGCCGAAATCAAGACAAAAACAAGAAAGCGTTAGAGCATTAACGATTGAAGAACAAAACAAATTGCTTGAAATCCTTACAACCGAAGATGTTAAATATAGCAATCAGATGTTATTATCAATGTTTACGGGTATGAGAATGGGCGAAATAAACGCTTTAACAAAAAGGGATATAAACCTTACTTTCAGCACAATAGATATAAACAAAACAATCTCACGGGGTGAAAAGGGTAAAGCAACTTTGGGTAACTCAACAAAAACCTTTGCGGGAACAAGAACAATCTATATAACCGAAGATGTAAAAACAATATTAACCGAATGTTTAGAGGTTGCAGCGGGTTATATGCTCTTTACAACCGAAACGGGCGGTTTAGTAACAAGCAATCAAGTAAATATGGAATTGCAGCGGACATTAACTAAATATGAAATTATTGACGATAGTATAAACGGCAAAATATCTTGTCATTCGCTACGGCATACATACGCAACAAGATGTATTGAAGCGGGAATGCCGCCGAAAGTATTACAACAACTTTTAGGGCATACGGATATAAAAATCACTTTGAATACATATTGTAACGCATTTGAAAAATACCAAAACGATAATATCAACCTTGCAACCGAATACTTAAAGCAAAACGGATTGACATTGAACAAAAAAAATAACGGCTCTGCTGCCGTAGAAGAAAACAAAAAAACTGTATCAGTTTAAAGAAAGGATATGTAACTATGAAAACAACACAAAATGCTATTAATTGCACAAGAGAAGAAGCAATAAAAATCGGCGGTCACATATGCGTATCGCAAGTAAAGGAATTAAACGATGCTTTTGCAAAGTTCAACAATGAACATTTAATTAAAACAAACGATTATTGCGCTTCGCTATTATTTGCAGTATCGGATATATTTACAATGGGATATGTTAGCGGGGTTCGGACAGAAAGAAGCAAAAAAGCAAAAGCGAAAAATTGACTTAAAACAAGCAAAAATATTGTTCGGTAGCACACGGTAGCACACCAAAAACGAAAAAATCAAGTATTTATGCGGTTTTTCAGCGTTTTTGTCTTGTCACTCCGACCATATCGAGTGTTTATAAGGGATTTGACTTATGAACACTCTTTTTGTTTTATCATATAATTTTTATGTCCGGGCAAGGGTAACACCTTGCTCTTTTTTATGCCGTGAATTGCTCGGTTATATACTCTACGGCAACACCTTTGCGTGTATCCGCAATGTGGGTTTCTCCTTAAGCTGTGCCTTGACTTTTAATGGTAATAATGATATCATTAAATCAAGATTTAATGATATCATTTAGGAGGTGCTGTTTTGATTAAGGAAAACAAGGCTAATCGAACTCGACAAGTTCAATTCCGTATGGACCCTGAAATATTTAACAAATTAAAAGCAACCATTGTTTATGACAAAGATATGCATAGTATGGCTGACTTGTTTAATGAAGCAGCAGAAAAATATTTGAAAGAAAAGGAAGCTGGAGGTAAAACCCAATGACAAGGCACGATATGATTGAACGCATTGGAAATACATATATGACATCAAATATTGAAGGTGGCGAGTATAGCTATATTCAGGAGGCAGGCTCAAGAGCAAATCTTGAAAATGCTTTGGGACGCAGTATATCGCACTTCAAACTTGATATACGCTTTGAAAAAGAAGATGTAGTTGTTCTTGTTGAAACAAAGCAGTTATTCAAAAAATCTGATGAAGCACAACTTAATGAATATCTTCAACAAGAACGTGCTTTACATTATGGAAAGAAAATTATTGCTATTCTTGCGAATACAAATAATGATGAAATCAAGGTTTGGAAATCTGATATCGATGATGAACACATTTTAACTAACGAAACTGTTCTTGATAAAATGGAACATTACGTTGGTTTGTTTGATGCAAGCAAACAAAATGACAGAGAAAAGGTGTTGAAGAACACTTATGATTTGAATGAACTTCTTCATAAAATGGATATTGACGAAAGGCTTCGCAGTCAGTTTGTCGGAACAACACTTCTATATCTTAAAAAGTTAGTTGAAAAATTTGGTGCAAAGAAAATTGATGAAGAGTTAAAGAAGACGCTTGATGCACATTGGTCTGTAATGGACGGCAAACAACTTCGTGCAGCAATCGAATCAACTTTGGATAGTTTGCTTGATGGTTCTGATAATAAAGCAAAGAAAATCGAATTGCTCCAAAAGAATGTTCTAAACGACCAAAAAGTTAAAAAGCTGACAATAACCCATTGGATTAAAATTTTAGATACAATCCTTATGGATATTTATCAGTATATTGATACAAACAGTTCTGAGGGACAAGATATTTTGAATTTATTCTTCATTGCATTTAATAAATACACTGGAAAGGCCGACAAAAATCAGGCATTTACTCCTGACCATATAACAGAATTTATGTGCAGATTAACCGAAGTGGATAGAACAAAGCGTGTGCTTGATATAACTTGCGGTAGTGGTTCTTTTTTGGTGCAAGCTATGGTTAAAGAATTAGCTGATTGCAGTCGTAATAAAACCGAAAATGAAGCAAAAGCATTACAAGACATTGTAAAAAAGGAGCATATATATGGCATAGAAGTTGAAGAAAAAGCTTACGGTCTATCCACAACCAATATGCTTATTCATGGTGACGGAAATTCTAATATTAAGTTCGGAAGCTGTTTTGATTGTAAGGCGTTTATTAAAACTGCTAACCCTGACATTGTTTTAATGAATCCACCTTATAATGCCAAACCTATCGGTATTCCTGAAAGATATAAAAAGAATTGGGGTAAAGCAAAAGATGGTAAGGAAGATCCAACAAAGGGATTAGTGTTTATTCATTATCTCTCTGATGTTATTGCAGAAATCAATAAAGAAAGAGAAAACAATGACGAGCAAAGAAAAACTGTAAAACTTGCAGTTCTGCTTCCAGTATCTGCCGCTATTGGGACAAGTAAAATTATTGAAAATGAAAAAATCGAAATGTTAAAAAGCAACACGCTTGAAGCAGTATTTACACTTCCTAATGAAATCTTCTATCCAGGTGCATCAGCTTCGGCTTGCTGTATGCTATTTACATTGGGCAAGCCACAAAAAAAAGCAGATGGAACAGTAAATGAAACTTTCTTTGGCTACTGCAAAGAAGATGGCTTCAAAAAGAAGAAAAATCTTGGAAGAATTGAGCAGTTTGACGAGAATAATAATTCAAAATGGAAAGTTATCGAAGAAGAATGGTTGAATTTATATAATAACAAAAAGGCAATAGACGGAAAATCCGCAACAGCTATTATAGATGGAAAATCTGAATGGTTATGCGAAGCCTATATGAAAACAGATTATAGTAAGCTTTCCGAAGAGGATTTTCAACAAACTTTGAATAATTACCTTGCTTACTTAATGAAGGAGGGTAAAATCTATGAATCTTGATATCAACAATTGGAAAGAGTTTACTTTTGGAAGATTGATTTGTAGTATTGCCAAAGCGAAGGCTATAAATAAAGACGATTTACAAATTGCAACAAATGAAAAATCAGGTATAAGGTACATTACACGAACAGGAGAAAATAACGGCTGTGAATTTCTTGCAAAACTATCATCCGTTGATAGTAGCTTTATACAAGAAGGAAACGCTATAACAATAGGTGATACAACAGCAACTTGTTTTTACCAATCCAAGGAATTTATTGCCGGCGACCATATGGTAGTTATTCGCGCCGATTGGTTAGACGAAATACTGGCACTTTATGTAGTTACCATTTTGAATAAGGAGCAATATAAATACTCATATGGAAGAGCTTTTTTAATGGATAGAATAAAAAACACTTTAATCAAACTTCCAATAATTCTCAATGATGATGGTACAATTTATAATGACACTTCAAAAAAGTATTCTGATGATGGTTATGTCCCTGATTGGCAGTGGATGGAAAACTACATTAAATCACTACACCACAAGCCTCTTACTACCAAAAACACACATAAAACAACGCCGGATTTAAAAGCTGATTCGTGGAAATATTTCTTGTTAAAAGACATCTGTTCGATAACTATGGGAAATAAAATGGATTATTCTGCTATGAGTATGGATGACCCAATTGTCAATTTTGTAGGTCGCTCTGCTGACAATAATGGTGTTGCTGGTAAAGTCGATTTTGTAATGTATGACAACGGCAATATTATCAAGCCATATAAAGCAGGATGCGTTACGGTTGCTCTTGGAGGTAGTTTAGGCGCTTCATATTTGCAAGTTGAGGATTTTTACACCTCACAAAACGTTTCGGTTCTTGAGTTTGAGGAAGTTGTATCTGACTCCGCTAAATTATTTATAACTACCTGCATTATGAATGAGAGCAAGTATAAGTATTTTCCTTTTGGTAGAGAATTAAATACACATATTAGAACAGATTTTGGATTTGCTCTTCCAATACAACGAAATGCTGTTGGAGACCCTATAATTGATGAATCTCACAAATATTCGCCACAAGGTTATGTACCAGATTGGATGTGGATGGAAAGTTACATTAAAGCATTACCATATGGGGATAAAGTATAATAGATTCATAGGTCTTAGGGTGTCCCTAACAAGGTATTTGGTAGTGTTGCTATCCAAATACACTGCTCGCTAAGATTATACATTTTAATCGTGTAAATGAATTTAAGGCACAACCTACGGAAATTTTCTCCGTGAGTTGTGCCTTTTTCTTAGTTGTATATTACTTGCTCGTTCACAATTTCCGTTGCTCGATTGCGAATGTGCGGATTATTGTTTGAATATGATGTTCACCTATCGGTAAAATTGTATTTCTCCAAATCCTATATGAACATTCGGACCAAGGTTTTAAGGAATTCAAATTTATTGAATTCCTTTTAATTTTATACAAAATGTATCAAGAAAATATTCAAAGCAAATAAAACACAAATAATTAAGTACAAGGCGGATAAAAATATCAATTATATATGAACATTAGCACTCTTCTCTTGACAGTGCTAATTTTGCGTGATATAGTATAAACAGAACGAAAGGAAAGGAAGTAAGAGAAGCAAAAGAGAGGCGAAAACCTCAGATACTCCACTTTGTTTCCCATCCCGAGTTCATAAAAAACAGGTTTCAATATGGTGTTTTTTATGAAAGGAGCGATGACTTATGTTGATGCCTAGCGTATTTGGTAAAGATTTGTTCGATGATTTCTTTGATTTTCCGTTCTATGATGACAGAGATATGGAAAAGATGCAAAAGAAGCTGTACGGTCACAGGAGTAAGAACCTTATGAAGACCGATGTTCAGGAAAATGACGACAGTTATTTGATGGAAATGGATTTGCCGGGATTTTCTAAGGACGAGGTTAAGGTTTCGCTCAAGGACGGCTATCTTACAATCAAGGCTGAAAAGGGTCTTGACGAGGAGCAAAAGGATGAAAAATCCGCAAAATACATCCGCAGGGAGCGTTATTCAGGTGCTTGCGAGAGAAGCTTTTATGTAGGCAACATTAACGAGGCAGACATCAAGGGCGAATTCAAGCACGGTATTCTTAAATTGACAGTTCCGAAGGAGCAACCTAAAAAAGAAATCGATACAACAAAATATATCGAAATTGAATAAAATGTTTAACGGGTTGGGAGTTTTCCCAACCCGTTTTCTTTATTGCCAAAATCTGCTGTTAACCTCGGCGGCGTTGCACAAGCCGAAAAGAAAAAAGCACAAATAAAAAAGACAGGTCGATGACCTGTTGCGAAAAGTATAACAATTAAAAATACAGCAATTAATAACAAGTAGCAAACGACAACAACGCAGGGCGGTGCCCAAAATTTGTTTCGGCTTGGTGCGCCGACAAATTTTGACCGCTACTAAGTTCTTTTTTCTCCCTTAATCTCCCACCGGGAGCGGTCGAAAACGAACCAGTTAACAGCCGTCGGCTATTAACCTCGGCGGCGTTGCACAAGCCAAAAAGAAAAAAAGCACAAATAAAAAGACAGGTCTTTGACCTGTCTTTTTATTTGTGGCTCCCCCTGTTGGACTTGAACCAACGACAACTCGGTTAACAGCCGAGTGCTCTACCGACTGAGCTAAGGAGGAATGTCTCTCGCTTAATGCTTGTATATAATAACAGAACAAAAGCGAAATGTCAATAGTTTTTTATATTTTTTCAAAAAAAATTAAGCGAACAGCGCACATATTTACACGCCGTTCGCCGAATTAATTATTACAGTCAATTAAACCGATTATTATTTCTTCTGAGGACCGTTATATCCGTTTTCTTCCTGGAATTTTGCAATCTTATCTATTACAGACAAAACCACATCAAATCCGAGTCCCACGGTCTCCTCCTCAAAACGCTGAGGCATATCTCTCCATGTGTGATAATACCAGGTAAGCATCGGGTTCTGTGCCGCAAATGTAACCGATTTAATACCTGCTCTCGTCATAGGAGTGGAGTCGCAACCGCCAACCGGGTTATGAATACAACCGTTTGTTTTCGACTCGATACCCATCTCGTTAAATGTATCTTTAAACATCTTTTCCATATCGGTATCAAATCTTACGCCCTGCCAATCGTCCTTTACAACAACCTCAAAATATTCCTTATCGGCAACGGAGTCAATGTTAATGTTCCAAGCATTTTCGGTCATATCGTCAAAGCGATGTTCCTGTGCAAAGTGCATAGAACCTCTGAGTCCTGCTTCCTCTGAGCCGATATTTGCGTCGATGATACGGCAATTCTTAGGCATTTTATCAGGATTTTCCTTAAAATACTTAATGACAGCGTAACTCAAACCGATACCTGTTGCATTATCCATAGCGCCTCTTGATGCGTTTCGTGGATTCGGGTCGCCCCACATTACAACGAAAAGACAGCCGACAGCGGTTACAATCGGTACAAAATTCATCGCAAACATAAAGTTATGCCATACATTTGAGGCAAACATTGTATTTACCCACTGAGCACCTGCAAACTGGCAGATATTTACAATCGCCATAAAAACCGAAAACAGTGCAATAAAGAAGAAACAAACCGCACCGAAACCTACCTTACCGTATGTAGCGATAAGTCCCATTGCAGGATTTGTGTCCTTATACTTATATGCGTGTTCGCTGTGACGCCATGTCCAAGAGGTGTCGGTATGTCCGGAAAGAATGATAGTATAATCGTACTTTCCGTCCTCCGGCTCTAAAACGCCGAGAGTATTTCGGCTGATTTCCTGAGGGAAAAACATATCAAACCACGTCTTGTAGAAAAAGCAACTCATCACGAGCCAAAATGTAGTGATAATTCCCAGAGCACCGAGAGCGTACCATAGTCCGCTTGCATTAAACGCCAAAGCAAAGATGGCAAGAATGCTGATGATAACGCCGCTCCATCCCGCATAAGAAAGGCCGCCTATGGAAGAACGCGGAGATACGGCAAATTCCTCTGTTTTAGGCTCAATACCGATTTCTCTGAGTTTATCTCCCATATATTCGTGGAGTTTTATTTCTCCGTCTGTACCGGGAAGTCTTGAGCCGATTTTAAGCGCCGCATGCTCTACAATACTCATCGCTTCACGGGCATATTTTTTGTTCTTTTCGTTCATATTATGTCCTCCTTAAAAAATATGCTTTTATTTTATCATTAATATACAAATTTTGCAAGTTCATTAATCCAAACTATACCAAAAACTAACAAATTATTAAGACAAATGGTGGATAAAAATTCCCGAAAGCAGTTTTGGCTCAAACCATGTTGACTTAGGCGGCATAATCTTCCCGGCATCGGCTATCGACATCAAATCGTCAACAGTCGTAGGATACATGGCAAACGCAATTTTCATATCCGTGTTTGCCCTTCTTTCAAGTTCGTCGAGACCTCTTATTCCGCCGATAAAATCTATTCTGTCATCATTCTTAGGGTCAATGATGTTCAAAATCGGAGCGAGCAAGTTGTTTTGCAAAATGCTGACATCGAGCCTTGCGACCGGGTCGAGAGAATCAAAGGAATTCTCCTTAGCCGTGAGGAGATACCATTTTTTATCATAATACATACAAAAGGTGTGCTTCTCCTCGGGGCGGCGTCTTTCTTCTAATTCCTTTATATCAAAATTCTTTGACACGGCGGATAAAAACCCGTCAAACGAATATCCGTTCAAATCGCTGACAACTCGGTTATAATCCATAATTTCCAAGTCCTCGTCGTTAAACGCAACCGCAAGGAAAAAATTAAACTCTTCCTCGCCCGTGTAACTGCCCTTTTGTGCTCTTCGCATTTCTCCCACCTTAACTGCGGAGGCGCATCTGTGGTGTCCGTCTGCGATATAAAGCGACTCCACCTTTGAAAACAGCGTTTGAAGTCTGTTTGAAACAGCCACATTATCTATAACCCAAACAGTCTGCCTTACTCCCTCAAAGTCGAAGTCATATACGGGAGAGTGTTCCTTTATCCATAAAGATACGATTTGCTCAATATCGTCTCTTTTTCTGTAAGTAAGAAAAATCGGTCCGGTGTTTGCGTTGCAGATATTTACATGATTTATTCTGTCCTGTTCTTTTTTCGCCAGAGTGTGTTCGTGCTTTTTAATAACATTATTTATATAATCATCTATGGACGCACAGCCTACAATTCCCGTCTGCGACCGGCCGTTCATCACCTCTCGGTAAATATAAAGGCACGGCGAATCGTCCTGTATAAGGTCTCCGTTCTTCTCCAGGGCAAGAAGATTTTCACGTGCTTTTTCATAGACCTGTGCACTGTAAGGGTCAGTTCCCTTCGGCAAATCTATTTCCGCTTTATCTATATGCAAAAAAGACAGCGGATTACCCTTAACTTTCTCTCTTGCCTCGTCACTGCTCATAACATCATAGGGCAATGCCGGAATAAGGCTCTGATTTTTTATTGCGGGGCGAAATGCCCTGAACGGTCTGAATACTGCCATATTTTTCTCCTTTACCGTCTTTAATTTGCAAAGTAAAAAACGGTCAACGAAAGTATTATACTCCCGCTAACCGTTTTTGTAAACCGCAACATTTACTCTATCTGAATCCTATTACCAAATATCCTCTGCCTAGTTCATTATAGCTTCTCATTTCATATTTATTAATGAGCTGGGTGCTTTGAACAACGCTTAGCACCCTTTTCTTAAGGCTCAATCCTACTGAACTGCCGCCTTTTGAGGCAATGCCAAAGTAGTTATAATGCACCTGGTTTGAAATATCTATTATGCCAAGCGGTGCGCCTACAACAAACACAATGCAAAGGCTCGGCTCAAATGTAAAAGGCAAATCAATGTCTCTGCTTGCCGTACCGTCACCATGGTATGTATACATCTCCAAAGGATTTATCACCGCCTGCTTTTCCTCCTCGCTGAGATGAATAACGCTGTCTGAAATATGCTTAAACATAACCGTGTCAATGGTTTTATTGTCCGAATTAAAATCCTCCATTTTCGGTACGTCATTCAAGACCCACTGATTAAGTGAATAGTTTTCTGTTTTATTTGTACTGCTCATAAAGTCACCTGCTTTCTATCATATCCCATCGGTATTGCAGTTTTTTGATTTTATTCCAAGAGGCGGCTTTATTCTCCGTCTGTGCCCAAGTCAAGCCGTTTGAACCCAGACTGATGCTGCACCTTGAAAAAAAGCATTTGCTCACCTTTTCTCCGACGGTTTCGCTGTTGTATTTTGTAATTTTGGCTACTCCTCTGTTTGCCGTATATTCAACATCGTTAAGAAGATTTTCCAAATATTCCTTATCGGGATGAGTAAACACCGTCAATGCCGTCCCGGATTTAATGTGCGAAAGCAGTTCTTTTACACAATCTATGCCCGAAGCTAAAGCTGCCGCCATTGCTCTCGTGCTCTGCGTAACCTCTCCGCCGTCCGGCATTGAAAGCAGTTTAATAAGCCTGTCCTCAGCCCTCATATTTCACTACCTCCAAATTGCCTATAACATAACAATTATCAGCCGATATATAATCGCACTTACCGAACTGAGCCTCAGCAAATTCAACGCCGATTACATTTGAGCGAATATACTCCGCAAGTTCTCTTTCGTCGGGTCTTGTGCCCACTCCCAGATGGTCCATATAGGCGCAAGTCTTGTTTCTCACTTCTTGGCTGTCGGCGTCACCGTGATACCTGAGTTCAATATCGACGGGAAGAGGAACCGACCGCTCTATGTAAAGACCGGCGCCCATAAGATAAACGAAAGACAAAATTTTCGAAATCTTATTTCTTGTCTCTTCGCTGAGATAGCCGCTGTATGTTTTTACAAATAACGTCACGGTATAGTCACTTTGAAACATATGGTAAGTGAGCACATCGTCTATATCGCGAATCATACTTCTCAAATGTGCGTCGTTAATGGCATTGTGTGTGCAATGAACCGAATCGTCTATTCTGCTTCTGAGAGACGAATCGTCCTCGGCATCATAGCCGTCGGTTATGCGATAGGCGTTTTTAACTCTCTGCACCTTTTGCGGCGGATTTACCATAACCGAAATCTCACCGGGAGCGGCATTGTATTCAAATCCCTTTTTCAAAGCGATACAGGGCACGTCGACTGTCAGTTCACCCGCCTTAATAACGCACGCCTCGGTGGTTTTGTACTGTATAAATTTCTTTCCCTTTTTGGAGCAAACGGTGTCCTTATCGATTGCAATGTCTTCGTTTGAAGCCTCATCAACCGAAAAAGTAAGCACACCCGTTGCATAATTTCCCTGCTTTCGGTGAAGTCCGCACTCATTTGCAATGCGATCAAGACTGTCGCCCGTTGCGGTTTTGTAACTGCTCTGCTTTACGGCGTATTCCGCCTCCAAAGCGAGATTGTAAAGTTCCGTTGCCGCCGCTTTTAGGCAAATACCGTCGTTTCCGTTCATATCGGGAGGTTCGCCGCATTCGTCAAAATACGCATTTTTCATAGTATCCAAAACATAATTATATTCAATCATACCTTGCCTGCACCTCTCCTTTCGTATCATTAACGCTTAAATTAAAAACCACAAGCCCACCGTCCCGTCTTTCAACCGATTTAACATAAACTCCGTCCAAATGCTCCACCGCCTGCCTTGCTCTTGCAAGAGTGAGAGGCAAAGGCTCGGTATATTTAATCGCACTGCCGAAGTTTTTATCGGGATAGAATCCGCCTCTCGGAACAGTAAGTGCAATAGCCGCATCTCTCAAAAGACCGTCTAAATAATTAATTTTGCTAATCATCCATAATCACTCCGTTTCTGTCTATCACCAAAGAGTTTAACTCTATGCTTCCGTCATTTCTCAAAATAATCGTTGCACCGCCCTTTGAGGAAATCTTTATTTCTCCGACCGCCAAACGCTTTGACGGCTTACTCAATGTGCCGATTACCGCTTGACCGTTGTCCGACGGAATAATCATTACATCCTCACCGACGGGCATGGAGCACTGATAGCCGTAAGGAGCGTAACTTTCTATGCCTCTGCTTATAACCGTTGAGCCTGTTTCAAGTTGGTTCGACGACATTGTAACGCATCCCTTTTCGGCTTTTTCATTTTCCGACTGTTTACTGCGTACCATATTTTTACTCATCCACATAACTTACTTCCTCCAAGTTCCTGTCCTCAACCAGTTTAAGTCTCGTGTGAAATCCTTTTGAATCAAAAATATACGCCGTCTCTTTAAGTCTGAGAGTTCCCGTATTGCCAAAAGCAACGCTCTTGTATCTTATTTTGTCGCAAAGTTCGGCAACAAAAAGTCCGCAAACATCAAGTTCATAGCAAACATATTCTTCGTTCGCCTTAACCATTGCGGAAAAAAGCATCTTTTCTCTTTGAAGCGGTGTAAGCGACGATAAATTTTTCATCACCTTGGAGGTGACGCCTGTTCTTTTCATCAATTCGCTAACCCTGTGATGAGCATAATTTTCGTCTCCCGTAAGTTTATAGTCGATGCCAAGCAGTAAATCACCACGGTTTATAAGCCGCTTTTCACTGATAATATCAGAATCGAGCACCCTCACCCTTTCAGACTCCAAGAGTTTAATTTCGTCAAAAGCATTGATATAAATATGCTTTCCCGTAACACCGAAAACAAAGCCGTCAAGTGCTCCGTACAGCGATGTGCCCTTTCCGACAGTATATCTGCCGGCATAATTAATCTCGGGAATCTCGTATGAAAAGCCGTATTGTGCTATATATTTTTCGTAAATCGCCCTTGCACTCGCAGAGGCGAACGAATCGGGTTTTGCCTCAATTCCGGTCAATATGCAAGCAGATGAGCGTGCATAAATAAAGCACTCAAAGCCGTTTTCGCTAACCGTCTCACGTTGAGTATCGCAGTAGCCGTTAAAGACTCTCACGCCGTCTATTGTCACGGTAACTCTTTTTATTTCGCCCAGTGCCTCATATGCCGTAAACCAAAGTCTGAGCCCGTCACAAGGTGCGCCCGTTTCCCTCAAAAGTTCAAAAGATTTAATTTTATCAATCACGATTTCCTTTGAGTCGAAAGAATAAAAAGCAAACTTTACATCAGCCATACTTTGTCGCCCTCCTTAACAGAAAATACTCCGCAAAAATCATTCAACTCAACTATTTTTTCTATGGATATTTGAGTCCTCTCGGCAATGTCAAAAAGGTTTTCACCCTCATTGGCAAAAGTGTAGCCGAAGTCATACTTTTCTGCCTTTCGTCTGCCCTGCTGAGTAAATTCAAAGGTGTACTCCACTCTTTTGCTGTCGCTTGAATACGATATATTCAGTTTATTAAACACCGCAAGCATGGGAACACAGCACGGAGTAAAAAGAAAATCGGCGCCTTGTTTATTGTAAATCCTGATAAGTTCATATGCTTTTTTTATCGCATTTTCACCGACGAAATGCCCCTTACCGCTTATTACGGCAACACTCTCGCCCACCTCGCTGCACACCTGTGTCGAGTGCATAACATTAGTCTTTGCCAAATTTTTCTTCAGCGTCAGTTTTATGTCCGACGGATTTATGTCAAAAATAAAATTCTTGTATTGCATCTTAGTCATAGCCATATCAATCGCTCCTTATATTGCTGTCATACCGTTTAGAATCCAGCATAATATAATCGCTGACAGGCTCAACATCATAAGTATAGACAAGTATATTTTCGTCACTCATTTTCTTCCTCCTTGCTTAAATCAACATCAAAGGTAAGTACCGCCTTTAAGCGATAGCATTCCGTAGACTCATCGGTTTCAAGAGGTGAAACGTAGATTTTCGTCACCATCGGAGTAATCGCCTGCTCAACTATTTTTTGCATGGTATCAAACGCCGAAGGTGAGCCCAGACGGTAAGGCGAAAATAAATTTATTCCTATCGCCGCCTTTCCCGCATAATCGAGGCAGTCCACTCCGATGCTTTCAAGTTCCATACTCTCCGGCACTATTACCGCCACACGGCTCGAGAGAGCGCACGGTCGCCTTGAATAAGGATAGGCAAGAACGAATTTAATTCCGCCAAGCGTCGAAGAAAGCCTCAAACGTTTTATTAAATCATTAATTTGATTATCCAAATACATCCTCTTCCTCACTTTCCACCTCTCTGAGCACAGCAGAATAATACTGCAAATATCCGCCCGCCATCATTTTGTCAACTCTTACAAAATAAAACTTCTTGTTTTCAAACATAACCGTGTCTTCCTCAGAGCAATCCTCAACAGGCGCATTTGACGCAAAAATCGCAATCAAATAATTCTTCTCGCTCATACCTATCATGGTTGCCGTGGGTTGAAGTCTCGTCTTATTTGTTTTCCAAAGGCGGCGGGTCACCGCATATGTATTGATGACCTCGCCGTTTTTTCTTATAATCGAGCAGGCTTGACCGTAGAGATAAATGTTGTTTTTTATCAAGTTGTAAATATCTTCACACTTCATACCTACACTCCCAAAAATTCAAATCCGTTGTCCTCTATTAAGTCGCAGACCTCCTCCAAAGCGGACTGATAAATGAGCCTTGCCTTTTCGGTCGGGTCGATTCTGTCCGCCGAGGATATGCTGACCTCTCCTGCCGTAAATGATGTAATCTCGCTCGAAATTCTCATTTTTGAAATTTCATAGTAGATTTTTGCCGCAACAAAGAGCAGCATTCTCTTTTTGTCTTTGTCTGAATATTCCGTGTCCAAATACGGACAGGCATACATTTCAATCAAAGCCTTGTAATGCTCCAACTCCTTGTCACTCAAATCGGAAATCACCTTGAGAATCCCGATAATTTCCTCAACGCTCATCATCTCATAATGACGCTTGCGTCGTCCATAATTCTGTTGTAACCGCTGATGCAGGTTACCGTTGCCATTTCAAGTTGACGGTCAATCAGCTTGTCAAAATCGGTAACGATGTCACCGCACTGTACTCTCTCGAGAGCGTATCTCTTATCAAGAGCGATAATGTTATCGGGAATGAGATTTGTAAGCGGGAACACAAGTTTTGCACCGAGCGGAGTTACAAGTTTGCCCGTACCGTGGAAGTTCTGGCCTGCATTGGCGTCCTTAAATTCGCTGATTTGAAGAATCTGCGAAAGTTTATCGTTTTCCGCAATAACGGTGTTCATCTCATACGGCGCAAGTGCTTTCCACATTGTGAGGAAGTCCTCATAGGAAACCTTGTCCGCAGTGCCGAATGAAATCTTCTTTGAACTTGACTTGAGAAGATCTACCGCATTGTGCATATCGCAGTTTGAAATGTAAGTGCCGATTTGCTTTAATGCAATAGTGAAAACATCAAGTCTCTGATTTTTAAGTGCCTCATAAGAAGCGGTAATCGACTTGCCGTGCTTATAAAGTTTGGTAAGCGTATCCTTTGTTTTAATCGCCGTTTCGGGAATGTAAGAGCCCTCGTTTATTACAGTCGAATCAACGGTAGCCTCTTCCGTGTCCTCGCAGGCGATTGAGCGGTAGTCGAGCGAATCGACTATGGTTGTAGTTGCAACAATGTCCTCAAGAATGTTGTTATTAAGACCGAGTTTTACGGCTCTTGAAACATATTCCGGGAAAAGAGTTGCGGAGTTTGAACTCTGAAAGAACTTTGAAACCGTGTCCGAATTGGGGCCGCTCACCTTAATATTGTATCTTTTTAGCTGTCTTTCATAGGCGTCAAGGCCCTCAAGTTCCGTGCCCTTATAGTTTTCGCTTGGGTCAACCTCTTCGAGAGCCTTTGTAAATCCTTTTGATGAGGTATAAAGACCCTTATCAAGCTTTAATGTATCAAATGACATATATTTTTCCTCCTTAAATCAGAATAAAAATCCGATGATTTTGTTTTTTGTGTCAAGCTTAAGAATTGTTCTGTACTGGTTAGGCTGAGCCGATGCGTCCAAAATAACATTGTTATTATTTCCGCAGTTGAGCTTAATGTGACCTACGGTCGGCTCCTTAAGTCCCGAATACGGCACCTCGCAGTAGCCCGCAATCTGAACGGTAATGTATTTATCTCTTACGCACTTAACTATGCCGATAAACGATTCACCGTCAAGACACTTTTTAATGTGATAGCCGTCATCGTCAAGGCATACAAAGTTGCCTACCTCGACATCGCTGTTTACGCTTTTTTCCATTGTGATGCACTTTGCATCATAGCCTAAATATGAAACTGACATATTATTTCCTCCTAAATTTGAAATTCCGAATAATCGTTACTTGCCGCACCCTGCTTTTGTGCAAGCTGGGGCGAAACTTTTTTTGAATTTTTACTTGCCTTCATTCCGTTGCAAAAGCCAAGCAGTTCGTTTACAGTCATAACGGAAGCGACCGAATCAAAAAGTTTTACATCCATTTTCGGAAACGCCTCCTTAAATAAATCGACCACCTGCTTTGACAGTTCCTTTTTGTAGGACTGAGCAAGCTGTGCGTCCTCTTTCAGACCCTCTATATATGAATAAAGTTCATTGCTCTGTGCCTTTGTAAGGGTAATTTCTCTGCCCTCGCCTATTTGCTTTACAACATCAGTCATAATATTGTCCTCCTTAAAGTTAAATGCTTTTGTCACACCCGCTTCTCTCTGAGCCGGAACCGCAACAAACGAAAATTCATAAGCGTCCGTTGCACCGTCAAGAGTGTAATAGCAAAGTTTATCACCATACATTCTGCCGGGAATATGCTCGCATCTGTGCTTCTTTGTGTCGGCAGAGCAAACGGAACATACCGACCTTGACATACTGCACGAAACCGAAACCTCTTTTTTTATTCCTGCGTCGATTTCGTCAATCAAGGATTTGTTTTCCTCGTTATTGAGCATATACGCCCTCGCTTTCAAAGAATAAAAATCCATATTGTCAAGAGTCTTTTTGCCGTTTTCCTTTTCAACTCTCGTCTCAAAAATTCTCGCCTTTTGGTCGGAAGTTTTCATTGAATGGTCAAATATCCCCGTCTTTCCGATAAACATGGGAGCCATATCGTTGAGAGCCTCAACGCTGAAACGCTCAAAGTCTCTGTCTATATCATTGTTGCATAATGTAACATCAAAGACATAAAGTTCTTCGGCAGTCACCTCTCGCCTTGTATAATTATGAATTTTCTTCAAGTCATTTGGCGTTGCCACACTCTTTGTAACACAGCCGTTTGTCATAGTTGTGCCTCCTCAATTAATTTGTCTGCCTGTGCATTTAAGTATCTTGCCTGAGCCGTCTCTGTCTCGTCCTGAAGAGTAATATCCGTCCAAACAACCTCAACCGACTTATATATCCCGATAGTTTGAAGATATGTCTCGGCTATTTTTTTGAGAGTCGGAGTGATAATTCTTCTGTAAGATTTTAATTCGGTAGTAAGTATATCCGCCTGCTGCTGACTCATACGTTCCGAGGTAGACCACGAAAGACCGAACATATACGGCATAAGTCCTGTTTTGGCGATAATCTGTTCAAGCATCTGCCGCACGGGAACATCACTGTCGAGCACCTGATTGTCTGCGCCGATTACACTGACTTTAACATCCCCGACCGCAACAAAATCCTTTACCGTATCATTGCTGCTCATAGCGTCACGCCATGCATTTGCCATCTGCTGCGCTCTTTCCTTTGCAAATGCCTTGTCTATTCCGTCACCCTGCGGCTTATATGTAACGGCATATCTCAAATTGCCCACTCTCTGCCAGTTTGTGCCTATCGTGTTATATATCTTTAGCAATATATCCGATATAAACGGCAGTCCTTTAAGCAAACTTGTGCCTCTTATTTCGCCCGGTTCCGGATTAAGAACGCAATAGAGTATCCTCTCCTGATGCTCAAACGGCCGAGTTGCTCCGACAGAGCCGGGATAAAATTCAAGATCAATACCGTTTTTTGAACGCTTAACCTCAATCGATGACAGCTTTGCATTATAAAGAGCATAAAATCCGTCGCCGTCCGTTACCATCTCGCCTATGGCAGAGCCGTAAGTTAAAAGTTGCGACATAAAATTATCCACAAATGCCTGAATGCCCTGCTGATTTCCTCCTACATTTATCTTTGAGAAAAAATCTTTCATCGCTTCGTCTGCGTTTTTGTCGCCACACGAAAATTCAAAACCGCCCATCAGACGAATAATCTTTGTTATCGCACTGTCGATTATCGGCAAACCCTCTCTCACCGATTTATATAATCTGTCATCGGGAGAATAAAGCGGAGTGTACGAACTCAAATATGTAAAGGGGTGGGAAGACTCCTCAGCGGTCTGTACGCTGACGCTTGATTCGGCGTTTGAGATATCACTCTTTCTTTTTTGTCTGTTGAAAATGCCCAAGGCTTCACTTCCTTTCTACTGCAACGGAGAATGAAAAATCATCCTCGCACACGCTAAGCACCGTGTTTACAAAATAGCGTATGTCGTCCATTGCATGATCGTTTTCTTTTCGGGGTGCATCTCTTTTTATATCATTGTCCCACCTGTAAATCGAAAATTCTCTGATCGTATCCGTACAGTCGGGAGATATAAAAATCTCTTTGTTTTTGAGAGCCTGACACACTCGGTTAATACCGGAAAGCACATCGTTTTGAGCCTTTATAACTCTTAATTCGTTGTGTCTTTTTACCGTCTCTATAAAGGAGGCGGCAGAGGGGTCAACTATAAGAGCCGTTATTTTTCTGTCTCCCGCAAGCTCTTTAAGATGAACATAATACTCCTCGTCCGTAAGTTGTATGCCTCTCTCACGGGACGAGTGATAGTATTCCTTTATCCTGTACCATCCGTCCTCGCCTTTTCCCCATAATCCGAGCGAAAAAGGATTGACGGTGCCGTAATCGCAGGATAAATAATACTCGCTGAAATTCTCTGCACGCCTTACATTCTTTTCCATAGAAAACATCGGATAAACCAAGCCGTCGGCGGCTACCCACTTGCCCTCTATAAAACGCTGATAAAATGCACCCGTATACAACTGTTCGTATCGACATTTGATTTTTTGAGAAAGAGAGGGATTGTCGCCCATTGTAAAATGGAGATAGAGCATATTCTTTTCATCGGCCTTTTTTATCCACTCATTATAAAACCAATGAAAGGGATGCTCCGGATTGCAGTTAAACCAAAACTTTGAGCCTTCAAGAGAGCACCTTGCAATCGCCTGCTCAACAAAAGAGCGTGGCATAAGCGCAACCTCGTCAAAAAGAACACCACCCAAGGTCATACCCTGGATTAACGCGGCGGAACTTTCATCTCGTCCGCCGAAAAGATAAAATCTGTTTTTGATACTGCCCTTTTCGATTTCCAAAAAATTTTGGCTGAGTTTCTCCTTTACCGAAAAGCCCAGAGACTCAAGTATGGGAACAATAGGCGTAGTTACATTTCGTCTGAGCGAGCTGATTGTTTTTCCGCACAGCGCAAACGATGTGTCCCTAAACCTGTAAAATGCCCAAAATACAAACGACAGCGACATACAAAGCGTCTTTCCCGAACGCACCGCACCGTCGCATATGAGTCCGTTTTTTGTATGATTTTCGTTATTCTCACACCACCAGTTCAGCACCGCAAGTTGTTTTTTTGAAAACGGTGAAAACTTAATCATCGGACTTTTCCCTCGAATCGTTTGCACTTTTTTCCAGTGCCTCGTAAAAACTGAGCGAACTGTCCGAATCGGAAATTCTGTCCATACCGAGGCGTTCAAGTGCCTTTATTCTGTCAAAAAATTTTATCTCCATTCCGCCGCCCTTAGGTCGCTTAATCTCGCTGACATTAATAAGTTTCAGCTTAGGAAGCCGCTCGATTATTTCCTCCTCTGTCATAAACAAAAGCGAAATTGCATCGCTCACGGAGCCTAACGAAATATCAAGTAATCCTTGCTCGATTTGCTCCTGTAATGTCTTTTTTCGTCTTGCCGTTTTTCTCATTCCTTTCTCTGTCGATTTGAACAAGAGGTTTGTGAAATTCACAAGTCCTCTCACCCTTAGGCTCGAAACGGCGATTTTATTCATCTTTTATGTATATTTCGGGCGAATTTTTCTAAAATAAAAAATTTTTTCGTCTCATATTCACCCTTTATGAATAATCCTGTAAAAAGGCAGAAATAAAAAAAGCCGTACCGAAAATTTCGGTACAGCCCGACTGTCGATAAAGACCCTGAAACACGCCGACAAAAACAAGCCGACAGATTTGAACTCCTTTATATAAAAAGAGAGCGACATAAAAATTTTACAGCAAAATAATAAAAGTGCCGTAAACATCGAGTTTACGGCACTTTTGGGCGTTTTTCGTTTTTTGCTCACAATAAGAAAAAACGCCAATTTATTCAGAAATCCAACTGCAATAAAAAACACCCTCTCAGCGAAAAAACGCCAAGAGGGTTTGAAGCAAATATTAATTACTTCTCAGGTGAATAGAAATCAACAAGTTTAGCAAGTTTATTGTACTTCTCAATCGAATTTTCCGCTGCGATAGCAAAGAGCTTTTCAGCCTTGCCCGGGAATGAACGCTTGAGAGCAGAATATCTTGTTTCACCCTCGATGAACTCAACATAGTCAGCCGAAGGAGCCTTTGAATCAAGGCTGAACGGATTCTTGCCTTCTGCGATAAGAGCCGGATTATAACGGAAAAGATTCCAATATCCTGCCGCAACAGCCTTCTTCTGTTCTGCCTGGTTGAACGGCATCTTGATACCATGGTTGATACAAGGAGCGTAACAGATAACAAGTGACGGTCCGTCATATGCGGCAGCCTCCTGGAATGCCTTTAAGCACTGATTTGCATTAGCACCCATAGCAACCTGTGCAACATATACATAACCGTAGGACATAGCGATTTGAGCCAAATCCTTTTTCTTAACAACCTTACCGGAGGCAGCAAATTTAGCAACTGCACCGGTAGGAGTAGCCTTAGATGCCTGTCCGCCGGTATTTGAGTAAACCTCTGTATCGAACACTACAATGTTTACATTTTCGTGCGATGCGATTACATGGTCAAGTCCGCCGAAGCCGATATCGTATGCCCAGCCATCACCACCGACAATCCACTGCGAGCGTTTTACAAGAAAATCCGCCCGTTTCTGAATTTCTGACAGCCTTTGAACCTGCCGTGACTTCCACTCTGCCTGTTCTGATACCGCTGCCGGTACGTCTGACAGCATCACCGGTTCTTTCAGTACCTTTGTCAGCTTCTCACACACCACTTCTGCCGCCGCATTGCAGGCAGTATCATCATCACGCACTGAGAGCCAGTGTCTGAGTGCTTCTAAAATCCCGCTTCTGTCCTCTGCACCGCCGCCATCGGCACTGACGTCCGCACCGTTTTCACACGCCCTGACAAATTCTTCTGCCAGCCGTATCAGCGTTTCCCGCTGCTTTTGTGCGCCCAGTAACATTCCATAACCGTACTCTGCGTTGTCTTCAAACAGGGAATTTGCCCATGCCGGACCTTTTCCATCCGCATTACACGTATATGCCATAGATGGTGCGGAAGCACTCCAGATTGAGGAACAGCCTGTCGCATTGGCAATCACCATGCGTTCCCCAAACAGCTGTGTAACCAGTTTGATATATGGTGTTTCCCCACACCCGCCACACGCACCGGAAAATTCCATGAGCGGTCGTGCAAACTGACTGCCTTTGACCGTTTCTTTGGTCATCAGTTCCGGCTTATCCACCACCGCGCTGACCGCAAACGCCCAGTTGTCTGCCTGTTCTTTTATCTGCTTTGCGGCAGGCTGCATGACAAGCGCCTTTTCCTTTGCTGGGCAGATGTCCGCACAGTTGCCGCAGCCTGTACAGTCGAGCGGACTGACCTGTATCCTGAACGTATGTCCCGCAAGCTCTTTTCCTACCGCCGCCTTGCTTTCAAAATTTTCCGGTGCAAGCGCCTGTTCCTTTTCATTTAACAGAAACGGACGGATACACGCATGCGGGCAGATATACGAACACTGGTTGCACTGGATACAGTTCTTTTCAATCCATTCGGGAATAAATGCCGCAATACCGCGTTTTTCGTATGCGGTTGTACCGGCAGGAAATGTGCCGTCCGCCAGCGGATAAAAGGTGCTGACGGGAAGACTGTCCCCCTTTGCCTTTTCCATAGGTCTTAAAATGTTTTCAATAAATTCGGGTTCCTGCACCGCTTCCCGTTCTTCTTTTGTGGACTGGAGCAATTCAACAGGCACAAGCTTTGTTTCCCGAAAACCGTATTCTGCCGCCTTTATATTTTTTTCTACAATGTCTGCACCTTTTTTTCCGTATGCCGCCTGTATGGAATTTTTCAGACAGGCAAGTGCTTTTTCCTGCGGCAGAATCCCGGTCAGATGAAAAAATGCGCCCTGCATAATCATATTAATGCGGTTTCCCAGTCCCAGACCGTGTGCCAGCTTTCCCGCATCAATCAGATAGAGCCGTGCATTTTTTTCGATCAGCGCATGAACCATTTCTTTGGGCAGTTTTCCGCCAATCTGCTCTGCGCCATACTGCGTATTCAATACAAATATGCCGTTTTCTTTCAAGCCTTCTGTCAGGTCGTATCCGCTGTTTAAAAAGGATTCATTGTGGCAGGCGATATAATCCGCTTCCTGTATCAAATATTCCGAGCGGATCGGTGTATCGCCAAAACGCAGGTGGGAAACCGTAAGTCCGCCCGACTTTTTAGAATCATACGAAAAATATCCTTGCACATAGGGCTTTGCATATTCCCCGATGATTTTTACCGCCTGCTTGTTTGCACCCACCGTGCCGTCCGAACCCAGCCCCCAGAATTTGCACTGCATAAGCCCTGCCGGTGTCTGTATCGGAAAATCCGGATGAACGGCAAGCGAATGATGTGTCACATCATCTTCAATTCCGATTGTAAAATGATTTTTCGGCTGTACGTCCATCAGGTTGTCAAAGACTGCGGCAATCTGCGCCGGTGTCGTATCCTTTGAGCCAAGTCCATACCGCCCGCCGATAACCAGAGGTGCATTTTCCTTTCCGTAAAGCGCGCCGCAGATATCCAGATACAGCGGTTCTCCAAGTGCGCCCGGTTCTTTTGTACGGTCTAACACGGCAATCCGCTCCACGCTATCCGGCAGTTCCTTTAAAAAATCTTCCACACTGAACGGGCAGAACAGATGCACCTGAATCATGCCGTATATACCTATGTTGTCCTTCATGATGTCGTCCTGCATACCGGAACTGCCGGTATCACAATCCGTATCTGCACAGTTCATCTGCGGCAGGATTTCCCGTATGGTTTCACACACCGAACCCATGGCAATTACTACGTACTTTGGATTTTTAGCACCGTAATACTGGAAAAAGCGGTATGTCCTGCCGGTTCTTTTCTCAATCTGTGCCATATATTCTTTTATAATTCCTGGAATTTTTTCATAAAAAAGATTCGCAGCTTCTCTTGTCTGGAAATAGATGTCCGGATTCTGCGCCGTTCCGCGCATAACCGGGTGATTTGGTGACAGCGCGCGTTCCCTGAACGCCTGCACCGCTTCTTTGTCAAGCATTTCTTCATAATCTTCATAGGACAATGCTTCTATCCGCTGGATTTCGTGGGACGTGCGGAAGCCGTCAAAAAAATGGATAAAGGGCAGTCTTCCTTTGACTGCCGATAAATGTGCTACGGCGGCAAGGTCGCAGACTTCCTGCACCGATGACGATGCGAGCATGACACAGCCTGTCTGGCGTACTGCACAGACATCCTGGTGGTCACCAAAAATGCTGAGTGCCTGTGCCGCCAGCGCACGTGCGCTCACATGCAGTACCCCCGGCAGAAGTTCTCCCGCCATTTTGTAAAGAGTCGGCTGCATTAACAGCAGTCCCTGTGATGCCGTAAATGTGGAAGCGAGTGTTCCCGACTGTAAAATGCCATGCATTGCGCCTGCCGCTCCGGCTTCGGACTGCATTTCCACCACATCTGCCGTTTCATCAAAAATATTTTTTCTGCCCTGTGCTGCCCAGTTATCCACCGTTTCTGCCATAGCCGAAGACGGTGTAATCGGATAAATCGCCGCAGCCTGTGTAAATGCGTAGGCGGTATAAGCGGCGGCAGTATTCCCGTCTACTGTCATAATTACTTTTCCCATAACATCCTCCATTTATAACCGGCTGCCGTTATCCACCCATTCTTTGGCATGGAGGGCAGCATTTTCATCAATCACCGGAACTTCCGCCGCCGTATCTGTTTGTTTTATATCGTTTTGGGCTGTATTTTTTTCACCCGCTCTTTCCTGTGTACTGTGTAACCGTGCATTTTTTCTGCCGTCAAGTGCCTGCTGAATGTCTTCTTTCATCGCATTGCTTCCTTTCGATGTTTTTATGACATTCAGTATTGCCTGTGTGCCGTCGATTATTCACGATTTACGGCTTATTTTCTCCGTATCCTGTGGAACTGCGGCTTTACTGTGATTTCCGTCACTGCCAGCCCCTCTCTTTGTGCCAGTGCAAATGCCGCCGCTTCCGCCACTTCTTCGGGCAGCAGGTATGATGCTTCTTCTTCTCCTTCACAAAAGTCTGCATTGCGGTACAAATCGGTCTTTGCCATATCCGGCTGTATCGTAATCACCCGCACACCGTATTTGCGCACCTCGTCAAACAGGCTCTTTGCAAAGCCGGACAGCCCTGCCTTTGTCGCACCGTATGCACAGCCGTGCGGATTGGACTGCGCCGCTGTAACAGAGGATATATTTAAGACTGTCCCCCTGTTCTTTTTTAATGTTCGCAAAAGCTGCTGTGTCAGAATCATCGGTGCTTCCAGATTCGTGCGCACCATTTTCTGAATCTTTTTCGGATTTAATTCTTCATGCAGACCGTAATAACCGACCCCCGCATTATTGACCAACACCGTGACACGGTAATTCTTATCAATCTCTTTAATATGCGCACACAATGCCTGCGTGTCCGTAATGTCACAGACCACCGCATGAAATTTTTCCGGCTGTTCTTTGCAAAACTCCTGTGCTTCTGCTCTTTCAAAATTTCTTCCAAAACCAAAAACTTCATACCCATTTTTGACAAGCATACGGCTGAGTGCCAGTCCGATTCCGGAAGACGATCCCGTTACAACCGCCGTATCTGCCACATTTGCCATATCCGTGTTCTGCTCTATTCTTCCCATAAAAATATCCTTTCTTTTGGCAGTCTTTTTTCAAGCTGTCCGGTCAGAAATCCCTCCATGCGCGTCAGCAGTTCCGGCGGATACTGATACACACCGCCCACATTGGTATACGGAAACTGCACCACTGCCGCATGCGGCTCTTTCTTCCGCATATTTTTTAAATATTCCTTTGAAATGCGGAAACTTCCGACACTTACATCCACCAGCCGTTTCCAGTCAATCTGTTCGTCAACGCATTGAAGCATTTCTGCATAAACATTTTCCCAGTCCTTACAGTAAATCATCGGGTCAAATGCCAGACGCACGGAAAATCCCCACTGTACTGCTTCTGCCGCACACGCAATCCGCGCCTGCATATCCGGCGTAAAATGTTCATATGCCGCAATGACCGGCTGAGGCGACATGGTAAATGCAAATATTACCCGCTCTGTGACTGCCTGCTGTTTAAAATAATGCACATTGGCGCTTTTTGTCCGCACTTCAATTGTAAGATTTTCATGTTCCGTCGTAAACCGCATCCACTCTGCCGTATAACCGATGACCGGTTCGACCGCAAGCAAATCCGTATCATACGACACACACAGGTAAACGCTGTGCTGTTCTAACAAACGCTCCACTTCTGCAAAAATGTCTTCTAAATTTACAAATAGCACTACATTTGCAGAAGGATACATGCCTTTCAGATAGCAGTATTCGCAATCGTAAATGCAGTTCATCATGCAGGACGTATAATAAAACCAGTGATTACCAAAGCTTTGGCAGACCGGCGCGCCCTGATAAATGAGATTGTTTTTCTTTTCTGCCAGAATGAGATTCTGCGTTTTATGCTGTCTGACCACGCTCTGTCCCCTGCGGCAGAAGACATCTTTATAATGATGTACCGGTATCACCTGTGCCTGCGGAAAGCGGGACAGAATTTTTTGTGTTCTCGGATGATTCCAAACCGCTTCTTCCACATAAATATGCGAAAACCGTCCGTTATAACAATTCTTTTCTAAGCTGTTCAAGACACCGCTTCCCTTCTTTTTTATCCTTGCACGGCAGACTTCCTGCCGCATAACCGTCCCGGATTATGTCTTCATAATCTATACCCGATAACCGGCAGTACTTTAACAGCTGGAACAGTTCTGCTTCCATGACGGCGGAACAGTGCATATCATGACTAAGACGTTCTGCCTGCCGCTGTTCCTCTTGTGATAACACCTGCTGTTCCCGCGCATAATCTCTTTCTGCCGCTGCAAACCGTTCCACGGCTTGCGCAATCTGTCCAATCTGTGCCTGCACCAGTTCACGCACGGTATCTGCGGACATTTTTTCCTGTACACCGTTATCGGATATGATTTTTATAAAAAACATCTGATGCGGACCGAAAAAATGATGTGCCGCCTGATACCCCGCCGCCGCTTCCATGTCATATAATTCTATATTATATAATTCCGTGTCACATAATTTCACCGGATTTGCCGTATCCGTATTTTGCGGCATATCCGCTTTCTGACATACATGTTCCTCTGACACACTTGCTTTCCGCCGCACGTTCATTCCTGTTACAACCGCAGCTTCGGGAAACGGATGCCTGTATAAAATATCCGGGTAAAATGTCTTTTGTGTCGCTTCTTCCGTAATTTTGCTGCACAGATAAGCCACACCTTTTTTCTGTTCTGCGCCTGCGCATATGCCGCACTGCACAAAGATATCTCCCGCTTTCACATGTCCCATTGCACAGACAGCCGCGACAACTGTCGCGGCTGTAATTTCTCCCGTTCCCGTAATTGTAAGGCATATCTGCTGTTCCTCACAGCGATACATTTCAAACGGAAGGGAATTTATTTCTTTTTTCATTTTGTAATACTGCAAAAACGGATAGGCTTCATCATACAACGCTGTAAATAAATAAATCATCGCTTCTCCTCATTTTTGATTTCTTACTAATTCTGTGCCTTAACCTGTTCAAATTTTTCAAGCACTTCCTGTTCCGGTCCTCCGGTTACAAGGCTGACAACAACAATAACTGCTACAGCTACGATAAATGCCGGAAGCAGTTCATAGATTGCAAATACACCGCCAAGCTTTGCGATGACATATTTCCACAGGAAAATCATGACACCGCCGGATACCATACCCGCAAGAACACCGTAACGGTTCGCACCCTTCCAGAATAAAGATACCAGTACAACCGGTCCGAAGGTTGCACCGAAGCCTGCCCATGCAAAAGATACAATATCAAATACAGAGCTGTCCGGGTTGCTTGCCATAAATACACCGATAACGGCAATCACAACAACGGTGATTCGTGCCACTACGATGGACATTTTCTCGGTAATCTTAATATGGAAACAGTCTTTTACAAGATTCTGCGATACTGCGGAAGCCGCCGCCAAAAGCTGTGAATCTGCCGTAGACATTGTTGCCGCGAGCATACCGGCAAGAATCAGTCCGCCGATAATCGCCGGAATCGCACCGTATGTACTCAATAAATGTGCCACCCGTACAATAATCGTTTCAGAATTGCTGCCTGTCAGCACTTCAATTGCGCCTGCCTTTGACATGCTGTAACCTACAATACCGATAAATACACCAATTGTTAAAGAAATCACAACCCAGACGGTTGCCACACGTCTTGAAATCTTTAATTTATTTTCATCTTCAATTGCCATGAAGCGAAGCAGAATATGCGGCATACCAAAGTAGCCCAATCCCCACGCCATTGTAGAAGCAATACTTAAAAAGCTGTATTTTTCCGCAGATTGTGTTTCTACCGAATAGCTGTGGAAGAAATCCAGATAACCCGGAAGCTGCCTTGCATTATCTATTACCACATCTAATCCACCCGCAACATTGATACCGAATACCACTACAACCACCAGCGCGATTGTCATAACAATACTCTGAATCAAATCGGTTGTACTTGCTGCCAGAAATCCGCCCAATGCACAGTAGCCGACAATGACTGCTGCACTGATTATCATGGCTGCCATATAATTCACCCCAAACAGGCTGGAAAACAACTTACCACAAGCTGCAAAACCGGAAGCCGTATACGGAATGAAGAAGATAATAATCATCAGTGCCGCAATGCCTGTCAGGATTCCTTTCTTATCACCGAATCTTTTTGCAAAGAAATCCGGCACGGTAAATGCCTCATAGGCTTTGGAATACACACGGATTCTTCTGGCTACAATCAGCCAGTTGACATATGTACCGATTGCAAGCCCAATGGCTGTCCATGCTGCACTTGCAACACCGGAAAGATAGGCAACACCCGGAAGTCCCATTAACAGCCAGCTGCTCATGTCTGATGCTTCCGCACTCATCGCTGTTACAAACGGGCCTAATTTTCTGCCGCCCAGATAAAAATCATCGACGCTGTTATTCTGCTTCGAGCAGTAAAAACCAACACCTAACATTGCCGCAAGATATATAAGAATCGCGGCCATAATAATAATTTGTGACATAATTCTACCTCTTTTTTTCGATTTAAACCATAAAATTATAACACAAATTAAAATTTCAGTAAATAAATATTCGACAAATCAACAAAAAAGCCGCCGCTTTTCAATCTGTGTATCTGAATTTCCGACTGTGTTCTGTCCGGATTTCAGGTTTTGATTGATGAAAGCAGCAGCTTTTCTATTTTATTCTATTACTTTTTATGTATTATTCGTATAACGGATACTTGTCTGTTAATCCCTTAACCAGTTCCATAGCCTTTGCCTTATTTGCATCGACATCTTCTACAAGCATTGCGATTGCATCTGCTACAATATCCATATCCGCTTCATTAAAGCCTCTTGTTGTAACAGCTGCCGTACCCAGTCTGATACCGCTTGTTACAAACGGAGAAGCCGGGTCATTCGGAATCGTGTTCTTATTACATGTGATGTTGGCTGCATCTAAGAGCTTTTCTACTTCCTTACCTGTAACTCCCTTACTGATTAAGTTTACAAGCATTAAGTGGTTGTCTGTACCGCCGGAAACGATATCAAATCCTCTGTTCATTAATCCGTTGCAGAGTGCCTGTGCATTCTTTACAACATTTTCTGCATACGTCTTAAAGCTTGGGTCTAAGGCTTCCTTTAAGCAGACTGCCTTACCTGCGATAACATGCATCAGCGGACCGCCCTGAATACCAGGGAATACGCTCTTATTGAACTTGAACTTTTCAGCAGCTTCTGCTGAACTTAAAATCATACCGCCTCTTGGTCCGCGCAGTGTCTTATGGGTTGTTGTTGTAACAACGTCTGCATACGGAATCGGGCTTGGATGTGCACCGCCTGCTACAAGACCGGCGATGTGTGCCATATCTACCATTAAATATGCACCGACTTCATCACAGATTTCCCTAAACTTCTTGAAGTCAATAACCCTTGCATATGCACTTGCACCTGCAATAATCATCTTCGGCTTGCACTCTTTTGCGATTCTTAATACTTCATCATAGTCGATAAAGCCTTCTGCGGTTACACCGTAAGGTACGATGTGGAAATACTTACCTGAAATATTAACCGGTGAACCGTGTGATAAATGTCCGCCGCAGTCAAGACTCATTCCCATAACGGTATCTCCCGGCTCTACCATAGCAAAGAATGCTGCTAAGTTAGCCTGTGCACCAGAATGTGGC
>ERZ773115.137-NODE-137-length-88306-cov-19.697499_pt1 | contig 88306 bp, 83 predicted proteins | sample MGYA00511116_ERZ773115 | MGnify/ENA primary metagenome ERZ773115 (study PRJEB29015, sample SAMEA2737869) | human gut metagenome | biome: human gut; feature: human-associated habitat; material: faeces | place: China | collected 2012 ... | reverse complement strand
TAAATGGAAGGTATGAAGGTAATGATGATATAGGTCGGATGATGAGAGATTTTCACCAGTGCAGGCCGGAGCAGATAAAAAGCGAGGCATTGTCAAAAGCAGTGGCTTATTACAAAGAAAAGGAAGGACGTGGTGCTATGAGTGAAGCAGTAAGACAGTATGCAATGGAATATGCCAAAGAATATGCAAAGGAATATGCCAAAGAGTATGGTGAGGAACAGAAGGAAGAGGGGATTCTTCAAGGAAAAAATAATATGTTGTATTCATTGGTTTCAAAGGGAAGGTTAAAAATAGATGTAGCAGCCGAAGAGGCAAATGTCAGCCTTGGAGAATTTGAAAAATCGATGGAGGAAGCAGGATATAAAATTCCTGAATTGGTATAGTTTAATAGTTACAAGATGCGTTAAATATAGACCCGGTTTGCATAAGTATGTGCAGACCGGGTTTTTATAATAAAAATGCAATGTATGATACAAAAAGTTTACAACTGACATATATACTCATTATAACAACATGGAAGATAACTATTCTGAATAGTCACCGGGAAAGAACAAAAAGGGAGGAGAGCTACATATGGATAAAAGGGGTAATATATCTTCACGAAATATGAGATTATTTGCAGCAATTATGACACTCATCGAGGCACTTGTCCTCACATCATTTACAGGCTGTGCAGATAAAAAGGTAGATTATGGCACTGATACAGAAAAACTGACAAAAAGTGCTGTATGCAATGTAAAGGATTTTAGTACAGATGAGACCTACAGCGATGAGTTTTCCGTGCAGACAGAAATTGGAAATGTAAATATAGATATAAGTGCAAAAGTGGAACTGCCTGATTGTAAGACAATGTCAGTAGTTGAAGTGGAAAAGATACCTTATTCTGCAAAGCTCAAGGAAAAGGTATTGAAGGCATACTTTGGAGAGTCACAGATTTATTACTATGATAAGGAACATTGGACAAAAACACAGCTTCAAAATCTCATTGATTCCATAAATTCCTCAACAACACCAACTGATACATCTGGCACAGGAAACAGAGCTGAGTTTTTGAAGGAGTATACGCATTATCTGGAAAATGCCGGGGATGAATGGACTATAGCTACAGAGTATGATTCATGTGATGAGTTTGTAGGGAAAAAAGGAAACACCTGGTATAACGTGAATTTTGTTGCAGATGGTGATGAAAATAAATGGCTGTCGGGAATTGGCGCAGGTCCGATTGAAGGATATACCAAAAAGGCAGGAAGTAATGAATATAGGTGGAGTAATATATTTAACGATGGATATGTGCAGCAATACTTTGGACCGGATTCACTCATGGAATATGATACGGTAAATGATATCACGGATTCACAGGATACATCGGGAGAGGAAATCGCGCAGGAGGAAAATGAATCGGGTATCACAATAGAAGAAGCGGGGAATATGATAGACAGCTTTTTGAAAGAGACAGGTTTTTCATCCATCCCGCAGACTGAGAGTTCGCAGCTGAAATGGAGTGGATATAACGAAAGAGCCAATCAGGTGTATCAGGAAGATGATATACATGAGTGTGTAAGTGGTTATAGATTTTACTACAATATCGGAGTTGGCAAAATATTATTTGATGATGCTTTAAACCCGATGGATTACAGCGGATACAATATGAAATATGGTGATAGTATAGAGGATACTTTTGATAATGAATTCTACAATTTTTATGTTGATAAATATGGTATAGGGACTTTTTATATAGACTGCCCGGTAAGTATAGTAAGAAAACAGGAAAATGTAGAAATGCTTCCTTTAGAAAATATATTTGATATTGCCCGGGATGAGCTTGAAAACAATGCTGATGAATATGTACTGGATACAAATGTAAAATATTACACTCTAAAACTTGCATACATAAGGGTAAACAACCGGACTGATATGCAAAAATACAGTTATATTCCGGCATGGAGTCTGGAATTGCTGCAGAAAGGCACTGCAAATGCATGCCCTGTATTTATCAACGCGATTGACGGAAGTGTGATACATTCGGACGATCTGAGTTAAGATACAGAATGTTTACATTAGACCGTACCTTCACAGGAATAATTATGTTGTAGAAAAAAATGTGACATATCAGGGAGGATTGGCATATGAGAAAACACACAAGAATACTCGCAGCGGCTATGACGATCGTTGAAGCGATAGTAATCATCTCACTCACAGGCTGCTCAGGCAAAAAAGTAGATTATGGGAATGAGAGCGAAAGTAAAGAGACAAAAAATATGTCTGCCTTAGCTGATATCAGGGCAGACTCCGGCTGGAATGAAAACTTTACAATACAGACCGGTAATGGCGAGAAAACAGTATATGTAAATGCAAATATTGTAGTTCCGGACTTTGATAACATGTCGGTTTTTGAGGTGGAAAATGTAAAGATAGATGCTGATTACAAAAAGCGTTTTCTGGATTTATATTTTGGTGGGAACGAGTACTATTATCACGATCCGGATCATTATACTGTTGACGAACTGAATGAGGTCATAGAGGACTGGCAGAAAACACAGGATGAAACTCACAGTGAGTGGTTGGAACAGCGGCTGGCTGAATATAGGGATAAGCTTGAAACGGCAAAGACTACTTATACCGTGGCAAAGGATCTCGAAAACTGTGAAGTATTTGCAGGCTACAAGGGTGATGTGTTCTGTGAGGTGGATTTTGAGGCTCACAAGGTACATGCTTACGCCTTGCATCAGTCCGGGACAGATTACGGTCCACCATCTTTAAGGAATGAGGACTATGATACCATAACGCAGACTTTTCAGGATGATGATCTAAAGGATAAGGCAGACGAGACCTCAAATGAGGGCAGTAAATCTGCCGCATCAGCCAAAAAAGAAGCCGGGGATTTCCTTAGTAAATTGGGAATGCAGGATCTGGTGGAACGAGGTGAATGTGAGTGCAGCTGGATAGGGTTTAATAACAGCGAAGAGGGAAATGACTATCAGACAGCAGTGTGGGGATATATTTATTCATACGCGACCGGCATAGACGGAATCACATTTAAGGATGGATTTGATATGGATACCTATTTGTCGGTGTATGAAGCAAATGATAGTGATATAGATGATGTTACACTGCCTGACAGTACACTTCTTACAGTCACGGATGATGGAATAATTGATGTGCAGATGGAATATCCGGTAAATGTAACACAGATCTATAAGGATGTGGAGCTTATTTCTCTGAAAAATATAGAGCAGATCATCAAGGCGGAGATTACGGAAAATCCTGATAAATATGATATTGCATCGTCATTCAATAAGCTACAGCTTAGTTATCTTAAGATAAGAAGTGACAGTGAGCAGGGAAAATACAGCTATGTTCCGGCGTGGGCACTGTCACGTCTGGTAGACTACTCCAATGAGCAAAATGCTATCTTTGTAAACGCTATAGATGGAACAATCATAAATTTGGAAAATTCACTGTAAAGGAGAGGCTATGAAGAGGAAAAACGTTATTATACCGGCGTTGGTTCTTGCAATAGCATTAACCGGCTGTTCAGGAAAAAAAGTAGATTACAATATGGAAACTGAAAATATAAACACAAAAGCAGGAAGTGATATAAGTGCGTTTGACGACAGTACGAAATGGAATGACAGCTTTTCTGTTGAGACATCTGACAAAAGTGTGGATGTGGATATTTCAGCAGACATTACCCTGCCGGACTGCAAAAGCATGTCGGTTGTTGAGGTGAAGAATATAAAGGTGGGTGCCGATTTCAAAAAGAGTGTGATAGAGGCTTATTTTGGCGATAGTACCGTATATTATCACGACATACCTCATTATACGAAAGAAGAGATATATCACAGCATGGAGGTTGTAAAAAATGAGATTGCCGGGTATCAGCAGGAAATTGATGCGGGACTTATCACAGAAGAGGGCGTCAGCAGGGTGATGAAAAGTGAAAATGATCTGCTGGAACAGTATGAAAAGGCAGAACCGTCTGCACTGGATACGCGTGAAAAAGCTACAGATTATACGGATTGTAATGAGTATCTGGGATATATTGGTAATGTTTTCTGTGAGATTAGATTTGGAATTGCTGAGGACGGCTCTCTTGAATATATTTCAGCACAGCCTCTTAAGGCAGGAAGTGAGGGGACATTATACGATGATAGTGAGTATGGCTATTACGGACCACCATCCTTTGCAGAGGAGAAAGGTGTAGAGGGATTTAACGGAGGCTCTACAGGTGGATATACTACATCTTCATATGATAATGAGTGTGCATTATCAAAAGACGAAGCTATAAAAAAGGCAGAAGAATTTCAAAATAAATTAGGCAGGGCTTCACAGGTATATATAGGAACATCAGACTACGAGTGGAGCGCAGGAGTGATAGAGGATGGTGATGATACTGTAAAAACTGATGATAAAGAGAGCGTCATAAAGGATACAGCCTGGGGATATATCATAGATTATGGCGAGGGTGTGGATGGCATAGCGTTTTGCAAGTCACTCGATTTCACCCGGAATATGGATATATGGGAGACACTCGATAACTATGATGATTTTATGCCATATGGCAGCAGTTCCTTTATTGTGACGGATCAGGGAGTGACGGAATTTACTGTTTCTTACCCGGTTGATATTGTAAATGAGTCAAAAAACGTAGAACTCTTGTCAATGGACACTATTAAAGAGATCATCAAGGATGACATGACAAAAAACTCAGATCAGTATGATTTTACACAAAATCACACTTACAACAATCTAAAGCTCGGATATATCCGTTTGAAGGATGCATCTGACAAGGATAAATGTACTTATGTTCCGGCATGGTGTCTGTCAAAACAGGACAATGGCTACGACAGATATCCGGTGTATGTGAATGCGATAGACGGCACGATCATAAGGAGTGATGATCTAATATAAGATACTGTTATTGGCTGCAATAAAGTTTACACATGGAGTTACATTTTTAGATAATAGATCGGGTTCATATTTTGATGGAAAAGATGTGAAAAATATATGATTAACAGAAAGAAAAAATATATAAGTCGTTTGACGCTTACCGCTGCAATTACCTCTATTTTATTTTCAGGATGTGGGGCGGCACAAAAGGAGCTTGCACAGACGGACAGAGCTTCCTACGAGAAAATATCATACCAGACAGTTACGGTACAGAGCGGTTCACTCACACCTCAGACTACCATCAGTCTGAGCGCGCAGGGCTATACCAGGTTTTCCTATGGTGCGACAAACACGGAGCTTACGCTCGAAAAGGTAAATGTGGCAGTGGGTGATCATGTGAAAAAGGGCGATATACTGGTGGCTTTTAAATCCGGGGAGATACAGAAAAAGATTGAGGACTACAGCGGGCAGATCAGTCAGAATAAGCTTCTGGCAGAGCACTACAGGGCTATTATGAAAATCGATGATACTCAGGATTATTCAAGCGATATTGCCCAGCTTGATAAGGATACAGAGGTTGCGCAGCTTTATCTTGATGAGGCAGAGGAAAAACTGTCGAGATATCAGATTACGGCATCCGAGGATGGCACGATCACAGCAATGAACAATTCACTTTTGGCGGGAGTTTTTGAACCGGGCAGCAATCTTATAACAGAAATCAGCGGAAACGGCAATTACGAGGCTGACAGACCGGAAGGTTATGACTTTAATGTAGGTGATGTATACACGGCAACAGCATCTGATATAGAGTTTGAACTTAAGGTAAAAGAGGTGGACGATAAAAAGGTTGTTTTTGAACCGGTATCGGACATGTCGGCAGTATCGGATGCACAGATATTTTCCATGGAAGTGACGCGCCCTGCTATAGAAAATGCTGTGTATGTGCAAAAGGACGCAGTACATGAGAAGGATGGCAGGTATTTTGTATACACACTGGATGAGAATGGATACAGACAGGCGGTATGGATAAGTGTCGCAGATCAGGTGGGAGACTACCGGATCATCACAGAAGGACTTAAAAGCGGGGATGAGGTGGTTTTGCAGTGAAGATCAGAAACCTTTTATCAATAAAAAAACTGGCAGTACTGGGGATATGTGTATCGTTTGTGGCAGGCGGCTGTGGAAAAATGACAGAAAGCAGCATACCAAAGCTTGAAGAACCTGTAGCGTTAAATGAAGCCTATAGACCTGTGGAATACGGTACGATCGGCTCTATGCAGGTGCTGATTGCTACTGCAGTTCCGAGGGATTACTGCAATTACTACAGTGCCAATGTAAATATTTCACAGATATATGTGGAGCCGGGAGATACAGTAAATGCGGGGGATGTGCTTGCAGTCTGTGATGTGGATGAGGCAAAAAAACAGTTGCAGGAATGTAAGGATGCGCTGGCGCATGAGAATGAGACATATGAGATATCCGCGCAGATCTCGGATACGCAGATCAAATTATGGGAGAGTCAGGCAGCAGAGCAGGAGAACAACACACTGATTGCCACAGAACAGGAAAATGAACGGTACGATAAGCAGCTTCACGAATACCGCGTGCAAAAGATCAATGAGCAGATGGCTTTATATCAGCAGATCGTTGATGATGGAACGCTTAAGGCAGCCCACAGCGGTCTTGTCACTTACACTAAGAAGCTGACAGGTGGAAGGTCTGCTGCGGCATACGAGAACATAGTCATTGTCTCCGATACGGATGACCTTGTGCTGGATATAAAAGATACAGCCATAAATGAGTACAAATACAGCGATTATGACAAGAAATATGTGATAGTCGATGGCGAAAAATATGATGTCACCGAGTCTCAATATACATCAGAGGTTTTGGTACTTTCGAAGATAAACAACCGCTATCCGGATGTGTGCGTGGAAAGCAGGGAAAAGCCGTTTCTTACGGCAGGACAGATGTATCCTGTATACTTTGAAAAAACAAAGGCAGATCATACACTTGTCGTGGGAAAGGATTCCGTCTATAAGGATGGCGATACAAGATATGTCTATGTGAAAAATGATGAGGGAGGCCGTGAGAAACGCATCATAACAACAGGTGAGTCTGATGAAAACTATACACAGGTCACAGAGGGCTTAAAAGAGGGGGAGCTGGTCTACTATAATTCTACAGATCAGGTTCCGACAAAGTACAGCAAATATACGGTAACAAGGTCTGACTTTGATATAGCAAACTACGGTGTGAGCTGCAGCAGATCTGACGCAGGGACGATAACCGAAACCTGTGATTATGAAGGGCAGATCGTTTCTGTCAATGTGAAGCAGGACGATACGGTAGAAAATGGGATGCTGCTTTACGTGGTGGATACCGGAGAGGGCAAAGCTGCCATAACAGAGGCAAAAAATGAGATCGACGCGGAGAATGAATCCTATGCGCACAAGATCGCAGATTACGATAAACAGGTAAAAGATTTATCTGAAGGTGGTAGCAGCGCAGAAGAAAATAACCAGGAGGATGAAAAGTCGGATACAGCATATGAAGAGCAGCAGTTGAAATTGAACTTACAGCTGCTTGATCTGCAGAAAAAACTTGCCGGTGCAGACCACACCTATCAGCTTTCCCGGCTACAGTCAGCATATGACAGCATAAGCGCAGGAAATGACGGCAAAGGAAATATTTCAGTATATGCCAAAAATGACGGAAAAGTTTCAAAGGTGAGTGTCAAGGCAGGAGATAATGTGGAGGAAGGCTCAGATATCCTGCAGATAACCGGAAATTCCACGGACGTACTGCAGGTCCTGGTAAAGGATAGCAATAACTATAAAGTATATACGGACAATATAGCAGATGTGGGAGAGCGCGTATCACTTGAGCTGGACGGTACAACAATCTACGGAAACTGTATCGGTTTTGCCGGTTACGGCAGGGAAGCTCAAAGGGGATATATAAATCAGGATGATAAAGGTGTGCATATTACCGGAAACACAGATTCGGGATATGGAAATGCAGCATTTTATATAAAACTTGACAATGGAATACCAGATGATCTGACCAGGGCATCTGCTGTAAAGTTTTCTTATGTTTCTTTTAAAAAGGTGGTAGTGGTGCCGACTTCGATCATACACAAGCAGGTCAATCCTATGGACAAAGATGATATATCATACTATGTGTGGAAAATTGATGGGGACAGCGTGGTAAAGCAGCCGGTAATATTGAGCGATTATACATCAGGCAGCGATACACTTGTGCTTTACGGTATTGATGAGGGCGATGAAATATGTTTGGCTTCGTAATTAATAAATTAAAAAACAGAAAATGGTTAAATTTGTGTCTGCTTATGGGAGTGGCTTTGTTTATAGCACTTTTTGTGTGCCACTCTATGTTTGAAAAGGGTGCGGGAAATCAGATACTCGACAGACTTTTTACGGATCATGCCACACAGCAGAATGAGTTTCCTGCACAGATGAGCCGCGAGGGAACATATGCGGTGGCAGATTATCCTGATTCGCAGTCAGTACTTGATAAGCTGTCAGGATACGAGCAGAAGTGGACTGAATATGTGGATATAAACAAGGTTTCCTCACAGCAGCTTATCACACTCCCAGGAGGACGCGCAGATACAGAGTTTGGAGGACCTAACAATTATTTTACAATAGGATATCTGCCGGGACTTTCGGAGTACGCGGATGTTGTAAAATCTCAGACTGACACAGCCACATTCGAATGCAGTATAAGCGAAAAGACAATGGATCACTACGGACTTGTAGCAGGTGAAAAAATCTATTTACATGTACCTGATGGCAGTGGGAAAAAGGAAATTACTTTCGTCATATCACAGATCTGTCGTGAAAAAGATATAAACGATCCATATTGGGCCAAGACGCTTTCGGATATGGGCGATGTGATATTTGTTTCGCAGGATGTTTTTGACGAAATGATGCAGTATTACAGTGAGGACAATATCAGCTACAGTGATTTTCTCATGCTGGATTATACGCAGATCAACACGGAAAATGCCTCACTTTATGATGGGTATATGGAGCAGTTTAAGGATGCTGACAAGCTCTACAATGACAACATCCGTGATACGCTGGAGCGCTTTTTTACACAGCAGAAGACGATAAAGCTGATGCTTTGGGCGTTGGAGCTGCCGTGTCTTGTGCTTTTGATTTTATTTATAAGAATGATATCTGTACAGATACTTTCGCTCGAGCAAAATGACATACTTGTTTTAAGAAGCCGCGGTGCGACAAAATTACAGGTATTTATTTTGTACTTACAGCAGTCGGGAATAATAGCGTTTGCGGGCTGTGTACTCGGAATAGTACTCGGATACATAATGTGCCGGGCTGCCGCATCTACAGACGGATTTTTAAGATTTACGGCAAAGGATATAAGCACTTACAAATTTGTATGGCAGATGCTTGTCTATGCGGTGGCAGCAGCAGTTATCATGGTACTATTTATCACAGTTCCGGTGTGGAAAAAATCAAAGGATGCCATATCAGAGCGCAGCAGTAGGGAACGAATATCAAAGAAAAAGCCTCTTTGGGAGAAATGCTTTATAGACGTTATACTTTTGGCTCTGTCAGCATATCTGCTTTACAATTACAACAAGCAGAAGAGTACGCTTGCGATATCTGTTCTTGAAAACAGGAGCATAGATCCTGTCATGATACTGGACAATTCGCTTTTTATATTTGCAGCGGCACTTTTGTGCGTAAGACTTACCGGACTTATTATTCTGCTTGTGGACAGGCTCTTTAAAAAGCATTTTTCTCCGGCAATGTATGCATCATTTTTACAGCTAAAACGAACCAGATACAATCAGGGATTTCTGGCAGTATTTCTTATCATGACAGTGGCTGGCGGTATTTTTGACGCGAATATGGCGCGCACCATGAACAGCAATATGGAGCAGCGTATCGTCTACAATGTGGGCTGTGATGCGATATACAACGAGGATTTCAGACTCAGGATACAGTACAATAAAAATGGCTCTGTAAACTGGATGTATGACGAGCCTGATTTCGGTAAATACGAGTCGCTCAAAAATGAGGGCATCTGTGACGGTGTCACGCGTGTGCTTGAGGACGAGAGGGTAGACATTTCCGCAGGCAGTGGTTCGGTTTCGGATGCATATCTTATGGCGATAAACACAAAAGAATTCGGTGAGACTGCGAAATTGCAGAGTGACCAAAATGATGATATTAATGACGCTCACTGGTTCAATTACCTGAATGAGCTGGCAAAAGAGCCGGACGGAGTCATCATTTCGTCAAATCTGGCAAAAGATCTGGGACTTAAAGTTGGTGACAGCTTAAATTACTCAAGGTATGTACCGGAGGCTGTCGATGAAGATCAGATCTACGCATCCGAGAATGTAAAGGTATGTGCCATAGTAAAAGGTTTTCCGGGCTACGAGCGTTACACCTATGAGACAGATGCAGACAAAAATGTGACCGAGCAGGAGAAATACCTGATCGTTGCAAATTATGCTACGGTTGTGGAAAAGTTCGGCATGACACCGTACAGTGTGTGGATGAACCTGTCAAAAGGAAAAACGGTAGATGATATTGTGGGATATCTGGGCGGTGAGAACAGTGAAAATTCAGACAGTACAGCAGACAATTTAACAGACACTCAAAGTGAAAAAGTACAGAGTGAAATATACAGGAATATAACATCCGCGCAGCAGCTTATAGACGAGAATAAAAACTCAGCCACAGTGCAGATCACAAACGGTATGTTTACATTAAGTTTTATACTTTCACTGATAGTGTGCTCAGTAGGATTTTTGTTGTATTGGGTTATGACACTAAAACAGAGGGAGCTGCAGTTTGGTATATACCGCGCAATGGGAATGAGAATGAGAGAGGTAAAAGCAATGCTTTTAAACGAGCAGATATTTTTATCATTTCTGCCGCTTCTTGCGGGAGCAGGCATAGGTATAACTGCAACAGCGATGTTTGTAAGGCTCATATCGATCATATATCTGCCGCAGAAACACAATATCGGAGTAAATGTATATATTTATCCATCTGATATGCTGGAGCTTACAGGAGTACTTTTCGTGGCTGTAGCCGTATGCTATGTGGTTATCAGCAGACTGCTTAAGAGTATGAAGATAGCACAGGCACTAAGGCTTGGAGAAGATAGTTAGCAGATAAAAATGATTTTGTGGTAGTCGGTAGAAGGTTTTTATAGCATGGTAAATGAGGTCGTGACATATGGAAAATGCGATAATTGCTCAAAATATAAAAAGATATTTCAAGGCGGGAGATGGTACAACAGTCCACGCACTTGACGGAGTATCCATGGAGATAAAAAAAGGAACACTTGCCATCTTAAAAGGGCGTTCCGGCTCCGGAAAGACCACACTTCTTAATATCCTTAGTGCGCTTGATATGCCGACAGAGGGAAGTGTGCAGTTTCTGGATAAAAATCTCGAGCAGATGACCGAGAAAGACCGGGAAATGCTAAGGCGGTATGAGATGGGATTTGTATTCCAGTCTATAGCACTAATTCCCACGATGACGGCATATGAGAATGTGGAATTTGCCCTTAGACTTGCGAAAAATAAACGTCAGATACAGAAGAATTTGACTGATATGGATAATGACATTGGAGATGCAAAAACCGATGTGATAAATGAGAATACGCATGACAGAGTATCAGAGCTGCTCGAGCGTGTCGGACTCTCAAAGCGCATGGATCATATGCCGGAACAACTATCGGGAGGTGAGCAGCAGAGAGTTGCGATAGCGCGCGCTGTGGTTCATCGCCCGAAGGTGGTCTTTGCGGATGAGCCGACAGGAGCACTCGATACCGCTTCTGGATTTGAAGTCATGCGATTGTTCCGTGAGTTGATAGACGATGAGGACATCACAATAGTTATGACCACGCATGATCCGAACCTGATGGAGCTGGGAGATGAAGTGTTTGAGCTTAGTGACGGCATAGTAATTTAAATTAAAAGGGAGAAAACCAGATGATAAACTGCGATGGACTGGTAAAAATATATGAGACAGACGATAAAAAGGTGATGGCACTGGAGGGGCTTGACCTGACGGTGGAAACAGGGGAGATGCTTGCGGTAATAGGAAAATCCGGCAGCGGAAAATCCACCCTTTTAAATATGATAGGAGGACTGGAAACACCCACGGCGGGAGTACTCACTATCGACGGAAAAGACATTTCCACATATTCAGAAGCCGAAATGGTGAGATACCGCAGGAACAAGGTGGGCTTTGTGTGGCAGAAAAGTGCCAAAAATCTGTTCCCATACCTGACTGTGCTGCAGAATGTCGAGGCCGTGATGATGTTTGAAAATTCCAGTAATTTAAAGTACGGTGCTCATGATGAGAACAGCGGAAAACATGTAAATAGATGCAGGGACAATAACAAAAGCTATGCCCTTAAACTGTTAAATGCAGTGGGATTACAGGAGCATAAGGATAAGCTTCCGGCTCAGCTATCGGGAGGAGAGCAGCAGCGCGCAGCGATAGCGGTGGCACTGGCAAATAAGCCGGACATACTGCTTGCGGATGAGCCGACCGGAGCTGTGGATACAAGGACTGCTGATACAATCTATGAGCTGTTTCATAAGCTGAACAAAGAGCTTGGTATAACCATCATCATAGTCACACACGATATGGCACTTGCAGGTCGTGTAGACCGCACAGTGCTTATATCTGACGGAAAGGTAAGTACGGAGAAATTGAAGAAACACCCTGCAATGGAATATACGGTATTGGACAAGGCGCATAGGATAAAACTCACTGATGAGATGCTTGAGGCAGCGGGGATAGAGTCTAATAAGGTCAGGGTTGATGTGCAGGATGGAAAGCTTGTGATATCGCGGATTTAAGACATATTAAACGTTTAGTGTTATAGAGACACAAAATATATCATTTTCGTTTTTGATAGAGATAAAACCACTATTTCTGTTTACACATTCTTTGACATTTTCAAGCCCATATCCGTGGATAACTCCGGCTTTTTTAACCGAAACCTGTGGAATAGGATTGGATATTTCATAAAGCAGCACATGATTTTTCTGGCGCAGCGTACATGAGATGGATGGTTTGTGACCTGCCGGAAAAGCATCGCAGGCTTCTATTGCGTTATCCATAGTGTTTCCGATGATTATGTACAGGTCAACAGGCGAAATGTTAAGGTCAGTGTCCAGCCATAGATTAAAGTTTATGGAGATTCCCAGATTGCCTGCTTTATTAGAGCCATAGTTTAGGATGCTGTCAACAATGGAATTACCGGTATCAATCATTTGGTCAAGGCTTGAAAACTTTTTCTTTAAGGCAGAGAGCTGACTTTCGGCTTCAGGTCGTGTTTTCGTAGAAACCAGATTTTCCATTGCCAGCATGTATTTTTTTATATCATGCCAAAGTGCGCGGGATTCGTCCTGACGAGCAATGATATCCTGATAGTAAAGCTCCTGTTTGGCAAGCTGCTCCTGCATACAGAGCTGATTTTTCTGTAATTCATAAGATTTCTTTACTATTTCCGTATATCCACAAACCACTATATTGATAACAAGCATACATATGGTGGTCATCACAAAGGTGGAGTATTTACCATTGTCAATAAAGGTAGTGTACTGGGCAAACAGAATAAATATGCTTGACAGATTGCAGAGCATGAGTGGTATGGCATGCAGTAGAGCCTTTGAATCAAATCGGGCATTGGTAAATAAAATAATTATGACCAGCAAAAACAGATGAATAATCTTGCTTGTGGTATTGTAGATAAGCCGTCCTTCACTTATTCCTAAAAGTTCATTTATTGAAATTCCAAGTCTGGAAAGTACAAACGCACCAATAACATCGGAAAACATCGACGTAACAAAAAATAATATAATAGTATAGGTGATTTGGAATATTTTGCATTTGAAGCAGAAAGTATAGCATAAAAACAAAAATAAGCTGATAATGACAAGCCGTATAAACATAGGTGTATATAGGGTTGATAGCATTATGACCGCAAAGAGTGATATGCAAAATAGGATAATATATCTGCGGGAAGGGTATATAGGTCTAACCTCTTTATGAAAGAAGTAGAAAATAAGCAGGCATTCTATAATAATGGTATATACTTCAATTGGAAAATTCATTTGATGGTACCTCGTATCAAATTGTTAAAGCGCTCTTGGAAAATGGTCTGTTTTTTCCGAGAAAGTGGAATTTTGCAGCCGTCAGTCATAGTGACGGCAAGTGGTGTAAAGCTGTCCACATAATTCAAATTGATGCAATAGCTTCTGTGAATCTGTACAAATGAAGGATATGAAAAAACTGAAATCATATTTTCCATTGAATCCTTTATCTCCAATGTGGATGTACTTGCAAAATGAAAAATAATGTGCCGGTTCAGACTCTCAAAATATATGACATCGTTTATAGAAATCATTTTCTGAGTTGAACCACACATTACCGCTGCCTTTTGCGGAAGAATCTCGTCAAGAGCCTCCCTGACAACACTTTGAAACATTGTAATCGTTATCGGTTTGCATAAAAATCGAAAAGCAATTCCATATCCTCGGACTGCATACTGCAGTGCGTTTGTCGTAAAAACTATTACGGGACGAGGAGAATATCCTGCTAAAATAGAGCCAATTTCAAAACCATTTGGCTTATCCATTTCTATATCAAGAAAAATTAAATCATAAAATTGGGATTTAAAAGCCTCAAGCAGGGCAGAGGCAGACAAGAAAGTAGAAATATTGTATGGTAATTTGCATGATTTGCAGTAATTGTAAAGTATATCAATATCTTGTTGTTCATCATCACAAATAGCAATATTCATAAAAATAATCCCCTTATCAAAACAATTAAGCTATGAAGATTATAAATTATAAATTTTGAATTTACAAGATTAATTTAGGTTTTTCAAATCATCCATCAGATTGAGAACAATATGTTTTTTGTCAATTGATAATTGTTTGGCATAGATAGCTATCTGATTATCCAATTGCTGACTTTCAGAAGTATGTGTATCGGTGCCCCAAAACAATTCATTTGCGTCTATTTTGAGAGTGTTGATTATTTTTGATAAAACAGAAAGTGAAATTTTGCTTTCACCACGTTCAATTTGACCAATAAATCCGCAGGAGCAGTCTGCATATTCACTTAATTGTTCTTGTGTTAGATTATTTTTCAAACGGTAGAAACGTATGATTTTTCCTATATGCTTTATGAATTCTGTATCCTGCATGATTTACCTGCCTTCATATTTAAACTATAGATATTGTAGGTAAAAAAATTAATATTTTGAATATAGTATTACTATCATTTTGCAATAGTAATACTACTATATATGCAAAAGGTGTGTATATTTATGTCGTTAGTGCATGAGCTATTGTATATACAGTGATGTTGAGTAGAATTGAGAGTGTAAAGAATAAAAACAAAGGAGCAAAGAATTATGGTTAAAAAAGGTATAGTAAAATTCTCAAAAATCGTTGCAACATTTACAATGGTACTTGCTGTTGTCTCTGTGAATGCAACATGTTTCTTTTTTTCACATCAGCCAGATATCCCAGAGTCATTGAAAAAGAGAAATGATTAAGAAAGCAAGTACACTAATTGTTGAGTTTTGGATTAAAAATGCAATAATCAAGACTGATGATAAGGAATCATACTGCTATGGTATGGAATTGATTTTGTCAACATTAATAAATGTTACTTTTATGGTTATATTATCATATTACGTTATAGGATATCCTATAGCATTTATTCCGTACATAGCAGTGTATACTCCGTTGAGGTTGACAGCTGGAGGATATCATGCACGTAGTCATTTTAAATGTATCTTGTATACGCAGATTACCTTTATTGTATTTGTGATGTCTGCATTGGCAAAAAAAAATATATGGTGTTTGATAGTGCTATATATGGTGGCAGTGTTAACTGTACTGAGATTGGCTCCGGTTGAAGCAGAAAATAAACCATTAACAGGAGAAGAAAAGCATAAGCAACAATTAAATACATGGGGATTTCAGACTATCATTTTAATTGTAATTGTTATAGCAGCAATTTTTGGAGTACTGAAAAATAAAATAGTGCTTTGTGTTATGGCTGCTAATATTTCGGTAGCGATTTCGTTGATTCTTGCAAAAATTATTGATTAAATGTCAAACGTGTACGAATTCGTGTCATTCATGTATATATGGTTGAAGATATCTGGATTATCGGATATAAATAAATTAACAACAGCGAAATTATAATGCTAAGATTTTTATGAAAATCAAGACCAATCAAATGAAAAAGTGATAGATAAGGGAATAAAGAATGAGATACACTTTCATAAAACAACATGATGCAACAGACTGTGCAGCAGCTTGCATGGGCATGGTCTGTCTGCACTATAAAAAAGAGACAACAATAACAAAATTACGTGATATGATGGGAACAGACCTGAAAGGAACAAACCTTATAGGATTGTCAAAGTGTGCAGAAGAACTTGGATTTAACTGTCAGGCTGTAAAAGTAGATAAAGAGGGTTTTGTTAGCAGATATACATTACCGGCTATAGCAAATATCGTGACAAAGGAAGGCTTATCGCATTTTGTAGTGATATTCAGAATCACAAAAAAGTATGTGATAATAGGTGATCCGGCTAAGGATCTTGAGAGACTGACTATAGACGAGTTTTATAAGAAATTTACAGGAGCCATGCTCCTGCTGAAACCAAATAGTGAGTTTGAGCGTGAAAAGATAAAGGGAACGAAGTTATTCGACAGATATATAAAGCTGCTGCTTCCACAGAAGAAGCTGTTTATATATGCTCTTGTAGCATCACTTCTGGTTACGCTTCTGGGAATTTTATCATCACTTTTTAACAATATAATATATGATGAAATACTTCCGTATCAGCAAAAAGATGTATTAAAGATGATGCTTGCGGTATTTCTTGGAATATCATTGACATCTACATTTGTAAGTTTTGTGAGACAGTGGATTCTTATGCACCTGTCAATAAAGATAGATATACCACTTATGCTGGGGTATTTTGAACATATATACAAATTACCGATGAAATTTTTTGCGAGCCGTAAGACCGGTGATATTACAACCAGGTTTTCGGATGCATTTACCATAAAAGACATATTTACCAGTATAGCATTATCACTGATCATGGACATATCAATGGCTTTGATAACCGGAGTAATACTTTTTCAGATGAATCCAAAGCTTTTTGCAGTGATCATAATGATGACACTCATAAGTATTGTGCTCGTATTTATATTTAAACAGCCATATAAGAAGATAAACGAAGAACAGATGCAGCAGTCATCCATACTCAACTCGGAAATAATAGAAGGGCTTCGCGCAGTTGAGACAATAAAGGGAAATGCTAATGAGGATATAGAGCTCGAAAGCATAGAGCGGGAATACATAAAATCTCTTAGAATAAGTTATAAAGAGGGCATGCTTTCAAACGTGCAGTCAACAATATCGAGTGTTATATCGGGAGTTGGGAATCTGGTGCTTCTGTATGTAGGAATAATGCAGGTCATAAATAACAACATGACGCTTGGAAGCTTCATGGCATTTAACACACTTGCAGGATACTTTATGGATCCTATAGGCAATCTGGTAAGCCTTCAGTTATCCATTCAGGAAGCAAATATTTCAATGAAAAGGCTTTCTGAAATCATGGATTATGAGAGAGAACAGAAAAGCGAGAGACAGTATCAGGAGATATCAAGCATTGATGGAGATATTAAGCTTGATCATGTCACTTTCAGATACGGAAACAGAAAACCGGCTTTGGATGATGTGAGCTTTATTATAGAAAAAGGACAGAAAGTGGCACTTGTGGGGGCAAGCGGAAGCGGAAAATCTACAATAGCCAAGCTACTGCTCAAATATTATGAGCCGGAGGCGGGGAATATAACTATAGATGGGATGGAGATATCAGAATATAAGAATGACGATATACGTCATGCGATATCATATGTGCCACAGAATATAGAGCTTTTTTCAAAAAGTATTTATGACAATATAAGAGTTACGAGACAGAGTGCAACGCTTGACGAGGTAAAAGAGGCTGCCAAAGCCGCTGATGCCCATGAATTCATAAAGAGATTGCCGATGCAGTATTATACTTATCTTGAGGAAGCAGGAAATGGTCTGAGTGGAGGCGAGAAACAGCGAATTGCACTTGCAAGAGCATTTCTAAAGGAAAATCAGTTTTATATCATGGATGAATCCACAAGTAATCTGGATTTTGCAACGGAAAATATAATCTTCGATATGATATACAATAAATTCAGAAAAAAGACCATGCTCATTATTGCGCACAGGCTTGCAACAGTAAAAAACTGTGACAAGATAATAGTAATGGATAAAGGGAAAATTGTAGAACAGGGAACACATCAGCAGTTGCTTGAGAGGAAAGGACTGTATTACAGATTGTGGGAAATGCAGCAGGGAAATTTTGTTATCAAAGAAGATTCAGATAAGGATGAACATCTTGCTGAGAATTTTGATGATGATGAGGGGGTAATGAGCTACACCTAGAAGATTAATTTTTGTATGTAAAAGCTTTACATAGAGTCAGGACTGTCTGCAGACGGGAATGGCAAAAATAAAACAAAGAAAAAAGGAGGTACACATACATGGATATGTGTTACGATGGAGCACTGGTGCTCCCTAGCAGTTATGCTGTTATGAATGAAGAGGAGATGACTTATATGGAAGGGGGAATTAGAGTATCTAAATACTCTTCGGGAAAATTGTTTGATACATATAGGGTACACTTTACAGCAGCAGAATGTTCTAAAATAGCACTTGCTTATGGAGTTATATCTGGTGTAGCGTCAATTATAGGAGCTTTGACAGGTCCAATAGGAGCAATAGCTGGAGGAGTTACAGCAGGAGCTTGTGGAATTGCAGCAGCCGTTTGGAGCTATGCGGCATCGAAAGGTGGATTAAACACATATATTCCGATATTAAAATCTGGAAAATTATATAATGGGAAGAAAGTAAGATATATATATTGCTAGGAACAAAAACTTACCTACTATTATAGTAGGTAAGTTATAGAATATTTTATTATAAAGGGAGAAATTATCAGATGAAGAATAAAATAATAATATATGTGATAGTACAATTTTTACTAATTTTATGTTCAATATTTGTTATTCCAAATGCTGAGGGTGTATTGAGTATATTCACAGTGCTGATTGTAATTGTTGGAAATGTTTTAAATTTAATTTTTTTATTAAAAGCAAATAAAAAAAACAATTATTAAAAGTTAGGATAAAAATATATGAACACAATAACTCTTTCAGAACACAAAATTTTAAAACTTCAAAATGTATTATCTGTGCAGGTGGATTTAGAATCTGAATCGGATGAACTTTTTGACATTGAAATCAATAAATTGAATACTTATATACAAACTCATGGAGCAAAACAGATTGGACCATTAATTCAGGCTACGAGTTTTGAAATTAAAGATGACGGAGCTGTAGATATTAAAATGCAGTTTATGCTTCAGACAGACAACTTCATCCACAACGTAGAACCACCTTACAAGATGGATTCCATTTTACGCGTAAAGAACTGTCTCTATGCACGTTATATCGGACCGGAGGATAAGCTGAAATTTGCCTATGACAAGCTTGGAGTTTATGCATTTGAGAATGATATTGAGCTGGATGGCTGCAATTATACTATCTATGTGGACAGGAATGAAGAGGATGAAACCATGGTTGCGGATGTATTCATGCCTGTAAAGGAATAAAAGAAATATGAGCAAAAGAGTAAAGAGTTTAGATGAAATAAGGGAATCGAGAATACTGTTTGATAAGAATCCACCGGCATTCGGCTATATACTTATAACAGTTGTAGCCGTTTTCCTTATTGTGGCAGTAGTATGGAGTATAAAAACACCAAAGGTGTATACCATACAGGCGCAGGGAACTGTGACGAATGATGAGTCAAATTACGTCATGTGCAGCTATACGGGTGAGATTCTTGACAGCAACATGGAAGAGGGCGCACTTGTGGAAGCCGGGGATGTGCTTTTTACAATTAAAAGCATTGATTATGATCTGCAGCAGACACAGCTTGAAGACAACAGAAAATCATATGAAGAACAGATATCACAGTATAGTCTTCTTATAAAATCAATAAAAGACGATACCAATTATTTTGACGAAACAAAAGCGGATGACGGTCTGTACTGGAGTCTTTTTGAAACCTACAAATCACAGGTGGAACAGAATAAGGTTGATGTGTCAACGTATCAGGCATATGGATATACTGATGAGCAGATTCAGTCACAGCTTGAGACAAATCAGGGGAAAATAGACGAAGTCTATTATTCTGCAATACAGTCGGCAGAAGCCAAGATCGCAGAGTCGGACCAGCAGATTAAATCAATTGATGCGCAGCTTGCGGCAGTATCGGGAGGACAGGATTCCTATGAAGTAAAGGCAACAGCATCAGGCGTGCTTCATATGCTGGGCAATTATAAGAGCGGAATGGTTGTACAGACAACGACCACTGTGGCAACAATCACACCGGAAAATTCGCAGAGATATCTCGAAGCATATGTTTCCACATCTGATATGGCCAGAATGCATGAGGGAGACAGAGTGCAGGTGGTTATGGACGGTCTGTCACAGAATGTCTATGGGACGATAGGCGGAAGCGTATCACGGATAGACAGCAATGTCACTACACAGGAAGGACAGGATGGAGCAACAAACCAGGCGTTTAAAGTGATGATAGTGCTAGACCAGGATTATGTGCTGAGCCGTGAGGGAGACAAGGTAGACGTGACTAACGGTATGACGGCGGCTGCAAGGATACAGTATGATAAAGTCACATATTTTAACTATGTGCTTGAGAAACTCGGAATAAAAACCGGAAAATGACATGGGATAAGGTTATGAAGTTAAGAAACAGAATAAGAATATTTGCTGTTATATTTATACTGGCTTTGGGAATGGAGTACTTACCGATGGCGGTATATGCTGCAGAAGTGACAGCGGAAGAAAGCGATATGGCAAATGATGCAGAACCGGATATGGATGAAACACCGGAACCGGACAATGCATCGGAAACGGACAAGGAAGACAAAACAGACGTACAGGATACGGGACAGAATATACCGGTAACGGATATCGAGATATCAGATCATGAGGAGGAAGTGGAAGTAGGAAAGACAATAAACCTTACAGCCACAGCACTTCCGGCGAATGCCACGGAAAGCACGATAACATTCCGTTCATCTGATATAAATATAGCAACTGTGACTTCAGCAGGTGAAGTAAAGGGTATCTCAAAAGGATATGTTACAATATATGTATCTGCCGGAAGTGTAATAAAAGAGGTAAATCTGACAGTAAAAGTAAAAACCACCGGAATAAATATAAATAAAGAATATCTCGTAATGAAGCCGGGAACGGCATTTAAACTGAGCGTATCTGTGTTTCCGGCAGAGGCAGAGCAGGCGGTTTCATACAAATCAACCAACACATCAGTTGCAGCAGTATCGGGCAGTGGTGTGGTAACGGCAAAACAGACAGGTTCATCTACAATAATAGTTTCAAATGGGGATTTGTCAGGCGCTGTTTCGGTAATCGTAAACAGAGATACGGAAAGTTCTGTGGCTGAGCCGGCAGCAGATAGTACAGACGCAGAAAACACAAGTGAACAGACATTTGATGAAAATACTGATGTATCCGAAACACCTGTAATAAGTGAGCAGATGCTATATGAACTGTACACAGCAGGCAAATCGATGAAAGTGACCGGAGACGGCTACAGCATCATAATAGACGGAAAAAAGATAGTAAATTATAAAAATGAACTTAATACGGATATAGAACTCGAAAGGGCAGGAGACTGCATAAAATTCAATCTCAACGATGGAGAGTATCTGTGCGGAGAAGTGACACTGCACATAGATGATGTAAAAGGAAAATATCTGTATCTATATAATAACGTAAAGCATAAATACGAACTTGTGAGTACAGAAGATATGAGCGGGCTTAATTTAAGCACACCAGGAAAGTATATGATCACGGCAAAGCCCATCAGAGAGGGAGTCACAGCGGTCAGATATATACTGATTGCAGGTGGAATCGGCATAATTGCAGGAATAGCTGTGTATGTGGCGGTAAAGAGAAGATACTGGTTCTGGTAAAGGTGTATGTAATCATGATTTACATAAAGTCGTGTCCGGTTGCAAACAGACATGGCAGAAAAATAATGTTTAGAAGAGAACAGGAGGAAAACAAAATGGAATTATGTTATGATGGAGCACTGGTGCTCCCAAGCAGTTATGCTGTAATGGATGAAGAGGAAATGACTTATACAGAAGGGGGTGGAAGTAGAACTTATAGAGGAAATCAAGGATGGGCAGCAGCTGTTGCACTTACATCGGCTGGTTTGTTTTTATCTGGAATGGGTAAAGCTGTAGGAGTTACAATTATTAGAGGATGTATAGGCGGAGGTCCAATTGCTTGGATATGTGGAATTGCAGCAACTGTAGCAATAATGTATGGAAGTGGGGCATTGGGAGGTCAAATGTATAGTGCAGGGTTTCAGGCATTATACTGTATGGCAAAAAAAGGAAAATTTACATTAAAAACAACATCCAATCCGTTTGGGTTGTTTTCTGTTTCTTGAGGTGATTATGAGCAAAATAATTTATGTGTCAATTGCAATACTGATTTATATGATTATTAATTTATTTATAACAATAAAGAAAAATACAAAAATTTTACATTTTGCTGGTTCTGTTTTGTTTTTACAGTTTTTTTTATTGTCGGCTGTTAATTCACATTTCATTACATTGAGTGAGTATTCGGTATGTGAATATATATTTTTATTTTGTATGATTATATATGCAGTTTTAGTTTATTTTTTAGAAAACAAAAGAAAGTGAAAAAATTATAGTTGTGAAGATAATTAAAAAAAGTATTTATGACAATATAAGTGTTACAAGACAGAGTGCGACTCTTGATGAGATCAGGGATGCAGCAGGGAAATTTTGTTATCAGAGAAGGTGAAATAAAAGAAAAACAGTGTGAAGATTCAGTGGAATCGAACGATAAAGGTGTAATGAGCTACACATAGATGATTAATTTTTGTATGTAAAAGCTTTACATAGAGTCAGGCCTGTCTGCAGACGGGAATGGCAAAATAAAACAAAGAGAAAAGGAGGTACACATATATGGATATGTGTTACGATGGAGCACTGGTGCTCCCAAGCAGTTATGCTGTAATGGATGAAGAGGAGATGTGCTATACGGAAGGAGGAATAGCTGTAACAACAGTAGCAACTATAGTTGGTACGGTAATAACCATATATGGTGCCACATATGCTGGAGGAACGGTATGTGGTAAAAGATTATATCATGCTGGCATAAATACTGCTAAAAAATGGTCTAAGTGGAAATGGCAGACTAGAGCAATTGTAATTGGGACTGCTAGCCGTATGGGACTGGCTGGTACCATTGCAGGTACCGTCTTTATGCTTGGTTTGGAAAATCAGTTATATGATATGATGTAGTAAAATACTAGGAGAAATGGATATGAAAAATAACCTTGAACTTATTTTATTAGTAGGTAACTGGGTAGTTGTTGCAATACAGGCATTTACTATATTTTTATATGGAAATAGTATAGGTTTATTTATTATTATGTTGCTTGCATTAATAGTACAAGTACTTGGTGTTTATGATAATAGAAAGAAATAATTAATATATTGACTTACAAAATGTGTATTAAAAGAATAGTAAACAGGCGTGGAGCTAGTCTCTCTACGCCTGTTTAAATGCGTGCCTTATTCACTTGCCACAACCTTACAATCCTTCTTAAAGCAAGCAATTCCATACTTGATGAAATTGCGCATGCCATCCTGCTTCAGCTTATCCACATATGACTTTTCTTCAATCTGCTTCAGTGCCTCATCGCAGGCTGCATCCATATCGCCGTTTTCGGCATATTTAAGCTCTATCACGATGCCGGTTCGGTTGTTTGGAACTTCAACGAGGATATCACTGTAGCCGGTGCCCGATTCGGTGTTTGATTTGATGAGCCAGTTTGCTTTGTAGCCCAGCAGACCGAGCAGTATACCGTGGTAGAAATTTTCTTTTTTATCTTTGGCAACTGCGGTATCCCTTATGCTTATTTTATTCCAGAGATAATCGCCAAAAAGCTCTTCTATTTTTTCGGTATCCTTATCCACAAATGCATTGCAGAATTGTTCAAGTGTCTTTCCGTCATTTGCGGTTGTATCGCTGAACCATTCGCGGATTTTTTTGATGAAAAGGTTTTTAATCTCGCGGTTTGGTATTGATAAACGCACCCTGCCATCGTCGGTCACGCCCTGCTTTGTCAGGTAACCGGTCGTGAAGAGCACACTCCACAGGTTTGAGATGCTTTTGTCGATTTCATCGTAGGTCAGCTCCTGGGATATTTCCTTCTCAATGTATTCGCCTGCTATCAGGCGCTCAATCTCATACTTGGTTTGGACATTGGCCTTGTCAATGAAGTTTCTGACTAAGGCATTTTCACTTGAATTTGACCAGAAATCCTGCGGCTTTGCAGTAGGCTCCAATCTGAGCAGATCCACGTAATTTATCACGTCCCACGGACAGTATACATTGGCATTTCCAAAGTGATATCCGTCATACCATTCTTTTACATCTGCATAATGCTCTGAAAGATTAAAATACGTAAGTATTTCCTGAACATCTTTATCTGTAAAGCCAAAGCGTCTTGGACGGGTGAACAGCGTTACTTCACTCCAAGTATTTAAAAACTGCTCAATAAACATAGTTTTGTCAATATAATAAAACCCAGATCTTCGTATATCTTCAAAATTTTCAATTCCAACAGGCAGTTTTAATATTTCCATGTGAGCCTCCCAAGTTAAAATATGTTTGATGCATTCACATATAGTATAACTGATTTTTAGAGGAATAACATTTTCTATTGATTATCTAAAAATTAGGGCATTTATGGTTATAATTATTTGTTTGAAAAATACTGTGAGTTTGTCTATAATTGAGCTATAGATAATTTCAAGAGGTATAATACAATATGATAAAAATAGGTGTTGAAAACAATTTAGAATAAGTGGTACTGTTTTTATATAATCGAATATTATTGATTGAATGTCAAACATGCACGAATTCGTGTCATTCATGTATTTATGGTTGAAGATATATGGATTATAGGATATAAAGAAATTAACAACAGTTGAAGAGTCAGGAATGGTTGCAGACAGGAGTGACAAATTAAGGGGGATTATGAAGAATAATTTAAAAGTTTTATTCATACAATTATGTGTTTTGGCAATAGGATGCTTTATCGGAGAAGCAGTTTTCGGCTTGCCCAAATGGCTTGGACTTGTGATAGCAGGTCTTATGTTTTATTTGGTATTTTTTATAATACAGATTAAAGGTGCTATGAGTAATATCAAAGATGAAGTGTCAAGTGATGGCATAGCCGGAGCAAGAATATGCGGAGTCTTTATTTCTGCGATACTACTTGCATTTATATTGGGAATATATGTTTATCAAGCGGCTAATATAGCGATGACTATAGCCGGTGTGGTATTGCTTATATTACAGCGGAGAAAAATAAAAGGTTTTTTCTTTGAGAATCGCTGGGAGAATAATTTTTGGTTGGTGTATTTTGGTATTGCATTTATTATTTGTGGTGTTTACAGGGCTATCGGTATCATAGTGTGGATTTTGGTGATTTTATGGACACTTCCGCCTGATACATGGTTGGCCAGATTTGCCACAAATAACTATAAGAGATATGAAGATAATTATGATTAAGAAAGAAAAATAGAGATTATTTTCTAATGAAAATTATCGGACAAAATAAGGAGGATAAATGAAAAAAATAGTTTCTAATTTGTCAGTAATGATTTTTGTCATAGGATGTGCAATAATGGAAACAACAACATGGTTTATTGATTCATATGTTATGTTTTATATAGGAATAATTATTGTTATAGTGGGAATTATTGGAATGATTATTCAAGGAAAGTTTAAGAAAGTAATTGAGTTTATTATAGAGTATTTTTAGAAAGTTTTGCTTTCAATATTCTGATAAGTGCATTGATATCATTTTGGGGAGTGATTTGTGAATTTCTTCAAAAAATGCTGATATATTAGAAAATGGTGAATTAGGAAGTAATATATAAATTTTACCATTTGATAGTTTATATAAAAAGTTAAGAAAAGGAGAAAATGAAAATGAAAAAAAATCTTGAACTTGTTTTATTAATAATTAACTGGGTAATTGTTGCAATACAGGCATTTACTATATTTTTATATGGAAATAGCATAGGGCTGTTTATCATTATGCTGCTTGCATTAATAGCTCAAGTATTTAGTGTTTATGACAATAGAAAAAAATAATTATTAGATAGGATAAAATATATGAGCAAAATAATATATGTGTTAATTGCAATACTAATTTATATGATTATTAATTTATTTATAGTAATAAAGAAAAATACAAAAATTTTACATTTTGCTGGTTCTATTTTGTTTTTACAAGTTTTTTTATTGTCGGTTGTTAATTCACATTTCATTACATTGAGTGAGTATTCTGTATGTGAATATATATTTTTAATTTGTATGACCATATATGCAATTTTAGTTTATTTTTTAGAAAACAAAAAAAGATGAAAAAATTCCTGAACTTTATTATAATATGTACAAGGCCACAGGCATTATGCCTTTTAATGATGGCACAGATATAAAGGATAAGCTTCTTGTGACAGATGGGCTGCTGCAGGGAGCAGAGGGAGTTAAACAGTGAGTAAAATACTTGTCGCAGAGGACGAAACTGCAATCAATAAAATGATATGCATGAATTTAAATATTACAGGCTACGAGACGGTGTCCATGCAGGACGGACAGGAAGTGCTCGATTATCTCGCAACAGGAGCATCGGCAGATCTTGCGATAGTGGATATCATGATGCCAAGGGTTGATGGTTTTGGTCTGCTCGAGCCACTCAACAAAGCAGATATTCCGGTGATATATCTGACCGCGAGAGGCGATCTTGAGTCAAAGGTAAAAGGCCTTTCGGGCGGGGCTGAGGACTATATGGTAAAGCCGTTTGAGATGCTTGAGCTTTTGCTGCGCATAGAAAAAATATTAAAGCGTACAGGAAAAAGCGATGATATCATTGAGCTTGATGACATTACCATTGATATGAAAAAGCACATAGTTTTAAAGAAAAAGGAGCAGATATCCCTGACACCTATGGAGTATGATTTGCTTTGTACCCTGGCGAAAAACAGAAATATCGCTCTGGAGAGGGAAAAGCTGCTGAATGCGATATGGGGAATAGATTTCGAGGGAGAGACGAGAACTGTCGATGTGCATGTGGCGACATTACGCAAGAAGACAGGACTTCGTATAGTAGCTGTGCCAAAGATTGGATATCGTCTGGAGGTAGGAGAATGAAGCTTCGTAGCAGGATAACGATTGGAACACTTGGATTTTTGCTGATTTCTCTTACACTGTGCTGCACACTTATGATATATGTCAGCAAAAAAAATATGTTAAACAGTACCACAAGCTATACAAAGACAGAATTGGAAAAGCTTGTGGCTAATTTTTATACAAACAAAAGTGACATAGAAAGCACAGTTGAAGAGCTTACCGCGGAGACAAAGCTGAAATACTACTTTTTTAAGCAGACGCAGTATTCGGATTCTGACACGGAGTATGTGCTGCAATGTGGTGATGAGATAATATATAACGATTCCGGACTTGATGCGCCAACGATACTTGGGCTGAATGAGGATAAGAGCAATATTGAGATGCAGGGGGAGACGAAAAGCGACATCGTGCATACAGAAGGGGCAGACTATTACATCTGCGGAGTGGATATCAATATCAATGACAGAATCTATCAGGTATGTATAGTGCGCGATATAACAGAGCTTTACAGACAGATATACCGGATGATTGCGTTGTGTGTGGGGATTGGAATTGTTATCTCATTAGCTGCGGCAGTAAGTATGATTGCTTTCCTGAAAAAATTACTAAGACCGTTAGAGCTGCTTAAGGATGAGGCAGATGCCATATCACAAGGGCAGTATCAGCGTCAGATAGACGTAAAAGGAAAGGATGAGCTGGCATCACTCTCGCACAGCTTTAATACGATGGCAAAGGCTGTAGAGTCACATATCGCAGAGGTTGAGGAGACCTCTGAGGCGAGAAACAGGCTCATACATGCGCTCTCCCATGAGATGAGGACTCCGGTAACGGCAATTTGTGGCTATGCCTATTCGCTTCGCAATATGAAGCTGACTGATGCACAAAAGCAAGAAGCACTCGAATTTATGGACATTGAGGCAAAAAGACTCGGCAGCCTGTCGGGCAAACTGACTGCTCTGGTCGGACTTACAGCGGATAAGATAGAGCTTAAGGACATAGAGCTTGAGGAGCTGAAAAAACATCTTGAGATGATATGGCAGGGCCGGGACGATATATTTCTGACAGTTGAAAATGGCAGCATAAGGGGCGATAAAGATATGCTTGTCATGCTTATAACCAATCTTTGTGACAATGCAAAAAAGGCAGGTGCGACAAGGATTGAAGTAAATATAACAGGCAGTGGAATATCGGTAAAGGACAACGGAAGAGGAATTTCAAAGGAGGATATGAAGCATATATTTGAGATATTTTATCAGGGAGATGCTTCGAGAAATCAGGAGGGCTTTGGACTGGGACTGGCATTGTGCCAGAGGATTGCGGAACTTCACCACTCAAAGCTTTCTGTGGAAAGCAGCTTGCAGGAGGGCAGTATTTTTTCTTTACAATTCTCTTACAACTCTTTGATGACTTGAAAACATAAAAGGGGATAAAATCATATCATCAAAGAAAACGAGGAGGAACTTATGAAACGAAAAATAGTTTGTCTGATGGCTGCAATAATGTGTTTTTCAATGACAGCCTGTGAGAAAACACCTGACAAATCACTTGTCACACAGAAAAATATAGACAGGCTTGAGAAAGCCGCAAAGGAAACTCCAAAGGACGGAAGCACCTTAAAGGACATAATAGAGACTACCACCGATACTTACGATTTTAATTATGAAAGCGATGACGGAAAGGTAAAGATAGTAGCTGACAATGTGCCTGTTACTCTCCCTACAAAGGATACCATACCTATGTATCGAGTAAAAAGTGATGAATTATCGCAGGAGATAGCTGATAAGCTGTATGACTATTTTTTCCCGGATGGAGCTTATACTACAACAGGCTCAGACTGGACAAAGCAGAAAATAGATAATCTGATATTGGAAGAAAAAAAGTATATTGCAAATGTTAAAGATGATCCGGATACTTCAGAGTCTGATAAAGAGAGTATTATACAAACACATGAGAGGATTATCAAGGAATATGAAGAGGAACGGAAAACAGCACCTGATGAGAGCACATTGAAATATGTGCCAAAGGATTCCTCGTATGTGGATGTGGAGCAGGAGACTGTAAGCGGTACAACAAAAACCAAAGAATTAAATGTAAGCTCAAAGGATCAAAAAGAAAAACTTAATATCTGCTCATCATCTGACGAGGATAGTTTTAGTTCATCTGCCGGATATGAGAATGTTAAAGACTATCATTACGATGGTATATTGACGACACAGGCAGCTTCATGTACAGATGATGAAAAAAAGAAGATTGGAATAAGCGAGGAGGATGCCAAAAAATACGTTGATGACTTTGTACAGAAAATAGGTATGGACTGGGAAATTTATGATGTTGGTTGTGCAGCAGGAAACAAATATAAGGAAGATTTTGATGATACGGATAAATACAATCAGGATGCAGAAATGATTTCAGCAGACAACTATACAGCATATGTGTTTAATCTTGTGCAGAATATAAATGGTATTCAAAGCGCAACGACAAGCTCAGATTATGTACCTGACAAGGATGATACTACTCTTACATGGCTGTATGAGAAAATCCGTATTATTGTGGATAAAAATGGTATTGTTGCATTTAGCTGGGAATTTCCTCAAATGGTAGAGGAGGCGGTATCAGACAATGTCGGTATCATATCCTTTGATCAGGCAAAGGATATCTTTGAACAGATGATGCCTCTAACCACAAGAGGTGATTTGGAAGAACATGAAGATAGAGATGTTGAGATAAAGGCAACTGCAACAGTATATGAGGTAAGGCTCGGACTGATGCGTGTAAGGAGCAGCGGCAGTGACAGAAACGGACTTCTCACACCGGCATGGCTGTTTTACGGCGATTATAATATCAATTTTGGAGGAGAAAATTATTCAGAACAGCAACCTTGGATTCTTCTTGCAGTAAACGCGGTGGATGGAAGCGTCATTGATGTGACGGCTGGTTATTGATATGGATAGAGCGCAGGAAAGCAGTAAACAGCTACGGATAAATAATACAATTTCATCATGCATAAAGCAGGCACTGACAGGTCGATTGTTTTTCCTTGCGGTCGCAGGAATCGTGTTTGCTCTTGGGATAGGCGGCTTTGCGGATTTCTGGAAAGCGGCATGCGATTATAGGGAGGGGCTTATTGCCTATGGCACTCATCTTACGGTGCTGCAGAATGCCATAAAGTCTGATGCCCTGTGCCTGCTTCTTCCGGTATTTGCAGCCCTGCCGTATACATCGGCATTTCTCGAGGAGATAGACTCTGGATTTATAAAGAGCTATCTTCCGAGAGCCGGGAGGTGGCATTACATCAGTGCGAAAATACTTGCGGCAGCTATAAGCGGAGGAGCGGCATGTACACTGGGAACCGGAGTGTACTACAATCTGCTGCGCCTTATAATGCTGCCGATGGAGAAGCAGGGGACGGCTGAAAAGACAGACGCAACGTATGTCTTATTTTTTTGCATCGGAATGGTGTTTTCACTGATCGGAATGCTCTTTTCGATACTCACATCGAGCAGATATATGGCTTATGCGTCACCGTTTGTGCTCGAGTATACACTCATAATATTGCATGAGAGATATTTAAAAAAGCTGTATATCATAGATCCGAAGGAGTGGCTTTGTCCGTCGGCAGGGAACTGGGAATTTGGTGAGGCGGGCGCAGTGATATTTCTGGTTTTGGTCAGTATGCTTATCACGGTGCTTTTGATACCGGCTATGCAGAGGAGGCTTGATGGAAGATGAAACAGGTATTTATGGTGGCTTTGTACAATTTCAGGACATGGAAGAAAAATCCACGTATATTTTTAAGCTTTTCGATTGCATTTATATTCTGTTTTTTGCTATCGGATAAGATAGTTGCATTCGCGGAAAAATATGATACTTCTATGCAGATACTGGAGCCCTTCATATGGACCTTCGGTGACAGCAACTCAATACTGTTATCATCGATGATTCTGATATTTCTCTTTGCGGATATGCCGTTTGTCACAAATGCCACACCGTTTTTTCTTATGAGAACGACAAGGAAAAAATGGCTGCTCGGACAGGCAATTTACATACTTCTTGCCACATCCGTCTATATGGTATTTGTGATGTCTGCGACAGCATTTATCAGCATGAGAAAGGCTTTCGTGGGAAATGTATGGAGCAATACTGCGGTTGCACTGGGATACTCAAAGGCCGGTGAGGCGCTGGCAGTGCCGGCATCGGTAAAAGCGATGGGGATGTCTACTCCATACGGCTGTGCGGCTATAGTATTTTTGCTCATGCTGTGCTATTCGCTCATTCTGGTATTTCTCATGCTCTTATTTAACCTGAAATTCGGGCAGATAGGCGGAGTACTTGCAGCATTTGGCTTCAGCATATATGGGTTCTTACTGAATCCGCAGACAATCATAGGAATATTTAATATACCGGATTACGAAGCCTATAAGGTAAATGTATGGGTGGGCTGGGTATCTCCTTTAAACCATGCCACATTTTATATGCACAATTTCGGGCTTGATATGCTGCCAAGGCTGTGGCAGAGCTACCTGATCTGCATAGTGCTCGTGCTTGTCTGCTTTATCGCAGCACTTTGGGCAGTGCGAGGCTACAATTTCAAATTTACCGGAACAGGAGGAAAGTAGCATGGAAGCTGCAATAAAAATAGAAAATCTGCACAAATCCTTTGGAAAAGAAGAAATACTTCATGGTATCAACAGGGAGTTTGAGGCAGGAAGGATACATGGCATTGTCGGCAATAACGGCAGTGGCAAAACAGTCATGATGAAATGCATATGCGGCTTTTTAAGACCTGATGAGGGATGTGTGCTCATCAATGGAAAAGAGGTTGGAAAGGATATGGATTTCCCGGATGATATGGGAATTATCATAGAGACACCGGGCTTTCTCCCAGGAGCGACCGGACTTAAGAATCTTAAGATTCTGGCATCTCTTAAGGGGATTGCCGATGAAAAGCGCATAGTAGAGACGATAGAGAGAGTAGGGCTTGATCCGGGGCTAAAGAAAAATGTCAGCAAGTACAGTCTGGGAATGAGACAGCGGCTCGGAATAGCACAGGCAATAATGGAGAATCCATCATTTCTGATACTGGATGAGCCGTTTAACGGACTTGATAAGCATGGTGTAGCGCAGATCAGAAATCTGATAAAGGAGCTGCGCGCGGAGGGAAAGACAATAATTCTCGCAAGCCACAATCAGGCTGATATAGATGAGCTGTGTGACACGGTCTGCGAGATGGATGATGGATATATGGAGGAAATAAAGTGAAAAAATTTGTGAGTATTTTGTTGGTGATCATAATGTGCTTAAGCTATCATTTTATACTCGTAGTGCATGCAAGCACACTTGATACCAAGTCGGATAGTGCTGTTATGCAGGAGGGGAAGAGTACTCAGGCGCGGACTGATAAGCCGGATAATGAGGCGGGAGCAGGCGCGAAGGATGAAGCAGACAATAAGGACGATGCAGCTTCGGGCGTATCAATGTCTGAGGTATCACTTTGCATAGACAACAAAAATGTATACGAGGGCATGCAGCAGGCATACACAAACGGCTATCAGCCGGTCTGTGCAAACGGAAATGTAACACTGGTGCTTCCTCTTATAAGCGATGGAAAATTACAGCAGGATAAAATAACGGCATCGGTAGATCTTGGGGCTACAGACAGCTCTCCGTTTGTATTTCGAAGCTATGAAAAGGAGTTTAACTGCAAGCCTGAATACATAAACGGTACAGGAGAAACTAAAGATATATTTCTCGTTTCCTTTGAGCTTACTCTTTCAGAAAAACGTGTTAATGGCATCTATCCGGTTATCATAAATGTGACTGGAAAGGATGAAAACGGCATAGAAGTACAAAAGTCATTTACGAATTTTGTGACGGTAGCAGACGGTATTGATCCAAATGCAGCAGCTTCTGGGGCGGCAGATACAGCACAGGCGGAGGAGACACCCACATCGGCTCCGGTAGTTTTGGTGGATAAGAGTGTCATAAATACAGATACGGTAAAAGCCGGGGAGGATTTCGAGGTAACAGTTACATTAAAAAATACGAGCAGGCAGAAATCAGTGCAGAATCTGGTAGCAACCGTGAATGTGCCATCTGCTGATATAGAGCTTAAAAATGATTCAAATACTATTTTTATAGGAAAAATCGGCACACAAAAGACCACAGAGCTGACACTTAAATTCCATGCTTCAAAAAGCACGGCAGACGGCAATTATCCGATAGAGATAGCCATGAGCTATGATGATCCAAAGGCTTCGACGCTCAGCTCGACAGGCAGTTTTGTGGTCACGGTGGAACAGCCGCTTGATGTGAAGCTTACCATGCCAAATATAGATAAAAATGTGACCGCAGGAGACACTATTCCACTGACATTTCAGGTGATGAATCTTGGAAGAAGTACTGTGTACAATGTCAGATGTGATGTGACAGGAGACGGACTTTCGCAGACCAAGACAGCCTTTATCGGAAATATGGAAAGCGGTACGGCAGGAGAAGGGGAGACGAATCTGTTTATAACCACTCTTGAGGGGAAAAGTCAGTATGGCGATACGACAGGAACAGTTACGCTTACGTATGAGGATGGATTTGGAAATGAGCAGACACAGGAGTTTAGCTTCAATACAACGATAAATAAGATGCCGGATGAAGCCTCGACAGGCGATGAGAAGAAAGAGAAAAGTGCTTCGCAGTGGTGGATATCACTTGCAGTAATAGGTGGGCTTATAGTCCTTGCAGGGGCAGTTTCCGGTGCGTATTACATGGGAAGGAAGAAAAGATGACAGGCTACGGAATTAAAACGTGGAAAAGCATCGCATTTCCCGGAATACTGTTTATAAGTCTGGCAGCTTTTTTATTTGCGGATGCTGTGCAGCAAAAGCTTGATTTAAGCAGCAGCATTAAGGAAAGTGCCAGAATATATGTGATGCCTGCCGAGGATGGTGCGCAGGATGCATTTACACAGGCAACTTCTGAGCTTGGTGAAATGGGTGCAGAAAACGGATCGTATGTGTATGATATAGACACCAACGTGCAGACACAGTCGGTGGATAAGGAGATAGGTGTAAGAGGCATACAGGCTGCGATGATAGAGGGGACAGTGATATGCGGAGAATATTATTCAGATGAGAGCAGCAGGCTTTCTGTTGTGATAAATATCCCTATGCTTGCAACATTGTCAGATATTGAATTGAAAGAGCAGCAGCCGGAGGTGAAACAGGAGGCAGCAAAATGGATAGGACACAGCATTATCATAGGAAAAAGTGCAGCAAGGATATCAGGTGTAGTGGATGATAATTCTGATTCACAAGCAGCGTGTATAAGTATTCCAGCTGCGGAAAATTTTATAAAAAATCAAGGAGAGACACCAAAAGCATCATCATACTGTGTAAAGGTTTCAGACTTAAAAAGCATCACAAAAATACAGGATAAGCTGGGCGAGAACGGCGTATCCACCACCATTGATGAGAAAAGTCTGACGGAGTGGAAGCTAAAAAGCGCCGGTATAACAAGCCGCATCATAATGGGCTGCATTGCAATAGCAGCAGCCGTGTGCATGATATTGCTTTCCGCCAGACTGGTAAGCTATCGCGAATCACCCAAGCCAAAGATGGTGCATTTTGCAAGAGTATGTACTGTATTTGTGATAGGGATAATTGCAGGGGTGATGGTTGACAGGTTGGTGATATGTCTGTTTTCGGCATAACACCACAGTTAATAACTCAAAACCATAAAAACAGGCGTAGGATTAAATTTCAGCGCCTGTTTTTTAGGAAAGCTTCTGACTAAAGCATTTCCGCTTGATTATTGACTAGATTAATATATTTGAAAAAAAGAGTGAAAAAGATCATACATTTTATTATAATATGTATAAAGTATCTATATGTATCACTGATACATACCGGTACACAATTCAATTAATTATAAACTGAGATTACATAAAATGAAAAGACTTACAGCAATATTACTTACAGGCATGATGATATTTACCCTCGCATCATGCGGCAAAAAAGCACAGGATACACCGACAGAGCCTGCAACAGAGACACAGGCTGCAGAGAAGGTCGAGATGCCTACGGAAACGGAAGCCGTGACAGAGGTGGTAACAGAGGCTGTAAAAGACACGCAGCAGACAGAAGAACAGCAGGAAGCGCAGCAGGAAGAACAGACTGCCGAACAGCAGGACGATGAGCAGAACAATTCAGGTGAAAATAATTCCTCTTACCGGTATGTAGAAAGAGCATCCTATGAGAATGGAGAATCAGTATCACTAAATCCTTCATGGCAGTATGCAGACCATTCAGCGATAAATTCAGGCTGTGCGGTCATGTACAAGGCTACAGCAAACCGTAAAAACATAGTAGTAGGTGTCAATGCCGGACACGGTACAAGCGGAGGGACTTCGGTGAAGACACTTTGTCATCCGGACGGCTCGGCAAAGACCACAGGTGGTACAACAGGCGCAGGCGCAACAAAAGCAGTAGCAGTTTCAGGTGGTATGTCCTTTAATGACGGTACACCGGAGAGCTCTGTCACACTCCGTATGGCGCAGATATTAAAGGACAAGCTGCTTTCGGCAGGCTATGATGTGCTTATGGTAAGAGACGGAAGCGATGTACAGCTCGATAACGTGGCACGTACTGTCATATGCAATAATGCGGCAGACTGCCATATAGCGCTGCACTGGGATGGCGACGGACTAAGCTACGATAAGGGCTGCTTTTACATATCAGTGCCGGGAGGCATAAAGGGAATGGAGCCGGTTGCATCACACTGGCAGCAGCATGATGCACTTGGGGCAAGCCTGATAGAAGGACTGCGCGCCCATGGAGCAAAGATAAACGGTAATGGCTCAATGGCGATAGATCTGACACAGACCTCATACAGCACGGTACCGTCAGTGGATGTAGAGCTTGGCAACGCATGCTCTGACCACAGCGATGCCACACTTGAAAATCTGGCAGACGGACTGGTGCAGGGAGTCGAGGGATATTTCTAGAATATAAAAAGTGTTATATAGAAGTGGTACAACAGATAGAGAAAGGGAATATTATGACAGACAACAAATCCGGGGAGATACTCATAATAGAGGACGATAAGGACATTAATGATCTGCTTGCGACAGCGCTTTCAAAAGCCGGATATAGAACAAGACAGGCATGGTCAGGCACAGAAGGAGAGCTTTTGCTTAAGCTGGACAGGGAAGCTTATGCGCTTGTGCTATTGGATCTGATGCTTCCGGGGCTTTCAGGGGAGGAGCTTCTGGCACGGATAAGGCAGATGGATGCGTCACTTCCGGTGATAATCCTTACAGCAAAGGATGAGCTGGATGAGAAAATCAATCTGCTTGTGGCAGGCGCTGATGATTACATCACAAAGCCGTTTGAGATAAAGGAGGTCGTTGCCAGAGTGGCTGTGCAGCTGCGTCATGCGGTGGCAGATGTACCTTCAAAGTCGGGCCAGGCAGGAGAAAATCAGACAAAAGCAGAAAATGATACAGGACAGGGAGATACTGCAAATACATACATAGCGGGACCCGTTAAAATAGAGCACAGACAGCTTGTGCTCGATCGGATTTCAAGACAGCTTTATGTAGCTGATAATGCTGTTGACGGCATCACAAAGCAGGAGTTTGCCATACTTGAGCTTCTCATGGCGCATCCCAGACAGGTGTTTGCCAAGGAGGATATATTTGAATATGCCTGGGATGAGCCGTACATGGGCGAGACAAAGACTCTTGATGTGCACATCAGCAATATCAGAAAGAAGATAAAAAAGCTGACCGATGACGAGTACATAGAGACCGTGTGGGGCATAGGCTACAAAATGAAAGAGTAAAGGTAAACAAGCTTTACTCTTTTTTTACTTTTTGTTAGCGATGTATTAGGATTTTACATTTATATTATGATTAAAGGGTTGCTAAGGAATAAAAGAAAAGGAGATTTGATTGTGAGTGAAATATTATTGCAGACAAAGGCACTGACCAAGCAGTATGGACACCAGAAAGCGGTTGACAATGTGGATATCCACATCAAAAAGGGTGCAATCTATGGATTTATCGGCAGAAACGGTGCCGGCAAGACTACCTGTATGAGAATGATCGGTGGTCTGGCAAAGCCGACAAGCGGAGAGATATCCATGTTTGGATATGCTGGAAAGGATTTGTCAAAGGTACGCTCAAGAGTGGGCTGCCTGATTGAGGCACCGGGTGTATATCCAAACATGACGGCGAAGGAAAATATCGAGATGAAGTGCCGTCTCTTCGGCATCAGTAAAAAGGGCTATGCAGAGGGCATACTGGATAAGGTAGGTCTGTTAAATGTGGGAAAGAAAAAGACAAAGAATTTTTCACTTGGCATGAAGCAGAGGCTTGGAATCGGCATGGCGCTGGTTGGAGAGCCTGACCTTTTAGTGCTTGATGAGCCTATCAACGGACTTGATCCACAGGGAATTGCAGAGGTGCGTGATACGATTCAGAGTCTGTGTGCACAGCAGGATATGACTGTGTTTATTTCAAGCCATATATTGGAGGAGCTTTCAAAGCTTGCCACAGATTACGGCATTATAAATAATGGAGCCCTGCTTCAGGAAATTACCAGAGAGGAGCTGCTTTCCAAGTGCAGTGAGAAGATTACACTGACAGTGGACAATCCAAATAAAGCAGTGCCTGTGCTCGATAAGATGGGCTTTGTGCACTACATGATAGTGGACAAAAATCATATAGATGTCTATGAGCGCCTGAATGATAGCGCCGCCTTAAATACAGCGCTGGTCACAGCAGGAGTTTCGGTGGCACAGCTGGCGGTCACAGGAATGGAGCTTGAGACATATTTCCTTAGTATCACAGGAGGTGCGACAAATGTTTAATGCGGTAAGAATGGATATTTACAGACTGATACATACAAAGTCAGCTTATGTTATACTTGTAATAGCTATGGCACTCGCAATAGCTATGAGCGGTATGACAGCCCTTGTCAGAAGCATGGCGGCAGAGAGCATCGTGGAAACAACTGATGATGTCACTATGGTAAGTGAGTCAGACAGTGAGATAGCAGATGAATACGATACAGCATCAGCGGAATCGTCAAATGGACCAACGGCAACAGTCGGGCTTGAAATGGATGAATCCGACATGTCAGATGAGGTGCCGACCATAGCCGATATGGTTGAAAGCGATATAGCGGGTCTTGACCTGGCACTTTTACTTGCAATATTTACGGTGCTCTTTTCAACAGCAGACCTAAACAGCGGTTATATAAAGAGCGTAGGCGGACAGGTGAAGTGCCGTGGAGTGCTGCTGTTTTCAAAGATGATAGCGCTTTCGGTATTTACCTTTGTGGCCATGGCACTTGATGTGATCGTCCAGTGTATTGCGACACCGCTGTTTTTACATGGAGCAGAATTCGGAGATGCAGCAGACTTATTTAAGATGCTTGGCAGCCAGTATGTGGTCACACTTTTATTTGTATATTTTGTCATGGCAATGGCAATTATTATAAAAAACAATGTAATCAGCATGATTATCGCTGTGTGCATGTGTACAGGTATCTTTACACTGATTTTTAGTGGAATCAATATACTTATTGAAAAAATCGGAGCAAAGAACTTTGATATAAATGATTATCTTATTGTTAATCAGATTTCTGAGCTTGACCTGAGTGCATCTGCAAAGACCGTAGGCGGTGCATTTGCGGTAGCCGCTGTGTGGGCAGTGGTGTCACTGATTGCAGTGTACGGTGTGTTTAAACGCAGGGATATATAATGATTAAAGGGTCAAAAGGTATCATAATGATTTAAATGAGGAATAAAACATGATTTGGAAAATACTGACTGTAATCTTTGCAGTTTCGGTAGCTGTCTTAATAGCTGTGCTCTTAAAGATAAGGGCACAGCTTCGTGACATTAATGAACAGCTTGATTTTTTATGCGAAAAGGATACAAATATGCTCCTTTTAACCGATACCAACATGGCTGATATCGGAAGGCTTAAGGAGCGCATAAACAGATTTTTAGAGCAATGGCACAGGCAGCGTGAGGCGGCGGCAAAAAAGGAGCAGATGATATCTGACACGTACACAAACCTGTCGCACGATATCCGCACTCCGCTTACCTCGCTGGACGGCTATTTTCAGCTGCTTAGGGATGAGACTGACAAGAGCGCGCAGGAGCATTATATAGATATCATCCAGGAGCGCATCACAAGCCTTAAGGATATGCTCGAGGAGCTTTTCATGTTCACAAAGCTTAAAAATGACAGCTTCAAGCTAGAGCTGTCTAATTGCTGTGTCAGCAGACTTTTAAAGCAGACAGTGTTTTCTTATTATGAGGAGTGGAAAAAGCAGAGCATTGAGCCGTCACTTGATATATGTGAGGACACGATATTTATCACTGCAAATGTGCAGGCGCTCAGGCGGGTGTTTCAGAATGTAATAAAAAATGCGCTGGTGCATGGGCAGAAGAGCATCTGCATACAGATGAGGCAGCAGGATTCGTGCAATTGCAGGGCTTCAGATGACGAGCGTACTTCAAAAAATAGGATTGTCCATATTTTGGTTTCAAATGATGTAAAAAATCCTGATGATATAGACGTGGACAAGGTGTTTGAGCGCTTTTACAAAGCCGATGAGGCGAGGAGCATATCATCGAGCGGGCTTGGACTTTCGATTGCAAAGGAGCTTGTGGAGAGAATGGGCGGGAGTATTGAAGCAAGGCTTGAGGGGAAGCGGTTTGTTGTGGAAATACGGTTTGAATGTGAATAGTTCACTTTTGTAATGTGATAAATAATATTGACACACATGAAACAAAATGATATACTGTCAAGGTGTTTGCGGGCATGGCGGAATTGGCAGACGCGCTAGATTTAGGTTCTAGTGGGAGACCGTGCAGGTTCAAGTCCTGTTGCCCGTACTGTTTACAAGGGTTTCAGAGGTTTTTATTACTTCTGAAATTCTTATTTTTTTATCATTTTTTCCTATACGAAAGGATACCACAATGCAGGCTTACAAGGATTTAGTAAAAGCACTTCCTGGCTTAAAAGAAGATATGCCACGCGCATTTTACATGCTCGCAGAGCTTTTTGATTACGGTTCATTTGATATATGCAGAAGTGACGACAAATATATAATCCCATATATCATGAATGACGCGGTGGAATGCTATCTGACTGTGGAAAATGCAGTGTTAAAGGGCGATTATCATAGCGAGGAAGAAATTATTTCGGCATCGTTGGTTTTAGGAAGTGAAAAAGGCTACGGACTCATTCTGCACCAGCAGGACAATGTGATCACACTCTGGTTTGATAATTTGCATGTGCATGAGGCATGCTTTAAATACCATGAAATAGGGCATTTCTGGGTAAAGGGACAGGAACAGTGGCGTATGCTTGTATATATGGTAGGAACAATCGCTGATAAGTATATGTACATGGGAAAGGAATACTGCAACGAGACAGAATGCTTTATCCAGAGCCTTATTTACTTTGCACCGTTTCGCAGATGGACACCGGTACCTGGCGATTTGATGGAGTATCATTTTCCAGCGCGTGTAGAGGGAATAGACATTATGGAGGAGCTTTGCAGGGAGGTTTCGGACACTGATTATCTTAAGCTCATTGCACGCTACAGGGCAAATCCATGTGAGAAAACGGAAAAGCTTTTGAGCAGACATTTAGCCGATGCAAAAAGAGTACCGCTTTATCAGTATATTTATAAGCTTGTGATAAAGGCATCAAAGGATTATCCGGAGAGAAATTACGGAAATCAGATAAATGAACGCATAAAAGAAAAGCGTAAAGCACTTGAACAGGAGCTTTTTCAAAAGGGGTACACCGGAAAATACCCTGTGTTTTCAAAGAAAAACACGACTGTGCACGTAATGGAGGAACAGCCCTACGTCACAGCAATTCTAGAGTGGGATGATTACAAATACAAGCAGCAGCTCATGATTTCTGAGTGCAGTGCAAAAAGGTATGATGGAATTAATGCAGGGTTTTTTAAGGGGATAGGCAGACACGGAAGAATTGTGCAGGTGTAGATGCATCAAAAGTATACATATAAATAAGAGTGTAAACATAAATAAAAGCCACGGAACAATCCGTGGCTTTCATAATACACTTATTACAAGGATGGGCTTGAGAAGACTCGAACTTCCGACCTCACGCTTATCAGGCGTGCGCTCTAACCGGCTGAGCTACAAGCCCTTGTGTTTTTCACAAAACGTATACTACAATATTTTTTGTAGGAAGTCAAGAGTTTTTTACTCGTTTTCTCCATCTGTTTTATTTTTCGGATATTCGTTTGAGTGTGCACTGATGACCTCATTAATCCAGTCTACACACTGTTTTTTCCCGTCATCTGTAAATGGAAAGGTATTGTCAGTCTTTTTGCTGTCGTCGGTCAGGTCAAAAATATACGGCCCAGGCCATATCCAGGCATGAAATATTGGCTCACCCTTTTCCTCGGGTGTATCCTCGGTGGCTTCCTTAAGGACAGGCTCCTCACGCTTTATGAGAAAGCGCATGCCGTTCATCCAACCGGTAAAGGTTGTTTTTTTATAGTAGTTGAGATTGAGTGCATCGTCGTATGTAAGCATAGGTGGCTCCTTGATATATAATGATATGTAATTATACACCAAATATCAGTTTAATGCCAGAATAACGCCGGTACTTAACAATTCAAAGTAATCATGCGCTGAAAATTAATATTTTAATGCCAGAATAAAAATGAATAAAAATGTATAAATAATGCTTATAAACTGAATAAATTACCCTTATTAATGAGTATTATAAAAAAATGACTAATTTTTATGCAGAAATCAAAATTATATAGGAAAATATATCCAATTGACAAAGTATGATTTCTGTGTATAATAAAAAAGAATTGTTCGCGTCAGAACGACAGTTGTATCAGACAGCAAGATTAGGGAGTGTGTAATGACAATGACGTCATTCGCACTTTTTTGCGTATTTGACAAAATACTTTGACGTGGTACAGTGATAATGCTTTAAAAAATAAAAATAATGCATTATCGATACAAATCCAAGAGGGAGAGAAAAATATGGGTAAGTACATTGTAAAGAGAGTTATTCTCGCGATTTTTACAATCTTCATTATCAGTCTTATTACATTCTTTGCCATGAATGCAATTCCGGGTGGTCCATTCAATTCGGAGAAGGCAAAGAGTCCGGCGGTAATGAAAGAGCTTGAGGCACGCTACGGACTGGATCAGCCACTTATAGTCCAGTACAAGAACTACATGGCAGGCGTGCTGCACGGAGATTTCGGTGTTAGTCTTAAGACAGACCGTCCGATCTCAGATATCATTGGGGAGAGCTTCCCGATTTCAGCGAAGCTTGGACTTTTAGCGGCGCTCACTGCGATAGTATTCGGAGTGGTGCTTGGTTCGATAGCAGCGCTTATGCGAAACAGGTGGCCGGATCGAGTTATAGTATTCTTCGTCACACTGATTACGTCGATGCCGTCATTTGTCATCGCTACGTTATTACTTTATTTCTTCTGTATAAAGCTTGGTGTGGTGCAGGCCTTCAGCTCAGGAAGCAACATGGTATTACTTCCGGTGCTGTCACTGTCACTTTCACCGATGGCATATATTACAAGACTTACAAAGACTTCAATGCTTGATGCACTCGGACAGGATTACATCCGTACGGCAAAGGCCAAGGGTGTACATCAGTACAAGATTATATTTGTACATGCGCTTCGTAATGCGCTCATTCCGGTCATCACATATGTGGGACCTATGATTGGTGGTATCCTCACAGGTTCAATGGTTATTGAGAGTATTTTCAATATCGGAGGACTCGGTTCCAAGTTCGTAAGCTGTATCACAAACCGTGATTACACAATGATTATGGCCACAACACTTTTCCTTGCTGTCATCATGGTAGGCGCGAACCTCATTACAGATATTGTATACAAAGTGATTGATCCACGTATTAAGCTTGATTAAGGAGAGATAAAGATGAAAGATAATATGAAGAGAGCTCCTTTCTCCACACAGATTGACCTTAGCAAGTTCGATATGAAGGATTTTGCCAAGGCATCAGATGAAGAAAAACGCCAGCAGGAGGTTATGGGTGAGTCAACTACCTTCTTGAAGGATGGTCTTAAGAGACTCCGCAAAAATCCACTGGCTATGGGTTCTATTATAGTTTTGGTTTTACTTATTTTGGTTATTCTTCTGGCACCAAAGATTGTGCCTTACGGCTATGCAGATATCGTTAAGGGTGCACAGAACTTAGGACCTTTCCAGTACAGCGAGGCTGAGCAGGCACAGATTGATGCAGGTGAGAAGCTGTTCCCGCACATTTTTGGCACAGATGAGCTCGGAAGAGACTATTTTATCCGTGTTGTTTACGGAGCTCGTGTATCGCTGGGAGTCGGTGTGTTTGCATCACTGCTTGTGCTTATAATCGGTATCATTTACGGTTCCGTATCAGGCTTCTGCGGTGGCAAGGTAGATATGGTTATGATGAGAATAGTAGATATCATTTATTCATTGCCGGATATGCTGCTCATCATTTTACTCGCAGTTGTATTAAATGAGGTGCTGACACCTGTAATAAAGGGTACAGTGCTTTCAAAGCTCGGTGTTAACATGATTGCACTTTTCATAGTGTTTGGATTGCTTTACTGGGTAGGAATGGCAAGACTTATAAGAGGTCAGATTCTTACCATCAAGCAGAATGAGTACATTCTCGCAGCAAAGTGTATCGGAACATCATCAGCCCGCACTATCAGAAAACACATTTTACCGAACTGTCTGTCAGTAATCATCATTACTACAGCGCTTCAGATACCATCAGCCATCTTTACTGAGAGTTATCTGTCATTTATCGGACTTGGTGTTTCGGCTCCTATGCCTTCACTTGGTTCGTTGGCAAATACAGCGCGTGGCGGACTCCAGAGCTACCCATTGCGTCTTATTTTTCCGGCGCTTACGATTTGTATCATTGTTCTTACATTGAATCTTATCGGTGACGGTTTAAGAGATGCATTTGACCCTAAATTATCGAAATAGTAAGGAGTGAGTAAGATGGAAGATAATAAGTTTGTTCTTGAAGTATCTGATCTGCACACTACCTTCAAGACCGATAACGGAGACGTATCAGCTGTAAACGGTGTCAGCTTTAAGCTTGAGCCGGGAAAGACTCTTGGAATCGTAGGAGAGTCAGGCTCAGGAAAGTCGGTTACAGCATATTCAATCATGCAGATTCTTGCTGAGAATGGTGCCATTACAGGCGGCTCAGTAAAATATAAGGGTGAGGATATCACCAAATTGAACAAAAAGAAAATGGCAGATTTCAGAGGAAAATGCTGTTCAATCATTTTCCAGGATCCTATGACATCGCTTAATCCGGTATTTACGGTAGGCTACCAGCTTGAGGAGGCAGTGCTTCTTCACACAGACCGTACAAAGAAGGAAGCAAAGGAGCGCGCTATAGAAATGCTCACACTTGTAGGCGTTAATGAGCCTGAGAAGCGTGTAAATCAGTACCCTCATGAGCTTTCGGGTGGTATGAGACAGCGTGTCATGATAGCTATGGCATTAGCCTGTGAGCCGGATATCCTTATTGCAGATGAGCCGACAACAGCTCTTGATGTGACTATCCAGGCACAGATTCTTGAGCTTATGCAGTCACTGCAGGAAAAGCTCGGCATGGCAATCATCATGGTTACACATGATCTGGGTGTCATTGCTTCAATGTGTGATGAGATCATAGTTATGTACGGCGGCCGTGTCTGCGAGAGAGGAACAGCAGATGCCATATTCTACAGCCCGGCGCATGAGTACACAAAGGGACTGCTTCGTTCAATCCCTACAAAGACCAATTCAAAAACCAGGCTTGTTCCTATCGGAGGCACACCAATCAATATGCTCAACATGCCAAAGGGCTGTGCATTCTGCCCTCGCTGTGATGCCGCTATGAAGATATGTCTCACCGAAAAGCCGGAGGAAATCTGGGTTGGAGAGGATCATCTCGCATCATGCTGGATGAATATTAAGAATATGATGGAGGAGGGAAAATCAAATGAGTAATGAGACAAATAACAACGAGTACCTGCTCAAGGTAGACCATTTGAAGCAGTATTTCCCTGTTCATGACGGATTTAAAAAGATGGAATTAAAGGCAGTCGATGATGTGTCATTTGCCATAAAGCCGGGTGAGACGCTCGGACTTGTTGGCGAGTCAGGCTGTGGAAAGACAACCGTAGGACGTACTCTTTTACGTCTGTACCAGCCTACAGCAGGACGCATTGAGTTCGACGGCAATGTATTGTTTGACAGTGAGAAGAAGATAGATGTGAATATGCATCCTTACCGTAAGCAGATGCAGATGGTATTCCAGGATCCGTATTCATCACTCAACCCTCGTATGACGGTTGAGGATATCATCGGAGAGCCTCTCGATGTGCACAAGCTTTACAATAATAAGAAAGAGCGCCATGAGATGATTATGGATCTCATGGAGACAGTTGGACTAAACGCAGACCATGCCACACGCTATGCACATGAGTTTTCGGGTGGACAGAGACAGCGTATCGGAATAGCAAGAGCGCTTGCAGTAGATCCGAAGTTTATCGTATGTGATGAGCCGGTATCGGCACTTGATGTTTCAATTCAGGCCCAGGTAGTCAACATGTTTGAGGATCTGCAGAAGGAGAGAGGGTTATCATACCTGTTTATAGCGCACGATTTGCTTGTAGTGCAGCATATCTCTGATAGAATAGCTGTTATGTACTTAGGTCATATGATGGAGCTTGCAGATGCTGATGAGCTGATGGACAATCCAATTCATCCGTACACACAGTCGCTGCTTTCAGCGGTTCCGATTCCGGATCCTGAGACTGCCAGACACAGCAAGCGAATCGTGCTTGAGGGAGATGTCCCTTCACCTCTTCGCATGCCTAGCGGCTGTCCATTCCGTTCGCGCTGTAAATATGCGACAGAACAGTGTGCAGCAGCACGTCCGGAGCTTACAGACAGAGGAAACGGACATATGGTTGCATGCTTCAACCGCTAATATAAGGTTTTTACCGGCATATAGCTTAAGCCACATGTGCCGGTTCTAACATAAATTTATTTTTCATATTAATTAGGAGGAAGAAAGATGAAAAAGAGATTAGTAGCACTTACTCTTGTTGCAGCTATGGCACTTGGCATGACTGCTTGTGGAAGCAAGAGCAACAACAAAACAAATACTAACGACACTCCTGATACTGCTGTATCAACAGCGGTAGACTGGACAAGCTATGACGAGTTAGTAGATTCTATCCGTACAGAAACAGATCTTGCAAAGCGTGCAGAGATGATGCACCAGGCAGAGGATATGCTTATGGATACATGGTGTGTTATTCCACTTTACTACTACAATGACCAGTATATGCTCAAGGATTATGTCACAGGCGTATACTCAACAGTAGAGGGTATGAAATACTTCTACAATGCAAAGAACACAAAGAATGCCGGAAAGTTAAACATCTTCATGGCATCAGAGCCAGATCATATCGATCCTGCATTAAACAGTACTGTTGACGGCGGATGTCTTGCAGTAAACAGCTTTGAGGGTCTTATGCGTTACAACGCTGAGGGCAAGCTTGAGCCTGCATGTGCAGAGAGCTATGAGGTTTCTGAGGATGGCCTCACATACACATTCACAATGCGTGACGGTCTTAAGTGGTCAAATGGTGATGAGCTTACTGCAAAGGATTTTGAGTGGTCTTGGAAGAGAGCTGCAGATCCTAAGACAGCTGCAGATTACAGCTACCTTTGCGCAGTATTCGCAGGATATGATGATACAAAGGGTCTTGCTGCTGATGATGTAGTTGCTTCTGATGATGGAAAGACTCTTACAGTCAAGCTTAAAGCAGTTACACCATACTTCCTTGACTTATGTGCATTCCCATTCTTCTTCCCTGTAAACCAGAAGTCAGTAGAGGGAAATGATGACTGGGCAAACGATGCAAGCGACAAGTTTGTTACAAACGGTGCATTCACACTCAAGGAGTGGAAACATGATTCAAGCATGACATATGTTAAGAATCCTAACTACTGGGATGCTGACAATGTAACAGTTGATGAGATGAACGTAATGCTTACATCTGATGATGTTTCAGCTTACACAGCTTACCAGAACGGTGACCTTGATTTTATTGATTCAATTCCTACAGCAGAGATTGAGGCAGCTAAGAAGACAAGCGAGTTCTACACAGTAGACAACCTTGGAACATACTACGCAGGCTTCAACATCAACTCTAAGCTCTACTCAGAACTTGGATTAGATGCTGACCAGGCTAAGGTATTCAGAAAAGCAATCTGTCTTCTTATTGATCGTCAGTACATCATCGATACAATCGCCCAGGGTGGACAGAAGATTGCCACAACATTTATCCCAGAGGGTGTTACAGATGGTAACGGTGGCGAGTTCAAGAACAAGGACTACTACAGCACAGATTACGATAAGAACTTCGAGGAGGCTAAAGAGCTTCTTGCTTCTATCGGATTATTAGATGAGAGCACAGGCCAGGTAAACCAGACTGTCGAGTTCTCATACCTCGTAAACAACTCAGAGGCCAATGTAAAGATTGGTGAGGCTATCCAGGCTGATCTTTCAAAGGTAGGTATCAACTTAAAGGTTGAGCAGCAGGAGTGGAACGTATTCCTTAACAGCCGTAAGGACGGACAGTTTGATTTCGCCCGTGAGGGATGGCTTATGGATTACAACGATCCAATCAACATGCTTGAGATGTTCACAACAAAATCAGGTAACAACGATATGCAGTTCGGTCGTTAATCTGATTTTGCTATCATAACAAAGCCACTCGTGCCATTCGCACGACGATGCGAATAACATGCAGAGTATATAGGAAGTCATACAGCTATTGTATGGCTTCCTTTTTTTGCGTTTAAAGTGGGCTTTTCAGAGCGAAAAAAGGCTCTTTAAAAAAATATGATAATGGTGTAGAATTATTATTATATAGTTTTAGAATGATGTTTGAGGGTGTGTGATGATTTTAGGACTAAGTGATACGGAAAAGAAATTTAAGACAGCGATGGATACGGCAGGTGCCGACATGACAGTGGTCAACAGCTGGCTTAAGCTGTATGTCAAAACAAAAAAGAATTCCTCCGGTGTTGCAAAGCGCTATTATGGCGTGAAGACAGGCTTAAGCAGTCTGCTTTCAGATTTAAAGGAGCTTGAGCAACAAGTTATCGGGTATTGTGAGCTCACAGGAACCGACCGGAAGCACTTTGGAGAGCTGATAAAGGCTTGCAAAGCGAAAAGCGGCATGTTTGACGATGAATTTTTAATCAGCAAGGTGGACACGGATTTTCACACGACTCTGGACTCTGTTGTAAAGCAGGGGGAGAGATATCTGTCATCCTTTGACAACGGTATCATTTTACAGAGTGAGATAGAGAATCTGATACACCTGACAAATGAGGGGCTTGAAAGGAAAAAGCCTGATTTGTTTGCTCTGTCATATTTCTATCTGGGGCACAGCAACAAAGAGCTTGCAGAGCTAAATTTCACACAAAAGACTAAGAGAGTGCATGAGATATATTACGAGGAGTTCTGGAAGGATATATTAAAGCAGCTTGAGGCATGTGTGAAGCAGGCTGAAGCTATAAACGATAAGTATGAGGGCACAACAGACCGGCGCACGGCAAGGATACTGTCAGAGCTTAAGCCGCTCCTTGTGGGCATTGCAAAGCAATGGGAGCCGGAACAGACAGCAGAGTACATACTGCGCGATATGTGCAGGATATTTAGGGATTGACATAGAAAATGCAGATTGATAAAGGAGCAGAATATGGATGTTATAATTTGGGCAATTATCTTAGGAGCTGTTTTTTACATTAACAAAAAATCAAAGAGCGCAGGCAGCAAAAATACGCAGCCAAACAAACCGAGACCGCAGCAGAAGCAGATGCAGCAGATATGGAACAGCATGCAGAATACAGTTCAGTCGGGTATGAATGCATTGAACCAGACATATCAGCAGAGACCACAGCCACAGATGCAGCAGAGAGCACAGCAGCCTCAGAGACCACAGATGCAGCAGAGAGTACAGCCACAGCAGAGACCGCAGCAGAGCAATCCGGATATAGTGCAGAGGGCCGTGAAAAATAACGCACGCTTTGCGGATGATACGACACAAAAAGAGCTTGAGGCTATGCACGGACATAGCGAGGCACAGCAGAGGCTGGCTCAGGAGCACTCAAGAAACTGCCAGACACTGCATACCAAAGCGGCAGACGGTGCAAAGATTATAGAGGCTGAGACACAGAGCATGTTTGGCAGTGTTGAGGATCTGATTGCCATGGGATACAGCGGTAATCTGGAGTTTGAGAGAGATTTCCTTGGAGAAGGCTTAGACATGATTAACAACTTTTAAATAATAGGAAAAGAGGCAGAAATGATGGACAGAACACCAAAGCCCGGAGAGCTTTACAGGCACTTTAAGAATAAGCTGTATCAGATAGTTACAGTGGCAACACATTCAGAGACAGGGGAAAAGCTTGTGATTTATCAGGCTTTATATGATGATTTTGGGATATACGCCAGACCACTCGATATGTTTGTAAGCGAGGTGGACCATGAGAAATATCCTGATGTGAAGCAGAAATACAGATTTGAGAAGATCACACTTAAGGAACAGCCGGAGGATATGCCGGCACCGGATGCAGATGAAGGCCAGGCACCGGATCCGCGTTTGCTGGAGTTTCTTGATGCGGATACCTTTGAAGAGAAGTACAATATACTTATTTCAATGAGGGATATCATAACCGACCGCCTTATAGATGACATAGCGGTGGTTATGGATATTGTAGTTCCTGAGGGCCCATTGCAAAAGCGGTATGATGATTTAAAGAATACGATAAAGACCAGGCAGTACTATGAATTTTCAAATCGGCTCAGATAGCTGTTGTGATATTTGCCGGATTCAGTGACATCCTCGCCAAACCAGTCAGGCGCTGTGAATTCATTTGCTGCGTCGACAGAGTCGAATTCAACCTCCACAAGTGTAAGAGGAGCCAGGTCACCCTCAAATACATCAAGCTCAGCGGTCAGACCACCGTCAAGAGGTATGAGATAGCGTGTTTTTTCGATGAGACGACCGTCAATCTTTTGGACAAGATGGTCGTAGGCTTCTTTTGTGAGAGGAAGATTGTACTCCTCGCGCACCATAAGACCGGCTCCCTTGTAGGTCATATAATAGCTGTCATTTGAGCGTCTGACCCTGACAACAGGAGAGGTGCACAGATAGCCCTGGGCGATTTTTTTGCTCGCGTAGCTGTCTAAATTGGAAGGAAGCTGTTTAAGTAAGTATTTTCTTTCGATTTCCATGGTATATCCTTTCGGGTTATGTGTGGGTTTATAGTTACACATATCTGATTATAATGACCGGTATTAAAAAATTCAAGCGATGAATCGCAGGAAAAGAAGGAGAAAAATATGAGTAAAATAGGAATTTTTATGGCAGACGGCTGTGAGGAGATTGAAGGACTTACAGTAGTCGATATAGTTAGAAGAGCAAAGCTTGGGATTGAGACCATATCAATCACGGAAAAAGCCGAGGTAACAAGCTCTCATCAGGTGACATTTAAGACAGATACCACAAAGGCACAGGCTGATTTTGACAGCTACGATGCGATCGTACTGCCGGGAGGCATGCCGGGTACATTAAACCTCGGTGCGGATGAGACTGTAGTAAAGACAATTAAGAGATTTGCCGCTGAGGGAAAGCTTGTTGCAGCGATATGTGCAGCGCCTAGCGTGCTTGGTGAGAATCATATACTTGAGGGCAAAAAAGCTACATGTCATCCGGGTTTTGAGGAAAAGCTGCTCGGTGCACAGTGGCTTGAGCAGCCTGTAGTTGTGGATGGCAATGTGATTACAAGTCGTGGAATGGGAACAGCTATTGCGTTTGCACTCGAGCTTGTCAGATACTTCACAGACGATGCCACAGTAGAGCATATTCGACAGGGACTGGTATACTAATACAACGTTCAGCAAATAATCATATTATTAGTATTATAACAAAAGAGGTCACACACCAACCCCATGGTGCGCGGCCTCTTTTTATGCTTGCATTTGAAGCGTACATTTGAAGCCTGCTATTGCAGAGCTTATTTCATCTGCTGCTCCTGCTTCATGATCATCTGCTTGACCATCTCGCCACCGATTGAACCGGCCTGCTTAGAAGTAAGGTCACCGTTGTAGCCCTCTTTTAAAGGAACTCCAAGCTCTGAAGCAACCTCTTCCTTGAAACGGTTCATAGCCTCTTTTGCCTCCGGTACAGAAGCCTTTTTACTACTTGATGCTGCCATAATGCAATACCTCCTTTTAAAACGTTATACACAAGCTGTATGTGTATGGAAATATTATGCCGTAAAATGACGAAAATATGTTTTGGTATTGCTGACAATTTATGGAATTATACACAAAAGCAAATTTAATGTAAAAAACACTGGAAATAGTGGATTTGTTGTGTTATAATCATCCAATGACTGGGCTTAGCAGTTTAAAAAGCATGCCCACATTACATTTGATGTACATACCATTCATATATATTTTTAAGGAGGATAACGATTGACATGAGTGTACAGGTTGAGAATTTAGAGCATAATATGGCGAAGCTTACTATTGAGGTAGCAGCTGAGGAATTAGAGAAAGCATTGGATTCTGCATATCAGAAGCAGAAGAAACAGATTAGTGTACCTGGATTCCGTAAAGGAAAAGTGCCAAGAGCTATGATTGAGAAAATGTATGGAGCAGGTGTGTTCTATGAGGATGCAGCAAACATTCTTATGCAGCAGACATATGCCGGTGCAGTTGACGAGAGTGGCGTTGATATAGTTTCACGTCCTACAGTTGAGGTTACTCAGATTGAGAAGGGACAGCCTTTCATTTACACAGCAGAGGTTGCTGTAAGACCTGAGGTTACTCTTGGTAAGTACATGGGCGTTACAGTTACAAAGATCGACACATCAGTTTCTGATGAAGAGGTTGATGCTGAGCTTGAGAACCAGAGAAACAAAAATGCAAGAACAGTTACAGTTACAGATCGTCCTGTAGCAGAGGGAGATACAGCAGTTATCGACTTTGAGGGATTTGTTGACGGAGTAGCTTTCGAGGGTGGAAAGGGTGAGAATCATCCATTAGAGATCGGTTCACACACATTCATCGATACATTCGAGGATCAGTTAGTAGGAAAGAACACAGGCGATGAGGTTGAGGTCAATGTAACATTCCCTGAGAAGTATCAGGCAGCAGACCTTGCAGGAAAGCCGGCTACATTCAAGGTTAAGATCAACGAGATCAAGGCTAAGGAGCTTCCTGAGCTTGATGATGAGTTTGCACAGGATGCAGCAGGTGTTGATACATTAGCTGAGTACAAAGAGGAAATCAAAAAGAACCTCACAGAGAAGAAAGAGACAGAAGCTAAGAAGACTAAAGAGGATGAGGCTATCCAGAAGATTATCGACAAGTCAAAGATGGATCTTCCTGAGGCAATGATTGAGACACAGTGTGAGACAATGGTTGAGGAGTTCGCTCAGAGAATCGCACAGAGCGGTCTTACAATGGAGCAGTACTTACAGTTCTCAGGCATGACAGTTGACCAGCTTAAGAATCAGGTTCGTCCTGAGGCTACAACACGTATCCAGAGCAGCCTTGTACTTGAGCAGATTGCCAAGGAGGAGAACATCGAGGTTACTGATGCAGATATCGATGCTGAGGTAGAGAAGATGGCTAAGGCATACGGCATGGAGGCTGATAAGCTTAAAGAGTACATGGGAGATGCTGAGAAGGAGTCTATGAAGAAAGACCTTGCTATCACAAAGGCTGTAGATCTTGTCATGGACAACGTTAAAGAGCGTGCAAAGGCAAAGAAAAAGGCTGATGCAGAAGAGTCTACAGAAGAATAAGATTTTTTGAATCAAAATTTGATGGACTGGCTCAGAAGCCTATTTTCTGAGTCGGTCTTTTGAGCTTTTATAAAGGAGGCATTTTATATGAGTTTAGTACCATATGTCATTGAACAGACCAGCAGAGGAGAGCGCAACTACGACATTTACTCCAGATTATTAAAAGATCGTATCATTTTCCTTGGAGAGGAAGTAAACGAGACAACAGCCAGCCTTGTTGTTGCTCAGCTTTTATTCCTTGAGTCTGAGGATCCGAATAAGGATATCCACCTTTACATCAATTCACCGGGTGGAATGGTTACAGCAGGACTTGCTATTTACGATACTATGCAGTACATCAAGTGTGATGTTTCAACAATTTGTATCGGTCTTGCAGCAAGCATGGGAGCTTTCCTTCTTGCAGGCGGTGCAAAGGGCAAGAGATATGCTCTTCCAAATGCAGAGATTATGATTCATCAGCCATCGGGCGGTGCAAAGGGTCAGGCTACTGAGATTCAGATTGCTGCAGAAAATATTTTAAAGACAAAGAAGAGATTAAACGAAATTTTAGCAGCCAATACAGGCAAGCCATACGAGACAATTGCAGCTGATACAGAGCGAGACAACTATATGTCAGCACAGGAAGCCGCAGAGTATGGTCTCATAGACAGTGTAATAACAAACAGATAATCAGAAGTCAGATGAATTTAAGAGGGTACCCCATATGGGATGCCCTCATGCAATAAAAGGAGTTAATAATGGCAGGAAAAAACGACGGAAAGATTCGCTGCTCATTTTGCGGTAAGACACAGGACCAGGTAAATCGTTTGATTTCCGGACCTAATGGAGCCTTTATCTGCGATGAGTGTATAGATATATGTGCTGAGATTCTTGAAGAAGAGGGCGTAGAGGGCCATGAGGACAAGAGCAGCGCTAAGGATGATATAAATCTTGTTACTCCGGAGGAGCTTAAGGCGTTTTTGGACGATTATGTAATAGGACAGGACCAGGCAAAGAAGGTGCTTTCGGTTGCTGTTTACAATCACTATAAGAGAGTTCTGGCAGGTGATACATCAGATGTAGAGCTTCAGAAGAGTAATATTCTCATGCTTGGACCTACAGGCTCAGGAAAGACACTTCTTGCGCAGACACTTGCCAGAGTGATAAATGTTCCATTTGCTATTGCTGATGCTACAACACTTACAGAGGCAGGATATGTAGGTGAGGATGTGGAGAATATCCTATTAAAGCTTATTCAGGCGGCAGATTATGATATCGAGCGTGCAGAGCATGGTATCATTTATATAGATGAGATAGATAAAATTACAAAGAAATCAGAGAATGTCTCAATCACCAGAGATGTGTCAGGTGAGGGTGTACAGCAGGCTCTTTTAAAGATTCTTGAGGGCACAGAGGCATCTGTACCGCCACAGGGCGGAAGAAAGCATCCGCAGCAGGAGCTTATTCCTATTGATACTACTAATATACTTTTTATCTGCGGTGGAGCATTTGATGGTCTGGAAAAAATTATAGACAGCCGTATGGATACATCATCTATCGGTTTTAACTCAGATGTAAAGTCAAAGACAGAGCTTAACGTGGGAGAGGCATTTAAGCATGCACTGCCACAGGATTTTGTGAAGTTTGGACTGATTCCTGAGTTTATCGGACGTGTACCTATCACAGTCTCACTTGAGGCACTCGACAGGGATGCGCTTATCCGCATATTGAAGGAGCCTAAGAACTCGCTTATCAAGCAGTACACCAAGCTTTTTGAGCTTGACGGAGTAGGGCTTGAGTTCACAGACGATGCAGTCAATGCCATCGCTGACAAGGCGCTTGAGAGAAAGACAGGAGCCAGAGGACTTCGTGCAATCATGGAGGCTGTTATGCTTGACCTTATGTATCGTATACCGTCAGACAAGAGCATCAGCAAGTGCGTAATAGACAAGGATATCGTTGAGGCTAACTTAAAGCTTGATGGTGAGTGTGTGCCGGAGGCATATATCGAGGAAAAGGTAGCATCGTGAATACATGGTGGTATTTTACCAAAGATACAGCATCAGATAATATAAATTGCACAGCGGCTTGTTTTGCCCGCTGTGCAATAAATACAGGAGATACAAGTGGAAGAACAGATTATTAATATGCCTGCAGTAGCGCTGAGAGGGCTTACTATCCTGCCGGGAATGATTGCTCATTTCGACGTCAGCAGAGAGCGCTCACTTCGTGCTATCGAGGAGGCTATGGAGCAGGATCAAAAGATTTATCTTGTCACACAAAAGAATGTGGACAGGGAGGACCCGACTCAGGAAGACCTCTATCAGATGGGAATAGTGGCCGACATAAAGCAGGTTGTCAGACTTCAGAATGATGTTGTGAGAATACTTGTAGATGGAATAAGCCGGGCAGCATTGCTTGGCTTTACCGGTAATGAGAAGTACCTTGAGGCAGAAATCTGTTATTGTGATAGTAATGCAGACAGCCTGCCGGAGGATCTCAGGGAAGCCATGCTTCTCGGAGTCAGAGAGGCTTTTCACAGATATGCGGCAGTCGTCGGCAAAATCAGCAAGGAGCTTATCAGACAGATAGATCAGTATGAGGATCTTGAAAAGCTCATTGATTATGTAACCAACAATCTGCCGGTGTCATATGAGCTTAAGCAGCAGGTGCTTGAGGCAGAGGATATCAATGACAGATATCAGGTTATAGTATCATTACTTCTCTCCCAGGTGGAGGTTATTTCCATAAAGAATGAGCTTCAGAAAAAAGTAAAGGTTCGTGTGGACAAGCATCAGAAGGAGTATGTGCTTCGTGAACAGCTTGGTGTGATACGTGAGGAGCTGGGCGAGAATGCTGACTCGGAGGCTGATGAATATGAGAAAAAGCTATCTGAGTTAGATGCGCCTGACTACGTAAAGGAAAAGACGAAAAAAGAGATAAAGCGCTTTAGAAATATGAGCAGCAGCTCATCAGAGAGCACAGTTGAGAGAGGTTATATAGAGACTGTACTTGAGTTTCCATGGAACAAAATGTCTGTTGACAACAAGGATCTTGACCATGCAGCGCAGGTGCTCGATGATGATCACTACGGATTAAAGGATGTTAAGGAGAGAATACTTGAGTTTCTGGCAGTCAGAAATCTGACAAGCAAGGGAGAGAGTCCTATAATTTGTCTTGTAGGTCCTCCGGGAACAGGAAAGACAAGCATAGCCCGTTCAATTGCGTCTGCACTGGAGAAGAAATATGTGCGTATTTCTCTTGGTGGTGTGCGTGATGAGGCAGAAATCCGTGGACACAGAAAGACATATATCGGCGCTATGCCGGGCCGTATAGTAAATGGCTTAAGACAGGCAGGCGTTTCAAATCCTCTCATGCTGTTGGATGAGATAGATAAGGTGTCAAGTGACTACAAGGGTGACACATCAGCCGCTCTTCTTGAGGTGCTTGACAGTGAGCAGAACTGCAAATTCAGGGATCATTACATCGAGATGCCTGTAGATTTGTCGGAGGTGCTTTTTATTGCAACTGCAAATGAGGTTTCAGGTATTCCAAAGCCGCTTCTTGACAGGATGGAGCTTATCGAGGTGTCAAGCTACACTGAAAATGAGAAATTTCACATAGCAAAGGAACACCTGGTTGAGAAGCAAAAGAGCAAAAACGGAATTAAAAAGGAACAGCTTACGATAACAGACTCTGCCCTAAAGGATATCATCAGGCTGTACACCAGAGAGGCCGGAGTCAGAAGCCTTGAGAGGACTATCGGCAAGCTGTGCCGCAAGGCTGCCAGGGAAATCTTTAAGGACAGCGAAGCTGCTGTAAAGGTTACAAAGACCAATCTTAAGACATATCTGGGCAATCCGAAGTACAGTCCGGAGAAGAAAAATGATCGCGCAGAGGTTGGAATCGTTAGAGGCCTGGCATGGACCAGCGTGGGCGGTGTCACACTCGAGGTTGAGGTGAATGTGCTGCCGGGAAAGGGAGAGCTTGTGCTCACCGGTAAGCTTGGCGACGTGATGAAGGAGTCAGCGCAGGCGGCACTTAGCTATGTGCGCTCAATAAGTGAAGGATATGGTATTGATGCAGAGTTTTATACGAAGCATGACATCCATATACATATTCCCGAGGGAGCAGTGCCGAAGGACGGTCCATCTGCAGGCATTACTATGGCGACAGCCATGCTCTCGGCTATTACAGACAGAGCTGTCAGGGCAGATGTAGCCATGACAGGCGAGATAACACTGCGCGGCAGGGTGCTTCCGATAGGAGGACTCAAGGAAAAGCTGCTTGCAGCCAAAGTAATCGGAATAAAAACAGTGTGTATTCCAAATGATAATGAAAAGGACCTGGAGGAGATTTCAAAGGAAATAACAGACGGCATGGAAATCGTGCCAGTGGAGAAATTTTCACAGGTAGAGAAGATAGCATTTGTAAAATGAAAATGAGGAAAAGATTATGGTAATTAAAAGTGTTAATTTAGAGACAGTTTGCGGAATTACAAGCACAATCCCTGACAATGAGTATAATGAGGTGGCATTTGCCGGCAAATCCAATGTAGGTAAGTCGTCACTGATCAATGCGCTCATTAACAGAAAGTCACTTGCCAGGATCTCTTCACAGCCCGGCAAGACGCAGACCATCAATTTTTACAACGTCAATGACGCCATGTATCTGGTCGATCTGCCGGGCTATGGCTATGCCAACGCCAATATCGAGATAAAAGCTAAATGGGGACAGATGATAGAAAACTATCTTCACACCTCAAAAAAGCTTCAGGCAGTGTTTCTTTTAATAGATATAAGGCATGAGCCATCGGACAATGATATCATGATGTATGACTGGATGGTAAACCAGGGCTTTGCACCGATCATCATTGCAACCAAATCTGATAAATTGAAAAAAAGCCAGATTGCCGCACACATAAAGACTATCAAGGATGTGCTTCATGTGAAGCCGGGCACGGTAGTTATACCGTTTTCGTCCATGTCAAAGGAAGGCAGGGACGAAATCTGGAATCTCATAGATTCACTCGTGTTTGACGAGGATACGCTTCTTGCCATGAAACAGGAGGAAGAAGCAAAGCGCGAGGCTAAATCAGCTGTAAAAAGAGCCGCTGCATCCCAGCCGCACAAAAAGGAGCGCTGGAAGAAGACCGGAAAGCCTGTTGCCAAAAAGACTAAAGAACGCAGAGATAAGGCCAAGAGCAAAAAAAGCGCAAATAATCATAAAAAGAAATAAAGTCGAAATAGAGCCATAGAAATAAAGTTATAGAAAGAAAGGCGAATATTTAATATATGAAGAATAAATGCAAATTTGTAGGCATTATGTTTTTGTGTATATTGATAGTGTGTACGCTTGCGGTAATGGCATATGAACACACAGCAGGTACGAAAGGCACTGCCGGTGGAGCATCAAATGCTTCGGGCAATACAAAAAATACCGACGAAGCTGATGATATGCTTACTGTCGTGACATCCTTCTATCCTATGTACATTGCCACTTTAAACATAGTGGATGGGGTGGAAGGCGTGAGACTCGAAAATTTAAGCGAGCCACAGACCGGTTGTCTGCACGATTTTCAGCTCACACCGGAGGATATGAAGCTTTTATCCACTGCCGATGTTTTTGTAATAAACGGAGGCGGTATAGAGTCGTTTATGTCTGATGTGGCAAAGGCGTATCCGAAGCTTGATGTGGTTGAGGCCTGTGAGGATGTGGCACTTCTTTCTGAGGATGATGCAGACAGTGACCACGACCATGATCACGATGCAGATGCAGAATCGGACAGTGACCACGACCATGATCACGAAGCAGACACAGAATCGGACAGTGACCACGACCATGACCACGAAGCAGACACAGAATCAGATAGCGCGCACGATCATGACCATGGTGATGAGAATGCCCATGCATGGATGAGCGTACCGCGTTACCGCACCATGGTTCAGACAATTGCCTTTCGGCTTGCCGAAAAGGATGCAAAGCATGCTGATGAATATTATGCAAATGCAAAAGCATATGATGCAAAGCTTGCAGTGCTTGAAGAAAAGATAAATAGCATAAAGAGTCTTACCAATGGACAGAATATCATCATATTCCATGAGGCCTATGCGTATGTGGCTGATGATTTTTCCATGAATGCATGCTACCTGTTAGACCTTGACGAGGAACGCTCAGTCAGCGCAGGTGAGATAAAACAGGTAATAGGTGCCATAAAGGATGACGGAGTGTCGGTAATACTCGCTGAGGAGCTCTACGGAAAGAGCATGGGAGATACCGTATCGCGTGAGACAGATGTGCATGTGGTTTATATCGACCCTCTCAACAGGGGAGAGTACGACAAGGACAGCTATCTTGATGGTATGGAGCACAATATAGAGCTTATCAAAGAGGCATTTACTAAATAAAATTGGAGAAAATATGCGGAAAATAATACAGCCATGTGGCTTTCATTGCATAAAAATAAATAACCTTGGAGTGAGCTTTGGAGAGCAGACAGTGCTTGAGGATGTAAATATGCACATACATTGCGGCTCCTTCAATGTCATAATAGGCCAAAACGGTGCCGGAAAATCTACACTCATAAAGGCGATACTGGGCGAGATACCTCACACCGGTACGATTGAGTTCAAGGATACTAAGGACGGACATATGGCTAAGCTTAAAATCGGCTATGTGCCGCAGTCTGTCAATATCGAGAAAAATACACCGGTCAGCGTGTATGACCTCATAGCAAGCTATCAGTACAATTATCCTGTTTTTCTGCCAAAGAGCAAAAAGATAGAGGCAAAGATAAGGGAGACACTCGAGGTATTTGAGGCTGAGGAGCTCATCGACAAGCAGGTGTGCAACCTCTCGGGAGGACAGCTGCAGAGAGTGCTTCTTTCCATGGCAATCATGGACGAGCCGAACCTGCTGCTGTTGGATGAGCCGGTGTCCGGAATAGACCAAAACGGCATGGAGCTTTTCTATAAGACCATGGATTATTTAAAGACTCACTATGACCTTGCAATCATACTCATATCACATGATTTGGATTATGTTGCAAAGTACGCAGACCATGTTGTACTGCTTGATAAGACCGTTGCAAAGCAGGGGACTGTGAAGGAAGTCTTCGAGAGCAAGGAATTTGAGAGAATTTTCTACACAGGAGAGGAATCCTGGGTGAGAGAGGAGGAGCACAAATGAATATAACCTCCTGGCTTCAATATGATTTCATGAGAAATGCCATTATCGCTGTGCTCATCATCACACCGCTATTTGGCATAATGGGAACCATGATTGTAAACAAAAAAATGGCATACTTTTCAGACGCGCTCGGACATTCGGCACTTACCGGAATCGCTGTAGGTGTGGTATGCGGCATGGCTGATACCTCACTTGCCATGGTGATATTTGCGATAGTGTTTGCGCTTCTTTTAAACAAGATCGGCAGTCTGAACACTGCGTCAACAGATACCATTATATCGGTATTTTCATCGTGCTCTGTGGCGATAGGTCTTGCGATACTGTCAAAGGGCGGCAATTTCAGCAAATACTCAAGTATACTGGTGGGCGATGTGCTAAGCATCACAAAGACGGAGATAGTTTATCTAATCGTGATTTTTGTGGTCACTATAGTATTCTGGGTGCTTTGCTTTAATAAGCTCAACGCCATCTGCATACACAGAAGCGTGGCAAAAAGCAAGGGTATCCATGTGCGTCTTCTGGATAATCTGTTTGCGGTGCTTGTAGCACTCATAGTTATGCTATCCATCAAGTGGATAGGTATACTTATAATAAATGCTCTGCTTATATTACCAGCGGCTTCATCAAGGAATATTTCGGAAAATATGCGTGAGTATCATTTCTTTTCAGTGATATTTTCAGTATTTTCCGGTATAGTCGGCCTCGCAGTGTCATACTACACCAATGTGGCAACAGGCCCGATGATAGTGATTATCGCATCGGTAATATATTTTTCGACATTTATATTTGGCAGAAAGCTGAAAAAATAACGGCTAAAGCTATAAGCAACAGACGCAAAACAGCCGATACACAATATAAGAGATAAACTGTTTAGCTATATCAGACGCTATACAGGTTGATAATAGTATAGCGGGAAAGGATTCCCGCACGCACATTACCAGGGAGGGATGAGAGATGTTAGATGCTATTTCAAGTGTAGTTTCAGCAGTAGCGGCGCAGAGTGTCACAGCAAAGGACGAGGCGCAGACAAAGAATACCAATACCGCTTCAAAGAAGCAGGATGCAAAGACGGATAAGTCGGATGCAAAGACTGCAGGCTTCAGCGAGGAGGCAGCTGTATATGAGAAATCAGACAGCAAGGATGATTCAAAGGATACTGCAAAGAGCACAGTAAACCAGAAGATGAGCAAGGCAGACAGAGATGCACTGGTACAGGCACTTAAGGATGATGCCAACGCCAGACAGCAGCAGCTTATCGAGATCGTCAGAAAGTCCATGACAGGACAGGCTTCAACCTGGGACAAGTCACAGGGCTTAAAGAGTCTGTTTGAGAATCTGACTGTAGATGCAGATACGATAGCGCAGGCCAAAAAGGACATCGCAGAGGATGGATACTGGGGCGTTGAGAAGACTTCAGACCGTATTCTTGACTTTGCAAAGGCACTGTCGGGAGGCGACAAGGACAAGGCTGATGAGCTTTTGAATGCATTCAAGAAAGGCTTTTCACAGGCAACAGGAGCCTGGGGAGACAAGCTGCCATCAATTTGCCAGGATACCTATGATGCAGTGCTCAAGAAGTTTGATGACTGGAAGAATGGCACAGAGGACACTCAGGTACAGGGCTAGAAGCCGGATGTGTATGTAAAAGTGTCGTGATGGAACGAATATTATATGCGAAATGTGATTTATGAATTACGAAAAGGTGACTGCACGCATCGTGCAGCCACCTTTTTTAGCACTTGTATAATTTTTTGAGAGGTGTATAATAAAAGAATAGTATATAAGTATCATTATTCATGGGGAGGAAATATCATGAAATTAGATATGTCAAAGTGGAAAGCACTTAGCATCAAAAATCGTTTAAAGAAAGGATTCAGACTGACTACGTTTGTAGCATCGGCATCGGGGGTTATCGCGGGTATTCTTATGATTATTGTATCAATGAGATATTCCAGCGCACTAACCTTTTACGGATTTTCACAGGGAGATATAGGAAAGGTTATGGTAACCTTCTCAGAGACACGAAGCGCTACACGAGCTCTTATCGGTTATACATCTTCTGACACATTAAGTAAGATGTCTGATACACATGATTCTAAAAAGGAATCATTTCAAAAATACTGGGGAGAGCTGCAAAGCTCTATAAAGACAGGTGAGGAGCAGGCTATATATGATGATATAAACAGTAAGCTCGACTCATACTGGAGTCTCGATGATGAGATTGGACAGTTAGGTGAGAATGCTACAGATCCTGAGACACAGAAGGAGGCCGAGGAGAGAGCAGTAGCAGAGCTTGCACCTGCATATGATAAGATATATCAGCAGCTTGTTGCCCTTATGGATGCAAAGGTAACAGAGGGAGATAATTTAAGCAAGATATTATCATTAGTATCATATGCCGCATTTGGTATTGTTATTGTTATCATTGTCGGTTCATATTTTATCTCGATGAAAATCGGGGACGAAGTTGCAGTTGGTATTTCTAAACCACTCGATGAGTTAAAACAGAGATTGCGTACATTTGCACAGGGTGATCTTGAGGCTCCATTCCCGGCAGTTGATTCACAAGATGAGATTGCTGATATGGTAGGGGTTGCGAAAAACATGGCAGCAGACCTTAAGACTATCATATCTGACTCTGACAAGCTTCTTGGAAAGATGGCAGAAGGAGATTATACAGTTTCATCAGACATGGAAGATAAATATACCGGAGATTTTATTGGACTTCTCATGGCAATGCGTCAGATGAAGACACAGATGAATGATGTTATGTCACATATCAATGAGATATCATCACTTGTTACAGCAGGTTCTAACAACCTTGCTCAGGCAGCACAGGAAATAGCAGAAGGTGCTATGGATCAGTCAGCAGCCATTGAGGAGCTTCAGGCTACATTTGCAGATATCACAGGCGGTGTTGAGAAAACATCTGAGAAGCTCAATGATACATACAGGATTGCACAGGAGTATGCTGAGGAAGCAGATCACAGCCATACAGAGATGCAGGGCATGGTTGATGTTATCGGACGCATCAATGATACATCTAAGCAGATTGAGAATATCATTTCTGAGATTGAGGATATTGCCAGTCAGACAAACCTTCTTTCACTCAATGCAGCTATCGAGGCAGCGCGTGCAGGTGAGGCAGGTAAAGGATTCGCAGTTGTTGCGGGACAAATCAGAAGTCTTTCAGAGCAGAGTGCCAAGGCTGCAGTTGACACACGTCAGCTTATAGAGAGTGCCATTGCGGTATCTAACGAGGGTAATGAAGCTGCAGAGCGCGTAAGTACTTCTATTGAAAAGGTTATCAATGGTATGAAGGAAGTTGCAGATTCTTCTCAAAAACTCAGCGAGATTGCAGATGAGCAGGCAAAGGCTATGGAGCAGGCAGAGGCTGGCATTAATCAGATATCAGATGTTGTACAGTCAAACTCAGCAAATGCAGAGGAAACATCAGCAACAAGTGAGGAGCTTTCAGCACAGGCGGAGACAATGAACGAGCTGATTAGCAAATTTATATTGGAAAAGAAATAGAAAAATTGTACATACGAGTTTAGAAAAACTTTTAACAAAAAGCCCCACAAGCATTATTGATATGCTGTGAGGCTTTTTGTTGTGGTGCGTTAGAGGGTTACTTTTTAAATCTAGTAAACATGTACTATGTGAACATAGTGTTTTTGTGCAATACATGGAAAATCTGAAAAGTAATGAAAATGAACAATTAAATGAGAATATTTAAATTTGCTCTTTTTGGCAGGGTGTGTTATAATCCTTGTATACAAAAAACAGAGGTAATACAATATGGGTAGTAATAACGATATTTCATTAAAAGCATTAGCCAAGATTAATCTGGGGCTGGATGTTGTGAGGCGCAGAGAGGACGGATATCATGAGGTCCGTATGATTATGCAGACCATTCATCTGTATGACAGGCTTGATATCAAAAGGACAAAGGAGCCGGGCATACAGATACAGACCAATCTGTCTTTTCTCCCTGTAAACGAGAACAATCTCATATACAAGGCTGCAAAGCTTCTGATGGATGAGTTTTCTATAACTGACGGTGTATCAGTGAAGCTGGACAAGCGTATTCCTGTTGCAGCAGGGATGGCGGGGGGCAGTACTGATGCGGCAGCTATGCTTATAGGTGTAAACAGGCTTTTTTCACTGGGACTGACAAAGAGACAGCTTATGGAAAGAGGTGTGCAGATAGGGGCGGATGTACCATACTGTATTATGAGAGGCACGGCGCTGGCCGAGGGCATAGGAGAGGAACTTAGTCCTCTTCCTCCAATGGTAAAGTGTCCAGTGCTTATTGCAAAGCCGTCCATCTCGGTATCCACAAAATTTGTGTACCAGAATCTGAAGCTTGATGATACGACTATTCATCCGGATATAGACCGCCTGATAGATGATATAAAGGCTAAGAATCTGCATGATATCGCAGCGCATATGGGAAATGTCTTAGAGACTGTGACTATACCAAATTATCCGGTGATAGATGAGATAAAGAAGCATATGCTTTCAAATGGCGCGGTAGGAGCCATGATGAGCGGTAGTGGTCCGACGGTTTTTGGTCTGTTTGACGATGAAGATACTGCAAAGAAAGCGTACAAAGCCATGAGAAGCTCACATCTTGCCAGACAGGTGTATCTGACATCTGTATACAATAATCGCAAATAACGTGATATCCGGATAGCACAGCGGGTGCTTTATAGTTACTTTTTTCTTATATGTGAGAATGATAATACAAGAGATAGGAGAAGTTTGATGACTGATAATTTAACTTTAAATATGGATGCATATCTGCCACTGCGTGATGTGGTGTTTAATACACTTCGTGAGGCAATTTTAAAGGGCGAGCTCAAGCCGGGAGAGAGACTTATGGAGCTGCAGCTTGCGTCAAAGCTTGGAGTCAGCCGTACACCTATACGTGAAGCAATCAGAATGCTTGAGCAGGAGGGGCTTGCAGTCACAATGCCGAGAAAGGGCGCAGAGGTTGCCAAGATGACTCTCAAGGATATGGAGGATGTGCTTGAGGTGAGAGAGGCTCTTGATGAGCTTGCAGCCAAAATAGCCTGTAAGAAAATCAGTGATGAGCAGCTTGCGAATCTAAAAACCATAAAGGACGAGTTCAAGAGGAGCATGGACTCAGGAGATGTGAAAAAGATAGCTGAGGAGGATGTGAAGTTTCACGATGCTATCTATGAGGCAACCAGCAATGCGAAGCTTGTATCTATGATGAACAATATCCGCGAGCAGATGTACCGCTACAGAGTGGAGTATTTGAAGGACCCAAAGAATTATCCGATGCTTGTGAAGGAGCATGACGCCATCTACAGGGCGCTTGAGTCAAGAAATATGGAGCTTGTGACTACAGAAATGCATACGCATGTGGCCAATCAGGCGGTTGCTGTGAAGGCTGTGATACAAAAGCAGGATGAAGAGAAGAAATAAAACAGAAATAAAACAAGATTATAGCAGACAAAGATAATAAAATACAAAATAATATAACAAAACCAGGGGCTGCCGGTTGCACTGACGTGTGAACGGCGCCCTTTTTTAGTGGCTTAGATAATAGCAAAAAATAAGTAATCAGGGATATTTGCGGGCTTGTATGGTCATACTATATCAGGAATTTAGAACGTGACAGGATATAGGAGAGTTAAAGATGACCACAAACATAGATGAAAACATAAAAAGCTTCAGGCAGATATATTCTGACTGCTCAGATATCAAGATGCAGGAGATGTATCTGGGGCGTGATGCCTCCATAAAGTGCTTTGTTGCATATATTGAGGTGACATGTGAAGGCTCCGGTATCAATAACAGTGCATTTGGACGATTTACTTCATATCTTGAGGGGATAGATAGACAGCAGGTAAAGGAAGTGCTTGACAAAAATCAGGCAGCTTTATCCGAATTTGCGCATCTGCACACGGTTAATGAGGCGGCTCAGATGATGCTGACAGGAGATGTGATATTTTTTGTGGATGGTTATCCGGATGCCTTCAAGCTTCCGGACAAGGGATATCCTGCCATGTCAATTCAGGAGATTGACTCGGAAAAGGTCATAAGAGGCTCCAATGAGGGCTTTGCTGATTCCATAAAGATAAATACGGCACTTATCAGGCGCAGGTTAAGGAGCACTCGCTTAAAGTGTAAAGAGGTGAAAAAGGGACTTCGAGGACACAGCAATGTGGACATACTATATGTGAGAGACCTCGTAAAACCGGGGCTTGTAGAGGATGTGGAAAGGAATCTGGACAGCTATGTGATAGACCATGTGGGTGATTCGGGAGTCATTGAACAGTTTGCTGAGGCAAAATGGTATTCACCGTTTCCACAGCTTCAGACCACAAAGCGACCGGATGTGGCGGTAAATGCGCTCCTGGAGGGGAGGGCTGTGGTACTGTGCGATAATTCACCGGTAGCAGTTATATTGCCTACAACCATGAACAATTTTTTGAAAACCGCAGATGATTACTATAACAGAACGATAGCGGCAAGCTTTGCAAGACTGATAAGGTACGTGGCAGCTTTCATGTCATTTACATTGCCGGGGCTTTATCTGGCGGTCACAAATTTTCATACACAGATACTTCCGACACCACTTATACTGGCGTTTTATGAAGCCAGACTCGGCTGCCCTTTTCCACAGCTCATAGAGGTACTCATGATGGAGCTGTCCTTTGAACTGCTACGCGAAGCAGGCATAAGACTTCCCGGAGCCATGGGAAACACGATAGGTATAGTCGGAGGACTAATAATTGGACAGGCAGCAGTGGATGCAAATTTAGTAAGTCCGATAGTGGTCATTCTGGTTGCATTTACCGCACTTTGCTCATTTGCCATACCGAGTGAGGAGTTTGCATTTTCATTTAGGATACTCAAATTCGCTGTAATAATTATGTCGGCATGGCTTGGATACTTTGGATTTTTAATTAGCCTGATGGTGATACTTTTACATCTTGCAAAGCTCAAAAGCTGTGGTTACCCTTACATGATGCCATTCGTGGGCAGCGAGCTGACAGGCGGTGAGGATGAAAAGGATAGTATCATACGGTTTCCGCTTCGAAGACTTTGGAGACGGCCTGTATTTGCAAGAGAAAAGGAGTGCAGGAAGCTGAAAGGAAATAAGTATGACTAAAAATATGAGCACAAGTTACACATTTGCACAAAACGAAAGCATATCGCCCCGCCAGCTATACAGACTATACGTTTTTAATCTGCTTGGAGTCGGCACTCTGCTGCTTCCAAACAATCTGGCGAAAATGGGAAAGTATGGTTTTATCTCAATTGCACTCGGAGTTTTTATGGCATGGCTGTTTATGTGGATAGTAAGCGAGGTACGTGAACGCAGTAGAACAATATATGATAGAAGCCTTGATAAAACAACATATGCAAAAATATTAATTTATGATTTAATTATTGCTGTATATGAACTGTCACAGGCGGCATTTCTTGCATGGATATTTGTAAAGCTGATACGCGACAGCCTTATACCGGATGAGTCATTTACAGTTGTACTCCTTGTGATAATGTTAGTGTGCGCTTATGCGCTAAGTGGCGGAGTGGAATGTCGTGCCAGAGTATACGAAGTGGTATTTTTCTTTGTACTGATACCGCTTGCTGCTATGCTTTTGTTTGCAATATCGGATGTGAGATTGGACTATCTGATGATTAATGACAGAGTGGGGGTGGACTTTGGCATAGCGGATATATTTGCGGGCGCATACTATGTGTTTGCAGCATCCATTTCCGTGTTCAATATACTGTTTGTAAGGGAGCGCACTGCCTCACAGATACGATGGAGTGTGAGTAAAGCAATACTCACATATGTAGGCATTCTTTTTTTATTGTATGCAGTATTGCTTGGGAGCTTCGGAAAATATTCATTGTCAGAAATCGAGTTTCCGGCTGTCGTACTGATGAGTGATGTGCAGATAAAGGGAAGTTTCTTTAAGAGGGCAGATGCACTGATGCTGTCGGTGTGGTTTTTCACGCTGTTTTCAGTACTCAATATGAGCCTTTATTATGCGGTTTTAAGATGTGAGAATTTTGCTGAAAATACGACAAAAGTTGTATTTACATTTAATAAAAGCCGAGGCTTCAGTAACAATAAACAATTAAGCTGTGACAGACAGAAAAGCCATGACGAGGAAAATAGCAGTATGAGAAGCTGGTGCATCATATTTGTCATAGCAGTCACAATGACCTTAGCATATATTCTTGAAAGTGGAGATGAAATCGTGAAAAAATATCTTGGATTTTTATTGTGCATAGCGATACCGGTAATAGTAGTGCTGACGATAGGTCTCATGCTCACCGGCTGCAGTGCAGTGGAACTTGAGGAGCGCTGTTTTCCGACACTTGCGGCGGTGGATGTTGTAGCTGTAGATACTGATGAAATAACCGATAAAGAAGTAACAGGTAAGGAGGTAACTGATTACAAAGAATATGTTAGCCACAGAGATGTTTCGGCAAATGAAAATAGCGGATATATAGAGTTCTACTATAACATGGACAAATCATACGAACCGGAATATGCAGATGATATCAAAACAGCCGTGGACAACTTCGAGGAGCGGCTGTCACAGAAGGCCGATACCAATCATCTGAAGGTGATATTAATAGGAAAAACGCTGAGAAACGATAAAGCAGCTTATTCAGACTTCATGGAATACTGTAAGACATCAAAGAAATTTCCGAGAAACACATATGTGTGCATAGCAGACGATATAAACGATATCTTTGATAACATGGGTGATTATTATGAGCAGAAAATAAATAAGGAGAATCATGAGAAGGATGAACCGATAATTACACTTGGCACCTTACTTGATGACTATACGAATGAAATCTATGAAAAATCATAAAAAATGCAAAAAGATGAATAAGCTCGTCAAATAAGGCAATACTTGTTTACATGAGAAAGAAAATAATAATAACAACCATAGCAATAATATCACTTGCGGCAGTAATCGCTGCAAAAAATCATACACCTGCGATAAGCACAAACAGTACAGCGTGTGCGGCAGACATGCAAAAATCCATCGCCGGCAAAATCCTGCGTTTCCACGTGCTGGCAAACAGCGACAGCGAAGCAGACCAGAATGTGAAAAAGCAGGTGCGCGATGCAGTAGGGGCTTACATAGAGCCATATCTGCTGGAGTGCGAAAATATTGATGAAACCAGAGCCACCGTAAATGACCATATGGACGAAATAATAGCGGTATCAAAGGAGACGCTTAAAGCAAACGGCTTTACATATGGCGCATCGGCAGAACTTACACACACCGATTTTCCGGAAAAGACGTATGGGGACTATACATTTCCTGAGGGAAATTACGAGGCGCTTGAAATAACACTGGGCGATGGAGCCGGTCATAACTGGTGGTGCGTGCTGTATCCAAACATGTGCTTCAGGGGCAGTGTGTACGAGGTGGTGGAGGACGAAGCAAAGGAAAATCTTAAGGAGGTACTCACTCCGGACGAGTATGAGAGCATATTTGACAGTGGAAAATATGAAATAAAACTAAAAATCCTTGATATTTTCAGATAAAACAGTTAGTATATTCATGCTGAAAAAATATATTAAAAGAAAATATGTGATGACAAATTATTAAAGCGTGAATTAATTTAGATATGCAAGAGGATAAGGAGAAAGAAATGACAAAGGATGTAGTAGTATCATTAAAGGGCCTGCAGCTCGCACCGGACCAGCAGTCGGATGCGGTAGAGGTGATTGCCCCGGGAGAGTATTATATAAGAAATAACAAACACTATGTGCTTTTTGAGGAGATAATGGAGGGTGAGACCCAGACACTCAAAAATATGCTTAAATTCAATGACAATTATCTTGAGTTCACCCGCAAGGGACCTATGAGTGTACATATGATATTTGAGAAGGGAAAGAAAAACCTGACATATTATTATACACCGTTTGGAAGTATCCAGATAGGTATTGATGCCACAAGCATAGAGGTAAAGGAGACTGAGGACGAGATAAGGGCAGAGGTAAAGTATGCACTTGATGTCAACTATGAATTTGTAGGCGATTGTCACATTAATATAGCTGTGAAGAAAAAAGGCGCAGCAGTCAAAATTGCATAAAAGTCTGCCAGGTCTATGGGGTAAAAAATATATAAAGCATATAAAAAACAGAGCATGTGAGGATGAAAGTCATCCCACATGCTCTGTTTATGTACATGAAAATTAAATCATGATATTATTTCTGCTTAGCTTTTTTGGCAGCCTCTTTAGCAGCTTTTCTTTCAGCCTTTGCAGCCTCCTCAGCCTTGAGCTGTTCGTTGGCCTTGCTGTAGTTTTCTGCCATTCTTGCACGGAAGCCTTTTTTCTTCTTAGGCTTCTCAAGAGGACCTCTGATACCGCGGACAGCTGTGATGTAGATACCGCTGATAGAAGCCTTGACCTCTTTCTTTAAAGGAATCTCATCAAAGATCTGCTCGTCTGCGATAAGAGACATGACTCTTGGTCCGACCTTGGCCTTGACTACAGGAAGCTTTGAGCGGCGCATAAGCTTTGGTGTCTGCTCAATAATCTGCTGTGGGAGACCGGCATCCTTTAGCTTCATACGCTTTTTGTCAATGATTAGCATATTGACTGTCTGTGATGCAGCAGCTATCTGTTCGTCCTGCTCTTCCTTTCTTTTCTGTGCTTTTTTACCGAGGATTGTTAATACTATAAATGCTACCACAAGCACTACTGCGATAACAATAAGTACGATTAATGCTGGATTCAAAACGTATCCCTCCTAAAAATTTGCTTATTTAAACTAATTCTATCAAATATGCTAAAAAAAATCAATCTTTATTGCAAGAATAGGTAAAATCGTAGTATAATAGAACTATATTTTGGAAAAGGTCTTTAGAAGACGCAAAGGGGTATTTATTAATGAAGAAAATTGCTCTTCTGGCTGATGGCTGGAGAAGATACGTAACATATTCGTGGGTTGAGGGTATCATGGAAGGCTCTAAAGAGCTGGGACTGGATGTGTGCCTGTATTTTTACAACACCAACGGAACCTGGAGTCAGGATTCAAAGTTTAACAAAGGCGAGTATGCGCTGAACGATTTGCCTGATTTAAACAGCTTCGACGGAGTGGTATTTGACTGCACCAATACGACCAACCTGGATGAGATACAGTATATGGTCAGAAAGCTTCAGTCGGTAAATGTGCCGGTAGTGAGTATCGGGTATAAGGTTGATGGGTTTTACTATGTAGGCAACGATAATAAGAGGCTGTTTCGCAAGGTAATGGATCATATGTACTATGCGCATGGCTGCAAAAGCTTTGTGTTTGCAGGTGGTCCGCCGTATCATTATGAGAACAGAATGCGTTTTGAGGCCTTCAAGGAGGCTTTAAGTGATTATGGCATACCACTTACAGCTGATATGTACATGTTTGGTGATTTTGATTATCAGACAGGTGTCAGGTATATGAGTGATTGGCACGAGAGCAAAAAGCCGTTACCGGATGTCTTTTTATGTGCAAATGACAATATAGCAGCAGGACTGTGTGCGACAGCAGAGGTTCTTGGATACAAGGTACCACAGGATTTTAAGGTCACAGGCTTTGACAATCTGGATAAGGCTGCGTATTTTAACCCACAGATTACAACAGTGGATCACAACAGGGGCAATATAGGCAGAAATGCTCTTGAGATATTTAAGGCGCTTTGGAATGGCACGGGCGATGCTTCTGATAAATACCTTGATTCTGAGTTTATCCCGGCTGAGAGCTGCGGATGCCCTAATACCGGCAGAGTGGATTATCGTAATTACATAAAGAATATTATCAAAGGCTCCGTTGCAAAAGAGCAGGAGGAGGATGCAGTAATGATCCTCCAGAAAGAGCTCGAGGAGTGCAATGAATACTATGATTTGTTTGAGAGATACTCTGACTATATACAGAGCATGAAGTGTGACGGAGTGTATGTGGTCGGTGTTTCTGATCTGGCAGCTGCAAGGAACAATGCACACTTTAGGAAGCATGGCTATGATATTGACGACGAGGTTGTACTCTATGCGGATGACAAGGACAATGGAAAGCTTGAGTTTAAGAGTGTAAATGACCTTATGCAGTACATGCAGAGTGTAGATAAAAACACCTGCTATATGTATTGCTCGCTGCATTTCAGGGACGAGATAGTGGGCTATGTAATACTCAGGAATCCTGAGTTTTTGTACGACCATCCTGAGCAGTTTGATATACAGTCTGCCCTGCTCAAGAGGCTTGAGAATCTTTTTAAGCAAAAGGTACTTGAGAATACAAATAATGAGCTTAAGAATCTCTACAACCATGATGCGCTCACAGGCCTATACAATCGTGTGGCATGCAATGAGATGGTCATTCCTATGTTTGCTGAGCTTGAAGCTCAAAATGTCGGCTGCACCATAGTATTTCTCGATGTGGATGATTTCAAGGACATAAATGATACTTACGGACACCAGTATGGGGATGAGCTTTTAAAGACTGTGGCAAGAGTGCTTGAAGAACAAAAGCCTAAGGATAGTATGGTATATAGATTCGGTGGAGATGAATTTATCGTGTTTATCCCTGGGAACAGACATGACACTGCTGAGAAGTATATAAAGCGCGTGTATGATGTCATGGAGCAACACAGCCTGTTTATCAGTCACGGCATCATATATACAAAGCCGGGCAGTGGTAAGAGCTTTGATGATTGTCTCGTAAGTGCTGACACAAAGATGTATCAGCTTAAGCAGCAGCACAAGCAGAAAAAGGATAGCAATTTCTTAAAGGGAGTGGATATTTCATCCGTTCCGATGATGGTTGACAATAATATACAAATAATGGATAGGGAAGGTCATGTGTGCAGGGTATTTGATTTTTTAAAGCTGAATAATGTAAATTCAGTCCGTCTGCGCATATGGAATGAGCCTGATAAGGTGCCGGAGTCTAAGGGGTATTGCAGTCTTACATATGTTCTCGAGATGGCTCATATCATTAAAAAATACAAAATGCATTTTCTGCTTGATTTTCATTATTCAGATTACTGGGCAGATCCGGGACAGCAGAATAAGCCTGATGCGTGGAAGAATTTAAGCTTTGATGAGCTGAAGGAGGCAGTGCACAAGTACACATATGATGTGCTATACAGATTAAAAATCATGGATTGTGTGCCGGATATGGTACAGATTGGCAACGAAATAAGGAGTGGTATGCTGTTTCCGGATGGTGCAGTGCCACAGTACAGGCAGCTGGCTTCGCTTGTAAATGAGGGAATCAGAGCTGTCAGGGAGCTGCTCCCGGAGACAAAGGTCATGATTCATCTGGATCAGGGAGGCAGATATAACTGTATTATGCCTTGGTTTGATTCTATGTTTAATGCGGGCATGCTGCCGATTGACGCGATTGGCCTTTCCTTTTATTCGTTCTGGCATGGTACCTTCATGGATTTGAAGGATACTATGAGCAGGCTCATAAAATTATATAATCTGCCGGTTTATATTGTGGAGACAGCTCATCCGTGGAGGCATTGCAATGGAGAGCATATCTCGAAGGAACTTATGGAGACAGCAGGGCTTGATGCAGGCAGCGCAGAGCAGAAGAAGTCTCTTGAAATAATCATGCAGATAGCAGCAGAGGTGTCAAAGGATACCGGAAAGACCGGTGTATACTACTGGGAGCCTGTCGGTGTACCTGGTAAAGGCATGGGAACCTGGTTTGAGAATATGGGTATGTTTGACGAGCATGGCAGGGCTTTGCCGGGCTGGGATGCAATCAGGGACTTTGATCCGAAAAATCCGCCGATTAAAGAGCTTGATAAGTATATTGAATCACTTTATGAGTATGAAGAAACACCGGAGGTGGAGGATTTCATGAAGCTTCTTATGATTCATGGAAATCTAATCTCAAATCCTGAATTTAAGGATGGATTTAATAATTGGCAGATTGAGACAAGCCTTGAAGAAAGACAGTATACACTGGGGAAGGATGGAGTGTTTATCTCTTCGGATGCCAATTTTGACTATTCGATAAGCCAGACGGTGGATATTGAATATACCGGTGAGTATATAGCAGCGGTTGACTATAGAGGAACCAATACAACAGGTGTCGAGGTTGAGCTGTTTATGGATGTGGAGGATGAAAGCGGCGTTCATACATATACAAGCGATATTTTCCCGGCTGATGTCAGGTTTGTGACACATCTGCTTAAGCCGGTAAGGCTGCAAAAGAATGCCAGGGTGACAGTAGGGCTTAGGATGCATACTCCTCCGGTATTTGCAAAGATAAAGAAATTTTCACTCGTTGTAATTTGACCTGATATGTGATATTGTAGACAGGTATAGTGTTTTGCGGATGCTTTTTTGCCGTGGCAGGGCATTATACATATAAATAACATGACTTACAGATTTCAGGAGGATTCCAATGAGTGAGAAGAAGAATACAGGTAAGAAGGCAGTCATAGCAGTGATTGTGATTGCACTTATCGTGGTGATTATTGCGCTTGCTGTTGTGATAAGCGGCAAGAGCAAAAAGGGTGGCTCAAAGAGCGCAACAGAGGCAGGCACTGAGGCCGGAAGCGAGACGATGCGAAGCGGACAGTTTGACATAGACTACGCAAAGCAGGTTACAAAGCTTGCAGACTATTCAGGTGTTGCAATTACTGTCTCAAACGATTATGAGATAAACGATGCGGCAAAGCAGACATATCTGACGAATGTGCTTCAGTCATATGGTGCAGATGCGTACAAGCAGGTTACAGATCGTGATACAGTTGCAGATGGCGATTATGTCAAGGTTGATTACACAGGATATAAGGATGGCAAAGCATTTGATGGTGGCTCAGCTACAGATGTGATGCTTGATGTGACAAATAACAGCCAGGTCGGCGGTTCATCCTTTATCGATGGATTTACAAAGCCTTTAATCGGCGCGAAGGTGGGCGACAAGGTTAAGGGTGACGTGACATTCCCTGAGGATTATGGCAAAGATGACCTAAACGGACAGACAGTTACATTTGAGTATACAGTAAAGGGCATTTACTCAGCAGATCCTGTTGCACTTGCTGATATGACAGACGAGCAGGTCAACACAGTGTTTGGAAAGGCCGGGGTGACAACAAATGCCCAGCTTAGCACACAGATTGAGAAGGATTTGAAGCAGCAGCTCTACAGCGCTGAGGTGGACAAGATAAAGAGCTACATGATTGAAAACAGCACAGTTGAGATTCCTGATGAGTATTTACAGGCGAGACTCAATGAGTATATTGCTTCATTTACCAAGGAAAATGTCAAGGATGGACAGACACTTAAGAAATATTTAAAGTCCAACTACAACATGACAGTGGATCAGGCCACGGAGAAGTGGAAGGAGAATCTGACAGACCAGATAAAGACAGAGTTCATCTTTGGACTTATCGCTGAGAAGGAAAATATCAAGATGGATGATGATGCCTTCAACAGCTATGTGGATTACATCGTATCAGCCAGCAATGGCCAGTTCAGCAAGGCTTCTGAGGTATACAAGTATTTTGGAAGCGGACACAAGGATGAGGGAAAGACATACCTTAAGAACCAGTACCTTGTAAACAAGGCTATTGATACAGTCACAGAGAAAGCAAATGTGACATTTGAGGATGGCACTGCAGCGCCGGATACTTCAAGTGGCAGCGCGGATGCCGAATAATAACGATAAATATGCTGTCTGTGGTGATGCGCAGGCAGCTTAAATGGAGGATTAGATAATGGAACTTACAAACATACGCGAGATTTTCCGCAACAAGGACAAATTCGCTGACAAAGAGGTGACTATCGGAGGATGGGTCAGAAGCAATCGTAATTCAAAGAACTTTGGATTTATCGTGGTAAACGACGGTACATTTTTTGAGCCAATCCAGGTGGTATACGGAAATGGCTTAGACAACTATGATGAGGTTGGTAAAATCAATGTCGGAGCTGCAATTATCGTAAGGGGTACACTTGTGCTCACTCCTGATGCAAAGCAGCCATTTGAGATTCAGGCAGCTGAGGTGACTGTTGAGGGTGCATCCACACCGGATTATCCTCTGCAGAAGAAGAGACATACATTTGAGTATCTTCGTACAATCTCACACTTAAGACCTCGTACAAATACATTTGAGGCAGTTTTCAGAGTGCGCTCACTCTGCGCATATGCTATTCACAAATTTTTCCAGGAGAGGGATTTTGTGTATGTGCACACACCGCTTATCACAGGAAGTGACTGTGAGGGAGCAGGAGAGATGTTTCAGGTGACCACACTTGATTTGAACAATCTCCCTATGACAGAGGAAGGAAAGGTGGATTTCTCAAAGGATTTCTTTAATAAGCCTACCAACCTTACTGTTTCAGGACAGTTAAACGGCGAGACATATGCTATGGCATTCAAGAATATCTACACCTTCGGACCTACCTTCCGTGCGGAGAATTCAAACACCACACGTCATGCGGCAGAGTTCTGGATGATTGAGCCTGAGATTGCTTTTGCAGACCTTGAGGATGATATGATGCTTGCAGAGAGCATGCTCAAGTATGTTATCAACTATGTGCTTGAAAATGCACCTGAGGAGATGGCATTTTTCAACAATTTCGTGGACAAGGGGCTGCTTGACAGATTAAGAAATGTTGTGGAAAATGATTTTGCACGTGTGACATACACGCAGGCTATCGACATCCTTTCAAAGCACAATGACAAGTTTGATTACAAGGTATCATGGGGCTGTGATTTACAGACAGAGCATGAGAGATACCTTACAGAGCAGATTTATAAGCGCCCTGTATTTGTCACAGATTATCCGAAGGAGATAAAGGCCTTCTACATGAAGCTCAATGATGACGGAAAGACCGTTGCAGCAGTTGACTGTCTTGTGCCGGGAATCGGAGAAATCATCGGTGGAAGCCAGAGAGAGGATGACTACGACAAGCTCCTTGCCAGAATAAATGAGCTTGGACTTTCAGAGGATGACTACAAGTTCTACCTTGACTTAAGAAAATACGGCTCTGCAAGACACGCAGGCTTTGGACTGGGCTTTGAGAGATGCGTAATGTATCTTACCGGCATGGGCAATATCCGTGACGTTATCCCATTCCCTAGAACAGTTAATAATTGTGAGCTGTAATCACGAATGAATTTCATACATGAATAATTACCGCCCTTTGCACATATATATGATGTGTGGAGGGCGTTTTTATGTGGAGAAAAATCAAAGGTCCTGTGATAACAATATGTATCATGCATCTTACGGCACTTTTGTGCCTTATCATACTTTCCATAGTACAGTGCTTTGTCGACATGGCGGAGTGGATAAGCTTTGCACTTGCAATGGCGGTCAATATAGTGGTGGGGCTTGTGTGCGGATTTTTACTCAAATGCTGCTTTCACCGCAGGCGATTTATTAGAGTGACGGTTGTGGCATACTGGGTAACGTATGTGATAGCAACAGTGGTCATAGATATAGGTGAATCAAAAAATATATTCGAGCTTTTGATAATACTACTTCTGGTAATGTTTTCAGCGCTTGTTTTTCGCTAAAAAAAGGACTTTTCATATTGATAATGCTGTGATATAATGGTGTGAGCAAATATGATGTGTCAATCAGACATCGCTAAATGAAAAGGAGATAAAAATGAAACACGTAAAGACATTAAATACAAGAAAATTACAGAACACAGTTAAAAAGGGCGGATGTGGCGAGTGCCAGACATCATGCCAGTCAGCTTGCAAGACATCTTGTACAGTTGGAAACCAGACTTGCGAGCAGTACAAATAGTCATAGGTGAAGCGGATTTAAAGAGTGTGCGCTGACAGGTGCACACTCTTTTCGCAGTGTAATTTTAAAATGTGTATAGAAAGAGAGGAATATTGTAGTGGTTCATCAGTACAAGAACAACGGCTATAATATTGTCTTAGATGTCAACAGTGGCGCAATCCATGTGGTGGATGATGTCACATATGACGTTATTGAGCTGTTTGAGGACAACTCAGCTAAGGAGATTATTGAAAAGCTTGTGGACAGGTATCCACAGACGGAGATAGAAGAAGCAATACAGGAGGTAAATGAGCTTAAGGATAATGAAGAGCTCTTCACAGAGGATACATACAAAGAGCGTATCATAGATTTCAAGAAGCGCCAGACGGTTGTAAAGGCTCTCTGCCTTCACATAGCACACGACTGCAACCTCGCCTGCAGATATTGTTTTGCAGAGGAGGGCGAGTATCACGGCAGACGAGCTCTTATGAGCTATGAGACAGGAAAACAGGCACTTGATTTCCTGATTGCCAATTCAGGCAGCAGAAGAAACTTAGAGGTAGACTTCTTTGGAGGAGAGCCTCTCATGAACTGGGATGTGGTGAAGCAGCTTGTGGCATATGGAAGAGAGCAGGAGAAGCTTCATGACAAGCATTTCAGGTTCACACTCACTACAAACGGAGTGCTCTTAAATGACGAGATTATGGAGTTCGCCAACAAGGAGATGGACAATGTAGTCCTTAGTATCGATGGACGCAAGGAGGTTCATGACCGCATGAGACCTTTCAGAAAGGGTGCCGGCAGCTATGACCTTATTGTTCCGAAATTCCAGAAGTTTGCAGAGAGCAGACATCAGGACAAGTACTATGTGAGAGGTACATACACACATTTCAATACTGATTTTTCAAAGGATGTGCTTCATCTGGCTGATTTAGGCTTTAAGCAGATTTCGGTTGAGCCTGTTGTGGCACAGCCTACAGATGAGTATGCACTTAAGGATTCTGATTTACCGGTGCTCTTTGATGAGTACGACAGACTTGCTGCAGAGATGGTAAAGAGAAATAAGGCAGGAAACGGCTTCAATTTCTTCCATTTTATGATAGACTTAGAGGGTGGCCCTTGTGTATACAAGCGTCTTTCCGGCTGTGGCTCAGGAACAGAGTACCTGGCAGTGACTCCATGGGGAGATTTATATCCATGCCACCAGTTTGTGGGCAATGAGGACTTCCTTATGGGTAATGTCTGGGATGGCATCAAAGCCACTGACATCCAGGATGAGTTTAAGTGCTGTAATGTCTATGCCAAGGAGAAATGCCGTAACTGCTTTGCCAGATTCTATTGCAGTGGTGGCTGTGCCGCCAACTCATATAACTTCCACGGCACAATCACCGATGCCTATGATTTAGGCTGTGAGCTGCAGAAGAAGCGTATAGAGTGTGCTATCATGATTAAGGCAGCAGAGGCTGATATGGCAGATGATGCACAATAATTTGAATTTGTCACGGGAAACGGATAGCGGTATTTGTGACTCGTGTGCGAATATATTTGCCATCTGTATACCTATATGGATGGTAGCAAAATGACAGGAAGGTATAAGAAAATGAAAAAAGGAAAGAGTTGGGTGATTATCCTTGTGGCAGTCATTTGTATCGGCTTACTGGGCTGGTATTCCACAGCAGTAATCACCGACACAAAGCAAAAGCAGGAGGCTACTGCTAATGGTGAGAGCACCAAGGATAAGGATTATCAGAATATCAAGCTTGGTCTCGACCTCTCAGGTGGTGTTTCAATCACCTACCATATCAAGGACAAGAATCCTTCAGACAAGGACGTAAGCGATACTATCGCAAAGCTCGAGGAGCGTGCAGAGAGCTACACAACAGAGTACTCTGTATACAAGAGCGGGGATGATCGTATCACTGTTGAGATTCCGGGTGTTGACGACCCTAACAAGGTACTCGAGGATCTTGGAAGTCCGGGATCACTGTACTTCATCGCCCAGTATGACAGTGACGGAAATGCCAACTATACACAGGACACATCGGTTGAGGGCGGCTACAAGCTCAACTATGATATTGACACACTAAAGGCCAATGGCTCAGTCATACTCGATGGTAACGATGTAAAGGATGCAAGCGCCCAGTATGACCAGTCATCATCTACATCAACAAAGGAGCCTGTTGTTTCATTAAAGCTCAAGGATAAGGCTATTGACACATGGGCAGATGCCACAAAGAAGGCAAAGGATGCAGGACAGTCAATCGGTATATACTATGATGATCATTTCATCAGCGTTCCTACAGTAAGCGCCGTTATCTCAGATGGTAACTGTGTAATCAACGGAATGAAGGATTACGACGAGGCAACAAGCCTTGCAACATTTATCCGTGTCGGAGCCATCAACCTCCAGCTCGAGGAGTTAGAGTCAAATGTTGTTGGCGCACAGCTCGGTGGAACAGCGCTCACAAATGCAGTAAAGGCTGCAATCATCGGAATTATCTTAATCATGGTATTCATGATTGTGCTCTATGGTATACTCGGTGTTGTTGCATCTATCGGACTTGCACTTTACTCAATGCTTACAGTACTGTTTATTTACTGGTTTGAGATTACACTTACACTGCCGGGTATCGCGGGTATCATCCTCGGTATCGGTATGGCAGTAGATGCAAATGTTATTGTATTTGCCCGTATCCGTGAGGAAATAGCAGGCGGCAAGTCAGTGCTTGCGGCAGTAAATGAGGGCTACAAGAAGGCTCTTTCAGCAATCCTTGATGGACAGGTTACCACATTTATTGCAGCCCTCGTGCTTATGGTGCTCGGTTCAGGTACAGTAAAGGGCTTTGCATACACACTTATGATTTCAATTATTCTGTCACTGTTTACAGCTCTTTTTATTGCAAAATACCTTACAAGAGCATTTTACGGTGTCGGTGTCAGAGCTGAGAAGTTCTACGGCAAGGCAAAGAAGAGAAAGGTTATCAGATTTGTACAGAACAGAGTTAAATACTTTGTTATCTCAGGTGTAGTCATACTTGCAGGTATCGGCGGCATGATTTATTTCGGTGCTACAAGCGGCAATGCATTAAACTACAGTCTTGAGTTTGTAGGTGGTACATCAACCACAGCAGACTTTGGCAAGGATTATACAGCTGCAGAGGTTGAGAAGGACATCGTGCCTTCAGTATCAAAGCTCCTTGGCAACAGCGCAGTACAGGTTACTACAGTTCAGGGCAGCCATGATGTCACATTAAAGACACGTACACTCTCACTCGATGAGAGACAGAATCTCGCAGATCTCCTTGAGAAGGATTTCAAGGTTGATAAATCAACTATAGAGACTCAGAGTATCAGCTCAACAATCAGTGGAGAGATGAGAACAAACGCTGTAAAGGCAGTTATTATTTCATGTATTTTCATGCTGTTATATATCTGGTTCAGATTTAAGGATATCAGATTTGCTTCAAGTGCTATCCTTGCGCTGGTACATGATGTACTTGTTGTTGTCACAGCATATGCACTTATCAGAATCTCAGTCGGCAGTACGTTTATCGCATGTATACTTACAATCGTAGGTTACTCAGTCAACGATACAATCGTTATCTTTGACCGTATCCGTGAGAACCTTCACGGTATCAAGAAGTACTCAGCAGATGAGCTTGCTGATATAGCAAACGAGTCCCTTACACAGACACTTTCACGAAGCATCAATACTTCGCTTACTACATTTGTTATGGTATTGTTACTCTTTATCTTTGGTCATACATCAATCAGAGAGTTCTCATTACCACTCATGGTAGGTGTGCTTTGCGGAACATATTCTTCAATCTGCATCGCTACAGAGCTGTGGTATGTGATGAAGCTTTATCTGGGCAAGAGCGCCATCAAAAAGCAGGCGGCTGCACCGGCTAAGGGTTCTAAAAAAGCTAAGAATTAATAATTAATTTACGGCCCGGCCTTTAATGGCTGGGCTGTTTATTTTTTATGGACTTATTAATATATGATTATATATTGTAAATATTTAGTACAGAAATATGCGGTAGTGCATATTTCGTAAGAAAACGTATATTATGTAGGAGAATCATTTATATGAAAATTTTTCTGATTTATCTGCTTCTTATGAATATAGCAGGCTTTGCTGCCATGGGAATTGACAAGTATAAGGCTAAGGCACACGCATGGCGAATCCCTGAGAAGACATTATTTGGGCTCAGTCTGCTGGGCGGAAGCGCTGGCACATGGGCAGGGATGTATGCCTTCAGGCATAAGACAAAGCACTGGTATTTTGTAAAGGGGATGCCTCTTATTTTCTTTATTCATGTGGTAATTGCGTGCGTTATCTACAGAAATTTTTATTAGACGGCGTAACTAAAAATATTATGATACCTTTTGACCCTTTAATCGTTATATCATATTTAGGTAAAAAGTAACAAAAAACTGTGGCATATAAGTGTATAATTGTGTATAATAGATAACAGATACAAAACCACTACACAACTATAAGGGAGGACAAAATAATGTGGGCATATGAAAGCGTATTTTATCAGATTTATCCATTAGGCTTCTGTGGGGCACCATTTGAGAATGATGGTGTTTTGGAGCACAGAATTTTAAAAGTAAATGACTGGATACCTCATATCAAAAAGCTTGGGGCAGATGCAATCTATTTTTCACCGGTGTTTGAATCTGATACACACGGATATAATACAAGGGATTATACAAAAATAGACACAAGGCTTGGCACAAACGAGGACTTCGCACAGGTCTGTGACAATCTGCACAAGGACGGCATAAAGGTAGTGCTGGATGGTGTGTTCAATCATGTGGGAAGAGGCTTCTGGGCGTTCCAGGATGTGCTTAAAAACAGAGAAAGCTCACCATATGTAAACTGGTTTGGCCGTATAGCCTTTGACGGCAACTCAAACTATAATGATGGATTGTGGTACGAGGGCTGGGAAGGCAATTACGACCTGGTCAAGCTTAATCTGAGAAATGAGGATGTAATACAGCATATCTTTTCAGCGATAAAGGGCTGGGTAGACGAGTTTGATATAGACGGTCTGAGACTTGATGTGGCATACTGCCTCGACCATGATTTCCTCAGAAGACTAAGGGAGTTCTGCGACTCACTAAAGCCGGATTTCTTCTTGGTGGGAGAGACACTGCATGGTGACTACAACCAGATTATGAATGATGCGATGCTTCACTCGGTAACGAACTATGAGTGCTATAAGGGTCTGTACTCGAGCTTTAATTCCATGAATATGTTTGAGATAAATCATTCGCTTCTCAGACAGTTCGGACCGGAGCAGTGGACGCTTTACAAGGGTAAGCACCTGTTGTCATTCGTGGATAATCATGATGTGACAAGAGTGGCAAGCATACTGACAAATGAAAAGCATCTGCCACTAATCTATGCACTTGCGTTTGGCATGCCGGGCATCCCTTGCGTGTACTATGGTAGTGAGTGGGGCGAGAAAGCAAAAAAAGAGGATGGTGACCCGGCACTTAGAGCATGCTTTGAAGCACCGCAGTACAATGAGCTGACTGAGTGGATTTCAAAGCTTGCAAAAGCAAAGAAGGAGTCAAAGGCACTATGCTACGGTAATTTCTATTCGGTAGTGCTCACAAACGGACAGTGTGTTTTCGGTCGAGAATGTGAGGGCGAAAAGGTATTCGTGTGCATCAATGCTGCTGACCAGCCGTTTTTCGCAGGCTTTGATATGGGAAAGGGCGAAGCAACAGACCTGATAACAGGAAAACAGGTTACATTAAACGGTGGCCTTGAGCTGCCACCTTATAGTGCATACTTTTTGAGATAACATTTGTATGGACAATAAAAGAAATAATAGAAGAAAAAATGAAAGAAAAGAGCTCATATGTGCTGTCACAGCCGTAGTGGTACTTTACATGGCTATGGAGTCAATAGGCATCACATGCCCCATTAAGTTTATCACAGGAATATCATGTGCAGGCTGTGGCATGTCGAGGGCATGGCTTGCATTTTTACAGCTGGATATGGCAAAGGCATTTGCATATCATCCGCTTTTTTGGCTTGTGCCTATTACAGTAATAGTGCTTTTGTGTAAATCTAAAATAAATATAAAAATTTATAAAATAATTATATTTACAATTATCATTATGTTTGCTATAGTTTATATATGCAGATTGATATGGTCAGGCGATGATGTCGTGGTTTTTGAGCCGCAAAACAACATTCTGTTTCGTATCATCCGTGTAATAAACAGTAAATAGAAAAGGAGAACGAAGATGTTTTGTGAGAAATGTGGAAAAGAAATTCCTGATTCAACAAAATTCTGCCCATTCTGTGGAGCGCCTGTTTCAAAGGCACAGGATTTTGTAAACAAAGCCGGAGAGGCCTTCAATGCAGCAGAGCAGGAGCTTGGAAGTGCATTTGATGAGGTAAAGCAGTCCTTCACAGGAAACAGTGCAAACCAGCAGAATGCAGGTGGACAGTACAATGGAGGCTACCAGAACAACGGAGCCGGACAGTACAACGCAGGCTACCAGAATAACGGAGCCGGACAGTACAACGCAGGCTACCAGAACAATGGTGGTCAGACTCCTCCGCCATACAGGGGAGAAAGATTAAAGGATGACAGAGGTCTTGCCTCATACATCATCCTGTCTATTATTACATGTGGTATTTATGGATATTATTTCATCTACAAGATGGCTCATGATGTCAATGTAGCATGTGATGGAGATGGCGAGAATACATCAGGTCTCGTAGCATTTATCCTGCTTTCAATGATTACATGCGGTATTTATGCATGGTACTGGTACTATAAGCTGGGCAACAGACTGGCAAATAATGCAGGCAGATACGGACTTGGCATTCAGGAGAATGGAACCACTGTTTTGATGTGGTGCATATTTGGTACACTTATCTGTGGAATCGGACCATTCATCGCTATGCATATTCTTATCAAGAACTCAAATATGATCTGCAATGCTTACAACAGGACACATGGACTTATGTAATTTGAGTTTTGATTTAATTAAATAATTTGATTATATTATTTCTAAGGCGGGAGGCAGTTTGCATTAAGCAGACTGTCTCCTTAAATTTTGTATATTAAATTAAACGGTAAATATTATTGAAAAAGGTCATTCAGACATTGACAAAAATTTGTCAAAGTGTTACTATTTTTTTATAAATTACGACAGAAATGTCGGTTATACATAGGTTTTTTAAGGAGGATTTATACAATGAGCGAGTTCAAAAATTTAACACTTGACGTAGCAGATCAGATTGCAGTACTTGCAATTTCAAGACCGGCTGCTCTTAATGCATTAAACAGTGAGACTCTTGATGAGTTAAATGTAGCATTAACAGAGATAGAGGCAAGAGACGATGTTAAGGTGCTTATCCTTACAGGTGGTCCTGACAAGAAGGGCAACGAGTTCAAGTCATTCGTAGCAGGAGCAGACATCTCAGAGATGGTTAATTTCACAGCACCACAGGCAAGAGCATTCGGAATCAAGGCTTCAGAGCCATTCTTCAAGCTCATGAATATGCGTCAGGTAACAATCGCAGCTGTCAATGGATTCGCACTCGGTGGAGGATGCGAGATTTCTATGGCATGTGATATCAGAATCGCTTCTGAGAACGCAATTTTCGGACAGCCTGAGACAGGACTTGGAATCATCCCTGGCTTTGGCGGTACACAGAGACTTGCTCGTTTAGTAGGAATGGGACGTGCTAAGGAAATGATCTTCACATGCGACAATGTAGACGCTGCAGAAGCATACCGTATCGGTCTCGTTAATAAGGTAGTAGCAAAAGAGGAGCTTATGCCAACAGCTAAGGCTATGGCTGCAAAGATCATCTCTAAGGGAAGCTACGCAATCTCAGTTGCAAAGGCTGCTATCAACAACGGATATGATATGGATATCAAGAACGCTGTTGAGATGGAAGCAAACCTCTTTGGTGTTGTAAATGATACAAACGACAAGAAAGAGGGAATGGGAGCATTCCTTGAGAAGAGAGCTGCAAACCTCACAGATTTCTAAATTATGATTTGAATTATTTATTGTATATGAATTAAAATAGCCGGTGTGTTAAGCACCGGCTATTTTGTATGAATCAGATTAGATTATTACTCTCACGATAAACATAGTATCAGATACACTGTACTGGCATTTGCCACCAAGTCTCTCAGCAGACTGTCTGATGCTTTTTGTACCAAGCCCATGCCCTCTTTCTGTTGCAACGGGCATATCGTTTATGAGCTAAGGCATTGTCGTTTTCATTGTTTTCGATGAAGGCAGCTATATTATTCAGAAAGTGTCTCATATCGTGGCGCAGCAGAGAAACATTTTTACCCCTTAAGTCTTTTTGACTTTATTATATAATCTTTTTTGTAAAGCGTAAACAACAGTCTTGAAAAAAGAATGAAACGTATCTATAATTAGAGTACTGTTCACATGGCAGTGTTAATATATAATTATAGATTTACAAGAGGGAAAAATGAAGTCAAGAGCAACACAGACCAAAGAACTGGATATGGTGAACGGACCACTCGCAAGGAAGATACTGATTTACTCCATACCGCTCATGTTCTCAAACCTGCTTCAGGTATTTTTCAATATGACGGATGTGGCAGTGGTGGGAAAATTTGCAGGTGCAAGAGCACTCGGCTCGGTCGGTTCCACGACAATCATCATCACACTCACAACAGGCATACTGCTTGGCATGGGAGGCGGTGTCAATGCTGTCACGGCACTGCACATGGGAGCAGAGGACTATCAGAGGGTGCATAAGACCGTCCACACATCGGTCATCCTGTGCTTTATAGCGGGACTTTTACTGTTAGTGGCAGGCATGGCTTTTTCAAAGCCACTGCTTGAAGTGATGAATACAAAGCCTGAGCTTATAGACGGTGCTACAGCATATCTGATGATATATCTGTGCGGTTCGCCGGCGCTTGCGCTTTATAATTTCGGCAACGGTGTGCTGAGCGCAGTGGGAGATACAAAGAGACCTCTCATATACCTGAGTATCTCAGGAATTATCAATATAGTGCTCAACCTGTTTTTTGTAATAGTGTGCAGACTCGGAGTGATAGGAGTTGCCATCGCAAGCATCATAGCACAGTATATCTCAGCGGCACTCATTATCAGGTTTCTCATGAAGACATACGGCAGCTACGGCCTGCGCATGAAGGATATAGCGATTGACAGGGATGCAGCTGCAGCAGTGCTTCGGATTGGAGTGCCGGCTGCGATACAGTACTCGCTCTTTGCCATAGCCAACATATGTATCCAGACATCCATCAACTCCTTCAGCCATGTGGTCGTGGAGGGCAATTCAGCCGCCACCAATGCGGATTCGCTCATCTATGACATGATGGCGGCATTTTACACCGCTTGCACCAGCTTCATAGCTCAGAATCTGGGCGCAAGAAAAAAAGAAAGAGTGCTGAGAACATTTTTCATCACACTTGCATACTCGTTTCTGATGGGACTGGTGCTTGGAGTGGCATTGTTTATATTCCAAAGACCGTTCCTTTTGCTCTTTACGAGTGATGATGCCGTGATACACTATGGACAGATCAGAATTGGTGTGATGGCATTCGTCTACTGTGTATCAGCCTTCATGGACAATGCCACAGCCGCCGCCAGGGGCATCGGAAAAAGTGTAGCACCTACCATCATAGTGGTTATGGGCTCTGTCGTATTCAGGATTATATGGCTGCTCACGGTGTTTGCGTATTTTAAGACATTGCAGTCCTTATATCTCATATACGTCATTTCGTGGACGCTCACCGCAATCGCCGGCAATATATACTTTGCGTACCACTATAGGAGAATTTAGCGGACAGCTACAATAAAAATGAATAGTAAGCGATAAAAAACAGTCAGACATATGTGAGAGATGTGCCCGGCTGTTTTTGCGGTTTCGCGGCTGTCTCTCTTTTATAATAGGATAATAGGAATTTGCCTGATATTTTTATTGCCCTTTTGCGGTTTTAATGCTACAATCAAGCCAAAGCATTATATTTCTGTTGAGCGACACCACAGTACACATTTTTATCGGTGCGTA